>Ga0268241_10000030_pt1 | contig 15970 bp, 13 predicted proteins | sample BulsoiAmnAmmetaG_FD_200248 | JGI IMG/M metagenome (GOLD analysis project Ga0268241, IMG submission 200248) | Bulk soil microbial communities from Mexico - Amatitan (Am) metaG (v2) (version 2) | ecosystem: Environmental > Terrestrial > Soil > Agricultural land | place: Mexico: Amatitan, Jalisco...
AACGCCAGCTCCACCGCCGCTGCCTTGACGCCTTCGGCTACGGGCCGAAGATGCTCGACCGGGTGCTGCGCTTCCAGCGCTTCCTGGCAATGGCGCGGATGGCCGCGCCGGCCGGGGAGGCCGGGCTTGCCCGGCTGGCGGCCGATGCCGGCTATGCTGATCAGGCGCACCTGACCCGGGAGTGCCGCGCGCTCAGCGGCCTGCCGCCCCGGCAACTGCTCTCCCGATGACACCGGTTGCCGCCGCGACCGTTTGAGCCCCGCCTCCGCCGGTCAGGCCAGAGCTGAGCGGCGGGTCAGCGTCGGGGGACATCGGCCGGGCCGTCTGATTTTTGACATACGAGAGGGGCCGGGCTTACGTTTCACTTGCTGATCGATGTCTCGCAGATTTGTGGGCTTCGACAGGAATCTCCCCCATCCCGGTCCCATCTGGAGGAACCACCGCATGTGCCGGCTGCTGGCCTTTGCATCCATCACGCCCACCGCACCGGAGGAGCTGATCGGCGGCGACCTCGCGTCGTTCGTCGAGCTGTCGCGTGAGCACTGCGACGGCTGGGGCATGGCCTGGTTCGACGGCGAGGGCGAGCTGAACGTCGCCAAGGACGTGGAGCCGGCGCACTCGAGCGAGCTGTTCGGCAAGCTGGCGAGCACCACCGAGACCGACGCCATGGTGCTGCACCTGCGGAGGGCGAGCCCGGGCCTGAGCGTGGCGCTGGAGAACACCCACCCGTTCGCCACCGAGTCGCTGGCCTTCGCGCACAACGGCTGGATCCGGCAGGTCCCCGAGCTGGAGGAGCTGCTCGAGCCCGCGACCCAGGTGGCCCTGCGCGGCACCACCGACTCCGAGCGCTGCTTCCAGCTGCTGCTGGCGGCGGTGGAGCGGACCGGCTCGATCGAGGAGGCGCTGCCGCCGCTGCTGCGCAGCCTGCGCCAGGACTTCCGCTACAACGCGCTGAACTTCCTGCTGCTCGGCGAGCGGCGCCTCTACGCGGTCTGCGACTACAGCGCCGAGGCACCGGCGCGCCGCGGAGACCCCGACTACTACACCATCGGCTACCGGCAGGCCGCCGGCTCGGTGGTGATCGGCTCGTCGGGCTGCTGGGGCGACCGGCCGGCCTGGAGGACCCTGGCCAACCACCAGGCGCTGGTGGTGGACCGGGGGACCCTCCAGACCTCCGTGCTCGATCTCGCCTGACTACTCGCCCAACGAGCGGACGTCGCTCCCCCAGGTGCGCTGCACCACGGTGCGCGGCTGCGGCGCGGGCACCGGCTGGCGGCCAGGGGCCTGCTGCGCCGGCTCCGGCTGGACGATCAGCGCGGCGGGCAGCAGCACCAGCGCGGCCACCCCGCCGAACCGCGAGCGACGCAGCTGGACCTTGACGCCGTGGCGCGCGGCGAGCTGCCCGACCACGAAGAAACCGAGCATCTTGGCGTGCGCAAGGTCGACGTCGGGCGGCTCGGAGAGGCGCTGGTTGACCTCGGCGAGCTGCTCGTCGCTCATGCCGATGCCGGAGTCCTCGATCTCCAGCAGATAGCTGGTTGGCAGCATCTGCCCGGTGATCAGCGCCTGCGTCTCCGGCGCCGAGAAGGTCAGGGCGTTCTCCAGCAGCTCGGCGAGCAGCCGCACCACGTCGGACGAGGCCTGGCCGGCCACCAGGGTCGGCTGGACCGGCAGGATCGAGACCCGGCCGTGCTCCCTGACCTCGTCGATGGCGGCCAGCACCACGTCGTTGATGCCCACCGGAACGCGCCAGCGCCTCGCCGGCTCGGCGCCCGACAGCACGATCAGGTTCTCGGCGTTGCGCCGCATGCGGCCGGCCAGGTGGTCGAGCTCGGACAGCTCCACCATGGCGTCGCCGATGTCGCGGCCGCCGAGGTCGTTGATCAGCTCGAGCTGCCGTTCGACCATGCTCTGGGAGCGCCGCGCCAGGTTGAGGAACATGTCGCCGACGCTGCGGCGCAGGGCCGCCTCCCTGCCGGCGAGCTGCACCGCGACCCGGTGGACGAAGTTGAACGCCTCGCCGAGCTGGCCGAGCTCGTCCCTGGCGTGCGCCTCGATGGGGGTGGCCGACTCGGCGTCGACGTCGACCGGCTCGCCCTCCCGCAGGCGGGTGACCACCTCGGGGAGCTGCCGCTCGGCCACGTCGTGGGCGTCGTCCTTGAGCCGCCCGATGCGCCGGATCAGCGAGCGGGCCATGCCCAGCGACAGGGCGACCGAGACCGCCAGCGCGGCCACCAGCAGCAGGGTGTAGAGCAGCGCCCGGCGGTCGGCGCTGGCCTTGATCGACGCGCTGGTGGTGATCACGTCACCCGAGAGCTCCTGCTCCAGCCCGCGCAGCCGGTCGAGCTGCACGCTGCTCGACTTGAACCAGGCGGCGGCGTCGCCGTCGAGGCGACCCTGGCCGCCGGACTCGACCGCCTCGTCGCGCATGTGCTTGACGAGGTCGGCGTCGGGGCCCTGGGTGGCCTTTCGGTAGAGGTCGATCTGCCGCGGCGTGGCGGCGCTCTCGAACTGCGCCACGTAGATCACCTCGACGGCCGCCAGCGAGGTGAGCTTGCCGTACTGCCCGGGGGCGAAGGCGTGCCTGGCGAACACGTCGGCCAGCAGGCCGCGCTGGTGGTCGGCGAATTCCTTGGCGCGGGCCAGCGAGATCGAGGCGCGCACCGCCTGGATCAGCCGAGGGTCGTTGCTGCCCGGCGCGATCTCGGTGTTGATGTCGAGCAGGTCGTTGATGGTGTCGGTGTACTGCTCGATCGCCTCGGGGGGAGCGCCGATCGGGCCGTGGTTCTCGTTGACGTTCAGCTCGCCCTCGACCTCGTCCTCCTCGATCTCGGGCTCCACCGCCAGGTTGCGGTCGATCGGGCCGGTATCGATCGCGTGCCGCTGCACCGGCAGCTTCTCGAGCTCGCGCAGGCCGTAGTCGATGCGGACCTGGAGCTCCTGGTCACCCTTGAGGTGCAGGCGCGAGGCCGCGCTCCGGTAGGCCGCGGCCACCCGGTCGACCACCCGCCGCTCGTTGTCGAGCTGGTCCGGCTGGGCCTTGCGACCGCTGGCCACGTAGCTCGACGAGAGGCTCCGTTCGGCCTGCAGCTCGTGGATCAGCGGGGCGAGCTTGGCGGCGAACCCGGCGCGCTGGCTGACCTGCGCCGCCTTGTCGCTCTCCACCAGGCTGGAGTGGATCACGACGGCGGCGAGGACCATGAGCGCGATGAGGGGACCGACGAGCGTGAGAATCAGTTTGGATCGAAGCGGTGCATTTCGCAGCATTTGCCATCTCTTGATTCCGAGCCGAAACGACGGCGTGGCGGCGGGTCGACGGATCCCTCGATGCCCCCCTTGCAAACACGGGAACGGTGCGTACCGCGTGGCGTCCTAGGACGCCGGGTCACGCATCCGCGGTGCGCGCGAGTCGGGGCCTTTTGTCAACTCGGGTTGAACCGCGCGCGGCACCGATGCGTGACCGGCGTCCTAGATTACGAGAACACTCTATTTCGCGCACAGATTGGTCGAAGGCAACCAAACCGGCCACGTGGCACGCAGGCCCGATCCATGAATTTCCCGCAGCAGGGCAAGGTGGGAGGGTCGATGGCAGGACGCGCGAATGCGCCCGCGAGGCTGCGCTATGCGGCGCAGATGATGTCGAACGGCGGCGTCAGCGGTGCCGGGTCGGCCGGAGGGGCCGCGAGAGCCAGCTCGTCGCAGTCGGCCGGAGCCACCTGATCGCCGCGGACGGCGGCCGCCTCTGGACCGGGACGAAGGTCGTCCGAGAATCCCGGGACGACGTGATAGTGCAGGAGCACCATGTGCGACCACCTCCTCGAGGTCTCGAGGGAGAGCCCGGTTGGCTCACACTGCGAACATCATAGCCCTCAATATGTCATGCATCAACTATCTAACCGTGAGTTGTTGACACAGCACCTATCGGACTACCATCGGTCGTGATTGTGCGCTCGTTCGAGCGCTTCCCTTCACGAACGTCCGAGGTGAGATCGGTGCCGGGCCAGGCAAGGACCAAGCAGCAGGTGGCTGCGGAGGTCATGGGTTCGATCATCCGGCTGAACAAGGAGCGGATCCGCGCCAACAGCGCGTACCTGCGACCCCATGACCTGACCACGCAGCAGGTGTGGCTGCTGGCCGAGCTGCCCAAGGAGGGCGGCGCGCCGATCGGCTCACTGGCCGACGTGATGCAGTGCCACAGCTCCAACGTCACCGGCATGGTCGACCGGCTGGAGGCGCGCGGCCTGGTCACCAGGCAGCCCGACCCGGCCGACCGGCGCGTCAAGCTGGTGGCGCTGACGCCCGCCGGCCTGTCGATGCGCGCCAAGCTGATGGAGATCGCCCGGCGGCCGCCCGAGGTGCTGCTGGAGCGGCTCGACGCCGAGCAGCTTCAGACCCTGAACGAGCTGCTCGCCAAGGCCTGCGCCGGCATCGAGCCGCCGCCGGATCTCAAAGGCTGATCCGCGGGTACAGCGGGTGCGCCACCAGCAGGTCGGCGACCCGCTTGCGCGCCCCGTCGCGGACCGAGTCAGCGAGCTGGAAGCGGGCCTTGGAGGACGGGTCCGCCTCGGTCGCCGACAGCACCCCCTGCATGATCGAGGCGATCTCGCGCATCTCCGCCGGCCCCATGCCCAGCGTGGTGGTCGCCGGCGTGCCGACGCGGATGCCGCTGGTGTACCAGGCGCCGTTGGGGTCGTAGGGGATCACGTTGCGGTTGGCGGTGACGCCGGCCTCGCGCAGCGCCGACTCCGCCTGCCGGCCGGTGAGCCCGTACGGCCGCACGTCCACCAGCAGCAGGTGGTTGTCGGTGCCGCCGGTGACCACCGTGCCCCCCTCCGACTGGAGCGCGTCGGCCAGCGTGGCCGCGTTCTCGACGATCTGGCCGGCGTAGGTGGCGAACTCCGGCCGCGACGCCTCGGTCAGCGCCACCGCCTTGGCGGCCATCACGTGCGGCAGCGGCCCGCCCAGCACCAGCGGGCAGCCGCGGTCGACCGTGGGGGCGAGCCGCTCCTCGCAGAGCACCATCCCGCCGCGCGGCCCGCGCAGGGTCTTGTGCGTCGTGGTGGTGGTGATGTGGGCGTGACGCACCGGGTCGAAGTCGCCGCTGAAGACCCTGCCGGCGACCAGCCCGGCGAAGTGCGCCATGTCGACCATGAAGGTGGCGCCGACCTCGTCGGCGATCTCGCGGAAGATGCGGAAGTTGATCTTGCGCGGGTAGGAGCTGTAGCCGGCCAGCAGCACCAGCGGCCGCACCTCCCTGGCCCGCTCGCGCACCAGGTCGTAGTCGATCAGGTGCGTCTCCGGGTCGACCGAGTAGTGCGACAGGTCGAACAGCTTGCCGGAGACGTTGGGGCGGAACCCGTGGGTCAGGTGCCCGCCGGCGTCCAGCGCCATGCCGAGCATGCGCTGGTTGCCGTACTCGCGGCGCAGGCCCGCCCACTCGCTCTCCGAGAGCGACAGCAGGTCCTTGCGGCCGAGCCGCTCCAGCGCCGGGCCCTCGACGCGGTCGGTGAGGATGGTCCAGAAGGCCACCAGGTTGGCGTCGATCCCGCTGTGCGGCTGGATGTAGGCGTGGTCGCTGCCGAACAGCGCCTTGGCCAGCTCGACCGCGCGGCTCTCGATCGCGTCGACGTTCTCGCAGCCGGCATAGAAGCGGTGGCCGGGGGCGCCTTCGGCGTACTTGTCGCTGAGCCAGTTGCCCATCGCCAGCAGCACCGCCGGCGAGGCGTAGTTCTCGCTGGCGATCAGCTTCAGGTTGGAGCGCTGGTCGGCCAGCTCCGCCTCGATCGAGGCGGCCACTTCCGGCGCCACCGCCGCGACCACGTCGAGGGCGGCCGCGTAGGCGACCGTCTCGGGGCTGAGCTCGTCAGGCGCCTGGACGCCGAGGCCGCCAAGGTAGGCGGCGAGCCTCGATGTGGATGTGGAGGCTGATGAGGTCATGAGCGTCACGCGTCCTTCGTCGGTCGTCGCCGGCGCCGCCACCGGGCGGCGGCCCGTCCGGCGTGATCCTAGTCCTCTCGCCACCAGGGCGGGCAGGGGCCGGGCGCCGGACGGGTAGAGCCGGACGGGCGCCCGGCATCGGCCGAACCCGGCGGGCCCGGAGATCCCGCGCATTCGTTCGATCCGGTTTGCTTTGCCCCGGATCTGGGCAAGGGCGCCCTGTTCGGACCTGGGTCACCCGGGAGGGGTCAGATGCACCGTCGCAGGTTGATCACCCTTGTCGCGCTCACCGCTCTGCTGGCCATGATCACCCCCGCCGCCTTGGGGAGCACCGCCGCCCAGTCGAGCGGGAGCGGCGGGGCCAGCCAGTCTCCGACCCTGTCGGTCACCGACCGGCTCGCGGACCGCCGCGAGGTCGCGGCCGGGACGCGGGCCTACTCGGTCGGCTTCGAGGACGGCCGCTTCTACGCCAACGGCTGGCACATCACCGGCGAGATGGGCGGTGTCTGGACGCCGCCGCTGAAGCTGGTCGACGGCGTCTGGTTCGGGCTCGACGGCCAGTGGGTCGGGCCCGCCACGAAGTTCACCAGCGGGTGGGGCTACGCGCGCTTCGATCTGCCCGACACCGCCGGCCTGAAGCTCCAGCGCACCGACTTTGTGCCCGACGGGCGCCGCGGGGCGCTCTTCGGCCTCAAGATCACCAACCCCGGGGCGGCCCGCACCGCCAAGCTGTCGGTCGACGCCCACTCCGAGCTGATGGGGCAGTACCCCTGGGGGTTCACCGGCGTCACCCCCAACGCCAGCGACAACCTCCCGGACAAGGGCGGCTTCGACGGCCAGAACCTTCGCTTCAGCGACGACGGCGCCCTGCCCGGCGCGCCGGTGCACCACTACGCGGCGCTGGTCGGCACCGCGATGAAGCCGGACTCCGGCACCATCGGCGACCAGTTCTGGGGCCCGCAGCCCGGGCACCGCTGCACCGGCACCGAGCCGGGCGCGCCCGCCGACCCCAAGCCGTCGCAGTGCGACGACGGGCCGTTCGGGCGCGGCACCGGCGGCGAGCTGACCTACACCCTGTCGCTGCCGGCCGGCGGCTCCAGGACCGTGTGGCTGGCGGTCGCCGGCTCCGACCAGGGCATGGCGCCGGCCGAGGGGGAGCTGCGCCAGGTGCTGCGCAACCCGGACGCGCAGCTGGCCGCCAAGGTCGCCTCGCGCCTGCGGCTGGGGCAGGCGACGCGGCTGTCGCTGCCGGGCGACCGGCTGGTGCAGAACGCGGTCGACTGGGGCAAGCAGAACCTCGCCGACCTCACCAAGACGGCCACCGACCTCCAGATCCGCTGGACCAACCAGGGCAAGCAGTTCCCCGCGCCGCTGGGGACCGTGCCGGAGGCCACCTGGATCGGCGCCGGCTTCCCCGACTACCCCTGGATCTTCGGCACCGACGCGGAGTACACCGCCTTCGCCTCGGTCTCGGTCGGCCAGTTCGACGCCATCAAGGCGCACCTGCGCGCCCTGCGCGACATCTCCGACATCCTCAACAACCGCTCCGGCGTGGTGGTGCACGAATCGGTGTCGGACGGCTCGATCTGGTTCGGCCATGACTCCCGCCATACCAACCCCGACGGCACCGTCACCTACGACTTCAACACCGACGAGACCGTCAAGTTCCCCAGCGCCGTGGCGCTGATCTGGCGCTGGACCGGCGACAACCGGTTCCGCGACGAGATGTACGACTTCGCGGTCCGCAACCTGCGCTACGTGGTGCGCACCCTCGACGCCGACCACGACGGCTGGCCGGAGGGGCTCGGCAACGTCGAGCGCACCGGGATGGGACCCGAGAAGCTCGACAACACCGTCTACTTCATCCGCGGCCTGTACGACCTGGCCGACATGGCGCGCTCCAAGCACGACGGCGCCACCTTCGCGTGGACCAGGAACCTGGCCCGCAAGCTCCAGCAGCGCTTCGACCGCACCTGGTGGTTCCAGGCGGCGCAGCAGTACGCCGACTCGCTGGGCGAAAACAACCAGCAGTCCTTCCAGAAGCACTGGATCGGCCAGACGCCGATGGAGGCCGAGCTGCATGTCAAGGGGCAGACGGTCCCCGGCCTGGCGCCGCACGGCCACGGCACCACCGCGCTGGCCGGGCGCGAGAACGAGTGCTACAGCGGTGAGCGCCCGCTCAACCGCGGCCTGTTCCACACCGGCTGCGGCGGCGGGGCCAACGGCCAGGGCGAGCGGGTCATCTTCGGCCTGACCACCTCGATCCAGTCGATCGGCGAGGGCAACTACGGCCGGCTCGGCCCGGAGCAGCAGCAGCGCTACACCCACGCGATCGCCGAGACGATGTTCTCCGAGCCCGCCACCGGCGGCACGCCGGACGAGCAGCCCGGCGCGACGCCGGAGACCTTCCCGGCGCCGGACCAGGGCGCGAACATCGACCGCTGCTGGACCTGCCGCTCGATGTTCATGCAGGCCTGGAACAACTACGGGACGATGTGGGCCGTGGTGCACCAGTGGCTGGGCGTTCGCCCGGACCTCGGCAACGGCCGGCTCGAGGTGGTCCCGCAGGTGCCGCAGGGCCAGACCCGCGTCGCCGGGGCCAACATCCTGCTGGGCAAGGGCTTCGTGGACGTGGCGGCCACCCACTCCGGGAACCGGTACACCGCCACCGTGCTGGCCAGGGTCGGCGCCCACCTGACCGTCGGGCAGACGGTCCCCGACGGCGCCAAGATCCGCTCGGTCACCCTCAACGGCAAGCGGGCGCACTTCACCGTGCGCCACACCAACCGCGGCCAGGAGGTCCTGGTCGACGCCCGGGCTGGCGGCAGCCAGCGGCTGGAGGTCATCACCGCCTGAGCGGCAACCAAGCCGGCCTGGGGACGCGCCGGCGGTTCGCGGCGCGTCCCCAGGCCGGCGCCGGTCCCCGGGCGGTTTGCCGGCGGCCTCTGCAATAATCGGGCCCGGGGGTTGAACAGCGATGCAGAACGCCCAAGAGGTCGCCGCCATCTCACTGCTGCTCGACCCTGTCCGGTGGCGCCTGTACCAGTACATCCGCTCCAGCGGCGGGGCCGTCGGCAGGGACGAGGCAGCCAGAGTCGTCGACGTGTCCAGGAACCTGGCGGCGTTCCACCTTGACCGCATGGCCGCCATCGGGCTGCTCACGGTCGAGTACCGGCGGCTGACCGGCCGCAGCGGTCGCGGGGCGGGGCGCCCGGCCAAGCTCTACCGCGCCGCCGACCGGCACCTGGTGGTCTCGGTGCCGGCGACCCGCTACACGCTCGCCTCGACCATCCTGGCGACCGCCCTGGAGCGCAAGACCGCCGACGAGCGGCCCGACGAGGCGGCCCGGCGGGTGGCCGTCGAGGTCGGCGCCAACCTGGGCGGCGGGCTGCGCGAGCGCCTGGAGCGCCGCGACGGCTCCCAGTCGGCCATGGCGTCGGCCGCCCTGGAGGAGCTCGGCTACGAGCCCGAGCGCAAGGACGGGGACATCGAGCTGCGCAACTGCCCGTTCCACGAGCTGGCCGTGACCCACCGCGCGCTGACCTGCTCGATGAACCACGCGCTGCTGGCCGGCCTGCTGGAGGCGCTCGGCACCGACGAGCTCCGCGCCGAGGGCCCGCAGGAGCGCCCCGGGCAGTGCTGCGTCCGCATCGGCCGCGCGAGTGGCTGACCCCAGGGCCTTCTCATACCCTTGGGTTCGGCCCGGCCGCGGGAGCGGCACAAGCGAAGGAGCGTGGCGGTCGCAGTGAGCAACCAGGAACCCAACCAGTCCACGACCCCGGCCGAGCGGATGCTGGCCGCCTGCCGGCTGGAGCCGGCCGACTGCACGCCGGTGTGGTTCATGCGCCAGGCGGGCCGCTGCCTGGCGGACTACCGCAAGCTCCGCGAGCGCTACGACATCCTCACCATGACCCGCACCCCGGAGCTGTGCGCCCAGGTGACCCGCATGCCGGTCGACGTGCTCGGCGTCGACGGCGCGGTGCTCTACGCCGACATCATGCTGCCGCTGTTCGGCATGGGCGTGCCGTTCTCGATCGACCCGGGGGTCGGGCCGATCGTCCACGCGCCGGTGCGGGACCGCGCGGGTGTCGACGCGCTGCGGGTCGTCGAGGCCGAGTCGGCCACGCCGGAGCTGTTCGAGACCATCCGGATGCTGCGCCGCGACCTGGGCGAGCGGGCCGCCCTGATCGGCTTCGCCGGCGCGCCCTACACGGTCGCCTCCTACCTGATCGAGGGCCGCCCCTCGCGCGACCACGCCCGCGCCAAGAGCCTGATGTACGGCGATCCCGCCCTCTGGAACCGGCTGATGGAGAAGCTCACCGAGGTGACCGTCCGCTACCTGCGCGCGCAGGTGGCCGCCGGGGTCCAGGTGGTGCAGCTGTTCGACTCCTGGATGGGCGACCTCGGGCGGCGCGAGTACAGTCGCCACGTGCTGCCGCACACCCGGCGGATCTTCGCCGCGCTGCGAGCGGAGGGCGTGCCCACCATCCACTTCGGCACCGGCACGGTGGGCCTGCTGGAGCAGATGGCCGAGGCCGGCCCGGACCTGGTGAGCGTCGACTGGCGCGTGCCGCTGGACGAGGCCTGGAGCCGGATCGGCGCCGGCAAGGGCATCCAGGGCAACCTCGACCCGGCGGTGCTGCTGACGCCCATGGAGGTCGTCCGCGAGCACGCCGCCGGCGTGCTGGCCGCGGCCGGCGGCCGGCCCGGCCACGTCTTCAACCTCGGCCATGGCGTGCTGCCGGACACCCCGTCCGACCACCTGCGCCAGCTGGTCGAGTTCGTCCACCAGGAAACGGCCCGGCAACGGGCGGAGGTCCCCGCATGACCAGCCAGACCAAGCCCCCCACCGGGGTGCTGCTGATGACCTACGGCACCCCGTCGAACGCCGACGAGATGCCCGCCTACCTGCGCAGCGTGCGCGGCGGCCGGGACGCCGGCCCCGAGCTGCTGGCGGAGTTCCTGCGCCGCTACCAGCTGGTCGGCTGGTCGCCGCTGATCCGCATCACCAGGGAGCAGGCGGCTGCCCTCCAGGCGCTGCTCGACGCCACTGGCGGGCCCGGCAGCCACCTGGTCGAGGTCGGCATGCTCCACTCGGCGCCGGGCATCCGCGAGGCGGTCGAGCGCCTGGCCGCCGCCGGGGCCGGGCAGGTCATCGGGATCGTGTTGTCGCCGCAGTACTCCTCGATCATCATGGGCCGCTACAACCGGACCGTCGAGGAGGCGGCGGCCGCCGCCGGCCTGCAAGGGCGCGTGCGCGTCGCGGGCGCATGGCACCTGCTGCCGGAGTTCATCGAGGCGCTCGCCGAGCGCACCACCGAGGCCCTTGCGCGCATGCCCGACGGCGGCCGCGACGTGCCCGTGCTGCTGACCGCGCACAGCCTCCCCAAGCCGGTGGTCGATCGCGAGCCCGGCTACGTGGTGCAGCTCACCGACACCGCCGAGGCGATCGCCAAGCGGGTCGGGCTGGCGCCGGAGCGCTGGCGCTTCGCCTACCAGAGCGCCGGCCACACCGCCGAGGAGTGGCTCCGCCCGGACGTCAAGGAGCTGCTGCCCGGGCTACGCGAGGCCGGCCACGAGGCCGTGCTGGTGGTGCCGGTGCAGTTCCTGGCCGACCACCTCGAGATCCTCTACGACCTCGACGTCGCCGCCGCCGAAGAGGCCGAGGAGGCGGGCATCGCCTTCCACCGCATCGAGCTGCCCAACACCCAGCCGGCCTTCATCCGCGCGCTGGCCGAGGTGGTCCACCGGGAGCGGAGCGCGGACGCTTCCGATTTGCGCGGCTCCTTACGATAGAAGCTCCGGGAGCCTGACGCCGGCGAGGGCGGCCGTTCCATGGTCCGGTGACGAGGAGGTGGCCGTGAGCGCCGACGTCGGTCCGCTTGCCAGGAACCAGCGCGGCCGGCGCCTGCGTGGGCTGGTCGCCCGCGGCGCCCACGACCCGGAGCACGACCCGATCGAGCCGCTGCTGCGCGCGCACCGGAGCGCGCATCCCCGCGCCGATCTCGGCATGCTGCGCCACGCCTACGAGGTCGCCGAGCGGATGCACCGCGGCCAGCTGCGCCGCAGCGGCGAGCCGTTCATCACCCATCCGCTGGCGGTCGCCGGTATCCTCGCCGAGCTCGGCGTCGACACCACCACGCTGGTGGCCGCGCTGCTGCACGACACCGTCGAGGACACCGTCTACACGCTCGAGCAGGCTCGCGCGGAGTTCGGCGACGAGGTGGCCCACCTGGTCGACGGCGTCACCAAGCTGGACAAGCTGCGGCTCGGCGACGCGGCCGAGGCGGAGACGATCCGCAAGCTCATCCTGGCGATGGCCAGGGACCTGCGCGTGCTGGTGATCAAGCTGGCCGACCGGATCCACAACATGCGCACCCTCGGCTTCCAGGCGCCGCACAAGCAGCAGCGCATCGCCAGGGTCACCCTCGACGTGCTGGTGCCCCTGGCCGACCGGCTGGGCATCCAGGTGTTCAAGCGCGAGCTCGAGGACCTCGCCTTCGCGACCCTGGAGCCCGAGGCCTACCAGGCGACCACCGCGCTGCTGCGGGAGCGCGCCGCGCGGGCCGAGGCCGAGCTGCGGGTGGTCGCCGCGGCGATCGACCCGGCGCTGCGCTCCTCCGGCATCAAGGCGACCGTCGGCGCCCGGCCCAAGCACGTGTTCTCGGTGCACCACACCCTGCTGGAGCGCGGTGACGGCGACCTCGACGTCTACGACGTCGCCCGTCTGCTGATCGTGGTCAACGGCGACGCGCCCTCGTGCTACGTGGCCATGGGCGCGCTGCACGGGCGCTGGAAGCCCGTGCTGGGCCGCTTCAAGGACTTCATCGCGATGCCGAAGTTCAACCTCTACCAGAGCTTGCACACCACCGTGATCGGCCCCGGGGACCGGCTGATCCAGGTGCTGATCCGCACCGAGGAGATGCACCGGGCGGCCGAGCACGGCGTCGTCTCCCGCCTGCGCGACCGCGCCGGGCGGTCCGGTGCGCTGGCGCTGGGGCCGTCGGAGGACCTCGAGTGGCTGCGCCGCCTGGTCGACTGGCAGCAGGACGCGCCCGACCCGGGCGAGTTCCTCGAGTCGCTGCGCCACGACCTGAGCGAGCGCGAGATCGTGGCCTTCTCACCCAAGGGCGCGGCCATCAGCCTGCCCAAGGGCGCCACGCCGGTCGACTTCGCCTACGCGGTCGGCACCGACACCGGGCACCGCTGCGTCGGCGCCCGGGTCAACGGCCAGCTGGTGTCGCTCGGCAACGCGCTGTCCGACGGCGACGTGGTCGAGATCCTCACCACCACGTCCGAGGACACCGGCCCGTCCAGGGACTGGCTGGAGTTCGTCAAAACCCCGCAGGCGCAGCTCAAGGTGCGCCAGTGGTTCACCGACCAGCGCCGCGGCCTGGCGATCGACGCCGGCCGCCGAGCGGTCGCCTGGGCCCTGCACGACGCCGGCCGCCATCTGGACACGAGCCTGGCCGACGGCTCGCTGGCCCGCGCCGCCGCCGAGCTCCGCTACGCCACCCTCGACGACCTGTTCCAAGCCGTGGGCGAAACCCTCGCCTCCCCCGCCTGGGTCGTCCAGCAACTCCTCTCCACCCCCGACGCCCCCGCGCCGAGCGAGCAAGGCGCCGAGTGACGGCGTCGGTCGAGCGGCTGCGATCGCTGGCCGCCTGCATCCGGCACAACGCCACGGCGAACCGCGCGGTCGAGCGCATCGGCCCGTTCGTGGCCACCTTCACCGACCGCGGCGACAACCCGTTCCTCAACCACGCCATCCCCGACGACGGCGCGAGTCCGAGCCGCCGCGAGGTGGCGGCGCTGGTGGCGGCCTGCCGGCGTCGCGGCCGCACGCCCCGGCTCGAGTACTTCCCGCGCTGGCGCCGGCGGTGGCGCCGCAGCTGCGGGCCGCCGGCTTCGCGGTGGAGGGGCGCCTGGCGCTGATGACCTGCGCGCCGGCGCGGCTCCGGACGGTGCCGGCGCCCGCGGTGACCCATCGCCTCACCGCCGAGGCGTTCGCCCACGGCGTGACCACCGTCTTCCTCACCCCACCTCCCTCACGATCCAGTAGCACCGCGAGTTACGCGTCGGCGCCTGAATCGATTGGCTCGTACGGCGCCGATCGTCGCCGCCTGAGCGGCCTCAACCCTCGACGTTCAGTAGCCGTTGAAGGTGGCACGCAGGTCGTCGAGGGTCCCTCCCGTCGCTGGAGGCCGTATCGGTCGATCCCCGAACCGATGGTACGTAGGGGACCGTGCCGGCCGCCGGAGCGTCGCCTCAAGCGCGTTGGCGATGCGGCGGCACGCCGTCGGGCGGGCGCTCGTGCTCGTGCGGGCCGGTGGCGCGCAGCGACGCCGGCAGACGCGCCAGCGCGTCGCGCAGCGCCTGCAGGGTGGCCCGGTCCAGGGCCAGAAAGTCGGCGGGCGGCTCCTGCAGCCGGGTGAACAGCTCGGCCTTGGTGCTGGCCCCGAGGGGGGTGAGCGCCACCGTCTTCACGCGCCGGTCGCTCGGCAGCATCCGCCGCTCGACCAGGCCGCGGCTCTCCAGCCGGTCGACCATCCAGGTGACGTTGGAGGGGTCGCACGCCCACGCCCGCGCCAGGGTCCGCATGGGACGGGGGGTCTCCTGGTCGAGCGCGAACAGCGCGCGCAGGTCGCCGGGGGTGAGGCCGAACTCCTGCAGGATGCGGAAGAAGCGGTTGCGCTGGCCCATGGTCAGGTCGAGCAGCGCCCCCCACGCCTCGGCCGCGATCGCCGCCTTGCCGGTTCCCCGCGTTCTGCCCATGGCGCCATCATAGGTGGCCCTAGCGGACGTTTCCAGTACCTCAACCATTGAGGCACTCGGATACTTGACCTACTTGAATGATCATGCGAGCATCGGCAGTCATGAGCGACAGCGCCATCCTCGTGGAGGGCCTGGCCAAGCGCTTCGGCGACGTGGTCGCCCTGGACGGCATCGACTTCCAGGTGCCGGCGGGTACCGTGTTCGGCTTGCTTGGCCCCAACGGCGCCGGCAAGACCACCGCCATCCGCATCCTCACCACCATCCTGCGGCCCGACGGCGGACGCGCCGAGGTCCTGGGCCTGGACGTCGTCGGACAGGCCGACGAGGTCCGCTACCAGATCGGGCTCGCCGGCCAGTACGCCGCGATCGACCCGAACCTGACCGGCCGGGAGAACCTGCGGCTGACCGGCCGGCTGGCGCAGCTGCCGGGAGCTGATGCGCGCGTGCGCGCCGATGAGCTGCTGGAGCGCTTCGGGCTGACCGAGGCCGCCGACCGGCCCGCGCGCACCTACTCCGGCGGGATGCGCCGCCGCCTGGACGTGGCCGCCGCGCTGGTGCAGCGCCCGCCGGTGGTGTTCCTGGACGAGCCGACCACCGGGCTGGACATCTACAGCCGCAACGCGCTGTGGGAGCTGATCCGCGAACTGGTCGCCGAGGGCACCACCGTGCTGCTGACCACCCAGTACCTGGAGGAGGCCGACCGGCTGGCGCATCGCATCGCGGTGGTGGACGACGGGCGGGTGATCGCCAACGACACGCCGGCGGCGCTCAAGGCGCAGCTCGGCAGCACCGTGATCGAGCTGGGGATGGGCGAGACGGCGCGGGCCCTGCAGGCCGGCGACCTGCTCGCCGGGCGCCTGGACGCCCAGCCCGAGCGGGACGGCGCAACTGTCTGGCTGACCTCCGGCGACGGCTCGCGCCTGCTGATCGACGTGCTGCGCCTGCTCGACGACCACCAGCTCGCGCCGGCGACCCTGGCCGTCCGCGAGCCCAGCATGGACGACGTGTTCCTGGCCCTCACCGGCCGCCGCGCCGAGGGGCAGGCCGCCGAGGGCGAGGCCGCCGCCGACGGCCGGCGTCGCGCCGGCAGTGGCTCTGGCCGCCGAGGTGGCCCATGAGCGCCGCCGCCACCACCGCCGTGGCCGGGACCCGACGCGTACCCAGGAACGCGCTACGCCCGGTGCGGGACGCGCTCGCCATCGCCGGGCGCAACCTGATCGCCTACCGCCGCGTGCCGCAATTGCTGGTCTTCTCCACC
>Ga0268241_10000031_pt1 | contig 15959 bp, 16 predicted proteins | sample BulsoiAmnAmmetaG_FD_200248 | JGI IMG/M metagenome (GOLD analysis project Ga0268241, IMG submission 200248) | Bulk soil microbial communities from Mexico - Amatitan (Am) metaG (v2) (version 2) | ecosystem: Environmental > Terrestrial > Soil > Agricultural land | place: Mexico: Amatitan, Jalisco...
TGCCCAGACGGCGCCGACAGTGATCGCGAGGTTCCTGGGATGTCGCCCCGCAGCCGCCGCTGGCGCACCGTCGACCCGACCAGCTGCGCGCCGCCCGTGCCGGCATCCTCAAGCGGGTGTACGGCTACACCGTCATCCTGACCAGCCTTGGCGAGGACCCGGCGGCCATCGAGGGCTGGTTTCACCACCGCGCCGACGTCGAGGACCGCATCCGCGACGCCAAGCTCGGCTACGCCCTGCACCACCTGCCCTCCGCGTCGCCGGCGGCCCTCGGGTGCTGCCACTTCCGCTTGGCCTACTACCAGGCGTCATCCACCTTCCCCCAACTCCGCTCGCCACGCTCACAACCCCCTTACCTGCGGATCTGGGTCAGATGAGCGTCGCGACGGCGTCGCCTCAGCGTGGAACCACCGTGATGGGGCAGCGGCTCCCTGGGGCACGTGCCAGGCGCTGGTCGGCGGTAAGCAGGGCACAACCCAGCTGCTCGGCGAGCGCGACGTAGCAGGCGTCATACGCCGACAGGTTGTCCCGGAGCTGCCAGACACGACCCAGGATGCCAACCAGCGGGTATCGGATCACGCCCAGCCGCCGCCACACGTCCAGCGCGGCCCAGCCGGCGTCCGAGCCGATCTCGGCGCTGGCGACCCTGCGCCGCAGGCCGCTGGCGACTTCGGCGTCGATCAGGTGGGGGACGTGGAGTTGCTCGGCGCCGAGCGCGCGACGCGCGGGACCAGCGTTCAGCAGCGCGGACAGTGCGGCGGAGGCATCGGCCACGATCATCTGAGCTATCTGCTGGCGCGCTCGGCGTCCAGGTCGGCAGCGATCGTGGCGGGGTCGACGCCCAGGTCGGGCAGGGCGCCGAGCAGGGCTGGGTTGTCGGCGCGACGGGAGCTGTCGGCCAGTTCGCGCACGGCGACGGCGTTGACGGAGGTGCCTTCGCGCTCGGCCAGGCGCTTGAGGCGTTCAACGACGTCGTCTGGGACGCCCCGCAGGTACAGTGTGCTCATGTCGCAGAATGCTAGCAGCCTGCTTGCGTCACGGCAAGGCCACATAGCTCCGCGTCCGTGGCATGGCGAGGCGTAGAAGGCTGTGCCGGGATCGGCAGAAGGCCGAGGTGCTGGCCGGCCGCCACCGTGGCGCGGTCGCCAAGACGTTGGGCGAGGTGGTCGAGGTCTACCTCGGTTGGCGTGAGCGCAACGACAAGCCGATCGGGCCGCGCACCATCCAGGGCTACCGGGCACTGTACGAGGCCAGGATCAAGCCGGACATCGGCAAGCTGCGGCTTTCCCAGGTCGATCCTCCGGCACTGGATCGGTTGTATGCCGTGCTGCACCGGAGCGGCAGCCCACGCAAGCCGGGGACAGCCCGTTGGGTTCAGAAACTTTGCCGTCATGCCGCGACCTGGTAGTACTCGTGAACCAAGCCGCCGAGGCGATCCCGGCGCCGAACGCTGACGGCCGTGACCCCGCCAGGCGCAGCTCCGATGTCGACGCTCCTCGGTGGGCGAAGCGCAAGGCTTCGGTGCGGTCGCTCGTCGTTGTAGTGCCGCACGTACTCGTCGAGCACCCGCTCAAGATGGCGACGGCCCCAGATCAACATCCAGTCCAGACACTCCTGCCGGACCGTCCGCACCCAGCACTCGGCGAACGCGTTGGCGTTCGGCGCCTGGATCGGCGTCTTGATGATCTGGGTGCCGTCGCAGGCGAAGACGTCATCGAAGGCCCGAGTGAACTTGCTGTCCCGGTCGCGAACAAGGAACCGCCACACGCTGGCCCCGCTGCCCTCTCCGCCTCTTGCTCAATCGAGAGTTCCCGTGCCCGCTGGACCATCCACGACCCGTCCGGGTGGTCGGTGACGCCAGCGAGTCGAATCCGCCGCGTGTGCAGTTCGATGACAAACAAGACGTAGAGCGTCTTGAGGCGCACGGTCTCGACAGTGAAGAAGTCGGTGGCCACGATGCTTGAGGCCTGCGCTCGAAGGAAGGCTCGCCAGGTGACCGATGCGCGTCGGGGTGCAGGCCGAAGCCCGTTGCCGAGCAGCACCGTGCGGATGGGGGTCGCCGATACCGACACGCCCAGCTTCTTGAGCTCGCCCTGGACGCGCCGGTAGCCCCAGCGGGGGTTCTCCCGGGCCAGTCGCAGGATCAGCGCCACCACGTGCTCGGCGAGCGGTGGACGGCCGAGTCGTGGGAGGGTTGGGTCCACTTGCGGGTGACCAGGCGCCGGTGCCACTGCAGGATCGTGCCTGGCGTCACGAGGAAGATTGACCAGTGTGAGTGGGGGAAGCGCCCGGCTCAGCAGCGTGAGAATCGCACGGTCGGCGGGTCGGAACTCGGGTCGCTTGACCTGGCGGCGCAGCACGGCGAGTTGGTGCGCAGGACGGCGATCTCGACGTCTTTGGCATGCTCGCTTCGCAGGCTCCCGAGCTGGACGCCGACGAGCCGGTGTGCCATGAGGGAGAGGAAGGACAGGGCCATCGGCCGATTGTCCCTGACGTGGGTCCTCGCTGCTCAGCGCACGCGGCCAAGTTTCTGAACCCTACGGGTAGGAGAACTTCAACCTGGCGTAGGAGGTCCCCGGGCACCTGGAAGGGCGCTGTTGCATTGAGCGTTCACCCGTCCGACAGCCTCCACTTCGCCGCTCAAACTCGGCCGCTCATAACCACGATCGAGTGGTTCGAGTCCTTCTTCGCGCCCTTCGGATGGGGAGAGCCTCCACTTGGCTGGGCGGTACTGTTGCGTTGGGTCAGTCCCGGCATGCTGAAGGCCCGACCTCGACCTGGGATCAGATCGCCACGGCGAGCTCGTCGAACGCGATGGCCAGCCGCCGGGTCGTCGGCAGTGATGACCGTCACCAACCAGCTTCGATGGCCGCTCGCCGGCTGGTCGCGGTCATCTCAGCGGGCGCTGGCCGCGCTTGGTCGGCGGCGGAGAACGACCACGGTCGTGGCCGTGACCATCAGCACCAGGATGGCGCCGCCGCCCAGGACCCGCGGCCAGGCCGCCGGTGCGGCGGCCGCCGCCGGCCGGGCCGGCGCGGGGCTCGCATTGGAGCTACCTGCTGAGCTGGCGGCCGACCCGCCGCTGGCGGCGGCCAGGGGCGCCTTGTTGGGCAGGCCGAGCGAGATCAATTGTCGACGTAGGCTGTCCGACGACCTGTACCAGCCGCCCCTGGTGGTCTGGTCGAATACCGGCTGGCCCGGCTTGGTGTAGGTGACCGGCCCGCCGGCGGCATACGGGTAGACCTCTTGGCGGACCTTCCTCGCCGTCCCGCTGCCGTCGGGAATCGTCCAGGTGATCGTGCACCGGGGGCCAAGCTGGATGGTCGGCGTGGCGGCCAGCATGGGATCGGGCGACTGCCCGAACATGGCTGGGAACAGCCCGGTCAGGTCGGCCAGGGCGCTGAGATCGGTGCCGCTGCCCGGCTCGCCGTCGCCGCGCAGGGTGATCGGGCCATTGGGACCATTGCCTGGGCCGCCAGGCCCGCTGCCGTCGATGGTGGCGGCAGAGGCCCCTTTGGCCACCGCGGCCGTGGGCGTCAGTGCCAGCAGTGTCGCGGCAGCCACCATGCCGGCCAGGGCGAGGAGAGGGAGCTTCATCTTGGCTCCTTCCAAAGAGACCAGGAACTCTGCGATCTGTCGCCTTGGGTACACCGGCCGGGCCGGTCGGGTTCCAGTCGGGCGCTGCGCCGCCGAAGCAGATCCAACGCGGGAACGGTGCCGGACTTGGAGCACATCGCGACAATCCGTGCGACGATCGAGTGGGGGAGCAGCGGCACGAGGACTTGCGTCAGCCGCTGACCACGTCCCGGCTGCGGCGCAGAGAGGGGGACCAGGCCATGACCTATCGTCGCAGCGGCTCCTGGTGGAGTCTCCTGCGAGCCCTGTTCACCGCTCGTGCCGCAAGCCGCCGTCGTCGCCCGGACAGCCGTGGCGGATTGTGGACATCAGTACGCCGAGCGCTCCGCCGTTGGCTGCGTAGCTGATGCCCGTAGGTTCAGAAACTCGGCTGTGCGCTGAGCAGCAAGAACCCGCCGAGCGATAATCCGCCGATGGCCCTGTCCTTCCTCTACCTCATCACGCGACGACTCCTCGGCCTCCTGCCTGGTCGCTTCCAAACCGAGCATGCCAAGGCCATCGAGATCGCGGTCCTGCGCACCAACTCGCCGTGTTGCGCCGCCAGGTCAAGCGACCCAGTTCCGACCCGCCGACCGCGCGGTCCTCGCGGCGCTCAGCGGCGCGCTTCCTCGCGGGCGCTGGACGAGCTTTGTTGTCATCCTGGACACGATCCTGCGCTGGCATCGCGACCTGGTCCGGCGCCGCTGGACCGACCCGCACCGGCGTGGCCGGCCGGCCCTGGCGGCGCAGCGCCGCGCGTTGGTGCTGCGGCTGGCCGAGGAGAACCCGACCTGGGGTATCGTCGCATCCATGGCGGGCTGTGCCGCCCGATGGAGCTGGAGAGAGGGCCTCGGCCGCTTCCGGCTCTTGATCCGCGATTGGGATATCACGTTCACCGCCGCGTTCGACGCGGTCTTCGCCGCCGAAGGGATCAAGGTGCTGCGCACGCCGGTGCGGGCACCGTGGGCGAGCGCCTACGCGGAGCGGTGGGTGGGCACGGTCCGGTGTGAGCTGCTGGATCGGATCTCAGCTTTGGAGGCCGGCAGGTGCGGTTGGTGGTGGCCGAGTCCGTCGACCATGACAACCGGCACCGCCCACACCGTGGCTTGGGGCAGGCGGCGCCACTTGGCCCTGGCGGATCAGCGGTCGTGGTGCCGGCTGGGAGGGTGATGCGGCGGGATCAAGTCGGTGGGCTGATCCATAAGTATGCGTAGATCGCATGAAGTGACCGAATACCTGGCACCCACATGGTCCCGCGCTTCGGTGGGGGCGGGACCTGACCGCCACGTCCACATGGCTGGCCAGCGGCAGGTCTCGTTAGAGAACCTGCCTGACGCAGGTGTCTGAGAACGATACCATGCACGCCGGAACCGGAACCGTCCAGGGGGCGTGCGCGCAGGCCCGAGCGAGGAGCGATGAGCAGGACGATCAGATGGGGGATCATGGGGACCGGCAAGATCGCCCGGATCCTCGCGGATGCCTTGACGGCATCACGCAGCGGCGAGCTCGTGGCCGTCGCCAGCCGCGATCATGAGCGCGCACAGGCATTCGCCCGCGAATTCGACGTCGGCCGCGCGCATGGCGACTACGCCGGACTGGTCGACGACCCCGAGGTCGACCTCGTCTACGTGGCCACCCACCATCCAGAGCACCGTGCGTGGGCGGTGCGGGTGGCCGAGGCGGGCAGGCACGTGCTGTGCGAGAAGCCCTTGGCAGTGCACACCGCGGATGCAGAGCGCATCGTTGCCGCCGCCCAGCGCAACGGCGTGTTCCTCATGGAGGCGTTCGCCTACCGCTGCCACCCGCAGACCGAGCGGCTCGTCGACCTGCTGCGCAACGGCGCCATCGGCGAAGTGCGGATGATCGACGTCGGCTTCGGCTACAACGCCGGCTCGCGACCGACCAACTACCTGCTCGACCGGGCCCTGGCGGGCGGGAGCATCCTCGACGTCGGCTGCTACACGACCTCCATGTCCCACCTGATCGCCCGTGTCGCCGGCGATGGGGAGCTGGCGGAGGCGACCCAAGTCGCGGGCGGCGGAATGATCGGCCCGTCGGGTGTCGACCACTGGGCCGCCGCGACGGTCACGTTCGGCAGCGGGCTGCTGGCTCGGATCGCAACTTCGGTGCAGATTGAACTCGGGAGCTGGCTGCGCATCGACGGATCGGCGGGACGGATCACGGTCCCATCGCCGTGGTTGCCTGGCAGGATGGGCGACCGGTCGACCATTCGGCTCGAGCGTCGAGGGGCCTCGCCGACCGAGATCGAGATCCCGCTCGTGCAGGACGTCTTCGTGACCGAGGTCGAGGCGGTGGCAGGCTTCGTCGAACGGCGTGAGCTCTCACCTCCCGCGATGCCGTGGGAGGAGTCGTTGGCCAACATGCGAACGCTCGACCGGTGGCGATCCTCGATCGGCTTGCGGTACGAGGATGAGCCGGAGGTTGCGCGCACCGACCCGGCGGCGGGGACCCGGACGGTGATCTGAGGAGACACGGTGGCAACCATCGCAGACGTCGCAAGGGCAGCGGGGGTGTCCGTTTCGACGGCCGCACGGGTCCTCTCCGGACGGGGCTACGCCGCAGAGGCGACCAGACAGGTCGTGCTGGAGGCCGCGCGGACCCTCGGATACGTCCCGAACCAAATCGCACGGAGCCTGCGAACGCGCCGGAGCAGGATGATCGGGCTGCTGATCGGCGACGTCGAGAACTCCTTCTACTCCACCATCGCCAAGAACGTGGAGTCGGTCGCCAGGGGAGCCGGGTACCACGTCGTCCTTTGCAACAGCAACGATGACCCGACGCTGGAACGCGAGTATCTGAAGATCCTCAGCGGGATGCAGGTCGACGGCCTGATCCTGACCCCCACCTCCCGCAACCGGCGCCAGCTCCAGCAACTGCTCGACGGGGGCACGACCATCATCCAGATGGACCGGCGCGTCGAGCGGCTCGACGCCGACGCGATCCTGGTCGACAACGACGCAGGGGCGCACAGCGCTGTCACGCGGCTCATCGCGGCCGGCCATTCACGCATCGGGATCCTGACCGGCGGGCTCGACGTGCTCACGGCGACCGAACGCCTCGCCGGCTACTTGCGGGCGCTCAAAGAGCACGCGATCCCGATCCACGAACGCCTGATCAAGACCGGGTCCTTCCACCGCGAGCACGCTATCGAGGACGCCGCCGACCTCGTCGACGCGACACCTTCGCCAACCGCGATCTTCGCGGCGAACAACATCCTCGCCGAGGCCTGCCTGGTCGCCTTCGCCGAGCGCAGTCTCAAGGTGCCACGGGATATCTCGCTGATCGCGTTCGACGACGTTCCGTGGATGAGCATGGTCAATCCACCGGTGACGACCGTCCGCCAGCCAGTCGTCGACATGGCGCGCGGCGCGGCCGAGCTGATGCTGCGACGCCTGCACGAGGACGGCCGGGGACAACCGAGTGCCGTGGTGTTCCTGACGGAGCTCGTCGAGCGCGGTTCGGTGGCCCCCCTACGAAGGGTCCGAGCGGCATCCTCGACCTGAGCCTGAGCCGGCCGCCGGCGTCCCAGGCGACCGGGCCAGCGGCCGGCATCCTCGAACCTGGCGGCCGTCGCACGCGCCCCACCGCCGAGGATGGCGCGCTGGGACGTGTGATATCGTTATCACAATCCACAGGGAAGGATCGCCGATGAAGACCCACGCCGTGGTGTTCCCGGAACCCAAGCGGGTGGAGGTTCGGGAGATGGAGGTTCCCGATCCAGGTCCCGACGATGTGGCGATCCGGACCGTCTACTCGGGGATCAGCCAGGGGACGGAGCGGTGGGCGCTGACCGGGCGGTACGGCCATTTCGACGTCGACTTCTCCACCTACTATCCATGCTCGCCCGGGTACCAGGCCGCTGGCGTCGTCGAAGCCCTTGGCTCCGAGGTCACCGACCTGGAGGTCGGCGACCACGTGTTCACCCTGGGCACTCGGTTCCTGGCCCCAGAGCACAAGTATCCCGGTCCCTGTCAGGCGTCCCACGCAGGTCACCTGGTCGCCTCTCGGTCAAATATCACCAAGGTGCGCGCCACGGTCGATCTGGCCGCGGCCTCCCTCTACCACATGGCGGGCGTGTCGCGGCACGGCGTGCGGCTCACCAAGGTGCAGCCAAGTGAGCTCGTTGTCGTGATCGGCCTGGGAATGATTGGGCAGATGTCCGCGCAGGCCGCGCGCCGGGCCGGGGCACGGGTGATCGCCACCGACCTCGTCCCGCTCCGCGTGCAACTCGCAGCCGCACACTCGGCCGACCGGGCCGTGGACGCGAGCTCGGAGAGCCTGGAGGCAGCCGTCCTCGAGGAGGCGCCAGATGGCGCCGATGTGGTCATCGACACGACCGGAAACAGCCGCATGTTCGAGCGCTGTCTGGGTCTGATCCGCAACGAAGGGCGGATCGCGATGCAGGGCTATTACCCCGATCCGATCTCGATCGACTTCCACCGCACCCACTTGAAGCGGCCGACCGTGACGTTCCCGTGCGGGTGGGACGACGAGTTCAACGACGAGCTCGCCGACGACATGGCGGCGGGGCGGATCGCGATCGAGCCGCTGATCACGCACCGGATTCCGTTTCGCGAGGCGACGGCGGCGTACGAGCTGGTGCTCACGCACCCCGAGCGATCGCTCGGCATGGTGCTGGACTGGTCGGAGGCCGGGCGCCAATAGCGCAAGGGACCCAGGGCAGAAAGGCGGAGACCGGTGGCCCGATTCCAAGTGGGCGTTCAGCTCGAGCCACAGCACTGCTCGATCGACGATCTCCGTCGCGCCTGGCGGGAGGCTGACGACCTTGCCGTGGATTCGATCTGGATTTGGGATCACTTCTTCCCACTGTGGGGAGGAGATCCCGATGGCAGCCACTTCGAGGGCTGGTCGCTGTTGGCCGCAATGGCGTGTGAGACCTCTCGCGCCACCATCGGCGTCCTGGTGACGGGCAGCTCCTACCGCAATCCAGATCTTGTGGCCGACATGGCTCGAACCGTCGACCACTTGAGCGGCGGCCGAGTCATCCTGGGGATCGGGGCGGGCTGGTGCGAGCGGGACTACCGCGAATACGGCTACGAATTCGGGACGGCCGGGGACCGCCTGCGAGCTCTGGACAGCAACCTCGCCCGCGTCCAGGCCCGCCTGGCGCGGCTCAACCCGCCGCCGATGGGCCGGCTGCCCGTCATGATCGGGGGCGAAGGAGAGAAGGTCACGCTCCGGCTGGCCGCACGGCACGCGGACATGTGGAACGGCTTCGGTCCCCCAGAGAACTTCGCCCGCAAGAACCAGATCCTCACTACCTGGTGCGTGTGCGTCGGCAGAGACCCAGCGACGATCCAGCGGACGGTGCTGCTCAATCAGCCCGGCGACGCCGACCGGCTCGAGGAGTTCCTCGAGGCGGGCGCGCAGCATCTGATCGTCCCGTGCGGCGCTCCATTCGACCTCGGCCCGGCAAAGCGCTTGCTGGAGGCCGGGACACAGGCTTGAGGAGCGACGGCGCACGGCGCTCCCCGCTCCGACCTGCGGCGGGACGGATTGGATCGCAACGCTGCGAGTCCGGGCCGACGCGGGCATCCCCGCGCTTGATTGTGTGAGAACGATCCCATAACATCTTTCCGGTCAGACGGGCAGATCGGGAGGGAGAGCGCTCCGCGGGACACAAGACCTCGAACGAGCAGCTCCAGCGCTCGCAGGACGAGCCTATGTCACCGGGAAGCACAACGAAGCGAAAGGAGCCGTCTGGGCGTAGCTGTCGGGTCTCCACTTCGGCCGCGGCAGCGGTGCCAGGGTCGCCGAGCAACCACTTATGCGCTGCTTGATCTGGGAACGACACCATACTCGAGGGCGCGTAGGCGCTCGGAGACGGTCAGGGACCGACCCAACCGGGCGCCCGCTGGAGGCGCCCAAATTGTATCGGCGGAGGCGTGTCGGCAAGGTCGCGTCGGCGGTGGCGCGTCCGTGATGGAACGAGGTGGGCCATGAGGTGGCGGCTGACGAGCTTGCTGGCCGTAATTCTGGTCATCGGGACGGCCTGTGGAGGTAGCGGGTCCAAGACATCCTCGGGGGCTGGATCTCAGGAAAAGGTCACGCTCAATTTCTGGGGAACCAAGGAGGGCTACGACGACTACAGCCGGGCCCTGGTCAAAGCCTTCGAAGCAAAGTATCCGAACATCCACATCAAGGTCACCACGTATCCGGAGGACAATTACAACACCAAGATCGACACGGCACTGGCGGCCGGCCACCCGCCGGACCTTGGACCGGTAGGCAATCTGCGCTGGCTGCGGGCAGGCAAGGTCCTTCCCCTCGACGACATGGTCCGGGAGCAGAAGATCGACCTGTCGGCGTACAACAAGTCCATCATCGGCGATCCGGCCCGCGTGAACGGAGAGTTCGGCTGCTCGTACCAGGGGAAGCTGTACTGTCTGGGTTCGTACCTGGGCGCGGTGGGGGTCTTCTACAACAAGGCCATGTTTAAGGCCGCCGGCATCCCGGCCCCGGCGCCGTGGCCTCCGATGACGATCGACCAGTTCGTCGACACCGCCTGCAAGCTGACCAACAAGGCCAAGGGCGTCTGGGGCGGGGCCTATGGCTACCCGGTGACGGTGGTGCCGTGGGAGACCGAATTCAGCAAGGACGGACGCACGGCGGTCGGCATTGCCAATGGCCCAACGGCGGTGCACACCTACGACGTCATGGCCCAGGGCATCCGTCAGGGCTGCGCGCCGAGCCTCAACACCATGGATCCCTGGGAGCAGGGGGCCGACTACTTCGCTCAGGGCAAGCTGGCGATGGTCGTCACCGACCTCCAGTCGTTCAAGAAGATCGAGAACGCCAAGATCGACTACGGCGTCACACACCCGCCGACGGCCCAGGGCGTCGAGCCCTTCCTGCAGACCTGGACCGACGTTCTCGGCGTGTTCGCGGGCACCAAGCATTCAAAGGAGGCCGAGCTCTTCATCGCCTTCCAGACGACCCAGGGCCAGCGCCTGCGCGTGCAGGTCACGGGCGACATGCCGATCAGCACGACGGTCGCCAAGGAGGCCAACTGGGCCAAGGGGATCCCCGGTCGGGAGGAGGCCCTGGAGGTGGTCCCCCACGCCCGTCCGGCGGTCTTCATCCCCAACCGCTGGGACACGGTCGGGGCCCTCTTCGAAGCCTACGACCAGATCGTCGGCGGCAAGCCGGCGCAGCAGGCCTTGAACGACGCGGCGCCGAAGGTCCAATCGGACCTGGACAAGGCCTGGAAGGACTGGGACAAGGACAAGGGATAGCGGTCCCGTGATCACAGCCAAGACCAGCGGTCGTCGATCGCGCCTCGGCCGGCTGGCGCGCCGCGAGGAGAGGACGGCCTACCTGTTCCTCCTCCCGTGGCTGGCCGGCCTGCTCATGTTCTGGATCGTGCCCATCCTGTGGTCAGTCGCCCTCAGCGCCAGCGACTGGGACATCATTTCGAAGCCGTCCTGGGTGGGGCTCGGCAATTACCGCGAGATGCTGTTCGACGACCGGCACTTCTGGCTTGCCATCCGGGTGACGCTGAAGTACATCCTCCTCTCCGTACCGCTCTACATTGTGGCCGGCCTGGTGCTTTCCCTGCTGCTCAATCTGAAGCTGCGGGGAATGAACCTGTTCAGGACGATCCTGTTCGTGCCCTCGGTCCTCAGCGGCGTGGCGGTGGCCATCCTTTGGGTGGCGTTGCTCAACCCCGACGTCGGAGCCGTGAACTCGATCCTCCGAGCGGTGGGCATCGACAACCCGCCACGCTGGCTGGGGAGCCCGACGTGGGCCGTGCCCTCCGTCGTGCTCATCGGACTATGGGGCGTTGGTGGAGGAGCGATCATCTACCTGTCCGGCCTGCAGAACATCGGCGCGCAGCTCTACGAGGCTGCCGCGCTGGACGGGGCGGGCCCCTGGCGACGCTTCCGCTATGTGACGCTCCCCATGCTCACGCCGACGCTCCTGTTCGTGTTGCTGACCAGTCTCATCGATGCGTTCCAGGTCTTCGACACGGCATTCATCGTGTCCGGCGCTCAGGGAGCGGCGGGAGACTCGCTCCGCTTCTATCTCCTGAACGTCTGGTACGAAGGCTTCCGGAACGGGCGCCTGGGCTACGCCTCGGCGGAGGCGTGGGTGCTCGTCATCGCCGCGGCACTCGTCATCCTGCTGATCTTCAGGACCTCTGGCCGCTGGGTCTACTACGAGTACGACCCGGAAAAGGAGCGATGAGGCATGAAGACGGTTGAGGCGCCCTCGGTGAGGGCGGACGCGCCGGCGAGGGCCAGGGCTGGCCGCGTCGGCAGGCGCTGGCGACCCCGCACGCTCGTCTTCCGGCTGGTCATGTACGCGCTGCTGCTTGGCCTCAGCGCCTTCATCCTGCTGCCGGTGGGCTGGATGTTGACCGCGGCCCTCAAGCCGGACCGAGTGCCGGTCTTCACCGCGACGCCGGAATGGTGGCCCAGGGAGTTCTGGCACTGGGAGAACTTCCGGCGTGTCCTCACCGAGTCCATGCCGTTCCTGCGGTACACGCTCAACACCACGCTGGTCGTGGTCAGCAATGTCCTGGGGGTCCTCATCTCCTGCTCGCTGGTCGGGTTCGGCTTCGCCCGGATGCGGTTTCGGGGAAGCAAGATCCTCTTCTCCATCCTCATCATCACGATGCTGATCCCCTGGCAGGTGCTGATGGTTCCCCAGTTCCTAATGTTCTTCAAGATCCACTGGTACGGCACCTACCTGCCGCTGATCGTCCCTTCGTTCGGCGGAACGGCGTTCTTCATCTTCCTGATCCGCCAGTACATGCGGACGATCCCGCGCGATCTCGACGACGCAGCCCGCGTCGACGGGCTGAACAACTGGCAGATCTTCTGGCGGATCATCCTGCCGCTGTCGACGCCGGTGCTCACCGTCTGCGCGGTGTTCACGTTCCTCTGGAACTGGAACAACCTGCTGGGCCCACTCCTGTACCTCGACAGCGACGAGAAGTTCACGGTGGCGATCGGCCTGGCCAACCTTGTGACCCGCTCTGACACCCCTTGGAATCTGATGATGGCCGCCAACCTGCTGTCGATCATCCCGCCGATCGTCGTCTACTTCTTCGCGCAGAAGAAGCTCATCGGCGGGATCGCCTCGGTCGGACTGAAGGGCTGAGGTCAGACCTGGTGCGACGCGCGGCAGCGCCACGAGCGAATCGGAGAAGCGAGGATGGCTGAGGTAACCCTGGAGAGCGTCTCGAAGGTCTTCCGGGACGGGACGGTAGCCGTGTCATCGGTCGACCTCGACATACCAGACGGGGAGCTGATCGTTCTGGTGGGGCCGTCCGGCTGCGGCAAGACCACACTCCTGCGGATGGTGGCCGGTCTCGAAGACGTCACGGAGGGCGCGATCCGGATCGGCGACCGGGTCGTCAACAACCTGTCCCCGGGCGAGCGCGACGTCGCGATGGTGTTCCAGAACTACGCCCTCTACCCGCACATGACCGTGTTCCAGAACATGGCGCTCAGCCTGAAGATCAGAAAAGTTGACAAGCAGGAGCGGCAACGGCGGGTGCGCGAGGCAGCCGAGATCCTGCGGCTGGAGGATCTCCTCCACAAGAGCCCTCGGGAGCTCTCCGGAGGGCAGCGCCAGCGGGTCGCGATGGGCCGGGCGATCGTGCGCCAGCCCCAAGCGTTCCTCATGGACGAGCCGCTTTCCAACCTCGACGCCAAGCTCCGGGTGCAGATGCGCTCCGAGATCCTCCGCATCCAGCGGGACCTGGGTGTCACGACGATCTACGTGACGCACGACCAGACCGAGGCGATGACGCTTGGGGACCGCGTCGCGGTGATGAGGAAAGGGGTCCTCCAGCAGCTCGCGCCGCCGCAGGAGGTGTACCAGTACCCCGCGAACCTGTTCGTCGCCGGGTTCATCGGCTCGCCGGCGATGAACGTGGTGGAGGCGAAGCTCGTCAGATCGAACGGGGACCTGTTCGTGGAGTTCGGCTCGCACCGGCTCCAGGTGCCCGACGAGGTCGCGGCGGCGCGGCCGGCCCTCGCCGGATTCGTCGGCGGAAACGTGGCGCTCGGCATCCGCCCCGAGCACATGGAGGACGCGCTCCTGGTCGGTGGCTCGCCGCCGGACAGCCGCCTCACGGTCATCACCGAACTGCGCGAGGAGATGGGCTCGGAGGTGCTCCTCCACTTCACCGTCGATGCCGCGCCGGTGTTGACCGACGACACCAAGGAGCTGGCCTCGGATCGCGGTTCGGAGGCACTGCAGGAGCTGCAAGAGCAGGTCAGCGAACGGAAGTCGCCCTTCATCGCGAAGGCCAGTCCCGAGACGACCGCTCAAATCGCTGAGAAACGGGAGCTCTATGTCGACACGAGGAAGTTGCACTTCTTCGATCTTCAGACGGGTGAGGCGATCTATGGGAACCGGGAACGGGAGCGCGTGAGGCAGGAGTCCACCAGCGCAACCTGAGGCGGAAGGAACTCGAGGATGACCGTGGATGCGATGCGCGGCCTGGTGGATGGCGCGCTCCAGGAGGGCGACGGGATCCTCCAGCTCGAGCCCGCCTGGGTGGCGCGAGACTTCCTGCCGGCGGGCAGGCGCCTCGGTCTTCCCGAGGACGCGTACGACCTGGGCGAGCGTGGGTTCATGTGCGAACGCTGGCTGGCGTCGACCACCAGGGCTGACAACCTGGTCGGGCCGCCCGACGAGGGTCTGAGCTATCTCGCACTCGACGGACCGGAACGGGTCACGTTGAAGGAGGCCGTCGAGACGGACCCCGTTGGGATCATGGGGGAGTCCTACGCGGCCAGTCACGCCGGCCTGGGGCGGCTCGCGAAGATCTTCGACTACAGCTCGCGACTGCCCCTTCATCTCCACCAGCGGCAGGAGCACGCGGCGCTGGTCGGACAGCGCTCGAAGGACGAGGCGTACTACTTCCCTCCAGGGGTCGACATGGGCCCGCACCCGGAGAGCTTCTTCGGCGTGCACCCGTCAGTCGTCGAGGAGGGAAGGCACGACCTGTTGCTGCCCTATCTGGTCGACTGGGACAGCGACCGCATCCTGAAGCACACCAAGGGCTACGTCCTGGTTCCCGAAGAAGGCTTCCACGTCCCTTCCGGCGTGCTGCATGCGCCTGGCAGCGCTCTCACGATCGAGCTCCAGGAGGACTCGGACGTCCTCACGATGCTCCAGGCGCTGAACGCCGGGAGGATCATCTCAAGAGAGCTCCTCTGGAAGGACGTCCGTCCACAGGACCGGGAGCAGCACGGGGAGCGGTTCATCCTCGAGCTGATCGACTGGAAGGCGAACGCCGACCCGTACTTCTACGAGAACCACCACCTCTCGCCGCAGCTCATCGAGTCCACGCGGCAGGCGGGCGGCGAGGAGTACTGGATCTACTACAACACGACCAAGTTCAGCGGCAAGAAGCTGATGGTGAAGCCGGGGGCTTCATTCACCAGCGTGGAGCGGGGCGTCTACAGCATCCTGGTGTGGAGCGGGCGCGGGACCTTCGGAGGGCTTCCCGTCCAGGGGGGCGATCCCGCTCGCGACGAGCTCCTGGTGACCCACGACCGGGCGAGAAGAGGGGTCGAGGTCCGCAACACCGGCGTCGAGGACCTGCTCGTGATTAGCTTCTTCGGCCCGGACATCAACCCGGACGTGCCGATGATCCCCCCGCGGGGAGGAGCGGGCGCTTGACGGCGGAGCCGAGTCCCACGCGACTGCCCCGCTGGCGGGGGTTCAACCTCCAGGAGAAGTTCAAGCCTGAGACGAACGGCCGGTTCCGCGAGGAGGACTTCGCCCTCATCGCGCGCTGGGGCTTCGACTTCGTACGGCTGCCGCTCGACTACCGCCTCTGGACCGACCAGGCCGATCCGTATGCGCTCAGGGAGCCGGTGCTCGCCGAGATCGACGAGGCCCTCGCGCTCGGCCAGCGCTATGGGATCCACGTCTCCCTCTGTTTCCACCGGGCACCGGGATACTGCGTCAACCTGCCCAGGGAGCCCCTGGACCTGTGGCGGAGCGAGGATGCCCAACGCCTCTGCGCGCACCATTGGGCCCACTTCGCCGCGCGGTATCGGGGCGTCCCCAACTCGCGGCTGACGTTCAACCTCGTGAACGAGCCCAAGCAGGTCGATGCCGCCACCTACACGAGCGTGGTCCGCAAGCTCGTCTCCGCGATCAGAGCGCGCGACCCGGACCGGCTGATCATCGCCGACGGCCTGGACCTGGGTTGGACGCCAGTCCAGGGGATCGTCGACCTCGGGATCGCCCAGAGCTTCCATGCCTACGAGCCATGGGAGGTGAGCCACTGGCGGGCTCCCTGGTTCCCGGGTGCGGACACCTGGCCCGAGCCG
>Ga0268241_10000032_pt1 | contig 15932 bp, 13 predicted proteins | sample BulsoiAmnAmmetaG_FD_200248 | JGI IMG/M metagenome (GOLD analysis project Ga0268241, IMG submission 200248) | Bulk soil microbial communities from Mexico - Amatitan (Am) metaG (v2) (version 2) | ecosystem: Environmental > Terrestrial > Soil > Agricultural land | place: Mexico: Amatitan, Jalisco...
CAGCGATGCGCCGCCGGCCGCGTCGCCAGGGCTGGCGCCACCCCCGGCGACGCCAGCCTCGCCGCCCCTGGCCTCCCCGACGCCGCCGGCCAGCAGGGCCATGTCGCGGTAGAGGCCGAGCAGGTCGGCGAGCGCGTCGCGGATGGCGTCGAAGCGCGCGCGGCGCAGCTCGCGGCGGTGGCGGGTCTCGATCCGCCGGCGGATGGCCGCGCTCCCCCGGCCCTTGCCATAGGTGCCCTCGAACTCCGCCAGCTCGGCGGCCTGCCGCAGCCTGGAGGCCGCCGTGGCCTCGTCGGCCTGCGAGAGCACGGTCGCCGCTGCGACCATGGCGTCGGAGGCGCGGCCGCTCGAAAGCGGTCCGGCCAGGTCCAGCACGGTCGCGCGGCGCAGGCGGACCGCCTCGTCGGTGAGCAGCGCGCGGGCGCGGCTGAGCCGGCCGTGGCTGGCGGCGGCCGCCCAGGCGGCCTGCTCCGGCGCGACGCCGAGCTCGTCGACCAGCGCGCCGGCTAGCTCGGCCGGCGGCAGGCTGGCGAACGCCAGCGTGCGCGCCCGGGACGGGATGGTGCTCAGCAGGGCTTTCGTGCTGCGGGCGATGAGCACGAACACGACCCCGGGCTGCGGCTCCTCCAGCACCTTGAGCAGCGCGTTGGCGGCCGCGTCGGTCATCCGGTCGGACTCGTCGAGGATGAACACCGCCACCGGGGCCTCGTGATGGGAGCGGGAGGCCTCCTCGCGCACGGCGCGGACGTCGTCGACCAGCAGGTTGTCGCCCTCCGGCATGACCAGGTGCACGTCGGGATGGACGCCGCGCAGCACCCGCCGGCAGGTGTCGCAGGTGCCGTCGCCGCCGGCCGGGCAGTTGAGCGCCGCGGCGAACACGCGCGCGACGTGCAGCTTGCCGACGCCCGGCGGGCCGACGAACAGCCAGGCGTGGACCACCCGGCCTGACTCGATCGCCTCGCGCAGCACGCCGACTTCCTCGGCGTGACCGACGACCTGGTCCCAGACGCTCGCCATCAACCCTCCTCCAGCAGCGACAGCACCGCCGCCCGCACCTCGGCCGCGACCGCCTCGGGCGGCGCCGCCGCGTCGACGACCGCGAACCGCGCCGGCTCGGCCTCGGCCAGGTCCAGGAACCCGCGCGCGACCTTGCGATGGAACTCCAGGTCCAGCCCCTCGATCCGGTCGCGGCTCCCACGCCCGCGGGCGAGGCCCTCGGCCGGGTCGAGCCGCAGCAGGACCACCAGGTCGGGCAGCAGCCCGCCGGTGGCGAAGCGGTTGATCTCCATGACCGGCTCCTCCCCGAGGCCGCGCGCGACGCCCTGGTACGCCAGCGAGGAATCAAGGTAGCGGTCGCACAGGACGACCTCGCCGCGCTCCAGCGACGGCCGGATCACCTGCTCGACGAGCTGGGCCCTGGCGGCGGCGAACAGCAGCGCCTCGGTGCGGGCGTCAAGGGTCGAGGCACGGTCGAGCAGGATCGCGCGGATCGCCTCACCCGCCGGGGTGCCGCCGGGCTCCCTGGTGGCGGTCACCTGGTGGCCGCGCTTCTCGAGCTCCTGGCGCAGCAGCTCGAGCTGGGTGGACTTGCCCGCGCCCTCGACGCCCTCGAAGGCGATCAGCCGGCCTCGGCTCGGGGAGGGCACGGGCTCGCCCGCTCAGGCGTTGGCCAGCGCCGCCACCGCGACCCGCGTGCTGCACTTGGCGCAGGTCGCGTTGTCGGGGTCCTTGTCGGGCACCAGCAGGCTGCCGCACTCCGGGCACGGCTGGCTGAGCGGCGTCTGCCACACGGCGAAGTCGCAGTCCGGATAGCGGTTGCAGCCGTAGAAGGTCTTGCCGCGCTTGGTGCGCTTGGAGACGACCTGCCCCTGGCCGCACTTGGGGCAGGTGCCGTACTCCTGCTCGGCCAGGTTCTTGATGCCGCGGCACCTGGGGTAGTCCGAGCACCCCAGGAACGGGCCGAAGCGGCCGCTGCGCTTGACCATCGGCTTGCCGCACTTGGGGCACGGCACGTCGGTCATCTCCGGCTCGGGGCGCTCGGCCTCGTCGGCCGACTGCTTGGCGTTGCGCCGGTACCTGCAGTCCGGGTAGCGGCTGCACGACAGGAACCAGCCGTAGCGGCCCCACTTGCGGACCAGCTTGGCGCCGGTCTCGGCGCCGCACTCGGGGCAGACCTCGTCGGTCGGCTCCTCGGGGCGGGAGACCTTCTCCTGCCGCTCGGCGATGGTGTCCTCGACCTCGACGAAGAAGGTCTTGACCAGCGGCTCCCAGGACTTGCTCCCGGTCGCGATGCGGTCCAGGTCCTCTTCCATCTCGGCGGTGAAGCCGAGGTCGATGACCTTTGGGAAGACGTCGGCGAGCAGGTCGGTGACCACGATGCCGACGTCCTCGGGGTGGAAGCGGCGCGAGTCCAGCCGGACGTACTTGCGCTCCAGCAGTGTCGAGATGGTCGGCGAGTAGGTCGACGGCCGGCCGATGCCGTGCTCCTCCAGCGCCTTGACCAAGCTCGCCTCGGAGTAGCGCGGCGGCGGCTCGGTGAAGTGCTGCTCCGGGCGCAGCTCAGCGAGGTTCAGGCGCTGCCCGGCCTCGAGCTCGGGGAGCAGGCCGGCCTCCTCCTCGGTGACGTCGTCGCGGCCCTCGAGGTAGACGCGCACGAAGCCGTCGAAGCGCATCACCGAACCGGAAGCCCGGAAGATCAGGTCGGTCGAGTCCCGCACGGCCGGGTCGGCGGAGCCGCGAGCCTCGATGTCGACCGTGGTCTGGTCGTAGATCGCCTGCGCCATCTGCGAGGCGACCGCCCGCTTCCAGATCAGCTCGTAGAGCCGCTGCTGGTCGCGCTCCAGGTGGCCGTTGAGCGACTCGGGCGTGCGGCCGACCGCGGTCGGGCGGATCGCCTCGTGCGCCTCCTGCGCCGCCTTCGCCTTGGTCTTGTACCGGGTCGTGCGGACGTAGTTGGGGCCGTAGCGCTCGCGCACCAGCCCGGCGATCTCGTCGAGGGCGCCCTGCGACAGCGCCACCGAGTCGGTTCGCATATAGGTGATCAGGCCGATCGAGCCCTCGCCCGGCAGGTCGACGCCCTCGTAGAGCTGCTGGGCGACCGCCATCGTCTTCTTCGAGGAGAAGCCGAGCTTGCGGGCGGCCTCCTGCTGCAGCGTCGAGGTGGTGAACGGCGGTGTGGCACTGCGCTTGCGCTCGGTCTTGGTGACGTCCTTGACGATCCAGTCGGCGCCGCGGGAGCGCTCGGCGGCGGCGGTGGCGCTGCCCTCGTCGCCGAGGACGAACTTCTGCTTCTCGCCGACCGGGTAGCGGGCGTGGACGTCCTCCTCGTCGGCGGTGAGCAGGTCGGCCTCGAGGCTCCAGTACTCGCGTGGGGTGAACGCCTGGATCTCGCGCTCGCGGTCCACGATCATCTTCAGCGCGGCGGACTGGACCCGTCCGGCGGACAGGCCCGCACGGACCTTGCGCCACAGCACCGGCGAGAGCTTGTAGCCCACGATCCGGTCGACCACCCGCCGTGCCTGCTGGGCGTCGACCAGGTGCCCGTCGATCTCGCGCGGCTCGGCGAAGGCGCGCCGCACCGCGTCGGCGGTGATCTCGGTGAAGCTCACCCGCCTGATGGTGTCGGCGGCCAGCTTGGCGGCCTCGGCGATGTGCCAGGCGATCGCCTCGCCCTCGCGGTCCGGGTCGGTCGCGAGGAAGACCCGCTCGGCCGACTTGGCCGCCTTGCGGATATCGGAGACGACCTTCTTGCCGCGCGGCGTCACCTCATAGGTGACCGCCACACCGTGGTTGAACTCGACCGCGAAATCCGATTTCGGAAGGTCGCGGACATGCCCCATCGAGGCAACGACCGCATAGTCCTTGCCGAGATACTTTCCAATGGTCTTCGCCTTCGCGGGCGACTCGACCACGACCAGGTTACGTGCCAATCCAAGGTCCTTAGCGCTCAGGTGCTGCTCGGAAGGGGCGGACGGCGTAGTGTCGCCGACACCCCCGACGCTCTGTCAAGGCTCACACAGGGTGTCGGTATTCCCGGTGCCTGTCATCCGGCTGTCCACACCCCCGCCACCAGGACGGGTATTCGGCGCCCCGGCTCGACCCGAGACCGGGCCGCGCTACGACGCCCGCGAGGTCGCCGTCGGGAGCTCCTCCTGGGCCTCCTCCTGCCCAGCCACGATGGCGCTGGGGGCGTGTGAGGAGCGCCACAGCGCCCATGCGAGGATAGCAACAGCGACAACCCCGACGACCACGCGCAAGGCGATGTTGTCGGCGTAGACCACCACCGTCGGCGCGATCAGGACCGAGACCAGGTTCATCACCTTGATCAGCGGGTTCAGCGCGGGTCCGGCGGTGTCCTTGAAGGGGTCGCCGACGGTGTCGCCGATCACGGTCGCCTTGTGCGCCTCGGAGTTCTTGCCGCCGTGGTGGCCGTCCTCGACGTACTTCTTGGCGTTGTCCCAGGCCCCGCCGGCGTTCGACAGCATCACCGCGAGCAGCTGGCCGGTCAGGATCGCGCCGGCCAGGTAGGCGCCCAGCGCCTCCTGCTGGAAGATGAAGCCGGTCGCGATCGGCGCCAGCACCGCCAGCAGGCCCGGGGTCATCAGCTCGCGCAGCGAGTCGCGGGTGCAGATGTCGACCACCGCGCTGTAGTCCGGCCGCTCGCTGTAGTCCATGATCCCCGGGTGGTCGCGGAACTGCTTGCGCACCTCGAAGACCACCCGCCCGGCGGCGCGACCGACCGCGCGGATCGCCTGGGCGGAGAACATGAACGCCACCGAGCCGCCGATCAGCAGGCCGACCAGCACCTCTGGCCGGTCGATGCGGATGTCGACCGCGTTGGCGGGGATCCCGGCCTCGAGCAGCGCGCGCCGGAAGGAGCCGAACAGGCTGGTGGCGGCGATCACCGCGGTGGCGATGGCCATGCCCTTGGTGATCGCCTTGGTGGTGTTGCCGACCGCGTCGAGCTGGGTGAGCACCTGGTTGCCGTGCTCGTCCACCTCGCCGGACATCTCCGCGATGCCCTGGGCGTTGTCGCTGACCGGCCCGAAGCTGTCCATCGAGACGATCACGCCCACCACCGAGAGGATCCCCATGCCGATGAGCGAGATCAGGTAGAGCTGGTAGTCGAGGCCGTGCGAGGCGCCCAGCAGCACCGCCCCGACGATCGCCAGCACGATCGCCAGCAGCGCGTAGACGCTCGACTCGAGCCCGCTGGAGAAGCCCGCCAGCACGGTGGTCGCCGGTCCCGTCTCGGAGGCGTCGGCGATCTCCCGCACGGGCTTGTACTGGGTGGCGGTGTAGTAGGAGGTCATCAGCTGGATGACGCTGGCCAGCGCGATGCCGATGACCACCGCCGCCAGCGGCCGCCAGTCCTTGACATAGGTCAGCGCGACGATGCCGACCAGGATGGCCGACAGCACCGCCGCCAGGAAGAAGCCGCGGTTGATGGTCCGCATGCCGCTCTCGTTCTCACTGCGCGGGCGGACCACCCAGATGCCGACGATCGAGGCCAGCACGCCGCCGCCCTGGATGATCAGCGGGAACAGCAGGCCGACCACGGGCCGGTCGGGGAAGGCCGCGACGCCCAGCACGATCGCGGCGACCAGCGTCACCGCGAAGGACTCGAACAGGTCGGCGGCCATGCCGGCGCAGTCGCCGACGTTGTCGCCCACGTTGTCGGCAATGGTGGCGGCGTTGCGCGGGTCGTCCTCGGGGATCGACTTCTCGACCTTGCCGACCAGGTCGGCGCCGACGTCGGCGGCCTTGGTGAAGATCCCGCCGCCGACACGCATGAACATCGCCAGCAGGGCGGCGCCGAAGCCGAAGCCGAACAGCACGTTGGCGGCTTGGCCCCGGTAGATGAGCACCACCAGGGTGGCGCCGAGCAGCCCGAGCCCGACCACGAACATGCCGGCCACGCCGCCGGCGCGGAACGCCAGCGGGAAGGCCTTGCGCAGGCCGCCGGCGTTGGCGGCGGCGGCCACGCGGACGTTGCCGCGCACCGCCAGGTTCATGCCGGTGAAGCCCGCCAGCGCGGAGAAGCCCGCACCGAACAGGAACGCCACCGAACGGGCGATCCGTACCGAGGTGCTGTCCGCCTTGAGCACCAGCAGCAGGAAGAACAGCAGCGCCACGAAGATCGCCAGGGTGCGGAACTGCCGGGTCAGGTACGCCCGGCTGCCCTCCTGGATCGCCTGGCCGACCTCGCGCATCTTCTCGCCGCCCTGGTCGGCGCTGAGCACCTGGCGGACCAGGACATAGGCCACCAGCAGGGCGATCAGCGAGACGACCAGAACGGCGCCGAGCGTCAGGTTCTCGTTCGCGGTGAAATTGACGTGGAAGGCGCTCTCTTGAGCGAGCAGCCCTGCCTGGCCCAATTCGACCTCCTCGACACCCCGCCGCTGGGGCGGCGGCCGAAAAACCTCTCATAGCGTCCGAGCTACCCGAGCCCGGAGCGGGACGTTGCCCGGAACACGTTGAAACGCGGATACCGCCACGGCCCCGCCCTCGTCGCCGTGAGGCGACAGACAGCGGTTCTTGGCGCCGTGCGTGCCCGCCAGGATTGGGCGGATGATAGCTAGCCGGGTCGAGGCCCGGCAACCCTTCGCGCTGGTAGCGCCTTGCGGGATCGGCCGCCCGGCAGGCTCAGTCGAGGGTCTCGGCGCCGGCCCGGACCCAGAAGCGCGTCCGGTGCCCACCGCCCTCCAGCGGGCCGCTCTCGAGGTCGTCGACCAGGGCTCCGACCAGCGCCAGCCCGAACTGCCGGTCGTCCAGGTCGTCGACGTCGAACCCGTCGGTGATGCGCCCCTCGGACGGTGCGCGGTCGCGGACCTCGATGCCGAACCGCTTGCCGTCCTCGATCAGGTCAAGCTCGATCGGCGTGGTGACGCCGGCCCTGACGAGGTCGGCCATCGCCACCGCGCAGGTCTCGGACACGGCGATCTTGAGGTCCTCGATGCCCTCCTCGTCGATGCCCGCCTTGCGCGCGACGATTCCCACCACCAGCCGGATCGTCCCGAGCAGCCGCGGCTCCGGGGGCAGGGCGAGACGGACGGTGGAGGTGTCCACCGCCTATTGCCCACCACCCGATCCCGCGACCGCTTCGTCGACGGAGGCGAAGATCGGGAACACCTTGGTCAGTCCGGTGATGCGGAAGATCTTGAGGATCTTGTCCTGCGTGCACACCAGCGAGAGGGACCCGTCGTTGTTGCGGACCCGCTTGAGCCCACCCACCAGCACGCCAAGACCGGTCGAATCGAGGAAGTCGACCTTCTCGAGGTCGACCACCAGGTGCGTCGAGCCTTCGTTGACCAGCTCGATAAGCTTCTCGCGCAGTTTCGGGGCGGTGTAGACGTCGATCTCCCCGCCGACTTCGAGGATCGCGTGGTCCCCCTGGTTGCGGACCTTCAGGTCGATGTCCATCCCGTCTCCAGTCTCGTCCACCGTCCAGCGACGTCTGGGGAGGCTAACGCATGCCGCCTTCGCTTGCCGCCCTCGCTCGCCTGCGGGTAGCCTACGCCATCGTCCTTCCCCTACACAGTGCCTGGTCAGCGCACGGACCAGGCCGAACACCGAGGTCGGTGCCCTGGTCCCGGCCATCGGACCCCCTTGCCTCCCCCCTCGGGCTCTGCCTCGACCTGCAGTAAAGGAGCGCCGTGTGTCCGCCCGCATGAGAGTCCCCACCGCGTTGCTCGTGGCCGTGGCGCTCCTCCTGGCAGGGTGCAGCTCGGGCAAGAAGCAGCAGCCGAAGGCTGCGCAGACCACCAGCCCGCCGTCGACCGCGGCGCCGGCGGCCGGGCCCCTCCAGCTCCAGCTCACTACCTCGGCGGTTGGCCCGGAACGCGGCTTCAACCCGAGCCAGGCGGCCAAGCGGGTCACCCCGGACCTGCGGCGCTTCCTGACCCACTACCTGACGGTCGCGTTCCTCCAGCCCCAGCAGGCCAAGAAGGGCTGGAGGGACTTCCTGGCGATGTTCGACCCGACGGTCCGCGCCAGCGCCAAGCGGCAGCTCGACGCGCTCGCGCTCGGCAGCGTGGCGCCCAAGGTCACCGCGGTGCGGCCCGGCCGGGCCGGCGCCCGCGCCACGGTGCTGTTCTCCGACAACCGGCCAGCGGCGGCGACCGTGACGATCAGCTTCGACGGCACCGCCACGACCGCCCAGGGCAGCGGGCCGGTGCGCGTACACTCGGTGCTTCAGCTGGTCGCCGGCCAGCCCGGCTGGCGGATCGCCGCCTACGACTCCAAGGCCGGGGAGGACGCTCGATGACCGCCATCGCAGCTCGCCGGCGCGCGCTCATCGTCGTAGTCGCGTTGCTCGGCGTCACTCTGCTCGCCGCCAGCCTGGCGCTGCTCGACGGCTCCCGCCGCCCGGCCGGCGCCCAGCCGGCGGTGACCATCCAGAAAGCCCACGCCGGCAAGGCCACGCCCGCCCTCAAGGGCCGCATCACCTTCCTGGTGATCGGGTCCGACTCCGGAGCGCCGAAGTTCGGCCGCGGCGGCACCGCCGCCGGCGGGCGCGCCGACTCGATCCACCTGGTCGTGATCGACACCGCCAAGCGCCGCGGCATCTCGATCGGCTTCCCGAGGGACAGCTACGTCAACATCCCCGGGCGCGGCACCAACAAGATCAACTCGGCCATGTCCTCCGGCGGTCCGCCGCTGCTGATCAGCACGATCGAGCGGCTCACCGGGATCGGCGTCGACTACTACGCGCTGACCTCGTTCGACGGCCTGACCGACATGGTCAACCGGGTCGGCGGCGTGACCGTCGGGGTCGACCAGAACCTCCAGGACCACTTCTCGGGCGCCAACTTCCGCAAGGGCACCCAGCGGCTCAACGGCACGCAGGCGCTGGCCTATTCACGCGCCCGCCACGGCACCCCGCAGGGCGACCTCACCCGGTCCAAGCACCAGGGGCAGGTCCTCCTGGGCGGCCTCGGCACCTTCCAGCAGCAGGTGGCCAAGGACCCGGCGCGGCTCATGAAGTGGCTCGCGGTGATGCGCGACGAGGTGCAGGTCAACGTGCCCTTCACCGAGGCGGTGCGGCTGGCCATGTACGCCACCACCCTCTCGCCCAGCAGGATCAACAACGTGGTCGCTCCCGGCGTCCCGGGCAGCGCCGGGGCCGCCTCGGTGGTGCGCCTCCAGCCGGCAGCGTTCGCGCTGTTCAACCGGGTCAAGCACGGGCAATTCAGCTAGCCGGGGTCCGGCTGTCTGGCTGGTGACTACCATGGCCCCGTGGTCGATCCCGCCAGCCTGATCGAGGACCTCGAAGCCGACCCCGACTACCGGGGCCAGCTGGTCCACGTCGAGCGCCTGCCAGCCAGGCGGGCGCGCCGCGTCGAGCTGCCCGACGACCTCCCGGAGGTGCTGCTCGGCCGCCTGCGCGGGCGCGGGATCGAGACGCTCTGGAGCCACCAGGCCGAGGCGGTCGCGCTCGCCCGCGGCGGCGCCAACGTGGTGGTCGCCACCGGGACCGCGTCCGGCAAGAGCCTCTGCTACCAGCTGCCGGTCTTCGAGGCCCTGCTCGGCGGGGGCCACCGCACGGCGCTGTACCTGGCGCCGACCAAGGCGCTGGCGCACGACCAGCTGCGGGCGATCCGCTCGTTCGCGCTGACCGGCGTACGCGCCGCCTCCTACGACGGCGACACGCCCGCCGAGGAGCGGCCGCTGGTGCGCCGCAACGCCAACCTCGTGCTGACCAACCCCGACATGCTCCACCAGGGAATCCTGCCCGGCCACGAGCGCTGGAGCGCCTTCCTCGGCCAGCTCGCCTACGTGGTGGTGGACGAGGCGCACACCCTGCGCGGGGTGTTCGGCTCCCACGTGGCGGCGGTCCTGCGCCGCCTGCGCCGCCTGGCCAACCGCTACGGCGCCGAGCCGACCTTCGTGCTCGCCTCCGCCACCCTCGGCAACCCCGCCGAGCTGGCCAGCCGGCTCGTCGGCCTGCCGGTCGAGGCGGTCACCGCCGACGGCTCCCCGCGCGGCCAGGTCACCTTCGCGCTCTGGGAGCCGCCGCTGCTCGACGAGGCCAGCGGGCTGCGGCGCAGCGCCAACGTCGACTCCGCCAACTGGCTCGCCGCCGGAGTCGAGGCCGGGGTGCGCACGCTCTGCTTCACCCGGTCGCGCAAGGCCGCCGAGCTGGTGGCCACCTACACGCGCCGCAGGGTCGCCGAGGTCGACCGTACCCTCGCCGGCCGGGTCCGCGCCTACCGCGCCGGCTACCTCGCTGAGGAGCGGCGCACTCTGGAGGCCGGCATCGTCTCCGGCAGGCTCCTCGGCGTCGCCGCCACCAACGCGCTCGAGCTCGGCATGGACATCGGCGGGCTCGACGCCATCGTGCTCGACGGCTTCCCCGGCACCATCGCGTCGATGTGGCAGCAGGCGGGGCGCGCCGGCCGCCAGGGCGGCGCATCGCTGGCCGTGCTGGTCGGGCTCGACGACCCGCTCGACGCCTACTACCTGCACCACCCCGCGGACCTGTTCGGCAAGCCGCACGAGGCCGCTCTGGTCGACCCCGGCAACCCGTACGTGCTCGCCCCGCACCTGGTCTGCGCCGCCTACGAGACGCCGCTCACCGAGGAGGACCTGGGGCTGTTCGGCCCGCCGTCGCGGGAGCTGGTCGCCAGCCTCGAGAAGGAGGGGATGCTGCGCCGCGCCCGCGGCGGCTACCGCGCCAGCTCCGGCCGCTCGGCCGCCGGCTCGGTCGACCTGCGCAACGCCGGCGGCGCGCCGATCACCATCGTCGAGGCGGCCACCGGCCAGGTCATCGGCACCGTCGACCGGTCGCGGGCCACCTCCACCGTCCACCAGGGCGCCGTCTACCTGCACCAGGGCGAATCGTACCGGGTGGTCGAGCTGGACCTCGACGGCGGCGTCGCGGTGGTCGAGCCCGCCCGCGGCGACGAGTACACCCAGGCCCGCAGGGACACCGACGTGCGGATCCTCGAGCCGCTGCGCCAGCAGCAGCTCGCCCGCAGCGCCCGCTGGCTCGGCCGGGTCGCCGTGTCCGAGCAGGTCATCGGCTACGAGCGGCGCAAGGTCGGGACCGGCGAGCTGCTCGGCTTCCACGAGCTGGACCTGCCGCCCAGCCACCTGTCGACCGTCGCCTACTGGTACACGCTCACGCCCGAGCTGCTCGAGGCCGCCGGGCTCGCCGCCCAGGACGTGCCCGGCTCCGCCCACGCCGCCGAGCACGCCCAGATCGGCCTGCTGCCGCTGTTCGCCATGTGCGACCGCTGGGACATCGGCGGCCTGTCGACCGCCTGGCACCCCGACACCGGCATGGCCACGATCTACGTCTACGACGGCTACCCGGGCGGCGCCGGCATCACCGAGCGCGGCTACGACCTCGCCGCCGAGCACCTCCGCGCCACCAGGGACACCGTGCGGTCCTGCCCCTGCGAGACCGGCTGCCCCTCCTGCGTCCAGTCCCCCAAGTGCGGCAACGGTAACCACCCCCTCGACAAGGCCGGCGCCGTCCGTCTCCTGGACGAGCTCCTCCACGACCTCGCCGCCGCTTCGGGGCAGGAGGGAGACGACCCGGCGGAGGCCGGCGGGTGGGTGGGCTCTGGGACACCTGGCCCGGAGCCGCCGGCGCAAGGAGGTTCGGCCGGCCAGCCGGCGGGCATGGAGGCCAGTGGGCGTTCGTCCCGTGCCCCCGCCGCCGACTCCCCGGCGCAACCCATCCCTGGCTCCCCGGTGCAAGCGACCGGCGACCCTCGGGCGCAAGCGACCGCCACGGACGGCGTGGAGGCTGCACGCGCTGCCGGGAAGGGGGACGCGAAGGCGGCTGGGCGGCGCGGGCCGGCGCGTTCCCGACCTCGGGCCGCCGCGTCCTCGCCAGGGGCCGAACCGATGCCGGAGGGTGGGACCGGGCGCCGACCGGCCGCCGGTCGCGCGCGGAAGGCCGCGGGCAAGCGGGACCGGGCGTGAGTCTCTATATCGGTGTCGCCGGCGCATCCCAACCGGACGCGTCGCTGCTGCCGATCGGGGAGGCGCTCGGCCGCTGCTTGGCGGAGGCCGGGGCCATCGTGGTGTGCGGCGGAGGCACCGGGGTGATGACCGCTGTCTGCCGTGGCGCCCAGGCCGCGGGTGGCCAGACCGTCGGCCTGCTGCCAGGAGCCGACCGGGACGCCGGCAATCCGTACCTCTCGGTGGCGCTCCCGACCGCGCTCGGCGAGGGCCGCAACCTGCTGCTGGTGCGGGCGAGTGATGCCCTGGTGGCGGTCGGCGGGGGCTTTGGGACGTTGTCGGAGATCGCTCTGGCCCTGCGCATCGGCCTTCCCGTCGTCGGACTCGCCACCTGGGGACTGACGCTGTCCGGAGACCCGGTCGACGCCTTTCCAGTCGTCGGAGGCCCGCAGGAGGCAGCGCGCCTGGCCATCGACGCTGCGACCCGTCCCAGGAAGCGGCCGTAGCCGGATCTGCACAGGCTTGCCCCGTTTGCCGTGCGCGATTGTGGGGCACGACCAGGGGAGGAGTTGGACGGGCTCGAGGCTCTGAGCGAGAGCCACCAAATGCCATGGAGGCTAGGATGGCCGCCTTTTTCCTGGTGCTCGCCGTCGTCGTCGGTGTCGTCATCGGTGATGCCGTGGTCGCCAACACAGCCGCAGGTAGCATCCAGTTGTTCAACCAGACCATCACTGGCTTCACGCAGGGCCAGCTGATGTTGATCGCCGCCGGTGCGGGGTTCGTCCTCGCGCTGCTGCTGTTCCTCTCCGTCGGCGCGGGAAAGAACCGGCGGGCCCGGCGCAGAGAGCAGCGCCTGGCCCGCCGCGACCTCCAGGGTCGTATCGGTGCGCTGGAGCAGGAGAACTCGGACCTGCGCACGGAGGTCGAGCGTGACAATCGCACCACCCGCCTCGGCGAGATGGGCGCCCCGGTCACGGAGGACACTCGGGAGACGACCCAGACCTCCCGCCGCATCTTCCCGGCACGCAGGCACGACAGCCTCGACGACCGGGCCGAGGGCACCACGGTGGAATCCGATCGCCGCGACGCCTTCAACCAGGCCGACCGGTAGCCGATCGTCCGCCGCAGGCTCGTTTCGCGCCCCCCTGCCCTGGGCGCCACCTCCACCCGGGTGGCGCCCAGGGCCATCGCATGTGTGGGCCGGTTCACCGATCGCCCGTCGCCGCGTGGCCATCGCTTGGGCTGAAGGCTCGCCGCGGGGTCCATCGCCAGCGGCAGCACCGCCCTGGCGTAGGCCCTGACCCCCACCGTCGTTCCGAAGGGGATCAGCCGTGCGCGCACACGGACGCCGACCGTCGTGTCGAGGGAACCACACGAGCAGGTGACCACCTCAGCGCCGTTCGACGTGGCGACGACCTCGGCCCGCTCCGCCGGGGAGCCCAACTCGATGGGATCGGCCGGACCGCCCGGGCCAGCCGCACCGGGATACGGCGTGACGGCCGCGAGCGCGGCCATATCGGCGGCCGTCTGCGCCCGCGCTCTCGCGAACGTCAGCGCGCCGACATCAGCCGTCACCAACGTGGCTGTGACCACGAAGGCGCACAGCGCCAACCCGATCAGCGACGCGGACCCGCGCTGCCCTTGGTCCGACGACTGGCCGGTCGCCGGTCCGATGGCCGGACGTGCACCAGCCGCCGGCCCGACGGTCACCCGGTCACCGCCTGCGGGTCCGACGGTCGCCCCGTCATCACCCGTGGGCACGCCCGTCGCCCGTTCGTCGGGTACCTGGTTCGTGGGTGTGGACCAGGTCCTCATGGGCCCACCTCCGGTGGCGACGGGCCGGACTCGCGCAACGCGACCGCCTCGGCCCGCACCTCGACCGGCGGCACGCCGAACAGCAGTCTGGTCTCCAGCGAAACGCTGACCCGGACCCGATCAGGACCGGCGGGAAGGACGGCCACCCTCGCCGCCCGGCCGGGAGGAAGGACGGCGCGGACCGCCGCGGCCGCTCGGGCGTCGTCGGCGGCGAGTGCCGCTTCTCTCGCGCCCTCGCGCGCCGCGCCCTGGGCGAGCAGCTCGTCGCGAGCCACGGCGATCAGACCGACCATCGCCAGCGTGACCGCCACCAGCAGCGGGATGATGCCGACCAGCTCCACGGTCACCGCCCCGCCCTGCGCCGTCCCGCCCCTCGCACACCGCCGCCCCGGCCCGGTGCTGGCGCGACCCGTTCCTGGTTGGGCGTGCGAGGCGGTGGGGTTGGCACCGCCTCGCGCGCTCGGCTCTGGTTGGCTGGTCATCCGATCCCGAACAGGCCGCGGACCTGCTTCATCACGACGTCGAGGAGCCCGGCGATGGCTCCCTTCCGCGCCCATGCCAGGGCCAGGCTCGCGATCGTCGCGCTGACGACGATCAGCAGGGCGTATTCGGTCGTCTGGCTCCCCTGCTCGGAGTGCCCGGCGAGGAAGCGGCAGGTGTCGAGGAGGCCAGCGAGGTGGCGACGGACAGCGGACATGACGAGTCCTCCTTTTCGACTCGATGGATGGGTGATCGCCCGGCGGCACCGCCAGGGGTGGAACGCCGAGACGCCTGTGGACCTGGGGTTGCGCGCCGCCTGCGCCGGCCTCAGTGGGTCAGGACCCGGAGGGCCCCGGCCATCGTGGGGACGACGACCAGCAGCACGAAGGCGGGTAGGAAACAGAAGACGAGTGGAAAGGCGAGCCGCACCGCCGCTCGGCCGGCCTCGGCCTCCGCCCGCAGGCGCGCCCTGCTGCGCAGCGCCTCGGCGCGGGCGGCCAACGCCTCGGCGGGAGGCGCTCCCCACCGCTCGGCGGCCTCCAGCGCGGCGGCGACAGCCCGGAGCTCGTCGAGGCTCGTGCGGTCCCCGACCGCGCGCAGTGCGGCCGCCGGCGTGCGTCCCATGTCCAGTTCCGCGGCTGCCCGGCGCAACTCCGCACGCAGGGCGTCCGGGCTGCGCTCCGCCACCCGCAGCAGCGCCCGGTATGGGTTGAGTCCGGCCAGCAGACATGCGCTGAGCAGGTCGATCACCGCCGGCGCGGCCGCCGCGCGCTCGGCCCGGAGCCTCGACGCCGCCCGCCGGGCGACCGCCTGCCTGATGACGACGATCCCGCCCACCCCCGCCAGCAGCAGCATCCCGAGGGAGTTGCCCGCGGTGGCGAGGACCGCGGCCGTCGCGGCGCCGCCGCCCACCACGACCACAAGGGTCCCGCGGCGGTGGACCCCTTCCCGACGCGATCGCCGGCCGGGCTTCCCGCTGATGCCGGGCGTCCTGCTGACGCCCCGCGTCCTGATGCCCGGCGTCCGCCCCTGCGGCAGACCCACGGATCGGTCCAGGCGAGGAGGCCGGCTCGACCCGCGCGGACGCCGGCCACCGGTCAGCCGCGGGGCGGCGACGGTTGCCACCAGGAGCAGGGCGCCGAGCGCCGCCAGGACCGCGGCGATCATCGCGCGCCTCGGACGATTCGCCCGGCCCAGAGGATGCCGGTCCCTTCGAGCGCGGCCGCGGCCGCGAGCGTCAGCCAGCCGGCCCGGCCACGGATCAGGAACGCCGCGTCGGAAGGAGCGGTGAGGACCAGCACCCCCAGGAACACCGGTGCCATGCCGGCGACGACGCGGGCGGACAGGCGCGCCTGCGCGGTGGCGGCCAGCCTCGCCTGGTCGCTGCGGAGCCGGTCGGCTGCCGCCACGGCGACGCCCGCCAGCACCCTGCCTGGCGGTGCCCCGGTCGCTTCGGAGAGATCCAGCGCCTCGCCAGCCACGAGCAGCTCGGTAAGGCCATGCGACCTGCCCGCTTGGGCGAGGGCGTCGCCGGCACCCGCGCCAAGCTCGCAGGCGCCGACCACCTCCGCGAGGACCTCCGCCAGCGAAGGCGGCGCAGCCTCCGCCGCGGCCTGGAGCGCCCGCCGCGGTGCGACGCCGGCGGCGATGGTCGCCCGCAGGACGTCGAGCACCTCTGGCACGTCGGCCTCCATCTGGCGGCGTCGCCGGCCAGCGGACAGGCG
>Ga0268241_10000033_pt1 | contig 15876 bp, 17 predicted proteins | sample BulsoiAmnAmmetaG_FD_200248 | JGI IMG/M metagenome (GOLD analysis project Ga0268241, IMG submission 200248) | Bulk soil microbial communities from Mexico - Amatitan (Am) metaG (v2) (version 2) | ecosystem: Environmental > Terrestrial > Soil > Agricultural land | place: Mexico: Amatitan, Jalisco...
TTCGGGACGGGCATCCTCGCAACGGCGATCAACCTGGTCGCGAATCTCGGCCACTAGCGGTTGACCGCCTCGGTCTGCGCCTTACTCACCCAGAAGGGAGGCAAGCGCTTGGCTCTGGATCGACCCAACACCGTCCGGCCCATAACGGGCACCTCCGCCGATTACGACGGCCTGCTCGAGCGATCGCTGCGAGCCCGCTACGTGATGATCGGCGAGGCCTCACACGGCACGCACGAGTTCTACCGGCATCGCGCCGAGCTCACCAAGCGCCTGGTCGACGAGGCAGGCTTCGGCGCCGTCGCGGTCGAGGCCGACTGGCCCGACGCGTATCGAGTGAACCGTTACGTGCGAGACGCCAACTACGACGCGAGCGCCGACGAGGCGCTCAGCGATTTCCGCCGTTTCCCCGTGTGGATGTGGCGTAATACCGAGGTGGCCGACTTCGTCGGCTGGCTGCGCGACTGGAACGACTCGGTTGGCGACGACCGCCGGAAGGCCGGGTTCTACGGGCTCGATCTCTACAGCATGCACCGCTCGATGGAGGAGGTCGTCGCCTATCTCGAGGTGATCGACCCGCCGGCGGCGGCGCGTGCGCGTGAGCGCTATTCCTGCTTCGACCACTTCGGCACCGACCCGCAGGTCTACGGCTACGAGACCGGGCTAGGCGGCGTCGAGCCGTGCGAGCAGCAGGCGGTCGCCCAGCTCGTGGTGCTGTATCGCATGGCGGCCGATCCGGCAATGCGGGCGCTGCTCGACGAGGATCGCCACTTCTACGCCACGCGCAACGCCGAGCTCGTGGTGAATGCGGAGGAGTACTACCGCTCCATGTTCCGCGGGGGCGTGGAGAGCTGGAACCTGCGCGACCGGCACATGGCCGAGACGCTCGAGGCGCTCGCCAGCCACCTGAGGCAGCGGCAGGGCGAGACCAAGGTGGTCGTGTGGGAGCACAACTCGCATATCGGCGACGCGCGGGCCACCGAGCTGGGAACGACTGGTCAGTTCAACGTAGGCCAGCTCGAGCGGGAGATGTACGACGGCGAGGCGATGCTCGTCGGCTGCACGACCTATTCCGGGGCCGTCACCGCCGCGTCGGACTGGGGCGGCGTCGCCGAGCGCAAGCGCGTGCGCCCGGCACTCGGCGGTAGCTGGGAGGAGCTACTGCATGAGCAGGCCGGCCAGGACATGATCGTCGAGACGGCGGGGATGCTCGGGCCGCGGCTCGAGCGCGCCATCGGGGTCGTGTACCGGCCAGAGACCGAGCGCATCTCCCACTACTTCCACGCGCAGCTGGCGGATCAGTTCGACGCGGTGATCCACATCGACGACACGCGGGCGGTCGAGCCGCTCGAGATCACGAGCGAATGGGAGCACGGCGAGCTGCCGGAGACGTACCCATTCGGCGTGTAGGCGAGAGGAGGTCTTATGACGGTTGGAAGCGTTGACGCCGTGGAGCGCACGGTGCACAAGACGAACGAGTGGCTCGGCGACATGGCCGGCGAGCTCGGAACAGATGACAAGGAAGATGCCTGGCGCGCGCTGAGCGGCTACCTGCAGGTGCTGCGCGACCGCTTGACCCTGGATGAGGGCGCCCAGCTGGCGGCGCAGCTTCCTCACCTGCTGCGCGGCGTGTTCTACGAGGGCTTCGACCCCGGCCACCAGCCGGAGAAGATCCGCGATCGTGACGTCTTCCTGAGCCTACTGGCCGAGCGCGCGGTACTTGCCGATGCCGAGGAGGCCGCCGTCACGGCAACCGCGGGGACGCGCGTGCTCCGCCGCCACGTGACCGAGGGCGAGTTGGAAGACGTGTTCGTGCAGCTCCCGCGGGAGATTCGGGCGCTACTCGAGGATGTGCGCTAGCCCTCGGGCCAGGACGCGTCGCCGGTAGTGGCGCCGCGCAAGACCTTGAGGTTGAGCAGCGCGCACTTGCGGCGCGTGGGAGAGATCTCGATGCCGAGCTGCTCGATCACCCAGCTCGCCGGAAGCTGGCCGACCTCCTCGACGCTCATGCCCTCGAGCTCCTCGGAAACTATCGAGGCGGCCGCCTGCGAGATCGCGCAGCCCTGCCCGTGGAAGGCGACGTCGGTGATCTTGCCGTCCTCGACTCGCAGGTGCACGCCGAGCTCGTCGCCGCACAGCGGATTGTGGTCATGCGCCTCGAGGTCGTGCGGCTCGAGCTCCCCGAAATTCCGGGGGTTCTTGTAGTGATCCAAGATGAAGTCTCGGTACAGCGCGTCCATCGCCATCGACGTTACTCAGTGAGTCCGAATACCCGTCGCGCTTCGTGGAGCGCCTCGACCAGGCGGTCCACCTCTTCGCGCGTGTTGTAGACCTGGAACGAGGCCCGCGCGGTCGCCGGCATGCCGATGCAGCGCATCAGCGGCTGGGCGCAGTGGTGGCCCGCTCGCACGCACACGCCGAAGCGGTCGCAGATCTCCGCGATGTCGTGCGGGTGGATGCCGTCGATGCCGAACGAGACGACGCCGCCGCGCTGGTCGGCGGACGGCCCCGGGATGTGGATGCCGGGCACCTCCGGCAGGCGCTCGAGCGCGTACGCCGTCAGCTCCGCCTCGTGCGCGCGCACGTTCTCCATCCCGACCGACGACAGGTAGTCGACCGCCACGCCGAGCCCGACCGCCTCCGCGATCGGCGAAGTGCCGGCCTCGTACTTCGCCGGCAGCTCGTCCCAGGTGGAGCTCTCGGCGCTGACCGACGAGATCATGTGGCCGCCCGACAGGAACGGCGGCATCGACTCGAGCAGCGCGCGGCGCCCGTGAAGCACCCCGACGCCGGTCGGGCCGAGGGCCTTGTGGCCGGTCCAGGCGTAGAAGTCGGCGTCCACGTCAGACACGCTGAACGGCAGCTGAGGCACCGCTTGGGAGCCGTCCACGAGCGTGACGGCGCCGGCTGCCTTGGCGCGGGCGGCGATCTCGGCGACGGGGTTGATCGTTCCGATCACGTTCGAGATGTGCGCGACCGCGACCATCTTCACGCGGCCCCCTGCGAGCACCTCGTCGAGCTCGTCGAGCGAGAGCAGGCCCTCGTCGGAGACGTGCAGGTAGCGCAGCTTGGCGCGGGCGCGCCGGCACGCCTCCTGCCACGGCACGAGGTTCGAGTGGTGCTCCATCTCGGTGACGACGACCTCGTCGCCCTCGGACAGGTACGCCTCGCCCCACGAGTACGCGACCAGGTTGATCGCGGCCGTGGCGTTCGCGGTGAAGATCGTGGTCTTCGGATCCCAGCCGGCGAACTCCGCGACGCGCTCGCGCGCGCCCTCGAACAGTTCCGTCGCCTCGCGGCCGAGCTCGTACACGCCGCGGTGCACGTTCGCGTTCGACGCCTGGTAGTAGGCGTCCATCGCGTCGAGCACCTGGCGCGGCTTCTGCGCGGTCGCCGCCGAGTCGAGGTAGGCCAGCGGGTGACCGTTCACCTCGCGCTCGAGGATCGGGAAGTCGGCGCGCACGCCGGACAGGGGCCTGTTCGCAACCGTGGTCATCAGCGCTGCGCGATGTAGTCCTCGACCTGCTCGGCCGCCTCGGTGAGCTTGCCCGCGATCCGCTCGCGCACGACCTCCTCGAGCCGGTCGTCCTCGAGCTTCTGGATGACCTCCTCGAAGTAGCCCTCGACAAGGATCCGCACCGCTTCGAGGCGGTGCAGGCCACGGGTCATCATGTAGAAGACCTGCTCCTCGTCGACCTCGCCGACGGTGCCGCCGTGCGACGCCGACACGTTGTCGGTCTTCACGATCAGCGATGGGATCGAGTCGGCCTTCGCCTTGGGTGAGAGCAGCATCGAGTGCGTCTGCAGGTACGTGTGGGAGTTCTGCGCTCCGAACACGATTTCGATCAGGCCCTCATACGAGGCGCGCGACTCGCCGGTGAGAGCGCCCTTCCAGACGGTGTCGCCGGTGGTGTCGCCGGCCTCGTGGAGGTCGGTCGTGAAGATGTCGAGGTGCTCGTTGCCCTCGGTGAAGTAGAGCCCGTTCTGGCGCATGTCCGAACCGCGCTCGTGGGTCACGATGTCGAGCGTCTGCTTCGTGAGGTGACCGCCGAGCACGGCCGGGACCCAACCGCAGTGAGCGTCCGCCGCGATCTCCACGCGCTTCGTGGAGATGTCGTGCACCTCGCCGCTGCCCCAGTCCTGGAGGTGGGCGAGCTTCACGTTCGAGCTCGGGCGGCAGTACAGCTCGAAGCCGCCCGCATGGAGCGCCTGGCCCTCGAAGTCGGGCGCGAGGTTGTACTCGCGGATGTAGGCCTTCGACCCGTCCTCGACGATCCCGAGCGTGTGCGCGTATTGCGCCGTGCCGGCCTCGTCGATCAGCCACACGACCTGAATCGGCTTGTCGACGACAACGTCGCGGGGCACGTACACGAACGCGCCGCCGGTCCAGAAGGCCGCTGAGGCGGCGGGGAACTTGCCCTCGTTCTCTGAGAGCCGCTTCATGTACCAGCGCTCGACGAGGTCCGGGTGCTCCTCGAAAGCCTGCTCCAGCGACATCACCATCACACCCTGCTCGGCCGCTGCCGGGTCGAGCTGCGTGTAGACGGTGCTCGCGCCGCGCTGGACGATCAGGCCGGCGAGCTCCTCGTCGCGCAGCGCCTCGGACACGACCGGATTCAGCTCGTCGAGCGACGAGACGGGGTCGTACCGCCGCGGCTCGAGCTCGTCGAGGCGGAGCTTGCGCAGCGACGTGGTCCAGAAGCCCGAACGCCGCCAGGTGGGCAGCGGCTCGCGCTCGAACACCTCGAGCGCGGCCTTCCGCCTCTCCTCGAGGAAGGTGGGGCTAGGCACCGGCGCCGACCTCCTCGCGGATCCAGTCGTATCCCTGCTCCTCGAGGTGGTCGGCCAGCTCGGGGCCGCCCTCGCGCACGATCCTGCCGTCGATCATGATGTGGACGAAGTCCGGGCGCACGTAGTTCAGGATGCGCGTGTAGTGCGTGATGATCAGGCCGCCCATCTCCGGGCCGCGCAGCGCGTTGACGCCGTCGGCGACGATCTTCAGGGCGTCGATGTCGAGACCGGAGTCGGTCTCGTCGAGCACCGCGAACTCCGGCTTGAGCATCGCCAGCTGGAGGATCTCGGCGCGCTTCTTCTCACCGCCTGAGAAGCCCTCGTTCAGGTAGCGGCTCGTGAACTGCGGGTCGATACGCAGCAGGTCCATGTTCTGGCGCAGGAGCTGGCCGAACTCCTTGACCTTGATCGGGTCGTCGGGGCGCTTGGCGTTCACGGCCATGCGCAGGAAGTTGGCCACCGAGACGCCCGGGATGGTGGCCGGGTACTGGAACGCCATGAACACGCCCGCGCGTGCACGCTCGTCGGGGTCCGCCTCGGTGATGTCCTCCCCGTTCAGGAGGATCTTGCCCTCGGTGACCTCGTAGTTCGGGTTGCCCATGATGGTGTTGGCGAGCGTCGACTTGCCCGAGCCGTTCGGGCCCATCAGCGCGTGTGTCTCGCCCTTGCGCACGACGAGGTCGACCCCGTGGAGGATCTCTCGGTCCTCGGTGCGCACGTGAAGGTTCTGGATTTCCAGGCTCATACAGCCGCTTTCTTCCTCGCTACTGGTCGGATCAGTTCGGACAGGGTCACGTCCTCGAGCGTTCTCACGATGGCGCCCTGAACGCGCGTCCACAGCAGCTTGCTTGGACAGGCGCGCTCGCCGTTCGCCTCACGGGCGCACATCACGCGGCCGTCGGGATCGGCCGTGATGCATTCGATCGGGGCGATCTCGCCCTCGAGCGCCGAGACGACCTCGGCCATCGTGATCTCCTCCGCCGGTCGCGCGAGCGTGTAGCCGCCGTGGGCGCCCCGGCGCGACTCCACGAGCCCGGCGCGGCGAAGACGCTGCACCAGATGCTCGAGGTACGCGAGCGGCAGCGCCTCGGCCTCGGCGATGGAGCCGAGCGCCACGGGCGCCGTGCCGTCGTGTGCGGCGAGGTGCGCCATGATGCGCACGCCGTACTCGGCCTTTGTCGAGAACATCATCGGTGAATACCTACCTGGAAGGTAGGATACGCACCCGTGCGGAGGGGCCTACCCGCCCCTCAGCAAGTCACGTGGAAGAGACCGACCGCCCTGCCCTCGGTCTCGTTCCAGATCCCGATCACCTGAGGGGTCGGCAGCAGCACGATCTCGCACGCCTTCTGGGCGAAGAAGTCGGCCGCCTCCGGCGAGAGGTGCACCCTGCCGTATTGGCCGGCGCCGACGATAAGGCGGTCTGCCCCCTTTGCCTGCTTGTAGACGTGCTTGGCCTCTTCAAGCGAGATCGTGTGCGAAGTCCCGTAGACCGCCTTCGAGAGCTTCTTCTTGCGCTTTCTTACCTCGCCGTCCGGACTAATGACGACGTCGTGGTCGAAGACATTCCCCTCGACCACGATCGAGCCGAAGTCCGTCGCGTCGATCCGAGGCTTCATCTCGCACCTCCAATTTGCCAGCGAGCCAGCATCCGGGACCCGCGGTGCAGTGGATGCCCCGAGAGGCATAACGCGCGCGCGACACGACGTCAACGCTCCGGGTGTGGTTCGCCAACGCCCAGCGATAATCGATCCGTGCGGCGAGTCGCCGGCGCGCTAGTGCTCGCAACCCTCTTGGTTGCTTCCTCGGGTTTCACTGGACGCCGAGACCCTGCCGTGCCGGACCCGCTCGTTCGCAGCCGCACGCTGCTCGGGCGCTCGGTGGAGAAGCGCCCGATCACAGCCGTCGAGCTCGGTGACCCGAACGCATCGCACCGCGTGCTCGTGTTCGGTGTGATCCACGGAAACGAGGTCGCCGGGCGGGCGATCACGCACGTGCTCGAGCGCGGGCCGCTCCCGAGGGCGACCGACCTCTGGGTGGTCGACAGCCTCAACCCGGACGGCGTCGCGCACCACACCCGCCAGAACGCGCGCCGGGTGGACCTCAACCGCAACTTCACCTACCGCTGGCGCCCGCTGGGCCGGCCCGGCGATCTCCAGTATTCGGGGCGCGGTCCGCTCTCCGAGCCCGAGAGCCGCATCGCGCACTCGCTGATCTCACGGCTGCGACCCGACGTGACGATCTGGTTCCATCAGCCGCTCGGCGTCACTGACCTCTCCGGCGGCGATCCCCAGATCGAACGGCGCTTCGGGCGGGTCAGCGGGTTGCCGGTGAAGCAGCTGCCCCGCTATCCCGGTAGCGCCAGCACCTGGCAGAACCATCGCTTCCGCTCGGCCACGGCGTTCGTGGTGGAGTTGCCGCCCGGGCGAGGGGTGCCCGGTGACGTGGCGCGCTACGTGCGCGCCGTGCGAGTTGCCAGCTCGTTGGAGTGACCTAGCGCCGCACGCGCAGCCACAGGTAGCCGTAGCGGCCGAGCTTCACTTCGAGGCGTCCGCCGTCGAGCAACTCGTGGTCGCGCTGCTCGAGCAGGTCGTCAACACCGGTCGCGTCCTCGCCGAGCTCGAGCGTCGCCGTCTCGGTGCCCTCGCCGAGGTTGTGCACGGCCACGACGGTGCTTCCCTCCCAGTCGCAGCGGTGGGCGAACAGCGGCGCGGCTGGGGTCTCGAGGAGCGTGCTCGAGCCCCAGCCCAGCTCGGGGGTCTCCTTGCGCGTCCGGATCACGCGCTCCATCCAGTTGAGCAGCGAATCGGGGTCGCGCCGCTGCGCTTCCACGCTCACCCGATCCGGACCGAAGTCGCCATCAACCAGCGGGCGCACGAGCTCGTCCGGGCGCGCGCTCGAGAAGCCCCCGCTCGGGCCGGGCGCCCACTGCATCGGCGTGCGCACGCTGAGCCGGTCGGACAACTCGAGCTGCTCGCCCATCCCGATCTCGTCGCCGTAGAGCAGCAGCGGCGTGCCGGGAAGTGTGAACAGCAGGCTCCAAGCCATCCGCAGCCGGTCCTGGTCGCCGCCCAGCATGGAGGCGACCCGCCGGCGCAGGCCGTGCCCGTACAGGCGCATGTTCTCGTCGGGCCCGAAGGCCGCGAACACGTCCTCACGCTGCGGCAGCGTGAGCTTGTCGAGCGTCAGCTCGTCGTGGTTTCGCAGAAACGTGACCCAGGCGTTGTCCGGCGGCACCTGTGGCAGCTCCCGGACCACCACCTCGATCGGCTCGGCCTGGCCGCGAGCCAGCGCGAGCCACAGGTGCTGGTTGATGAGGAACGCGAACTGCATGTGCAGCTGGTCGCCATGCTCGCCGAAGTAGCGCTCGAGCTGGCGCAGCTCCACGTTCACCTCGCCGAGCAGCATCGCGTCGCCGCGACGACGGTTCGCGAACGCGCGCAGGCTGCGCAGCCACTCCTGCGGGTCGTCGTCGACGTGCTCGGGCAGGCCCGCGGTCTCGAGCATCGACGGGACCGCGTCGATCCGGAAGCCCGATACGCCGACCTCGAGCCAGAAGCCCATGATGCGCGCAATCTGGTCGCGCACCGCGGGATTGGCCGTGTCGAGATCAGGTTGGAAGTGGTAGAAGCGGTGCAGGTACCACTGGCCGGACTGCTCGTCGTACTGCCAGTTGCTCGATTCCTCGCCGGGGAACGCGAGCCCCTTCGGCTCGTCCGACGGCTCATCGCGCCACACGTACCAGTCGCGATGCGCGGCGTCCCGGCCCCGGCGCGCGTCGACGAACCATGGGTGCTCGTCCGACGTGTGGTTCACGACGAGGTCAACAATCACGCGCATCCCGCGGTCCGTCGCCGTTCGTACCAGCTCGACGAAATCGCCGTGGGTTCCCAGGCGCCGGTCGACACCGAAGTGGTCGCGGATGTCGTAGCCGTCGTCGCGGTTCGGAGTGGGGTAGAAGGGCATGAGCCAGAGGCACGTGACGCCCAGCCCCGCGAGGTGGTCCAGCTTGCCGATCAGGCCCTGGATGTCACCGACACCGTCACCGTCGGAGTCGAAGTACGTCTCGACGTCCAGGCAGTAGATGACGGCGTTCTTCCACCACTGGTCGCTCGTCTGGTCGAGTCGCACCGCTAGCTCCGCGCGGCCGCCAGCTCTACGAAGTAGTCGAGCGCAGCGGGGTTCGCGAGCGAGTCGCGGCTGGCGGCCTTCGTGGGGTCGGCGCCCATCAGGATCCGCTTCACCGGCACCTCCAGCACCTTCCCGCTCAGCGTGCGCGGCACCTCGGCGATCTGCGAGATCTCGTCGGGCACGTGCCGCGGCGAGCAGTCCTCGCGGAGGCGGGCGCGGATTCGGTCCCGCAGCTCGTCGTCGAGGTCGAGTCCTTCGCGCAGAACGACGAACAGCGGCATCCAGGACGAGCCGTCGCCGCGGTTCACGTCGACCAGGAGCGCGTCGGTCACCTCGTCGAGTCCAAGCACCGAGCGGTAGATCTCTGCGGTGCCCATGCGGACGCCGCCGCGGTTGATGGTGGAGTCAGAGCGCCCATAGATCACGGCGGTGCCGCGCGAGGTGATCTTGATCCAGTCGCCGTGGCGCCACACGCCGGGGTACATGTCGAAGTAGCTCTCGCGGTAGCGCGTGCCGTCCGGGTCGTTCCAGAAGAAGATCGGCATCGATGGCATCGGCTCGGCGATCACGAGTTCGCCCACCTCGTCCACGAGCGGATGACCGTCAGGGTCCCAGGCCTCGACCTTGGCGCCGAGCGCCCGCGCCTGAATCTCGCCGCGGTACACGGGCAGCAGCGGCACGCCGCCCACGAACGCCGTGCAGACATCGGTACCGCCCGAGGTCGAGAAGAGCCAGGTGTCACCGCCGACGTGCTGATACACCCAGTCGAAGCCCTCGGGCGAGAGCGGCGAGCCGGTCGAGCCCAGGCTACGAAGCTTCGAGAGGTCGCGCGCGGCGGCTGGTTCGACGCCGTCCTTCATGCATGCGGCGATGTACCCGGCCGAGGTGCCGAAGCAGGTCATCTCGGTGCGCGCTGCGAGATCCCACAGCACACCCATGTCCGGCCAGGCGGGCGAGCCGTCGTACAGCACGATCGACGCCGGGGTGAGCAGCCCGCCGACGATGAAGTTCCACATCATCCAGCCCGTGGTGGTGAACCAGAACAGGCGGTCGCCGGCCTGAGCGTCCACGTGGAGGCCCATCTTCTTGAACTGCTCGAGCAGGATCCCGCCGTGCCCCTGCACGATCGCCTTTGGGAGGCCGGTCGTGCCCGAGGAGTAGAGGATCCAGAGCGGGTGGTCGAACGGCACGCGCTCGAAATCGAGCGGGCCCCCGTCCGCGGTCAGCTCCTGCCATCGCGTCGTTCCCTCGGGCGCCTCCGAGGCGAGGTAGGGCAGCACCACCGTCGCCTCGAGCGACGGGATCCCGGCCTGCAGATCGGCGATGGTGGAGGTGCGGTCGAAGTCGCGCCCGTTGTAGCGGTAGCCGTCGACCGCGAGCAGCACCTTCGGCTCGATCTGGGCGAAGCGGTCGATCACGCTGCGCACGCCGAACTCGGGTGCGGCGCTCGACCAGACCGCGCCGAGTGAAGCCGTCGCGAGGAAGGCGGCCACCGTCTCCGGGATGTTCGGCATGTAGGCGGCCACGCGGTCGCCCGGCCCGACACCCAGCGCGACGAGTCCCGCGCGCACGCGCGACGTGAGCTCGCGCAGCTCTCCCGAGCTCATCTCGGCGAGCTCGCGCAGCTCGGAGGCGTGGAAGATCGCCGTCGCGGCGTCGTCCTTGCCGGCGAAGATGTGCTCGGCATAGTTCAGCCGGGCGCCCGGGAACCACTCGGCGCCGGGCATCGTGCGCGAGCCGAGCACGCGCTCGTAGCCGCCGTCGGAGATCACGCCGAAGAACTCCCAGATCGACGACCAGAAGCCGTCGAGGTCCTCGACCGACCAGCGCCAGAGCTCGTCGTAGCTGTCGAACGACAGACCTCGCTCCTGCGAGAGCCAGCGCATGTAGCGCGTCATGCTCGCGCGCTCGCGCAGCTCCTCGGAGGGCGTCCAGAGGACCTCGGGCGCTTCGCTCACGACCCTTGCAGCAGCTTCATGTCGTGGGCCAGCCGGTCCGCGCTCAGCTGCCCGTAGGGATAGCCCACGTGCTGATAGCCCTCTCTATCCACGAGCACGACGCGAGCCTGGTGCTCCGACTCGCTCGTCTGCGGCTGGATCGCGTAGCCGCGCCAGAGCTTCTGCACCTGGTCGGAGCTGCCGAGCACCCAGCGCACGTCCACGTCCTGCTCAGCGTTGAACTTGCGCGCGCTCGCGGGTGTGTCGCGCCGCGGGTCGACGCTGATGGCCAGCGCCGGCACCTTGCCGCCGAGCTGCTGCTGCGCTTGCGTGACCACCTTCGCCTCGACGGGGCAGGTCTCCTTGCAGTGCGTGTAGAGGAAGGTGACCATCATCGGCTTGCCGGCGAACTCGCTCATCGAGATCGGCTTGCCGCTCTGGTCGCGCAGGTTCGTGAAGTCGGGGGCCTTCACACCGGGGGGCATGAGCGAGCCCTCGAACGCTGGCTCGTTCGATCGCGAGGGTCCGCGGCTGACGACCGCGAGCACCACGATCGCCACCAGCGCGGCGGTCGCTGCGAAGAACAGCGCGAGCAGCCGCTTCTGCGTCATCACCATCGCTGCTGCAGCGTACTTGGGCGCGTTGAAGATGGGGTCAAGACCCGATACGCGGACCCGCCGCCCGCGGGCACAATCTCCGTGGAGCTTCGGCGACGGGCGAGCATCCGCGAAGGGGTTCCGCAGCGTTTCTTGGGTCTAAGATCGGGGTGCCTACGGGCGCCCCGATCTGCGTTTCGAGCAGGGCACCTGCCGCTATACTTTCTGAAGCAATAGAAAGCTGACAGTCTTTCGGGAGTTTTTGACGATGCCAAGCGGTGCGGACTTGATCCGCCAGATCAAGGAGCGGATCAAGGAGATCGATCCCAGCCAGGTCCACGAGCTGACCTCCAACGGTCATGCCGACGAGACCGTGCTCGTAGACGTGCGCGAGCAGCACGAGTTCGAGGAGTCGCACCTGCCCGGCGCGAAGCACGTGCCTCGCGGGCATCTCGAGTCACGCATCGAGGGGGCCGCGCCCGACAAGTCGCAGCGCGTGATCCTCTACTGCCAGTCCGGCAACCGCTCCGCGCTGGCGGCCGACACGATGCAGCAGCTGCTCGGCTACGAGAACGTCGAGTCGATGACCGGCGGGATCACGCTGTGGAAAGACCGCGGCTACGAGGTCGAGGTGCCGCGCTCGCTCACGCCCGAGCAGCGCAGCCGCTACTCCCGCCACCTCCTCATTCCCGAGATCGGCATCGAGGGTCAGCTGAAGCTGCTCGACTCGAAGGTGCTGCTGCTCGGCGCCGGCGGCCTCGGCTCGCCGGTCGCGCTCTACCTCGCGGCGGCCGGCGTCGGCACGCTCGGCCTGGTCGACGACGACGAGGTCGACCTCTCGAACCTGCAGCGCCAGGTGGCCCACACGAACGACCGCATCGGCGTTCCCAAGGTCGACTCCGCCGAGGAGGCGATCAAGGGCATCAACCCGGACGTGAAGGTCGAGAAGTACAAGACCCGCATCGACGCCTCGAACATCATGGAGATCATCGAGGGCTACGACGTGATCGTCGACGGCGCGGACAACTTCCCCACGCGCTATCTGCTGAACGACGCCACCGTGCGCCTCGGCATCCCGGTTGTGTCGGCCTCCATCCTCGGCTTCGACGGACAGCTGTCGGTCTTCGTCCCGCACGAGGGGCCGTGCTACCGCTGCCTCTACCCGACGCCTCCGCCCGCGGAGCTCGCTCCGTCGTGCGGCGCGAACGGCGTGCTCGGCGTGCTGCCCGGCACGATGGGCCTGCTCCAGGCGACCGAGGTCATCAAGCTGGTCACGGGCGCGGGCGAGCCGCTCGTCGGGCGACTGCTGCTCTACGACGCGCTGGCCGCGACGTTCACCGAGCTGAAGGTCCGCCGCGATCCGGACTGCCCGATCTGCTCTCGCGACCCGGGCGAGATCTCCGACGAGGAGATGGGCGTCTTCCCGGATTACGAAGCTTTTTGCGCCGCCGCGGGCTAGGCTCCCGGACCGCTCATGGCCACAGTCAAGATTCCACCGGTGCTCCGGCCGTCCGTCGGCGGGGTCAAGGAGCTCAGCGTCGACGGCTCGAATGTCGGCGAGGTGCTGCGCGGCGTTGCTGAGGAGCATCCAGCCACCCAAAGCCAGCTCTTCCAGGAGAGCGGCGACCTCAACCGCTACGTGAACGTCTACGTGAACGACGAGGACGTGCGCGTGCTGCAGGGGCTGGAGACGGCTGTCGGCCCGAGCGACACGCTCGTGATCCTGCCGGCGATGGCCGGCGGGACGCTCTAGCGCCCTCGTTTCTTTCGGTGAGATATGTCGCTTGCCCGGCCTGAGCGGCGGGCGTACGCTCGATGTGCCCGCGGCACTGGGAGGTTCCGGGACAGGAGAGAATGTGGATACCTACGTGATCCTCAGGCGCAACGGCTGGAGCTCACCGCAGGAGCTCGAACAGGCCGCGGCCCGCTCCAAGGACGTCGGCGACAACGAGATGTCCGACGACGTCCGCTGGATCCGCAGCTACGTGCTGGAGGAGGGCGGCTCCGAGGTCGGCACCGTCTGCATCTACCTGGCGACCAGCCCCGAGGCGGTTCGCGAGCACGCCAAGCGCGCCGATCTGCCGGCTGACGAGGTAGTGCGGGTCATGGACACGGTCGTCATCCGGCCGGATCCAGCGCCGGCAGAAGCCTGACCGCGTAGCTAGCTAGCACCTAGAGGGAGCACGGCGGGTTGATGGTGCAGTTTTGGTCGCTATAGCAGCCAAAAGTGCACCAACAACGCCGTTGACTCTCCCGTAAGTGCTCCGAAGTCGATCCGGCCCGCTGCGGTCTCTACAAACCGAAGGCGGTGCGCATGCTCGCTGCGCCGGCCGCCTGTCCGAGCAGCGGCTGCAGGCCAAGCAGCTCCTGGGTCGTGCGCAGCATCGAGTAGTGCGTGAAGTGCTCTCCGGACTTCGTGCCCGGCGGGGTCGAGGGCGACGCCACGATCGTGGGCACGCGGTTGTCCCCGCTCCCGTCGTCCTCGTCCCACGTCAGGAACACCGCCGTCGTCTTCGACCGGTACTGGGATGTGGCGAAGATCTTTGGCAGCCACTTGGCGAGCCACGTGTCGCCCGTCTTCACGCTGCAGTCGTGCATGTCGTTGCAGGCGTTCGGCGCGATGAACGTGAATCGAGCCGACACGTCGGGCGCTGACCCGAGCGGGATGACCTGCTTCGTGCAGCGGCTGCGCACGTTCGTGAAGTAGACGGCCGGGTTGTGCCGCACCAGGTAGCGGCTCGAATTGGCGGTCGCGCAGTTCGACTCCATGCTCTCCGCAAGCGCGCGCCACCCGCTTCCGAGCTGAGAGAAGATGCTCGGAGTTCGCACTGGATGAGCGTTCGGCCCTGCATCGTCGGGGATTCCGTGCGTGCTGCCGGACGTCATCGCGATGTAGTTCGGGAGGCTCGGGTGCGTCTCGGCCGTGAAGTTGGTCGCGAGCCCGCACTGTGCCGCGAGGCGGTTGATGTAGGGCGCGTTCCGCGACCCGATCACCTGGCCGAAGGACTTGTTCTCCATGACGATCCAGACCACATGGCTGATCGCGCTGGCACCGGAGGCCGCGCTGCCGCAAGGGGCTCCTGTGCCGGAGCGGGCGGAGGTCGGCGGTGGAGCCGATGACATCGGCGCCGTGGCAGAGCCCGTTCCGCCTTTGCTCGAGCCGGAGGACCCGCAGCCCACGGCCAGAGCGACCACTACGAACGCCGCGCATCCGATCACCGGCCGGAACACGCGATCGAGGGTAAACCCCGTTGCACCTTCGGTCCTCCGAGTCGCCACAGGATTTACGCATTCCATAAACGGACCCCAAGCGAGGGCTTGCACTCTCGCGCGCGGGGTAACCTGCCGAAAGAGGGCGCAGGGCACCCTCACCGACTACTACAGTTTCTGAAGTGATGTTCGAGCCGCAGCTCGAAAACCGACCCTGCGGGGGCAAGTACGGCGACATCGTCCAGTCCATCGGCCACACGCCGCTGGTGGAGCTGAAGCGGCTATCGCCGAAGCCGGGCGTTCGCATCTACGCGAAGCTCGAGAGCGCCAACCCCACCGGCTCGGTGAAGGACCGAGTGGCGCGCTCGATGATCGAGGACGCCGAGGAGAAGGGACTCATCTCTCCCGGCCAGACCATCCTCGAGCCGACATCGGGCAACACGGGCATCTCGTTGGCGATGATCTGCGCGCGCAAGGGCTACCCGCTGAAGGTCGTCATGCCCGACAACGTGACCAGCGAGCGCACGCAGCTGCTCAGCATGTACGGGGCGGAGATCGTGTACTCGCCGGGCGCCCAAGGGTCGAACGGCGCCGTGGCCCTGGCGCTCGAGATGGCGGAGCAAGACCCGTCGTATTACATGCCCTACCAGTACGGCAACCAAGCGAACCCGCTCGCGCATTACAACGGGACCGCGGTCGAGATCCTGGAGGAGCTCGACGAGGTGACCGCATTCGTCGCCGGCCTCGGCACGGGCGGCACGCTGATGGGCACCGGCCGGCGGCTCAAGGAGGAGAACGAGGACACGCTGATCGTCGCGGCCGAGCCGATGCAGGGCGAGCTCGTGCAGGGCCTGCGTTCGCTCGAGGACGGCTTCATCCCGCCGATCATCGACCTCTCGCTGCTCGACCGAAAGATCTTCGTCTCGAACCGTGACGCAGTGATCTGGACCCAGCGGTTGCTGCGCGAGGAGGGCGTGTTCGTTGGCGTCTCGAGCGGCGCGATCGCGGCGATCGCGGTCCGCGTTGCTGAGGAGCTCGACGACGGCAACGTTGTCTTCGTCGTCGCCGACGGAGGTTGGAAGTACCTGAGCTCCGGCGTGTACGACAAGTCGATCGAGGAGCTCGAGGACTCCCTCGAGTCCGCCTCGTTCTGGTAGGCCGCGAGCTGGGCAGGACCCGCCTGCGGGTGAGCCCCCTAGGCCTCGGCCTGGCGG
>Ga0268241_10000034_pt1 | contig 15863 bp, 15 predicted proteins | sample BulsoiAmnAmmetaG_FD_200248 | JGI IMG/M metagenome (GOLD analysis project Ga0268241, IMG submission 200248) | Bulk soil microbial communities from Mexico - Amatitan (Am) metaG (v2) (version 2) | ecosystem: Environmental > Terrestrial > Soil > Agricultural land | place: Mexico: Amatitan, Jalisco...
TACCTCCAGCCGGAGCGCTGAGCCCCGGGCCGAGCGGCTCGGTCCGCCCGGGACCCTCAGCCGGTCAGCGGGAAGGTGCGCACGACCTGGTAGCGGGCGCCGTTGCGCGTCAGGGTGCTGCGGTAGCAGCACAGCTCGCCGGCCTGCCAGGGAGGGCTGGCCGCCGCGGCCTCGCCGATCCGCTGGATGATCGGCTCGGGGATGGGGGCGGGCCGCGGGAGCCTGGCGAGGGTCAGGTGGGGGTGCAGCTCGCGCTCCTCGAAGCGCAGGCCGGCCGCCCGGCTCTCACTGGCAAGCTTGGCCGCCAGGCTGGCGAGCACGTCGACGTCGCCGGCCACCCCGGCCCAGAGAACGCGGGCGCGGCGCTCGTTGGGGAACCCGCCGGCGCCCTCGAGCCGCAGGGAGGCCCGCGGCAGCCCGGCGACGGCGGTCTCGCCAACCTTGACCACGTCGGCGGCCGACTCCGGACGGACCTGCCCGAGGAACGCCAGCGTCAGGTGCCAGCCTGCCGGCGCCGCGACGCGGGCGTCCGGGATGGCCCGGGAGATCTCCGGCAGGAGCCCCTCGATGGGCGCTTTGGTCGGGTTCGGCAGCGGCACCGCGAAGAACAGCCGCCCGCTGAGCAGGTCCGGGTCCGCCAGGACGGTGTCCCGATCCGCCCGCGGCTCGCGCTCGCGGCCGCGCTCCGCCGCGGGACTCATGCCTTGCCCTCCAGGCGCCGTCGCAGGAGGTCGAGCGCGCTGGTGGTGGCCCAGGCGCGGATCTGGGCACGATCGCCGGGCGCGCGGATCTTGCTGGTGGTGGTGCCATTCGCATCGGCCACGCCGAGGCAGACGGTCCCCACCGGCTGGCCGTCCTGCTCGGCGGGCCCGGCGACCCCGCTGGTGGCCAGGCCGAACGACGCCCCGAACACCCGCCGCGCGCCCTCGGCCATCGCCCCGGCGACGGCCTCGCTGACCGGGCCGTACTCCGCCAGCAGGTCGGAGTCGACGCCCAGCACCGAGACCTTCGCCTCGGTCGCGTAGCTGATCACCCCGCCAAGGTAGAACTCGCTGGACCCCGGCGCGGCGGTGAGGCGCGCGCCGATCAGCCCGGCGGTGAGCGACTCGGCGGTGCTGAGCGTCCGCTTGGACTCCATCAGCAGGTTGGCGACCCTGGTTTCGAGCGTCTCGTCGTCCAGGCCGTAGATGATGTCGCCGAGCGTCTCGCGGACGGCGGCCTCGACCGGCGCGATCTCGTTGAGCGCCTCCTCCCGGGTCCCGCCGACGGCGGTGAGGCGGATTCGCACCTCACCGGCGCTGGCGAGGTAGGCCATGGTGACGCCGCCGTCCTTGAACGACTCCCACATGGGTGTCAGGCGCTCGGCCAGCCACGACTCGCCCAGCCCGGCGGTCCGCAGGGTCCGGGAGATGATCGTGCGGCCCTGGCCCGCCCGGGCGGCCAGGTCCGGCAGCACGACGTCCTCCAGCATCCGCTCCATCTCGCGCGGCACGCCGGGCACCGCGTAGATCGGCTTGCCGCCGACCTCGACGATCAGGCCGGGCGCGCTGCCGACCGGGTTGTCGATCACCTGCCCGCCCTCGGGGATGTCGGCCTGCCGCAGGTTCATCTCGGCCATCCGCGCGCCGCCGAACCGGGAGAAGCGGTCACGCAGCCACTGCTCGATCTCGGGATGGCGGACCAGATGGACCCCGGCGACCCTGGCGACCGCCTCGCGGGTGACGTCGTCCTGCGTGGGGCCGAGGCCACCGGTGAGGATGACCCCGTCGGCCCGCTCCAGCGCCTCGCGGATGGCGGTCGCGATGCGCTCCTCGTTGTCCCCCACCGCCGTCTGCCGCAGGCAGTCCCAGCCGACGTCGGCGAGCCGCTGCCCGATCCAGGCCGCGTTGGTGTTGACGATCTGGCCGAGCAGCAATTCGGTGCCGATCCCGATGATCTCGCAGCGCACGATCCGTCGCCTTCCCTTCTGTCGTCAGGCGGTGACCCGCCGGGCCAGCAGCTCAGGGCCTTCGGCGGCGATGACCTCGACCTTCAGGTAGTCGCCCGGCCTGGTGGCGGCCCGCTCGACCCGCACGACACCGTCGGAGTCGATGCCCTCCCGGAAGCTGCGCCCTTCGGCGGTGCCGTCCTCCTCGACGCGCTCGACCAGCACTTCCAGCCGGCGCCCGACCCAGGCCCGCTGCACCTCGGCGAGCACGCGCTCCTGGAGCTCCTGGACCCGCTCGAGCCTGGCGCGGGCGGTGCGGGCGGCGACCCGCCGGTCGAGTTGCAGCGCGCTGGTGCCGTCTTCGCCCGAGTACGGGAAGAAGGCGACCCAGTCCAGCCGTGCGGCCTCGAGGAAGTCCTCCAGCTCGCGCACGTCCGCATGGCGCTCGCCGGGGAAGCCCAGGATGAAATTCGACCGGAAGGCCGCGTCCGGATCCAGGGACCGGATGCGCTCGACCAGCGCCAGGAAGGAGCGGCTCGAACCGCCGCGGCGCATGCGGCGCAGGATCGGCTCGCTGACGTGCTGGAGCGAGAGGTCGAAGTAGGAGCAGACCACCGGGTTGGAGGCCATCTCCTCGAGCAGGCCGGGGGTGATCTCGTCGGGCTGGAGGTAGTTGAGGCGCACCCGGCGCAGGCCCTCGATCCCGGCGAGGTCGCGGAGCAGGCGGATCAGCGCCTCGCGGCCACCGAGGTCCTTGCCGTAGCTGGTGGAGTTCTCCGCGACCAGGCCGACCTCGGAGACGCCCCGGCTGGCGAGCCAGGCCACCTCGTCCAGGATCTCGGTGGGCCGGCGCGAGCGGAAGCGTCCGCGGAACGACGGGATGGCGCAGAAGGAGCAGTCCCGGTCGCAGCCCTCCGCCAGCTTGACCAGCGCGACGGGACCGGCCGGCGCCGGGCGCGCCGGGAACGCCTCGCCGGCCGGCGCCGGGAAGACCAGCGGCAGGGCGCGGCGGCCCACCGGCACCAACGGCGGCGGCGGCGCGGCGTCCGCGGCTGGCCCCGCCGGCGGCGGCGCCAGCGTGGCGGCGGTGCCTCCCCCGGCGGCGCCGTCCGGGCCGGGCCCCAGCGTCCCGGCGGCCCTGTTCGGGAGCCGCGAGCGGAGCAGCTCGGGCAGGCGCCCGTAGTCGGCGAACGGCACGATCGCGTCCGCCTCCGGCAGCTCGTCGCGCAGCTCGCGGGTGTAGCGCTGCGCCAGGCAGCCGGTGACCAGCACGGTGCTCGCCTTGCCCCGCTCCTTGAGGTCGGCGGCGGCCAGGAGGGGGTCGATCGACTCGCGCCCGGCGGCCTCGACGGATACGTCACCAGCGAGCTCATGCTCGGAGGAGGCTGACTTGAGGTCGATCGCCGCCAGGATCGTGTCAATGGATTCCTGCTTGGCGGCAGTGATGAACGCACACGTATTGACCACGATCGCATCCGCGACTTCGGGGTCCTCCACCAGCTCGAAGCCGGACGCGCTCAGCATCCCAGCCATGTTCGCGGAGTCGACCTCGTTCCGCCCGCAGCCGAGCGTGACGATGGCCACCCTCGGCGGCCGGGCAGAGTCGGGCATCACCATCTCCTACTGACCCCACTGTCGGAGGCTCACCATGGTCCCGTCCACTCTCAGCGGACCGGTCATCCGACCCGGGATGCGAGCGGCAGGACTCTCCCGCCTCAGCCGGGAGACTCAGGAGACTACCTCCCCCAAGCGGCAGCGCAGGTTGCACCTCCGGCTTGCCCGCAACGACGAGCTGCACGACGACCCTCGGCCCCACACCGAAGGCGGGGACCTGTACGAGGATATCGACTTCTCGGCGTACAACCTCCGCCGGCCCCGGCCAGTGTTCGAGACCCTGATGCGCCGGTTGGATCAGTACGACGTGATCCTCATCTGAACGCTGCATCGCCTCGTTCGCCGAACGGTCGAACTCATCCGCGTCATGAACACCTGCAAGTGAAGGCGGCCTACCAGGCGATCGCATACTGTCCAGCCTGCTCACCCACCACCTTCGATCCGCGCCGCCTTTGGCGGCAATCTCGCCTGACCAGGCTGCCACTCATCGTGGTGGCCTTCAGGAAGGAGCCCACGTGGACTCAACCAGAAGGACCGCGCTCGTCGCGGGCGTGTTCTACCTGATCACCTTCGCGGCCTCGATTCCCGCGGTGTTCCTCCTCGCCCCCGTGCTGGACAACGCCAACTACATCGTCAGCTCCGGTGCCGACACTCGGGTGCTCTGGGGCTGCTTCCTGGATGTGGTCAACGCCCTGGCCTGCATCGGCACCGCCGTGGCGCTGTTCCCGGTGGTCAAGCGGCAGAGCGAAGCCGTCGCGCTCGGCTTTGTCACCTCCCGGATGCTCGAAGCCGCCATCATCCTCATCGGCGTGGTGAGCCTGCTGGCGGTCGTGACCCTGCGCCAGGACCTCGCCGGAGCACCCGGAACGGACACGGCCTCGCTCGTCACCACGGGCAAGGCGCTGGTCGCGGTCCGCGACTGGACATTCCTGCTCGGACCCTCGCTGATGCCCGGCATCAACGCCCTGCTGCTGGGCTACTTGCTGTACCGGTCCGGCCTCGTGCCACGCGTCATCCCCGCGCTGGGACTCATCGGGGCTCCGCTGCTCATCGCTTCCGCAACCGCAACACTGTTCCGCGGCAACGACCCGGTCACGGTCTTGGCGGCGATCGCGACCGTCCCGATCTTTGTGTGGGAGCTGTCGCTTGGCGTCTGGCTGGTCGTCAAAGGCTTCAAGCCCTCCCCCATCACCGCTGGCATGGCCGAGCAGAAGGTTGCGACGTAGCGGGGTTCGAAGCCCCGCAGTCCCTCAGGTGGAAGATATGGACTCCACTGTCCTGGGAGACGGGCTGGACCTCGATCTGTCCCTCGGCGCCCTCAAACCTGCCCGAGCCGCCCGTGACTGCCGGCCTCGCCACTCAGGTGGTTGGTCAGCAGCAGGAGGAGTCGGAGGCCAGCGGCAGCATGGTCCGGCCGACCGGGGTGGTCGCGGTGGTCACCGAGTCAGCGCCGGTGGGCTTGGTGGCATTGACGATGGCCGAGTGCAGCCTGTCACCGACCTGGTGGGTGAAGGCCACCGACACGTGATCGAACCCCGCCGCGGCCAGCCCGGCCTCGTACTCGCCCTTGGAGAGCGCACCGGCGATGCAGCCCACCCAGGCGCCCCGCTCGGCCCGGTCCTCGGGGGAGAGCTGGTCCTCGGCCACCACGTCGGTGATGCCGATGCGGCCCCCGGGCCTGAGCACCCGGAAGCTCTCGGCGAACACCGCCGGCTTGTCGGTCGACAGGTTCACCACGCAGTTGGAGATCACCACGTCCACCGTCTCGGCCGGAAGGGGGATGGACTCGATCTGGCCCTCGAGGAACTCGACGTTGGTCGCGCCGGCCTCGGCGGCGTTGGCGCGGGCCAGGGCCAGCATCTCCTCGGTCATGTCCAACCCATAGGCCTTGCCGGTAGGGCCGACCCGCCTGGCGCTCAACAGCACGTCGATCCCACCTCCGGAGCCGAGGTCAAGCACGGTCTCGCCCTCGCGCAGCTCGGCCACGGCGGTCGGGTTGCCGCAGCCCAGGCTGGCCAACACGGCTGTGTCGGGGAGCTGCTCGCGGTCCAGAGTGGCGTAGAGCTCGGCCCCGAACCCTGGCTCCTCAGCAGTGGCCGCGCCGCAGCAGCCGTCGCCACAGCCGCAGTCGGCCGGCTGCCCGCACCCACAACCACCCTGGCCGCGGGTGACCTTGGTCGCGGCATCGGCATAACGAGCGCGCACCTGCTCGCGCAGGGCGTCCCGGTCGGTCGGTTGTCGGATCATCGGGCGCCTCCGTGGAGGTCGAGGGCCGCGGCGAGGCCACCGAGGGCGTCAGGCCGCAGCGAGTAGTAGGCCCAGGTCCCGCGCTGCTCACGGTCCAGCAGTCCGGCCTGGACCAGCTTCTTGAGGTGGTGGCTCACGGTTGGCTGGCTCAGGCCCAGCGGTTCGGTGAACTCGCACACGCACACCGGCTCGGCGCTGGTGGCCAACAGGTTGACGATCCTGACCCGGTGAGGGTCGGCCAGGGCCTTGAACAGCCGCGCCGTGGCCTCGGCCTGGTTCTCTGAGAGACTCGGCGTGCCCAACGGAACACAGCAGGCCGCCTCAGTAGGCGGCGGGGTGATGGCGCTGGTCATCGGCAGCTCGTCCGGAACCTCAGCATCCCTGACTCCTTGCATCGATGGCTGTCGATGCGTCAGCGTGCCATGCCGCATCGACGATTGTCAATGAATCTGCCAGGTGGCCGCGACTCCCGACGCGCAAGGAGCCGCCATGACTGCCACGCCCGAGGTCCTGTTCGTCTGCGTCCACAACGCCGGCCCGGCCAGGCTGAACGCGCTCAGCAGCTCGTGCGCACGGCGCTTGATTGGATCGGTCTGCAAGTGCGAGGCACCGCCAGCGCCTGAATCCCCACGTGCGCGGCTTGACGGCTGCCGTGCTCGGCCTGGCCGGGCCGCAAGCGAAGAGAGGATGCCCAACTGATACGAATATGGCTACTGAGCGTCATGCCCCTCTGAAGGCTGCACGTGCCCTTTGAGATAGTGTCCGCGCTCCGCCGGACAACTCGGGGGGTCGCATGTCCGACAAGACAACGGATGAATCTCCGGCTCAAGGCCACGGCCGACTCATCGCGAGCCTTGTAGCGCTCGGGGCCCTCCTTGCCGCACTAGCCGGCCTGCTGGCTCAAGGGTCAAACCTGGTTGACGCGGTTTCCAAGCTGATCCATCACACGGACGGAAAGGCCGCGTTGACTGTGGCGTGCGCACTTCCAGAGCATGTCAGCCCGGGCGAGACGATCACACTGGTCTATGGCATCGATGCGCCCAAGCCCATGCACGTCGGACTGGGAGCCGGCGTCTACGACGGGAAGGGGCATGACCACTCGACCGGACTCGGAGATGTTGATGACCTCGCGCTTGCGGCAGGCGCCACTCATCAAACGCGACCGGTCGAGATTCCGGATAGCCTCCCCAGCGGGCGTTACGAGGTGGCCATCGAACTCTGGCCCGCAAACCAGATCGGTGAGGATGGAGCCGATACTCTGGCAGACAGGCCTTGCGGGTCCTTCGAGGTTCCCTAGATCGGCCGAATCGCGAGCGGGTCACGGAACGGCGAGGCTCCATGTCGCTACCAGGCTGGCCGTCCACCGTGATGTCGTTGTCCACAGACCCCACACGGGGCGCGTGGCCTCAGCCGACGCTGGAGCGGGTCGAGGTGGTGGCGTTCGACCCGCCCGCCGCCGAGCTCTGCGCCTGCTTCCGCAGCTGGTCGAGGGTGAAGGTGCGACGCCAGATGCTGCCGGTGTCCTTCAGCGGGATCGACTGGCCATTCACCGTGAGCTGGACCTGCCCGGGCGCGCCGAGGGTGAGGTCGATCTCGCGCTTGGCCTTGAAGGTGCGCTGGTCGGAGGCGGCGCCGATCCCCCGGAAGACGACCTTGCCGTCGGTGGCCACCCGGGTCCACGAGGCGCCGGCATAGTGCAGCACCATCGTGACGTCCTGCGGCAGCGGCTGTGTCGTGGTGGTGGGCTCCGGCAGCGTGGTGGTCGGCGGCGCGGTGGCCGGCGGCGTCGCGGTCAGCGCCGTCTGGTTGCTCCGCGCCGGCTTGAGCAGCGACCACACCGAGGCGACCAGCACGATCGACACGCAGACGATGCCCACCAGCAGCCAGCTCGAACGGCCGCGCCGGCGCCGCTCGACCCCGAGGCCACCGGTGAGCGCCCGGGGTGCCCGCTGGAACACCGGCGCCTCCGGCTGCTCCTGGCTCCGGTAGGCGTCCACCAGCGGGGCCGGGTCGAGCCCGAGGTAGCCGGCGTACGAGCGAATGAAGCCCTTGGCGTAGACGTTGCCGCCAAGGTCGGCGAAGCGCCCCTCCTCGAGCGCCTCGAGATAGCTCGGCCGGATCCGAGTCGCCGCGGAGACCTCCTGGATGGACCTCCCCTGCGCCTCCCTCGCCGAGCGGAGCTCCTCGCCAATGGTGCTCAGGCTGAATCACCCCTTCGGCCACGGCGCCTGCACGACGCTGAGAGAATTGGGCAAGTGACCTGATCGGTCTGCTTGCGACACCTTGAGATGGCGGATTGTAGTGAGCCCTCCGGCCGGGTTCAACGACCTCGGGACCTTTGTTTCCCTTTATTCGCCAACGATCTCGCCGTACGTCGATTCGCGGCCACGAAGCTCCTCGAGCTCCTCGACGGTCATCAGCACGTCTCTGGGCTTGGAGCCCTCCGACGGACCGACGACGCCCTTGTCCTCGAGCTGGTCCATGATCCGCCGCGCGCGCGAGAACCCGACCTTGAGCTTGGACTGGAGCATCGAGGTGGAGCCGAGCCCGGAGCGGACGATGATCTCCATCGCCTGGTCGAGCAGCGGGTCGTCGTCGGAGTCACCGTCCTCGCTGGCCGCCCGGCCCTCGACCACCACGCCGGGTTGGTAGACGGCCTGCTGCTGCGCCTTGCAGTAGGCGACCACCGCCTCACATTCCTTCTCGGTGATGAAGGCGCCCTGGACGCGCCGCGCCTTGGAGGTCCCGCCGGGCAGGTAGAGCATGTCGCCGTGGCCGACCAGCTTCTCGGCGCCGCCGGCGTCGAGGATCACCCGCGAGTCCTGGGCGCTGGCCACCATGAAGGCGATGCGGCTCGGGATGTTGGCCTTGATCAGCCCGGTCACCACGTCGACCGACGGGCGCTGGGTGGCCACCACCAGGTGGATGCCGACCGCCCTGGCCATCTGCGCGATCCGGCAGATGGCGTCCTCGACGTCCCTGGGCGCGACCATCATCAGGTCGGACAGCTCGTCGATCACCACCACGATGTAGGGAAGGGTCGAGCGGTCCTGCTCGCCGTCGGGCCTGCCGTCGTCGTCGAGGCCGGCCGAGGGCAGCTTCGGCAGCTTGCCCTCCTTGGCGGCCCTGTTGTACGCGGCGATGTTGCGGACGCCGGCCAGCGCGAGCGTCTCCAGGCGCAGCTCCATCTCGCGCACGGCCCAGGCCAGCGCCTCGCTGGCCCGCTTGGGATGGGTGACCACCGGGGTGATCAGGTGGGGCACGCCCTCGTAGTTGGTCATCTCGACGCGCTTGGGGTCGATCAGGATGAGCCGCACCTGCTCCGGCGAGTTGCGCATCAGCAGGCTGGTGACCAGCACGTTCAGGCAGACCGACTTGCCAGCGCCGGTGGCGCCGGCGATCAGCACGTGCGGCATGTCGGCCAGATTGGCCAGCACCGGCTCGCCGCCGATGTCCTTGCCGAGAGCCACCGTGAGCGGGTGCATGTCGTCCTTGGTGCCGACCGGGCCGAGGATGTCGCCCAGCGTGACCAGCTCGCGGTCGCGGTTGGGGATCTCCACGCCGATCGCGGACTTGCCGGGGATGGGCGCGATGATCCGCACGTCCGGCGAGGCGACCGCGTAGGCGATGTCGTTGGAGAGGCTGACGACTCTCGCGACCTTGGTGGCCGGGCCCAGCTCGACCTCGTAGCGGGTGACGGTCGGGCCGCGGGTGTGGCGGGCCACCCGCGCGTCGACCTCGAACTGCTCCAGAACGCCCTGGAGCACGTTCTCGACCTCGTTGAGGCGGCGCTGGTCGACCGGCCGGGCGTTGCTGCGCCGCAGCAGCGAGCTCGGCGGCAGCGTGTAGGCGCCGCCGGCCTCGGCCTTGAGCGTCATCGCGAGCTGGACCGCCTCGCCGGCGTTGGGCGGGGTCGAGGGTGTCGGCGGGGGCCCCTTGGAGCCGACCGAGACCTCCACGGTCTCGCCCTCCAGGGTGTCCGCGCTGGCGGCCGCGCGCCGCCGCGAGCGGCGCCGTGCGCCGCCGTCCTCGACGTCGCCGCCGAGGTCCTGGAGCACGCTGGCCGCTTCGCTCGCCTCCGGACCGCCCCTGCGCGCCGGGGGTGCCGGCAGCGCCGGGCGCTGCTTGCCATTGCCCCTGCCGGCCGGGCCGGTGGCCTGCCCCTCCGGCGGGGGCGGCGGGGTGACGGCGGTGCGCAGCAGCCGCAGGGACCTGCCGATCCCGCGCCCGACCGCGGCGACGGAGGTGCGCGTGCTGATCAGCAGGCCGAGCGAGAGCAGGCAGGAGAAGGCGGCGTACCCGCCCCAGACCGACAGCAGGCGGGCGGTCGGATGGGCGATCGCGGCGCCGACCCAGCCGCCGGAATCCTGGAGCACCGCCGCCCTGGCGGAGACCGGCGGGTTGCCCCGCTGGAGGTTGATCAGCCCGAGGCCGCCGAGCAGCACGGCCAGCAGCCCGATGGTGACCCGCGCGGCGACCGCGTCGCCGGCCGGAGCGACCGAGTGGTGGAACATCGCGATGCCGAGGCCGGCCACCAGCACCGGCACGGCGTAGGCGCCGTAGCCGAACAGCCCGCGCAGGAACAGCTCGAGGAAGACCCCGACGGTGCCGCCGCTGTGGAACCACACGCCCAGCGCCAGCACCGTGGCGATCAGCAGCAGCAGGACGCCCTGGATGTCGCCCTTGTGGGGGGACAGCGCCTTGGCGGTCTGGCTCGGCCGCTGACCGCGTGACGCCGGCGTGGCCCGCCGTTTCTTGGCCGGCGGCCGCCGGCTGGAGGGTCGGGTCCGAGTCTTGGCCATCCCTACACCTCCATCACGGTCGGAATGATCACCGGGCGCCGTTGCGTGCGCTCGCGGAACAGCGCCGAGGCGACCTCGCGCATCCGCTGCTTGAGGATGGTCGGGTCGCTGACCCCCTCGGCGGCGGCACGGTCGAGGCTGGCCAGCACCTGCGCGCGGGCCTCCTCGATGAGGTCGACCGACTCGGGCTCGTAGACGAAGCCCCGGGTGACGATGTCAGGACCGGCCAGGACCTTGCCGGTCTGCGCCTCGATGGTCGCCAGCACGTGGACGAAGCCCTCGCCGCCGAGGCGGCGGCGGTCGCGCAGCACCGCGTCGCCGACGTCGCCCACCCCGAGGCCGTCGACGAACACCATGCCCGAGCGGACCTCGCCGGCGCGCCGCAGCCGGCCGGCGTCCAGCTCGAGCACGTCGCCGTCCTCGCAGACGAAGATGCGGTCGTGTGGGATGCCGGTCTGCTCGGCGAGGCGGGCGTGCTGGGCGAGGTGGCGGTACTCGCCGTGCACCGGCACGAAGTTGCGGGGCCGCAGCGTGGCGAGCAGCAGGGTGAGCTCGCCCTGGGCGGCGTGCCCGGAGACGTGCACCTTGGCGTTGCCGCGGTGGAACACCTCCGCGCCCTGCCTGGCCAGGTCGTTCATGGTGCGGTAGACGGCCGCCTCGTTGCCGGGGATCAGCGAGGAGGACAGCACCACCGTGTCGCGCGGCTCGATGCGGACCCACCGGTGCTCCCGGCCGGCCATCAGCGTCAGCGCGGAGAACGGCTCGCCCTGCGAGCCGGTGCACAGCACCAGCGTCCGCTCGGGCGGCAGCGAGCCGAGGTCCTCGACCGGGATCAGCAGGTCGGCCGGGATGCGCAGGTAGCCGAGCTCGCTGGCCACCCGGACGTTGCGGACCATGCTGCGCCCCACCAGGGCGACCTTGCGGCCGAGCTGGGAGGCGTTGTCGAGGATCTGCTGCATGCGGTGCACGTGGCTGGCGAAGCAGGCCACCACGATGCGCCGCTGGGCGGCCGCGAAGATCTCGCCGAGCGCCCGCCCGACCTCGATCTCGGAGGGGATGTAGCCGGACTGGTCGGCGTTGGTCGAGTCCGACAGCAGCAGGTCGATCCCCTCGCCGGCCAGCCGGGCGAGGCCGCCGAGGTCGGTGGGGCGCGAGTCGATCGGGGTGAGGTCGACCTTGAAGTCGCCGGTGTGGACGATCGTCCCCGCCGGCGTGCGCAGGGCGACCGCCATGCCGTCGGGGATCGAGTGGGACACCGCGAAGAACTCGAGGTCGAAGGGGCCGAGGTTGGTGCGCTCCCCCGACTGGACCTCGACCAGCGACGGCTTGAGGTCGTACTCCTCGAGCTTGGCGGACAGCATGCCGAGCGACAGCCGGGTGCCGTACACCGGCACGTCGAAATCGCGCAGGAAGTACGGCAGCGCGCCCATGTGGTCCTCGTGGGCGTGGGTGAGCACCACGCCGATGACGCGCTCGGGCTCGTCGGTGAGGTAGGAGAAGTCGGGCAGGATGATGTCGACCCCGGGCTGGTCCGCGTCGGGGAAGGCCAGCCCGCAGTCGATCAGCAGCCTGGAGCCGTCCAGCTCGACCACGGCGCAGTTGCGCCCGATCTCGCCCAGGCCGCCCAGGAACGCGATCCTGGCCGGCCCTGGGACGGCGTCCGTCGCCCGATCAGCCACCGGCACCCTCGCCGGGCCGCAGGCCGACGCCGGCGAGCAGACCGCGGGCGAACTCGACCTGCGGCGGCGTGGCGTCGAGCAGTGGTGGACGGAGCGGGCCGGCCGGCAGGCCGAGCAGGTTCATGCAGGCCTTCAGCAGGATGGGGCTGGTGGTGGCGAACAGGCCCTCGAACAGCTCCAGGTGGCTGGTGTGCAGCTCGAGCGCCCTGCGGGTGTCGCCCCGCTCGAAGGCCTGCACCAGCTCCTGGAGGGCGGGGCCGACCAGGTGGGAGGCGACGCTGATCACGCCGACCCCGCCGACCGACAGCAGCGGCAGGAGGTTCTTGTCGTCGCCCGAATACTGCTCGAAGGCGCCGCCGGTGTCGCGGTGCAGCCGGCTCGCCTCGGCCATGTCGCCGACCGCGTCCTTGACGCCGACGATGTTGTCCACCTCGGCCAGCCGGAGCATCGTCTGCGGCTCGATCTTGCAGCTGGTCCGCCCGGGGATGTTGTAGAGCAGGCAGGGCAGCGCGGTGTGGCGCGCGATCGAGCCGAAGTGGAGGAACAGGCCCTCCTGCGGCGGCTTGTTGTAATAGGGGGCCACCAGCAGCAGCGAGCCGACGCCCGACTTTTCCGCGAGCTGGGTCAGCTCGATCGACTCGGCGGTCGAATAGGTCGACGTGCCGGCCATCACCTTGCTGGAATCGCCCGCCGCTTCGACCACGGCGGTCCACAGGCGGCCCTTCTCGTCGTGGGTCAGCGTCGGCGACTCGCCGGTGGTGCCCGCGATCACCAGCGTGTCGGTGCCGTTGTCCAGCAGGTGGCGTGCCAGGTGCTGGGCGCCGTCCACGTCGAGGCCGCCGTCCGCGGTGAACGGCGTCGCCATCGCGGTGAGCACGCGACCGAAGCGTCCAGGCATCTTGATCCTCCCAATGCTCGAGCGGACCGCACGGCGGCGCGAGCGTCGCCCGCATCCGCCAGCCCGCCTTCAGATGCGGGTCTCGCGAATTCTACCCGGAGCAGGCACTCCACCCATCGGGTTTCCACAGGGGAATAGCCGCCGGAGGTCCGCGTTGTCGCCGCGGACGGCTAGGATCGCTGCCATGCGTCCCGCCGAGCCGTGCCTCCAGACGACCCTGCGCCCCGCCCTGCCGGTCGACCTCGGCCTCACCCTGTGGCCGATGCGCCGGGGCACCGGCGATCCCTCCATGCGCGCCGAACGGCCGGGCGTGTGGTGGCGCGCCACCCGAACACCGGAGGGACCGGCGACCGCCCGCTACGCCAGCCGCAACGGCGAGATCGAGGTCGCCGCCTGGGGCCCCGGAGCGGAATGGTGCCTGGCCAACGCCCCGGACCTGCTCGGCGCCCGCGACCAGCCGGCTGGCTTCGCGCCCGACGGGCTGGTGGCGCGGCTGCACCACGCCATGCCGGGGCTGCGGATCAGCCGGTCGCAGGCGGTCTTCGAGGCGCTGGTGCCGTCGATCCTCGAGCAGAAGGTCGCCGGCGCCGAGGCCCGCCGGTCGTACCGGCAGATGGTGACCGCCTGGGGCACGCCAGCCCCTGGGCCGCCGGTGCCCGTCCCGGGCGGATGGCGGCCGCTGCGGCTGCCGCCCGGCCCGGAGCTCCTGGCCGCCAAGCCCTACTGGGAGTTCCACCGCTTCGGCATCGAGATGCGGCGCGCCAACACCATCCGCCGCGCCGCCGATGCCGTCCGCATGGTGGACCGCACCGTCGACCTGCCGCCTGCGGAGGCGCACCGGCAGCTTCAGACGCTTCGGGGCGTCGGCCCGTGGACCTCCGCGGAGGTCGCCCTGGTCGCCCTCGGCGACGCCGACGCCGTCCCGGTCGGCGACTACCACCTCCCCCACCTGGTCAGCTGGGCGCTCGCCGGCGAGCCCCGCGGCACCGACGAGCGCATGCTCGAACTGCTCGCCCCCTACGCCGGCCAGCGCGGCCGCGTCGTCCGCCTGCTCGCCAGGTCCGGCAACTGGGCCCCGAGATTCGGCCCCCGCATGCCCCTGCGCTCCTTCAACCGCATCTGACCCGGGCCCCTGCCCGCGCGTCCTCAGCGTGGGCGCGCGGCGGCGGGGCGGTCGGAGGCGAGGGCGGCGGACCGGGTGGTCTGGCCCGCTGGGGCCGGGCCGCGCTGGCACCTGGGGCACCAGTAGGTGACCCGCTCGAGGTTGCCGGACGCCTGGCCGGACCGCCGGATCAGGGTGCCGCAGCGGCGGCAGGGCTCGCCGGTGCGTCCGGCGACCCAGTGCTTGCGGCCACGGCGGGTGTCCCCGGTGGTCACCTGCTCGCCGATGGTCCGATTGACCTCCATCATCCGCTTCAGCAACTCGAGCATCCCCTCGAGGTCGTCCACCTCGCCGACCGGTGTCCACGGGCTGACGCCGCGCAGGAAGCAGATCTCGCTCTTCCAGATGTTGCCCGGGCCGGCGACCGCCCGCTGGTCGAGCAGGGCCTCGCCGATCGCGCGCGCCGGGTCGGCCCGCAGGCGCCGAGCCGCCTCCTCGAGGTCCCAGTCGGGGCCGAGCACGTCCGGGCCGAGGTGCCCGACCACCTCATGCTCCTGCTCGGTCGCGAGCAGCTCGCAGATGCCGAGCCGGAACCCGATCGCGGTCCAGGGCTCGGTGACCAGCACGACCCGGGCCTGGTGGGCCGGCCCCCTCCAGCGCTCCCCCGGCCGGTGGAGGCGCCAGGCGCCCTCCATCTTGAGGTGGGTGTGCAGCGTCACGCCGGCGTCGGTGCGCAGCAGCAGGTGCTTGCCTCGCGCGACCACCTCGCGCACTCGCTGGCCCGCCAAGTCCGCGTTGGCGAACCGCGGCACGCGAAAGTCGGTCGAGACGAGCGTCAGGCCCGCCAGCGCCCGGTGCAGCCTGGCCGCCGTCAGATGAACGGTGTCGCCCTCCGGCAAGGCATCACCTCCCTGCCCGCGGCGGCGACAGCGGCGCCGCGGCGGCCGGGGTGGGCGGGACCGAACCCGCTCGGGTGGCCATCACCCGCCCCACCCAGCGGGGCCTGGGCCTCCGGCCAGGCGGAGCCCGCGCGCGGTCGGCCGGAAACCGGCCTCGGTGAGCGCCCGTGCCATCGGGCTGGAGTAGACCTCGCCGCCGTCCGCCCGCTCGACCGCGAGCCGTCCAAGCGCGCCGTCCCGCACGGCCAGGGCGAGCGCATCCGCCGCGCGGCGCAGCGCGTCGGGGTCTTCGCTGAAGGTGAGCAGGGTCCGCCCGCCACGCTCGATGTAGAGGATCAACTCGCCGTCCACCAGGATGACCACCGCGCCGGCCTTGCGTCCCGGCCGGTGGCCCGGGCGCTCCGCCGCCTCGCCGTCGGCGGTCGCGGGCCGGTCCGGCCAGGATAGCGCGGCGCCGTACGGGTTGGCAGGGTCCGCGGCCGCCAGCACCACGGTCTGCGGATCGCGGTCCCGTCCTGAACCGCGCTCGACCAGCGACCGCATCCGGTCCACCGCCCCTGGCACGGCGAACTGCGCACCGCCCAGCGCGTCCACGAAGTAGCCGCGCCGGCAGCGCCCGGCCTCCTCCATCGCCTTGAGCACCGGGTAGACGCCGGCGAACCCGCCGGGCACCCGCTCGGCAACCACCGCACCCC
>Ga0268241_10000036_pt1 | contig 15428 bp, 16 predicted proteins | sample BulsoiAmnAmmetaG_FD_200248 | JGI IMG/M metagenome (GOLD analysis project Ga0268241, IMG submission 200248) | Bulk soil microbial communities from Mexico - Amatitan (Am) metaG (v2) (version 2) | ecosystem: Environmental > Terrestrial > Soil > Agricultural land | place: Mexico: Amatitan, Jalisco...
GGACCTGCGCCTGCGAGTGCTCGGCTGCGCCGGCGCCTACCCGGGGCCGGGCAGCCCCTGCTCCGGCTACCTGCTGGAGGCGGCCGGCCAGCGCGTCTGGGTCGACGCCGGCGGCGGGACCCTGGCGGAGCTGCAGCGGCACTGCCCGCTCGACGCGCTCGACGCGGTCTGGATCAGCCACCTGCACCCGGACCACTGCACCGACCTGCCGCTCGCCTACCACGTGCTGTTGGTCGGCGGCGTCCGCGGCGGGCGGCCGCTGCCGGTGTTCGGTCCCAGCGGCTGGTCCGCGCACATGGATGCCTTCGTGAGAGAGCCGGGCGCGATGGCCAGCGTCTTCGAGGTGGTCGAGCTGGCCGACGGCGAGACGGTGCGGCTGGGCGGGCTGGCCATGGGCGCGGTCGCCACCGTCCACGGGATCGAGACCTACGGGTTCCGCGCGACCGCGGGCGGCCGCACGCTGGCCTACTCGGCCGACTCGGGGCCGTGCGAGGCGCTGCAACGCATCGCCGACTCCAGCGACCTGTTCCTCTGCGAGGCGTTCCTGTCGCCGGGCGGCCCGGTCGAGCCGCGCGACGGCGCCATCTCGCTGACGCCCGCGCAGGCCGGCGGCTACGCGGAGACCGGCCGCGCGCGGCACCTGGTGCTGACCCACCTGCCGCCGGGCGCCGACCGCGCCAAGGCCCGCGCGCGGGCCGCCGAGCGGTTCGGCGGCGAGGTCGACCTGGCGGCCCAGGGCGGCGTCTTCGCCGTCGGCCCGGATGGTGTGTCGCGCGTCACCGAGCGAGGGTGACGGGCGTCCTTGACCTGGTGGCGCCGGCGGTCTGTGATGGGCCATCGACGATTCCAGCGGGGAGCGCGCCAATGGATGCGGATCTCGTGCTCGAAGGCGGTGGCGTCAAGGGCATCGGCCTGGTCGGCGCCATCCGCAGCTTCAGCGACAACGGCTACCGGTTCCGCCGCGTGGCCGGCACCTCGGCGGGCGCCATCGTGGGCTCGCTGACCGCCGCCGGCGTCCAGCCGGCCGAGCTCGAGCGGATCATGCGGGAGATCGACTACCGCAAGTTCCAGGACGGCAGCGTGCTGGCACGGTTCGGCCGCCTTGGCGCGGGCCTCCAGATCGTCCTGCACAAAGGCGTCTACAAGGGCGACTGGCTGCACGACTGGGTCGCCGGCCAGCTCCGCGACGCGGGCGTGCGCACCTGGGGCGACCTCAAGATCACCCGGCAGGACGACCCCGGCAGCGCGCTGCCGCCGGAGCGGTCCTACAAGCTGGTGGTGATCGTCTCCGACGTCTCCGACAACCGGCTGCTGCGGCTGCCGTGGGACTACGGCCGCCTCGGCGTCGGGCCCGGGCAGGTCGACGAGATGCCGGTGGCCGACGCGGTGCGCGCCTCCGCCTCGATCCCGTTCTTCTTCCAGCCGTGCATGCTGGAGGTGCCCGGCCGCAAGGGCCATCTCTACCTGACCGACGGCGGCATGCTGTCCAACTTCCCGATCGACGTGTTCGACCGCCGCGACGACCGGCGGCCGCGCTGGCCGACCTTTGGCGTGAAGCTGTCGGCCAAGCCGGAGGCCAACCTCCAGGCGCCGGCGCCGACCATCCATGGGGTGATCCGCTTCGGCATGGCGCTGGTCGCCACCATGTCCAACGCCCACGACCAGATGCACCTCGACGACCCGTCGGTGGTGGACCGCACGGTGTTCGTGGACACCTTCGGGGTCAGGTCGACCGATTTCCAGCTCGACGCGGCCACCCGCGACAAGCTGTTCAGCGAGGGCCTGCGGGCCGCCAAGCGCTTCCTCGGCGACTGGAGCTTCGAGCACTACCTCGACACCTACTGGCACCCGGCCAGCGGCACCCCGGCGCCCGCCGGCGGCGCCGCGTAGCCGGGCCGCGGGCGGTCGGCGCCCAGGGGGAACGATTCGGGGGAGCCCGCGGGCTCCCCCGAATCGCGCTTGGAGCGTCCGCAGTCCTCAGGTGCGTGCGGTCTGCGCCTCGACCGCCTCGACCTCCTCGGCGCCGAGGCCGGTGTAGGCCCTGGTGCGCAGCTCCTGGTAGCGCTCCGCCGACGACGGCTCACGCGACAGCAGCGTGCCGAGCCAGGCGGCCGCGAAGCCGAGCGGGATGGAGACGATGCCCGGGTTCTCCCACGGGAAGATCGGGTCGGTCCCCTTGAGCCACAGGCCCTTGGGACCGATCACGGTCGGGCCGATGGCGACCATCACCAGGCAGGCGATCAGCCCGACGAGGATGCCGACCACCGCGCCGGTGGTGTTGAACCGCTTCCAGTAGAGCGAGAACAGGATGGTCGGCAGGTTCGCGCTGGCCGCCACGGCGAAGGCCAGGCCGACCAGGAAGGCGACGTTGAGGTTGCGCGCCGCCACCCCGAGCACCACCGCGATCGCCCCGATCACCAGGGCGGTGATCCGCGCCACACGGACCTCGCTCGCCTCGTCGCGCTGGCCGCGCCTGATCACGTTGGCGTAGAAGTCGTGCGCGAAGCTGGACGACGCGGTGATCGTCAGCCCGGCCACCACCGCCAGGATGGTTGCGAAGGCCACCGCGGAGATGAAGGCCAGGAACAGGTCGCCGCCGATCGAGTCGGCGCCGCCACCGACCTCCTGGGCGAGCAGCGGGGCGGCCATGTTGCCGCCGGGGTTGGCGGCCCGGACGGCGTTGCTGCCGACCAGCGCCGCGGCGCCGAACCCCAGGAAGGTGGTCAGGATGTAGAAGCTGCCGATGATGCCGATGGCCCAGTTCACGCTGGTGCGCGCCGCCCGTGCGGTCGGCACGGTGTAGAAGCGGACCAGGATGTGCGGCAGGCCGGCGGTGCCGAGCACCAGCGCGAGCCCGAGCGAGACCAGCTCGACGCCGTTGTTCTTGAACCGCAGGCCGGGCGCCAGGAAGGCGTCGCCCTTGCCGCTGGCTTTGGCGGCCGCGCCGAACAGCGCGTTCAGCGAGAAGCCGAACTTCGCCAGCACGAAGATCGACAGCAGCACCGTGCCGCCGATCAGCAGCACCGCCTTGACGATCTGCACCCAGGTGGTGCCGATCATCCCCCCGAAGGTCACGTAGACGATCATCAGGATGCCGACCGCCACGATCGCCGCGATCGCCGGCCCCTCGCCGGACAACCCGAGCAGCAGCTTCATCAGCGCGCCGGCGCCGACCATCTGGGCGATCAGGTAGACGATCGAGACGCCGACGGTGGACAGCGCCGCCGCCGAGCGGACCGGCGACTGCCGCAGGCGGTAGGCCAGCACGTCGGCCATGGTGTACTTGCCGGCGTTGCGCAGCAGCTCCGCCACCAGCAGCAGCACCACCAGGTAGGCGACCAGGAAGCCGACCGAGTACAGGTAGCCGTCGAAGCCGAACAGCGCGATCAGCCCGGCGATCCCAAGGAAGCTGGCCGCCGACATGTAGTCGCCGGAGATGGCGATGCCGTTCTGGAGGCCGGTGATGCGCCGGCCGGCAGCGTAGAAGTCGACCGCCGAACGGGTCTGCCGCGACGCCCACCAGGTGATCCACAGGGTCGCCAGCACGAAGACGGCGAACAGCAGCAGCGAGATCGTCCGGCCGCTCATCGGGTCACCTCGCCGCTGGAGGTCCGTCCGGCACGCGCCCGGAAGCCGTCCACCAGCGGGTCGAGGCGCCGCCGCGCGAAGCGCGTGTACGCCCAGGCCACCAGGAAGGTCATCACGAACTGGGAGAGCGCGAACAGGTACGCGAAGGTGAAGTTGCCGAACAGCTTGCGGCCCATGAACCCGGGCGCCACGCTCGGGAGCCACATCAACAGCATGTAGTAGACCAGGAAGAACACGGTCATCGGCCAGACGAACCGCCCGTGGCGGCGGGCGAGCTCGTCGACGCCGCCCTGCTCGACAGGATCGACCGTCTCTCCGGGGGTGGGGGTGCCCGTCCGCTCGAGGGGATCGGGGGTGGCCGTGCGTCCGGGACCGACGTCCGGAGCATCGCTTGCCATGCGGGGTGCCTCCTTGGGTTGCCAGGTTACCCATCAATGGCCCTCACGCTTGGTGTTCTACGGCGCGAACCTCGCCGTGTCCAGCACTTCGCCCGTATCAAGCGGAAGCCGGATCTTTCCGGCAGCGGCACCGGGCCGTGGGACCGGTGGGGGAATCGCCCGCCGGGCCGGGTGGTTCCCACCCTGTCGAGACGCACAAGCGGTGCGGCAACCCGCAGCGAAGGAGGACTGGATGCGCAAAGTGCTGTTGACGGTGGCGGTGATCGCGCTCGCGATGGTGCTCAGCGTCGCCGCCGCGGGCTGCAAGAAGGGCAGCGGCAGCGGTGGTGGCGGCGGCTATCTGGGGCGCGACTCCCAGGTGACCTCGAGCGCCTGAGGCACTCGAACGGGACACGGGCAGGACGTGTAGATTCCCCTTGTCAGCGGGGCCGGGCCGCGCGGCGCCCGGCGCGGAGCGGCGACGGGGTGTCCAGATGGTGTTCAGAGAGGATCCGGGCGGCGCTGGCGGCGGCTCGGTCGCGGCAATCGATCCGCAGCTCATGGCGCAGATGAACGCGTCGATCAAGAGCGGTGCCGACACCCTGGTCAACCAGGGCGGGAGCTTGAAGGGCCGCTTCTCGCGGGAGCTCCTCGACACCGCGCCGCTGACCGAGATCGTCAACATCGGCAAATGGGCGCAAGACCAGCTGCCGATGCTGAGCCGGCGGCAGACCCTGGCTGCCGCCATCGACGACACCCCGGGCGCGCACTTCTACGACGAGGACGCCACCGGCATGGACCTGACGCCGGCGCAGGCGGCCCAGCAGGGCTCCGCGCTGGCCGAGGAGCTGCTGAAGCTCGACTCGACCGACGCCGAGGGCGCCAGGCGGGCCCACGAGATCGCCCAGCAGCTCGCCAGCCACAAGGACGACCCCGCCTTCACCTCGGCCTTCTACGGCACGCTCGGCCCGCAGCGCACCAAGCTGATCCCGATCTTCATGACCCAGAGCGGCAGCGACACCGCCGCCGACGACCTGAAGATCTACAGCCACGCGCTCGGCACCGCGCTCACCGCGCCCTACCCCGCGCCGGGGATGGACAAGATCAGGAGCGACTTCGAGCGCCCCAGCACGAACCGCCCGGACGCCTGGAACAAGGGCGCGATGCTGGCCTACGCCAAGGTGCCCGGCAACTGGCTCGGCGTGGTGGCGCGCAACAACGCGCTGGACGACTTCGCCGGCGACCCCAACCAGGACTTCCGCGGCGGCGGGCTGGACGCCGCCCGGCTGGGTCTGCCGGACGACACCGCCGCGCTGTTCCTCAAGGTCGCCTCCAACAGCTCGGACGCCTCGCGCTACGCGCTGACCACCATGGGCCAGCCGGACCACGGGCGCTCGCTGGACGGCAACATCGACCTGTTCCTGGACTACGCCGACTCGGTCGGCACCGGCGACGAGGTCAAGGAGAACCTCGGCTATGCGCTGGCGTCCGGCTCGGGCGTGAACGACGAGACCATGGGCCACCACAGCCGGGCCGCCGCCGACTTCGCCGAGAAGACCATCGAGAGCATCTCCAGCCACTCCGGCGACGTGACCCCGCTGATGGGCCGCTCCATGGCCGAGATCGCCGGCTCCTGGGCGCCGGAGATCGTGATCGGCTCCGACCCCGACAACGACCGGACCGAGACCGTCCCCGGCCTGAACCCGATGTTCAGCCTCGACACCGGGGTCACCTACGGCTTCATGAAATCGTTCGCCGACCAGGACTGGACCGGCCAGCCGTTCGACGACGCCATGGCGACGCTCACCGAGCAGATGGTCGACGCGGGCGTCAAGGCCGACCTGGCCGCCGGCGGCAGCGACTCGCCGGGCACCCAGCGGGTGATGAGCTACCTGGGCTCGGCAGCGGGGCTCGAGTACGCCTCCCGCTTCGAGGTCCGCGGCGACATGGACGAGCAGGAGAAGAAGGTCCGCGAGTTCTTCGGCGACCTGGCCAACATCGGCATGAACGCCGCGCCGGTCAACCCGGTCTCGCTGGGGGGCAAGGTGCTCTGGCAGGTGGTCCAGTTCGAGGGCGGCAACGTCATCGACGACTGGGTCGAGGGCGGCGGGACCCGCACCGACGAGCTCGAGAACCGCCGCCGGCAGGCCTCGCTGGCGAGCAGCTACCTGATCTCCGAGAAGCTGATGGACCACGGCTACCCGATGACCGTCAGGCCGGACGCCTCCGCCGACCGGTGGGCCAGGGCCAACGACGTCGACCCCTCCAAGGCGCGCTTCACCGACTCCAGCGGGCACCTGCTGCCGCCTGACAAGATCGCCGGCGACAGGGACAGGCTGGCGGCCTACGACGCCTGGCTGGAGGCCAACGGCCGCGGCGGCGGGCACGACGACGCCTTCGGCCAGAAGACCGTGGACCTCGCCAACACCGAGCAGGGCGCCTTCACCCGCACGGTCGACCGCTACGGCCCGGACGACTAGCCGGTCGGCAGGCAGTCGGTCTGGCCGCTGATCGTGTAGCGCCTGCCGTCCTGGCTGGTGACCACCGAGATGCGCGCGTGCCCGTCGACGCCCACCGAGGTCACCGTGTCGCTGGAGTTGGCGGTGGACTGGCGCTCCCAGCCGTGGCCGATGGCGCGCATCGCGTTGACCGCGTAGTTGAAGGCGCTGGCGCGGTCGCTGAACCCACGGCTCGGCGCGGTGGCCGCGTAGACGCGCCTGGCCTTGCCCACGCCGCACGGCTGGTCGCTGCCGGCGTCGCTGGTGACCGACGGCGCGCCACGGATGAGCTGGTTGTCGTAGAGGATGCGGACGGCCTGCTGGAGCTGCGCGCCGGCGTCGGCGGCAGTGGGCTCGTCCTCGCCCTTGCCGGAACAGGCCGCCAGCGTGGTCGCGAGCGCCAGCGGCAGCGCGGTGGCGGCGGCGCGCCGCGCGATCGTGCGGAGGGGTCCCATGGCGCTCACCCTATCCGGCTGGGCATCCCTGGACAAACCGCCGCAACCGCTCCACCACCCTGCCGTGGCGAAGCGTGGCAGCGCTGGTTTGGTGGGCCAACCTTCGCCACGACCGTCCACGCTCATCTCCCCGGGCTGCGGCTGGATCACGCCGAGCAGGCCTTTGCGACCGGCATGCGCTTCCTGGACGAGCGCCACCGCCAACCGCTGCACACCGTGGCGGAGGAACGGAAGCTGTTCGCCGCCTTCTACCGCATCGTGCTGGAAGCACTCGGGGCCCAGGACCCACCGCCAGCCCTCCTCCAGGAACTGGTCGTGGGCGACGGCGACGAGATCGCCATGGAGCCGTTCCCCGAGGTCGCTGGCGCCCTGCGCCGCCTGCGCTCCCGGGGACTGCGGCTTGGCGTGCTCACCGAGAACTGGCCGTCGGTGGAGACCGCCTACCAGCAGTTGGGGCTCCGCCAGCTGTTTGACGCCTTCGTCATCTCGGCCCAGGAGGGCCGCCTCAAAGACGACCCGGAGCTGTTCGCGATCGCCGCAGCCCGTATGGACCTGCCTGCCGAGGCGATGCTGTTCGCCGGCACGCCGCCCCCGTCGCCGGCTTGACGGACAGAGCAATATCCGGGGCCCGTTTCCGCTTCTGTAGCGTCCTGCGGCAGAATCCACCCTCGTGTCGTGACTTGTCGCGGGGAGGATTGCCGTGGGCGGAAGCCAGACGGACCAGCAGACCGAGCCGATGGTGGCCAATCCTCGGCGAGCCCGGCTGCAAGCGCTGCTCAGGGAGGTCCAGGCGCAGGCGGGCGCGCTGGCCACGGCGCTCGACAAGGGCGCGCAGGACATGGGCGGCGGCAAGGTCTGGGTCGGCACCACCGCCAGCACCTTCCAGTCGGAGATCGAGGGGCGCAAGCAGCGGCTGCACGCCCAGGCGGACAAGCTGGCCGGCATCGTCCGCGCGGCGATCGCCTCCGAGCCCGAGCAGATCACCGCCAGCGAGGCGCGTGCCCAGCACCACGCCTACTACGACTACCACTGACAGGCGGCTGGCCGGGGCGGATGGTGACCGGCGGCTGGCCGGGCGGGGGCGGTGACCGGCGGGACGACCTGGCGGGGCGGATTCGCGGCGATGGGCGAAGGACCGGCCTGTGCGCCCTTGTCTATGTAGCTATAAGTATGCACAGCGTTGTCCACTCTTGTGGATAAGTCTCCAAAGTGCCCCCTAGCTGCGGAAACGGCGCGTTCGCCTGGCTGCTGGGCACTGGGGCTATCCCCACCCGGGTCCGCCAGGCTTCCCCATTGGCCGCCCCGGCTCCGAGCAGTCAACCTGGGAGCGTCACCACCACGGCACCACGACCAGGAGGAGCCAGCACGATGGACCGAGCCGCGAGGTGGGCTGCCCACAACCCCGCCTTCGAGCTGGTCTCCGGGCGCACCTGGGCCGCCACGGGCTATCTCATGGCGACCCTGGCGGTGGGGATCTTCTGGTCCGTCTTCACGGTGACCACGCTGGCCGTGGGCGGCGCGATGCTGGTGCTGTGGGTCGGCTTCCCGATCCTGATCCTGTCCATGCTGTGCTGGAAGGGCGGCGCCAGGGGCGAGCGCGCCTTCATCCGCTCGACGCTGGGCGCCGACATCCCGGAGCCCTACCGGCCGATCCCGCGCGCCTCCTTCCTGCGGCGCTGGCGCGCCCGTGCGACCGACCCGGCGACCTGGCGCGACGCCGCCTACCTGGTGCTGCTCGGCCCCCTCGGGGCGATCTGGTTCTCCGTGGTCACCGTGGTGTGGTCGATCCCGCTGGCGATGGCGTCGGTGCCGTTCTGGTACGCGGCCGTGCCGGGCGGGGCGCGACTGCTGGAGATCTCCAACCGCCCGCTGCTGGTGATCGACAGCCTGCCCAAGGCGCTGCTGGTGGCGGCGGCCGGCCTGCTGCTGGGGCTGTGCGTCCCGCCAGTGGTCCGCGGGCTCGCCGCCGCCCACGTCTGGATCGCCAGGGGGCTGCTGGGGCCGACCGCCGGCGCCGAGCTGGTCGCCAAGGTCGAGGAGGCGACCGCGCGGCGCATCGTGGCGGTCGACGTGGCCGCCGCGGAGCGCCGCCGCATCGAGCGCGACCTCCACGATGGCGCGCAGCAGCGGCTGGTCGCGCTGGCGATGGACCTCGGCATGGCGCGGGAGAAGTTCGGCAGGGACCCCGAGCAGGCCAGGGCGCTGCTCGACGAGGCCCACGAGGAGGCCAAGCGCGCGCTCACCGAGCTGCGCAACCTGGCCCGCGGCATCCACCCTGCGGTGCTCACCGACCGTGGCCTGGACGCCGCCATCTCGGCCCTGGCCGGCCGCTCGACCGTGCCGGTGGAGGTGTCGGTCGAGCTGGCGCGGCGGCCGCCGCCGACGGTCGAGTCGGCCGCCTACTTCGTGGTGGCGGAGGCGCTGGCCAACGTCGCCAAGCACGCCGCCGCCCGGCACGCCGCCGTGCGGATCCGCCGCGACGACGGCCACCTGGTGGTCGAGGTGCGCGACGACGGCGTCGGCGGGGCCAACCTGCAGGCGGGCTCGGGGCTGGCCGGCCTGGCCGACCGGGTCGCCGCCGTCGACGGCCGCTTCACCGTGTCGAGCCCGGCCGGAGGGCCAACCGTGATCCGAGCGGAGCTGCCATGCGAGTCGTGATCGCCGAAGACGCCGTGCTGCTGCGGGCCGGCCTCGAACGGCTGCTGGCCGAGGGCGACTTCGAGGTGGTCGGCACCGTTGGCGACGGCCCCGGCCTGATCGCCGCCGCCGCGGCGCTGCGCCCCGACATCGCCATCGTCGACGTGCGCATGCCGCCGACCCACACCGACGAGGGGCTGCGCGCCGCGCTGGAGGTGCGCCGGCTGGTGCCGGCGACCGCCATCCTGGTGCTGTCGCAGTACGTCGAGGAGCGCTACGCGCTGGAGCTGATCGGCAGCAACGCCGAGGGCGTCGGCTACCTGCTGAAGGACCGGGTGGCCGACGTGGCGGAGTTCCTCGCCGCGGTGCGGCGGGTCGGCGAGGGCGGCACCGCGCTCGACCCCGAGGTGGTGGCGCAGCTGCTCGGCCGGCGGCGGCGCGGCAACCCGCTGGACGCGCTGAGCCCGCGCGAGCGCGAGGTGCTCGCGCTGATGGCGGAGGGCCGCAGCAACGCGGCCATCGCCGCCGAGCTGGTGGTCACCGACGGGGCGGTCGAGAAGCACGTCAGCAACATCTTCGCCAAGCTCGGCCTGCCGGCCACCGCCAGCGACCACCGCCGTGTGCTGGCGGTGCTCACCTACCTGCGCGGCTGAGCCGCCCGGTCAGTCGAGCGACGGCTCCGCGCTCAGGTTCATCAGCCGGACGCGGCCGTGCGCCACCGGGCGGCCGCGCCGGTCGGTCACGCTGACCTCCCAGAGCTGGGTGCTGCGGCCGCGGCTGAGCGGGGTCGCCTCGGCGCGCAGCTCGCCGTCGCGGGTCGCCCGCAGGAAATCGGTGCTGTTGGCGATGCCGACCGGCCGGCCCTGCGCTCCGAGCCACAGCGCCGCGCCGACGCTGGCGGTGGTCTCGATCATGGCCGCGTAGACGCCGCCGTGGACGATGCCGTACTGCTGGTGCAGGTCCGGCGTGACCGGGACCACCGCGACCACCCGGTCCCCGCTCGCCTCCTCGAAGCGCAGCCCCATCACCTTGTCGAAGCGGCAGGGGAGGTCTGGCAGGTCGGTCGGCTCGGCCATGGGTTCGCTCCTGTGGGCTTTCCGCTCAGCCTACCCTCGCTCCCCGCCGCCATCGCGGCGCAGCGCGTCGGCCAGGTCGCGCTGGATGGTGGTGAGCGTCAGGTCGCTGCGGGTGCGCTCGATCACCGCGCGGGCCACGTCGGTCGAGCGGCGCAGGCCGCCGGTGATCGCGTCCGGGTAGTCGACGTCCGCCAGCAGCGAGTGGATCTCCTCCATCGCGCCGAACAGCCGGTTGGCGCGCGGGACGTCGCCGGCGCGGAGCACGTCGAGCACGTGGCGGCGCAGCTCGCCGATGGTCTCGGCGAGGCCGTTCAGGTAGGGCGCGTCGCCGACCTCGACCTCTTCGGGGGCCGGCAGCGGCTGGCCGCCGACCAGCGCGCGGGTGGCGCGGGCCTCGGCGTACTCCTTCTGCGCGTCCTGGAGGAAGCCCGCGTAGTAGACGTCCGGGTGGGCGGCCAGCAGCGACTCGGCGATGTCGAGCAGCTCCCTCGCCTCCACCAGCAGGCGGTCGGCGGCCTCCAGGTCGCCGCGGTGGGCGGCCCGGATGGCGTTGGCCGACCGCCGCACCGCCTGCCGCGCCCTGGCGAGGGCGGCGTCGCGGGCGCGGCTCTTGGCTTCGAACCTCGCCTGCACGCCGGCGCGGGCCTGGTCAACCTGGTTCATCGAGGCACCGCCCTTTGGGGATCGCGAGGAGGACGATGCTCAGGGCGCCACCTCTCGAGGCAGTGACCGGTCGAGGCAGTGACCGGGAAGATACGGGCCAGACAAGCGACCCGAGGTTGCCCCGGAACGTAGCACGGCCTCCGGGGCCGGGCAACGGCCTTCCGGTCATCCCCTCCCGGCGTGGTGGCTCGCGTCGGGAACGGGCCCGCCGGCGGTCTCCACGGCGTGCGCGAGCACCGGCGCGAGCACCGCCCACTCCTCCCGCACGGCCTTGGGGTTGCCCGGCAGGTTGACCACCAGCACGCGGCCGAGCAGCCCGGCGGTGCCACGCGACAGCATCGCGAACGGGGTGATCTCCAGGCTCGAATGGCGCAGCGCCTCGGCGATCCCTGGCGCCTCGCGGTCGACCACGTCGCGGGTGGCCTCCGGGGTGACGTCGCGCGGCCCCAGCCCGGTCCCGCCGGTTGAGAGCACCACCTCGGCGCCGGCCGCCAGCGCGCGCAGCGCCTCGCCGATCGCCTCGCGCTCGTCCGGCACGACCCGCGAGGCGACCACCGTGCCGCCGGCCGCGGCGATCAGCTCGCGCAGCGCGTCCCCGCCGGCGTCGTCGCGGCCGCCGCCCGCTACCCGGTCGCTCACCGTGAGCACCGCCAGCCGCAGCCCCTCCAGTCCGCTCATGCCGGCGGCTCCACGTCCGCGGCGACGTACTCGCCCGAGCGCCCGCCGCGCTTGGCCAGCAGCCGGAGCTCGTCGATGCGGGCGTCGCGCTGCACACCCTTCACCATGTCGTAGAGGGTGAGGGCGGCGGTGGCCGCCGCGGTGAGCGCCTCCATCTCGACGCCGGTGCGCCCGGTGGTCCGTACCGTGGCGGTGATCGCCACACCGTCCGCCTCGACCCTCAAGTCGAGCTCGACCCCGGTGATCGGCAGCGGATGGCACAGCGGCACCAGGTCCGGGGTGCGCTTGGCGCCCATGATGCCGGCCACCCTGGCGACCGCCAGGGCGTCGCCCTTCGGCAGGCCGCCGGAGGCCAGCAGCTCCAGCGTGGCCGGGGCGAGCAGCACCCGGCAGCCGGCCACGGCAACACGCTCGGTGGTCGGCTTGGACGAGACGTCCACCATCCGCGCGGCGCCGCGCTCATCGAGGTGCGTCAGCTGGCGGTCACCGGCGGGAGGCTCGGACCGCGCCGGCGCCGATCCTGGCGGGGGCGCCGGCCGTGGGACCTCGGGGTGCCGGGACGGGTCGCCCCTCAGCGGACCCACGTGAGGTCCTCCCGCAGCAGGATCACGTTCACCTCGGCGCCGGCGGGCAGCTCGGTCTGGTCGGCCGGGACGACCGCCAGCCCATCGGCGGCCACCACGGAGCTGAGCACTCCAGAGCCCTGCGCGCCGGTGAGCGAGGCGCTGAGCGCGTCGTCGCCGGCCTCCAGGCGCACCCGCAGGAAGGACACGCGGCCGGCGGGGCTGCGGACCGACTCGGCGAGCCGGGCCATCACCCGGGGCCGGTCGAGCCGGTCGTCCGGCATGCCGGCCAGCCGGCGCAGCGCCGGCCGCACCAGGACCTCGAACACCACGAAGCACGACACCGGGTTCCCGGGCAGGCCGAACAGCGGCGTGCCGGCGGCCATGCCGAAGGCCTGCGGCATGCCGGGCTGCATCGCCACCCGCCAGCTCGTGACGTCGCCGAGCTCGGCCAGCACCCGCTTGGTGTAGTCGCGCTCCCCCACCGAGACGCCGCCGGAGGTGAGCACGAAGTCGCCCTCGGCGGCCGCCAGCGCGAAGCCGCGGCGCAGCGCGTCGGGGTCGTCCTGCAGGCGGCCGCAGCGGAACGCCTCGGCGCCGGCCGCCCTGGCCTGCGCCACCAGCAGCCACGAGTTGGAGTCGCGGATCTGCCCCGGCCCGAGCGGCTCGGCCGGGTCGACCAGCTCGTCGCCGGTGGAAACCACCGAGACCCGCGGCTTGGGGTGCACCGGCACCTGATGGCAACCCACCGAGGCGAGCATGCCGACCGTCGCCGGGTCGACCGGGCGGCCCCGCTCGAGCACGACCGCGCCGGCGCGCACGTCCTCGCCCGCCTCGCGGACGAACCCGCGCTCCGGCGGAGCGAGCTGCACCCGAACCGTCTCGCCGCTGGTCTCAGTGCGCTCCACCGGCACCACGGCGTCGGCGCCGGGCGGCAGCGGACCGCCGGTCATGATCCGCACGGCCGTGCCAGGCTCCACCTTGGGCAGCGTGGCCGAGCCGGCGAACACCTCGCCGACCACCCGCAGGTCCACGGGGGAGCCCTGGTCCGCGCCGCGCACGTCCTCGGAGCGCAGCGCGAAGCCGTCCATCGCCGAGTTGGCGAACGGCGGCAGGTCCTCTCCCGCGGCGACGTCCTCGGCGAGCACGCAGCCGAGCGCCTCGGTCAGCGGCACCCGCCGCGGCGGCAGCGGACGCAGCCGCTCGAGCACCCTCGCTCTGGCCTCCTCGAAGGCGATCAGGTCGGGCGGGTTCGGCGACGTCGGCGGGAACCTCGGGCTCACGGCCCGTCCTCAGACCGATCCATGCCGGTGACGAACTGGCGCAGGAACTCCACGAACTCGGGGCCCATGTCCTCGCGGGCGGCGGCCAGCTCGACGGTGGCGCGCAGGTAGCCGTTCTTCTCGCCCACGTCGTAGCGCTTGCCGGTGAAGCGATGGGCCAGCACGCCGGTGCCGTCGGGCTCGTCGACCAGGCGCTTCAGCGCGTCGCTGAGCTGGATCTCGTTCTTGGCACCCGGCTCGGTCACGCGCAGCGCCGCGAAGATGTCCGGGTGCAGCACGTAGCGGCCGATCACCGCCAGGTTCGAGGGTGCCTCGTCCGGCTCGGGCTTCTCGATGATGTCGGTGAGCTGGAAGAGGCCGGGCTCGACCTCCTCGCCGGGCGCGACGACCCCGTACGCCGAGATCTGCGACTTCTCCACCTCCATGGCGGCGACCACGCTGGTCTGGTGCCGGTTGAAGGCGTCCACCATGTCGCCGAGGAGGGTCTCCTGCTCGCCGATCAGGTCGTCGCCCAGCAGCACCGCGAAGGGCTCGTCGCCGACGTGCTGCTCGGCGACCCCGACCGCGTGGCCCAGCCCCAGCGGCATCTTCTGACGGATGTAGTGGATATCCGCCATGTCCGAGATCGACCGGACTTCATCGAGCCGCTCGTCGTCGCCCTTGTCGTTAAGCAACCCCTCGAGCTCCCAGGAGCGGTCGAAGTGGTCCTCGATGGCGTACTTGCCGCGGCCGATCACGATCAGGATGTCCTGGAGGCCGGCGCGGGCCGCCTCCTCGACGACGTACTGGATGGCCGGCTTGTCGACGACCGGGACCATCTCCTTGGGCTGCGCCTTGGACGCCGGCAGGAAGCGAGTGCCGAGCCCGGCCGCGGGAATGACGGCTTTGCGTACCTTCACGTGTGGCAACCCCCCGACTTCCCGGAAGTGTCTCGACCAATTGACATCCACATACACCTCGAACGCCGCCGCCAACCCGGCGAATGCAACCGCCTGGGGCGAACCCGGAGTGTGCGCGGTGTTCGAGCGCGATCTTACTCGACTCGACCCGCTCATCCCCTGGCACAGCAGGCGATTCGCCTCACCGACCCGCCTCGGGTGCGGCTCCGAGGCCGCTCGCGTGGCGGGGTCGAGTTGGGGAACTTCCGGAGCGCACGGTAACGTTTCCGGGAGTTGACCGCGACTGGAATCCCGGCGCCCATTCTGGCGCCGCACGAACACAAGGAACCGCATCGTGCCGCCGGACAGGAAGCCCCCCCGAGACCCGAAGCGGCGAGGTAGCCGCGACCGGGTCGAGTACGTCCCGGAGGGACTTGCGTGGCTCGAGGACCAGTTCGACGAGTCCGAGGCACCCGACGCGCCTCCGGAGCGCCCGCGCGCGACCCAGCGCCCGGAGCCGGAGGATGCGTCGTGGCGGCCACGGCCACGGACCGGTTCGGGTCCAGGCGCGCCGGGCGAGCGCACTCCGGCAAGGTCTGAGGAGGACCACCCCGGCGACGCCACGGCCCCCATCCCGGCGATCGACGAGCGCCCGACCATCCGAAGGGCGCCTCGCGCCCCGGGCATCGGCGGTCCGCCGCCTTCCCCGGCGGCCGCGCCGGAGGGGGCCGC
>Ga0268241_10000037_pt1 | contig 15291 bp, 16 predicted proteins | sample BulsoiAmnAmmetaG_FD_200248 | JGI IMG/M metagenome (GOLD analysis project Ga0268241, IMG submission 200248) | Bulk soil microbial communities from Mexico - Amatitan (Am) metaG (v2) (version 2) | ecosystem: Environmental > Terrestrial > Soil > Agricultural land | place: Mexico: Amatitan, Jalisco...
GAGCAGCAGGACCGGCTGGACGACGTCAGCGACCAGCATCAGAAGCGCTCCGGGTGGACGAGGGCGTACACCAGGTACCCCGCCAGCAGGATCGAGCAGCAGAGCGCGAGCAGATTCTCCCAGTCCATTTTCGGTGGGTACCTCCTGGTGTATGCATGGGTGATCTGAACGCGGTTCCCCGGTTGATTCGGGGGGAGCTCGCTCCCCCCCGAACCCCCCCAAGAGCGCCTGTGCCATGGGAGCCGCGCTCCCTCTCTCTGTGGCGCTAGATACGGTCCGCGAAGGTGATCCACGCCAGGCCGACGGCGGCCAGGCCGACGATCAGGGCGAGCGCGATCAGGTCCATGTCCCAGCGGCTCCTGCTTGTCCGGGTTGCCGACGCCGCCCACGTTCAGCGCCGGCTGCAAAGACGCCGCAAACAAGCCGGGCCTTCCCCGCAAAGATGCTGCAAAGAGTGCCTGCCGGCGCGGTTTCGCGTCCCCGCGGGGACGCGCCCGGTGGCATGCTGACCTGGCGATGCAGGCGCGACCATACCGGCGGAGACTGGACGTGCACGGGCCGAGAACCGGTCTCGGCTACCTGATTGCCGTGCTCGGCACGGGCGCCGCAACCCTCGGGCTGCTGGCCGTGCGGCCCGAGGTCTCCAAGACCAACGTGGTGCTCACCTTCCTCCTCGTGGTGGTCGCCGCCGCCGCCACGGGCGGGCTCGGCCCCGGCGCCGTGGCGGCGGCGGCCGGCTTCCTCGCCTTCGACGTGCTGTTCCTGCCGCCGTACCGCACGCTGGTGGTCAACGACCGGCAGGACTACCTCTCGCTGGGCGTGTACCTGCTCACCGCGATCGTGGTGAGCTACCTGGTCAGCGCGCTGGAACGGCGCCGCGCGCAGGCGGAGCGCCGCGAGCAGGAGACCCGCACCCTCTATGAGTTGTCGACCAGTCTGGTCGCGCACGGAAGCCTCGACGACACCCTCGCCAGCGTGGTGCGCACCGTCCGGTCGCTGTTCGACCTGGCGGGCTGCTCGATCGTGCTGCCGGACGGCGACGGCGTGCGGGTCGCCGCCAGCGACGGCGAGACGCCCACCGGCCTCGAGCGGATCCTCGCCCCGACGGCCGGCAGCGGCATCGGCGGCCAGTTGCAGCCAGGGCAGGCGCTCACGGTGCCGCTGCGTGCCGGCGCCGAGCCGGTCGGCGCCCTGGTGGTCGTCGCCGGCGGCCCCGACGCTCCGAGCTTCGGCGAGGCCGAGCGGCGCCTGCTGGCGACCTTCGCCAACCAGGCCGCGCTCGCGGTCGAGCAGGGCAGGCAGGAGGACGAGCGGGCCAGGACGCGGACCCTGGAGGAGGTCGACCGGCTGCGCACCGCCCTGCTCAACTCCGTCTCGCACGACCTGCGGACGCCGCTGGCCTCGATCAAGGCGTCGGCGTCGAGCCTGCTGGACCCCGAGGTCCACTGGAGCGACCGCGAGCGCCGGGAGTTCCTGGTCACCATCGACCAGGAGGCCGACCGGCTCACGCGGCTGGTCCACAACCTGCTGGACATGTCGCGCATCGAGGCCAACGCGCTCGACCCGCGCCTGGAGGAGACCTCGCTGGCGGAGATCGCCGGATCGGTCGTCCGGCGGGTCCGCGCCTCGGCGACCCAGCGGATCGACGTGTACGTGCCCGACAGCGTGCCGCCGGTGGTGGCCGACCCCGTCCTGCTCGAGCAGGTGGTCGGCAACCTGCTGGACAACGCGGTGCGGTACGCCGCCGGCAGCGCCATCGCGGTGGTCGCCCGCCAGGTGGCGGACTCGGTCGAGTTGCGCGTGATCGACCACGGGCCCGGCATCCCCGAGCCGGAGCGGGAGCGCGTCTTCGACCAGTTCTACCGCCTCAAGGGCGGCGGCCGACGGCCCGAGGGCACCGGTATGGGCCTGTCGATCTGCCGCGGCATCGTCGCGGCGCTGCGCGGCAACCTGCGGGTCGAGACCACCCCCGGCGGCGGCGCCACCTTCGTCCTGACCCTCCCGGTCGCGGAGCGCCCGGCGCTGGAGCCGGACATGCCGGCGGCGGCGGGGCCGCGGGAGGGCAGCCGGTGAGCCGCATCCTGGTCGTCGACGACGAGCCGCCGATCGCCCGCACGGTGGCTGCCAACCTGCGCGCCCGCGGGCACGAGGTGACCACCGTCGCGTCCGGCAGCGCCGCGCTGAGCGCGGTCGAGACGGGCGACCCCGACTGCGTGGTGCTGGACCTCGGCCTGCCGGGGCTGCACGGCCTCGAGGTCCTGCGGCGGCTGCGCACCTGGTCGTCGGTGCCGGTGGTGGTGCTCACCGCCACCGACGCCGAACGCGACAAGGTCGCCGCCTTCGAGCTCGGCGCCGACGACTACGTCACCAAGCCCTTCGGCATGGCCGAGCTGCTCGCGCGGATCAAGGTCGCGCTGCGCCACGGCGAGCAGGCCAAGGGCGTCCTGGCGCGCCCGCACGTGGTCGAGGCCGGCGACCTGCGCATCGACCTCGACGCCAAGCTGGTCAGCAGGGCCGGCGAGCCCGTCCACCTCACCCCCATCGAGTGGGGCCTGGTCGAGGTGCTGGCCAGCAACGCCGGCCGGCTGTGCACCCACCGGTTCCTGCTGGAGCGGGTGTGGGGGCCCAGGTACGAGCGCGAGTCCCAGTACCTGCGGGTCTACATGGCCAACCTGCGCAAGAAGCTGGACGACCCGGCGGCGCCCTCGATCATCCTGACCGAGCCCGGCATGGGCTACCGGTTCGTGGCCAACGAGCCGGCCGAGCAGGAGGTGCGCTCGTGACCCACGCCGGCGGTGCCGCTCGGTGAGGGTGGTGATCATCGGCAGCGGCCGGGTCGGCGCCGGCCTGGCCGTCATGCTCACCGGGCGCGGCGACACCGTCGCGGTGATCGACAAGGACCCCCGCGCTTTCGAGCGCCTCGGCGAGGGCTTCCCCGGGCAGGCGGTCGAGGGCATCGGCTTCGACCGCGACGTGCTGGAGCAGGCCGGGGTCGCGCGGGCCGACGCGGTGGTGGCCGCCACCGGCGGCGACAACTCCAACATCGTCGCCGCGCGGATCGCCCGCGAGACCTACAAGGTGCCCCGCGTGGTCGCCCGCATCCAGGATCCCCGCCGCGCCGCGATCTACGAGGAGCTCGGCATCGTCACCGTCGCCACGGTGGGCTGGACGCTCGGCAAGATCCGCGACTACCTCGAGCACCTGCCGCTGAAGGAGGAGGCGACCTTCGGTCGCGGCGAGGTCGCGCTGGTGCGGCTGGAGCTGCCACAGCACCTGGTCGACCGCTCCGTCGGCGACCTGGAGGCGGGCGGCGGCCTGCGGGTGGTCAGCATCACCAGACGGGGCGGCGCGCTGGTGCCGTCGGCCGCCACCGCGCTGGCCGAGGGCGACGTCGTCCGGCTGGCGGTGCAGAGCGACGCCCGCGGCCGGCTCGACGCCCTGCTCGGCGAGGAGGCACGCCGGTGAGCAGGATCCTGGTGGCCGGAGCGGGCGTCTGGGGTGCCTACATCGCCGACCATCTCGTCAGCCAGGGCCAGGAGGTCGTGGTGGTGGAGCAGGACGCCGCCGCCGCGCGGCACGCGCGCGCCAGCGGCGGCCGGGTGGTCATCGCTGGCGACGCATGCGAGCCGTCCGTGCTCGACCGCGCCGGGCTGAACACCATCGACACGGTGGTCGCCGCCACCGGGGACGACGAGGACAACCTGGTGGTCAGCCTGCTCGCCAAGCACTCCTACGGGGTGCCACGGGTGGTCGCCCGGGTCAACAACCCCAAGAACGCCTGGCTGTTCACCGAGGACTGGGGGGTCGACACCGCCGTCTCCGCGCCCGCGATCCTCACCCGGCTGCTCGACACCGCCGTCGGCATCCAGGACGTGGTCGCCCTGCTGCGCTCCGAGCACGGCGGCGTCGCCCTGGTCGAGGTCACCCTGGACGACGACGCCGCGGCGGTCGGCCGCCGCACCGACCAGCTCGAGCTGCCCGAGAGCTCGGTGGTCGTCGCCGTGGTCCGCGGCGAGCGCGTCCTGCCCGGCGGCGGCAGCGACCCGCTCGAACCGGGCGACGAGCTGCTCGCCGTCACCGCCCTGGACACCGAGCCAGCCCTCCGCCAGGCCATCGGCGGCCACCCCGGCGGCAGCCACATCCCCGGTTCGTAGCGCTACCGGCCGCTCAGGCGAACGAGGCGATCAACCGGTCGTAGCTGGTCTCCAGCATCTCGCCGTCCAGGCCCCACTTGCGGGCGAAGGCCACCGTGCGCTCGAACTCGTCCTCCGGGTAGCGCTCGAACACCAGCAGCTCGCCCGGCCCGAAGCGCCCGACGTCGTACTGGTGGTCCCGCAGCGCCGGCGGCACGTTCCGCTCCCACAGCGGCAGGTAGCGGGCCGGATCGGCGCGCAGCGCCCGGTCCGCGCGGCGCAGCGCCGCGAAGTACCGGACCAGGACCTCGCGCGGCAGCGTGGCCGACACCCAGAACAGCGTCTTGAACTCGCCGCCGATCACGCGGCGCAGGCCCTGCTGCTCGGCGATGAAGATCTCGGGGTCGAGCAGGTTGGCGGCCTCGATGCGGCTCTCCTCGAGCGCGAGCAGGCGGCTGCCGGGGCCGCCGACGTACTCCACCTTGATGGCCTCCTCCGGCAGGTGCCGCTCCAGCGCCTCCAGCGTGGTGAAGTGGCTGCCGGCCATGATCCCCACGCCGATGGGCACGTCGCGCAGGTCCTCGACCGTGCGGATCGACGAGTCGGGCCGGACGTAGACGCCGAAGTTGGCGACCCCGTAGACGTCCGGAACGAACTTGCCCATCCCCGCCGCCGCGTTGCAGACGCTGCCCCAGTGGCAGGCCGAGTTGGCGACCTCGGCCTGGTCGGCGAACGGCAGGTCCTGCGGGCGCGACTTGTAGGGGTCGCCAAGGTGGGAGCTGACCGCGTGCATCACGTCGTCGCGGAGCGCGGGGTCCAGGCCCTCGGCGGTGAAATAGCCCTCGTCCATCGCGATCCACTCGTGGAGCCGCATGAAGTGGGGAACGACCGCGATCGGCATGCGCTCGGCGTCGGCCATACCACGCCTCCTGTCCTGACTGGCCAACTTTGTCCGAGCCTAGGCGCATCGCCGCGAGCCCCACAAGGCCCGGCCGCTCGCCCGCACCGTGCCCGGCCGCAACCGCGTGCTGCCGCACCGGCGGGTCCCAGCGCCGGTTGTCCGGGCGGGGACTGGGTGGGTACACTGCCCACGCTCCCTCGGGATGTAGCGCAGCTTGGCAGCGCGCCACGTTCGGGACGTGGAGGCCCCGGGTTCAAATCCCGGCATCCCGACCACCGCGACCCCCGCAGCCATCGACTGCGGGGGTTCTGCTTTTGTCGACATGGAGATGTTCCACGTGAAACCAAGCGAAATCGAGGCTGGGCTCCCGCTGCGCGACCTCCAGGCGAGCATCGCGGCGACCTTCGGGGAGCGCGACCGGACGCGGGGCGTCGACGGCACCTTCCGGTGGTGGGTCGAGGAGGTCGGCGAGGTCGCCAAAGCCTTGCGCAAGCGCGATCGCGCCGAGCTGGAGCACGAGCTCGGCGACGCGCTCGCGTGGCTCACCAGCGTGGCCAACCTGGTGGACGTCGACCTCGAGCGGGCGGTCGCCCGCTTCATGGACAGCTGCCCACGCTGCGGCAAGTCTCCCTGTCTCTGCCCGATGGCCTGATCAGCGGCCGAGACCGTCCAGCACCACGGCGTTGGGCAGGTCGCTCAGCGCCTTGCCCGGGAGGGTGAGCTTCGAGCGGCGAAGCCCGCTGCCGACGACCACCCGCGGGGAGGCGGCCACCGCGGCGTCGACCAGCAGCGGCCAGTCCGCGGGGAGGCCGATCGGGGTGATGCCGCCGTAGTCCATGCCGGTTTCGGCCACGGCCTCGTCCAGCGGGGCGAACGACGCCCGCCGCGCTTCGAGGTGGCGCCTGACCAGCCCGTTGACGTCGGCGCGGGTGGTGGCGAGCACCACGCAGGCGGCCAGGCGGACCTCGCCGCCTCGGCGGCCGGCCACCACCACGCAGTTGGCCGACGCTTCCAAACCAACGCCGTAGCGCTCGCAGAACGCCGCCGTGTCCGCCAGCTCGGGATCGATCTCGGCGACGCCGATCTCGGCGACCGGGACCGGCCCGCTCCAGGCGGACAGGGCCGCGGCGACCGGCGGCGCCACCAGGTCGAGGCGCTCGACGGCCGGTGTGGCCTCGAGGATTCCGATTCGCATCCGCATGCCGGCGAGCCTACCGCGACCGGCGCGGTCAGGGCCTGGTGCCGAAGACCTCCGGGGCCCGGGTCATCGGATAGGTCGCCCAGTACAGGCGGCGCACGGTCCCGTCGCCGGAGCGGACCGCGCGGAGCTCCTCACCCTGCTCGCGGCCGGAGACGGTCGTCCAGCGGTCGGCGCCGGTCGGCTCGAACACGGCCGGCGGGCGTGCCCGCAAGGTCCCCTCCATCGCCGACCGCGCCTGGAGGCGCCCGTTCGACCAGGAGAAGATGTACTCGCTGCCCTCGGACCACCAGCGCCCCAGCATCCCGGCGATCTCCGCCGGCGGCGGCTCCGACGGTCGCCACGGCTGCTCGTCCTCCTCGGCGTCCAGCACGGTGGTGAGCAGCTCCGCCGCCAGCCCCTCGACGTCGACACCGGCGGACGAGTTCGACAGCACCACGACGCCGGCGCGCCGCCCGTCCCGCTCGAACGCCATCATGCTCGACACGAACCCCGGCATCCCGCCGGCGTGACCGTGGAAGATCCGCTCGCCCTTGCGGTACAGCATCAGGCCCAGGCCCCACGCCAGGGTCCAGCCGTCGAGGTCGGCGATCACCTGCGGGTGTCGCATCTCCGTGAGCGTCCGGGGGTCCAGTACCTCGGGGTCCGGGTCCGCCAGGAACGCCGCCCAGCGGGCCACGTCGGCCGGGGTGCTCCAGAGCTGCCCGGCCGGGGCGGTGCCGCGCAGCACCAGCCGTGGCTCGGGCCGCGCGACGTCGCTGTACGGCTCCACCAGGTAGCCCTGGGCGACCGGGTCGGAGGGCTCGGTGCTGGTGCGGCGCAGGCCGAGCGGCTCCAGCAACCGCTCGCGGACGGCCTGCTCCCAGGGCATCCCGAGCGATCGCGCCACGACCTCGCCGAGCAGCGCGAACGCCAAGTTCGAGTAGTGCCAGAGCCGGCCCGGCTCCAGCACCCTGCCGGCGCGCTCGACGCCCGCGACCAGCTCCTCGCGGTCCGGGTCCTCCAGCGTCTCCCAGATCTCGCCGCCAGGGCCCGCCGCCGGCTCGCGCCGCAGACCGGACAGGTGGGCGAGCATGCGCCGCAGGCTGACGTCGCCGTGGGCGACCCCGGGCAGGTGCCGTTCGAGCGGGTCGTCCAGGTCGAGCTTGCCGAGGTCGCGAAGCTGGAGCACCAGCGTGGCCGTGAAGGTCTTGGTGATCGACCCGATGGCGTACTGGGTGTCGAGCGTGGGCTCACTACCCGCCTCGACGTTGGCGAACCCGGCGCTGTCCGACCAGGTCACCGCCCCGTCCTGGACGATGGCCGCGACCACGCCCGGCGCGCGGGCCGCGCGCTGGAGCTCGCGGAGCTGGCGCGAGCAGTCCCGTTGGGTGGCCGAGGCGGCCACGCGCTGACTCGACATGGGCAGTGCCTCCGGTCCAGGAGCGGCGCGCCGATTTGGGGCTCAGCCTTGACGCGCTGATTGGGTAGGGTGGGAGCGACAGGAGGTGCGCGTTGCCACGAACCTATCGCAGAGCCCGCCCCGAAGAGCATCGGCCGCTCGTCATCCAGGACGCCCAGGCGTTCGGGGACTCGACCGCCAGGCCGAGCATCGACCGCTCGCTGGCCCGCACGGCGGTCGAGGAGCTTCGCGTCCTCGAGGACGACGGCGCCACCATCGGCCTGCTGCTGGCCCGCTTCCACCGCGTCTTCTGGGGTGGCCGGCCGGTGCCGGCCAGCCAGGTCTCCGGCCTGTCCATCGGCGTCCAGCACCGCGGACGGGGAGCCGCCGGCGAGCTGCTGCGCGGCTACCTCGCCGAGGCGCACGACCGCGGGGCCGGCATCAGCACGCTGTTCCCGGCGACCGTGCCGCTCTACCGGCGCACCGGCTACGAGTACGCCGGCACCTGGACCCTCTACGAGGCCGCGGCGCGGAACCTCCCGCTGGGCTGGCCGGAGGGCTACCACGCCACGCCCGGCTCGGCCGAGGACCCGGCGCCGCTGCACGAGCGGTACATGCGGATCGCGCCGCTGCGTGCCGGGAACGTCGAGCGCGACGCCGACTGGTGGATGCACAACCTGCTGGCCGACCGGGGCCAGGGGCCGCCCCAGGTGTTCCTGATCGACGGGCCGGAGGGGCCCGACGGCTGGGCCGTCCTGAAGCTGAGCGAGCAGGTCACCGGCCAGGCGGTCACCGCCAGCGTGCAGGTGATCGACTGGGGGGCCGTCACCGAGGAGGGCTGGCGCTCCCTGCTGGTGCTGGCCGCCGGGTTCGCCTCGCTGGACGCGATCGTGAACTGGAAGGGCCCTGAGCCGGAGCCGCTCTCGCTGCTGCTGCGCGAGCAGGACGTGCACCAGGTGCGCCAGCAGCGCTGGATGCTCCGGGTGGTGGACGTGCCGACGGCCTTCAGCGCCCGCGGCTACCCGTCGAGCCTGCGCGGCGGGCTCACCGTCCGGGTCCACGACGAGATCTGCCCGTGGGTTGACGGCACCTGGTCGATCGAGGTCGAGCAGGGGGAGGGCAAGGCCTCGCGCGTCGCGGACGAGCCGGCCGCCGCCAGCACGACCGCCGGCGGGCTGGCGGCCATGTTCGGCGGATACATCGACCCCGGCGACCTCGCCACGCTGGGTCTGGTCCATGGGCTCACCGCCAAGGACGTCGAGTTCCTGGAGGCGATGCACGCCGGGCCCAGGCCCTGGAGCCCCGACTTCTATTGATGCCGGACCAGCGGGTGGCCTATCGGCGCATCGCCGGCGAGGAGAAGATCGCCGCGCTGGCCGTGATCGGCCTGGCGTTCGGCAACCCGGCGCAGGCGCGGGAGTGGGCGGCGCCGGTCGACGCCGACCAGTTGCGCGTGCTGGAGGTGGACGGCGAGCTCGCCAGCGTGCTGCGCGTCTCGCTGCTGTCGCAGTTCTGGCTCGGCCGGCCGGTGCCCTCGGCGCAGGTGCTGTCGCTGGCGACCTCGCCGGAGCACGGTGGCCGCGGCCGCGGGCTCGCCCTGCTGCAAGGCCTGTTCGCCGAGCTGCGCGAGGCCGGCGTTCCGACCGTGACCCTGCAGCCCAGCACCGCCCGGTTCTACCGCTCGGCCGGGTTCGAGTTCGCCGGCGCGTGGAACCGGTACGAGCTGGCCTGTCGGGACCTGCCGCCGCCCGACCCCGCCTACCACGCGCGCCGTCTGGCTCCGGACGACGTCGCCCCGATGGCGAAGCTGTACGACCAGATCGCCCCGACGCGGCACGGCGCCTTCGCCCGTGAGGAATGGTGGTGGCGTGGCATGCTGTCGAGGACACGCCACCAGGAGAGCAAGGAGACCGCGAACTTCCTGCTGGAGAGCTTGGCCGGGCCGGTCGGCTGGGCAATGGTGGCGTTCGGCGAGGATCCCGTGCCCGCCAGCCAGTCGTTCGCGCTGCGCCTGCGGATCCAGGACTGGGGCTGGCTGCCGGGCCACGACCTGGCGGCCGTGGGCGCGCTGAGCGGGTACCGGACGCTGGAGGGCGTGATCCGCTGGAGCGGGCCGGACCCGGACCCGTTCCTGTTCCTGCTGCCGAACGAGGCGATCAGGCTGGTGCGGCGGAGCCACTGGATGCTGCGCCTGGTGGACCTGGCCGGGGCCTTCGGCGCACGGCCCTATCCGCCGGACGCCGCCGGCCGGGTGGACCTGCGGGTCGACGACCCCCTGTGCCCCTGGAACGGCGGGGCCTGGACGCTGGAGGTTGAGCACGGCCAGGGCCGCCTGGAGCGCGGGGGCGCGGCCGGCGGACCCGCCGGCGCCGCGACCGCCAGCATCCGCGGCCTGGCCGCCCTGTTCACCGGCTTCACCACGGCGGACGAGCTGGCCAGGGTCGGGCTGCTGGACGGCGTCGACAGCGCCGGGCTCGCCCTGCTCGGGCGGGCCTTCGCCAGTCCCAGACCCTTCACCGCGGAGCCCTACTGACGGCCCACGGACCGTCTCCCGACCGGACCGCCACACGGAGCGGGACAACGCGGCAATCCGTCTCCAGGCCGCCCATACAGGGTAGGCTCCTCGGATCAGGAGAATGACCGTTGTGGTCCGAGGACGAGGTCCGCATGCTTCCCGCGCCACCGCTGCTCGCCGGGGACCCGAGCCGGCTCGGCGGCTACCGGCTGCTCGGCCGCCTCGGGCAGGGCGGGATGGGCGTCGTCTACCTCGGCCGCGACCATGGCGACCGGCTGGTGGCCATCAAGGTCATCCGGCCCGAGCTGGCCGCCAACCATGACTACCTGGCGCGCTTCCGGCGCGAGGTCGAGCTCGGCCGCAAGGTGCGCGGCCGCTTCGTCGCCGAGGTGCTCGACGCCGGCGTGGACGCCGAGCGGCCGTACCTGGTGACCGCCTTCATCGACGGCGAGACGCTGCAGGCTCGGGTCCGCCGCCGGGGCGCGCTGCCGCCGGCCGAGGTGGGCGCGCTGGCGGCGGGGATGGCGGCGGGGATGGCGGCGATCCACGCCGCCGGGCTGGTGCACGGCGACCTCAAACCCGGCAACGTGCTGCTGGGGGCCGAGGGGCCGCGGGTGATCGACTTCGGCGTGGCGCGCGCCGTCGGCGGCCGGCGGGGCGACGCCACCACGGCGGTCCGCTCCGGCACGCCGGAGTTCATGGCGCCCGAGCAGTTCGACGGCGTGGGCGTCGGCCCGGCCGCCGACCTGTTCGCCTGGGGCGGCCTGCTGGTCTACGCGAGCACTGGCCGGCCGCCCTTCGGCGACAAGGGCCAGCCGGGCGGGGTCGAGGCGCTGGAGCGGCGGATCCGCTATCAGCAGCCGGACCTGGCCGCCCTCCCGTCCGAGCTGCGCGAGCCGGCCGCCGGCGCGCTGGCCAAGCTGCCATCCGGCCGCCCGACCGCGCACGCCCTCGCCGAGCGGCTGGGCGCCGAACCGCCTCCCGGCCGGTTCCGCGGCCTGATCAGCCGCTGGCGGCGAGGAGGGTCTCGCCGATCTGGATGGCGTTGAGGGCCGCGCCCTTGCGGAGGTTGTCGGCGACCGACCAGAAGAGCAGAGCGTTGGGGTCGGCGAGGTCGGCGCGGATGCGGCCGACGAAGACGCCGTCGGTGCCGGCGAGCTCCAGCGGGGTCGGGTAGGCCGCGGAACCGGGGTCGTCGACCACGGTCACGCCCGGGGCGGCGGCGAGCGCCGAGCGGAAGGCGTCGAGGTCGACGGCCCGCTCGCAGACCGCCCGGACCGAAACGGAGTGTCCCACCATGACCGGCACGCGCACGCAGGTCGGGTGGCTGGCCAGGTCCGGCAGGCCGAGGATCTTGCGGGGCTCGTTCTGGAGCTTGAGCTCCTCGACGGTGTAGCCGTTGTCCTCGAAGCCCATGCACTGCGGGATGACGTTGAACGCCAGCGGGTGTGGGAAGACCTCGCCGGCCGGCAGCGCCGCTGGGCGGCCGCCGCGCCGCAGCAGCTCGCGGTCGCCGATCAGCTTGGCGGCCTGGTCGGCGAGCTCGTCCATGGCGCGCTGCCCCGACCCGCCGGCCGCCTGGAACGACACCGGCGTGATCGCGGCGAGACCGAACAGGTCGCGGAGCACGGCCAGCACCGGGGTGATGGTCAGCGTGGTGCAGTTGGGGTTGGCGACGATGCCGATCTGCTGCGCAGCCGCGTCGCCCGGGTTGACGTCCGCGTCGACCAGGGGCACCTGGGGGTGCATGCGCCAGGCGCTGGAGTTGTCCACCACGACCGCCCCGCGCGACGCCGCGACCGGCGCCCAATCGCGCGAGATGGCGCCGCCGGCCGAGAAGAAGGCCACCGCCGCGGCGTCGAACGCCTCCGGCTCCAGCGGGCCGACCTCGACGTCGCGGCCGCGGAGCGGCACCCGCCGGCCGACCGAGCGGGGCGAGGCGACCAGGCGGACCTCGTCCACCGGCAGCTCGCGCTCGGCGACGATGCGCCGCAACTCCTCGCCGACCGCGCCGGTGGCGCCGACGATCACCGCGGCGGTCACGGCCGCACCACCGGGATCTCGGCGGTGCCCTCGCCGTGCTCGTGCCGGAAGTCGGCCTCGCCGGAGAGGTGGAAGCGGTCGTGGATGGCGCTGACCGCGGTGCGCACGTCGCCGGCGCGCACCACGCAGGAGATCCGGATGGTCGAGGTCGAGATCATCTCGATGTTGACGCCGGCGTCCGCCAGCGCCTCGAACATGCCGGCCGCCACGCCGGGGCTGGACTTCATGCCGGCGCCGACCAGCGACACCTTGGCGATGTCCGGGTCGGCCACCACCTCGGCGGCGCCGACCTCGCTGGCGACCTTCTCCAGCACCACCATGGCGCCGGCCAGGTCGTCCTTGGGCACGGTGAAGGAGATATCGGTGGTGCCCTGGTGGGACACGTTCTGCACGATCATGTCGACGTTGACGCCGTGGTCGGCGATGCCGCGCATGACCTTGGCGGCGATCCCCGGCCGGTCGGGCACGCGCACGATGGTCACCTTGGCCTCCGAGGTGTCGTGCGGCACACCGGAGATGATCGCCTTCTCCATTCGTTCGTCCTCCTCGAGCACCCAGGTGCCCTGCGCCTCGGTGAAGCTCGACCGCACATGCAGCGGGATGCCGTAGCGCCGGGCGTACTCGACGCAGCGCAGCATCAGCACCCTGGCGCCGCAGGCCGCCATCTCCAGCATCTCCTCGTACGAGACGACGTGCAGCTTGCGGGCCCCGGGCACCAGCCGCGGGTCGGCGGTGTAGACGCCGTCCACGTCGGTGTAGATCTCACAGCTGGCGGCGCCGAGCGCGGCGGCGAGCGCCACCGCGGTGGTGTCCGAGCCGCCGCGCCCCAGCGTGGTGACGTCGTGATCGGTGGAGACCCCCTGGAAGCCGGCGACGATCACCACGTGCCCCTGCGACAGCGCCTCGCTGATCCGGCCGGCGCGGACGTCGAGGATCCGGGCTTTGCCGTGCAGGGTGTCGGTGATGATGCCGGCCTGGGAGCCGGTGAACGACTTGGCGGTCACGCCGCGGTCGGCGATGGCCATCGCCAGCAGCGCCATCGAGATGCGCTCGCCGGCGGTGAGCAGCATGTCGAGCTCGCGCGGCGGCGGCTCGGTGCTGACCTGCCTGGCCAGCTCGATCAGGTCGTCGGTCGAGTCGCCCATGGCGGAGACGACCACCACCACGTCATGGCCGGCCCGCTTGTTGGCCACCACACGGTCCGCCACACGCCGGATCCGCGGCGCATCAGCCACCGACGTGCCACCGTACTTCTGAACGATCAAAGCCATGGGCATCCGCTCACAGGGGGGTGGTGTCCGAAGAACAACGTCGGGCAGCGCTGCCCGGCAGACCCCCTCAGCCTATCAATCCTCCCCCCCACCCCGTGGACGCTAGGGGACCGAGGTCACCGAGAACCGAAGTCGCCCGCAACCGGCCAAGGGAGGAGCTTGCCTCCTCCCGCCGCCCTGTACCCGGCAACCCGGCCACGCCGCGAGGGGGGAGCCTCGAGGGGGGAGCTGCCGCTCCCCCCTCGAAATTCACATCGGCCGCCGCCCCGCAAACGCGCGGCCGAGGGTGATCTCGTCGGCGTACTCGAGGTCGCCGCCGACCGGCAGGCCGCTGGCCAGCCGGGTCACCCGGACCCCGAGCGGCGCCAGCAGCCGCGCGAGGTACATCGCGGTCGCCTCCCCCTCGACGTTGGGGTTGGTGGCGATGATCACCTCGCGGATGCCGTCCGGCTGGATGCGGGCGAGCAGCTCGCGGATGTGGAGGTCGTCCGGCCCGACGCCCTCGATCGGGCTGATGGCCCCGCCGATGACGTGGTAGCGGCCGCGGAACTCGCGGGTCTTCTCGATGGCGACCAGGTCGCGCGGCTCCTCGACCACGCACACCAGGCTCGAGTCGCGGCGCGGGTCCTTGCAGATCCGGCAGGTGTCGCCCTCGGCGACGTTCCAGCACACCCGGCAGAAGTGGACCCGGGCCTTGACCTCGAGGATCGCCCTGGCGAGGCGCTCCGCGTCCATCGCCTCGACCTTGAGCAGGTGGAAGGCGATCCGCTGGGCGCTCTTGGGGCCGACGCCGGGCAGTCGGCCGAGCTCGTCGATCAGGTCCTGAACGGGTCCTTCGTACACGGAGCGGTCCCTTGCGGCGGTCTAGAGGCCGAGTCCAGGGGGCAGCGGAAGCCCCTGGGTGACGTTGTTGAGCCGCTCCGCCGCCAGGTCCTTGGCCTTGCGCAGGCCCTCGTTGACGGCCGCGGTGACCAGGTCGCCGAGCATCTCGGCGTCCTCCGGGTCGATCGCGTCGGGGTCGATGGAGATCGAGTCGACCATGCCGTCGCCCTTGACGCGGGCGGTGACCACGCCGCCGCCGGCGGTGCCCTCGACGACCTCCTCGGCCAGCTGGTCCTGCGTCTCCTGCATCTGCTGCTGCATCTTCTGGATCTGCTTCAGCATCTGGTTGGGGTTGAACCCACCCCGGCCCATGCTCACCGCCTGCCCCTTTCGCTCCGCTCCCTGGACTTGGGCGTCCTCGGCCGCCGGCCGCCGGAGGCCTGGTTCGGGTGCTCCTCGATCACCTGGCCGCCCAGCTCCCGGGCCGCCCAGTCTGCCACCGCGCGGGCGTCGGCATCGGCGTCGATCGGCTCGCCCTGGTCGTTGGCCGGGTCGATGTCGAACTCGTGGACCGCCGGCGGCTCGACCACCGGCGGGACCGCCGCCTCGTCGGGCGGCGCTTCGGCGGCCGGCTCCGCGCCGCCGGCGGGCGCCGCGGCCGGCGTGTCGCCGATCACCACGCGGAAGCCCAGGCCGCCGCCGATGACCGCCTCCAGGGCGGCCTCGACCTGCTTGTCGCGACCGTTCTTGCCCAGCGCCTCGGCGTGGAAGCGGTCGTCTGGCGAGAACTCCACCAGCACCTGGCGGTTCTCGAGGCCGGTCAGGCGGCCGTGCTCCAGGAAGGTGGCGGTCACCCGGCTGGCCGCCTGCACCCGCTGGACCACCTCGGCCCAGGACCGGCTGACCAGGGCGAGGTCGATCGGGCCCGCCGGCACCTGCGCCGGCGCGGTCCAGTCGTCCTCGACCTCCGGCTCGGCCGCCGGGCGCCTGGACTTGGCCGCGCCGCCCCGGGCCGGCGCGGCGCCCG
>Ga0268241_10000038_pt1 | contig 15254 bp, 12 predicted proteins | sample BulsoiAmnAmmetaG_FD_200248 | JGI IMG/M metagenome (GOLD analysis project Ga0268241, IMG submission 200248) | Bulk soil microbial communities from Mexico - Amatitan (Am) metaG (v2) (version 2) | ecosystem: Environmental > Terrestrial > Soil > Agricultural land | place: Mexico: Amatitan, Jalisco...
CGGCAGGCCGGCGGGGTCGCGCATGATCCACCAGCGGTGGACCTTGCGGACACGGGTGGCGCCGAGATCCTCCAGCCGGGCGACCTCGGCCTCCAGGTCGTCGGTGTGGATATCCAGGTGCACGCGGCCTGGCCCCTCGTCGAGGCGCTGGACGAGCACGCCGAAGTCGTCCTTCAGGTCGGCGCCGTGGTACTCGGGAAAGCGCTTCGACCGCTCGAACGTCTGGCCGGTGGCGGCCTGCCAGAAGCCCAGCTCCTGGTCGTGCTCGGCGGCCGGGACGTCGATCACGACCTTGGAGAGCCTGCTGTAATGCGGCACCTGCTTCACCTCCGGGCTGACGGGCGACGGGCCGCCACGCAACCACGGCCGGCGCCGCGCCGCAACCGGCCGTCCACCCCCCGCCCGTGGGCGATACTGGCCGCCGGATCCACACAGTGGAGGTGGTCATGACCAGCGAGCGGGGGCAAGCGCCGGCTACCAGCATCGCCCCGTGGCTCTCGGTCGCCGAGGGGGACGCGGCGGTCGGGTTCTACCGGGCCGCCTTTGGCGCGGCCGAGCTGGAGCGGCTGGAGGAGGCGGGCAGGGTGGTGGTCGCGCGGCTGGCGATCGGCGGCGCGGACTTCTGGGTCCAGGAGGATCCGGAGGGCGACCCGCACGCGCTCGGGGACCGCTCCCCGGTCCGCATGATCCTCACCGTCGACGACCCCGACGCGGTGTTCGCCCGCGCGGTCGCGGCCGGCGCGCGCCAGGTCGCACCCGTCCAGGAGGACCACGGCTGGCGGGTCGGCCGCCTCGCCGACCCCTCGGGCCACCACTGGGAGGTCGGGCGCCGCCTGGAGGGCTAGCATCGGTCATGGATCCCAGCTTGAGGGATCGGTGGTTGGCGGAGTCCCGGAAGTCAGCAGCCAGGCGGGGGCGCCGGCCGGCGTCACAAGCGGCGTGCCAAATTGGCTTGCTCTCGGGGACGTCGCGGCCTGTAGTGGTGCGCAACCGGGGGCGCGGGCCCCCGCCAGACCCCGACGCCGGAGGCGATCGCCAGACCGTATGGAGCCTGCACTTCCGACCGCTCGTCCGCCACTGGAGATCGCCTGCGACGAGTCGGGCTACGAGGGCGAGAACCTCATCGGCGGGACCACCGACGTGTTCGCGCACGCCGGCGTGCGGCTGGACGGCGAGGCCGCTACGGCGTGCCTGCGCGAGATCCACCGGCGGATCCGCTCGCCGGTGCGGGAATACAAATCGACACATCTCCTTCGCGAGAAGCACCGGCCGGTGCTCGAGTGGTTCCTCGGGCCGTCGGGCCTGCTGCACGGCGACGCGCACGTGCAGCTGACCGACAAGACGTTCTTCGTGGTCGCCACGCTGGTCGACCTGCTCGCCCCGCGGCCCGCCGTGCCGGCGGGCGCCGGGCCGGCGCGGGACCCGCGCTCCAGGGAGATGGCCGCCACCCTGTACCGGCAGGGCCCGGCGACCTTCGGCGCCGCCCGCTGGCAGCGCTTCCTGGCGTCGTTCACCGACGTGCTGCGCCCCAGGAACCGCCACGGCCCCGAGACCCCCGTCGAGACGTTCTTCGGCATGGTCGACGACCTGCGGCGCGCCAGCCCCCCCGGCCCGGTCGCCGAGCTGCTGGGCCTGCTCTGCCAGGCGAGGCCGCGGGCGCTCGCGCTGCGGGCGCTGCTGGACGACCCGAGCACGATTCCAGCGCTCGACCTGCTGTTCCCGGCGATCGTCGGAGCGGTCGCCTGGTGGGGTCGCGACGCGGCGCCGGTGGCGATCGTCCACGACGAGCACAGCACGCTCACCACCCGCCGGATCGCGCGGCTCCAGCGCCTCCCGGAGGTCGGTGGCCGGCTGGCCAGCCTGCGGCGCGTCGACTCGCGAGCGGACGCGCGGGTCCAGGTGGCCGACTTCCTCGCCGGGGTGGCGCGGAAGATCGCCTCGGACGCGCGCAACGGCCATGGCGACGCCGAGCTCACCGCCCTGCTGCGCCCCTATGTGGACGCCCGCTCAATCTGGGGCGAAGCTCGAAGCTGGGCGCTGCTCCGGCCCGCCGCGGAGTGGCGCTAGCCTCAGGTCGGGGTGCCGAGCAGGTCTGGGGCGGCATCCGCGATCCGCTGGCGCATCGGCCGGCGCTGGATCGCGTCGAGCGCCTCGTCGACCAGACGGCTTCCCAGCGGCGACCCGGAGGGCTCACCACATGTCCGAGCTGTATCCACCGATCGAGCCATACCAGAGCGGCATGCTGGAGGTTGGCGACGGCAACCTGGTGTACTGGGAGGCCTGCGGCAACCCGGACGGCAAGCCGGCGCTGGTCGTCCACGGCGGCCCCGGGTCGGGCTGCACCCCCGGCCACCGCCAGTATTTCGACCCGGAGCGCTACCGGGTGATCCTGTTCGACCAGCGCGGCTGCGGGCGGAGCCGGCCGCACGCCAGCGACCCGGCCACCAGCCTGCGCCACAACACCACCTGGCACCTGCTGGCCGACATGGAGCTGCTGCGCCAGCACCTCGGCGTCGAGCGCTGGCTGCTGTCCGGCGCCTCCTGGGGGTCGACGCTGCTGCTGGCCTACGCCGAGCGGCACCCGGAGCGGGTGTCGGAGATCGTCATCGCCGCGGTCACCACCACCCGCCGCTCCGAGATCGACTGGCTCTACCGGGGCGTGGGCCGCTTCTTCCCGGAGGCGTGGGAGCGCTTCCGGGACGGCGTGCCCGAGACCGACGGTGACCTGGTGGCCGCCTACGCGCGCCGCATGGAGGACCCCGACCCGAAGGTCCGCGAGCGCGCCGCCCACGACTGGGTCGCCTGGGAGGACGCGGTCATCTCGCTGGAGTCCAACGGGACGCCGGGCGCCTACAGCGACCGCCCGCCGGACGCGCTGATGGCGTTCGTGCGGATCACCGCCCACTACTTCTCCCACGGCGCCTGGCTGGAGGAGGGCGCGCTGCTGCGCGACGCCGGACGGCTGGCCGGCATCCCGGGCGTGCTGATCCACGGCCGCCTCGACCTCGGCGGACCGCTGGAGACCGCCTGGTCGCTGTCGCGCGCCTGGCCCGATGCCGAGCTGGTGGTGGTCGAGGACGCCGGCCACACCGGCAGCCTCACCACCCGCGGCCGCAAGCGCGCCGCCCTCGACGCCTTCGCCCGACGCTGAGCCGCCGATTCGCGGCCTGACGACAATGACGCTGATGCCCCGACTGGAGGCACCTTTGGGCTGGGTCGCCCCGACGTGCTCGAGCCGGATACGTCTGGCGGCCCCTGGAAAATGCATGGCGTCAATCGTCCGTTGTCGCTCACGCTCGGCACGGCAGCAACGCTCAGCTGGCAGCCATGGTGAGCTGCCTGGCGGCGGTCGTTCAGGATCTGGGCGGGACGGCGGGCGCGGCCGAAGGCGCGAGAGGGTAGCCTGCCCGATCGTGGAGTACTTCTTCTACTGTCGTGGCCGGCCAGGGACCGAGGCGCTGCTGGCGGAGCTGGCCGAGGCCCACTGGTCGTTCATGGACGGCTATGCGGAGGCGATGATCGCCAGAGGGCCGACGCTGACCCCAGACCGCACCACCTGGACCGGCAGCATGCACATCGTCGACCTCCCCGATGCCCAGGCAGCGCGGGTGTTCGCCTTCCAGGAGCCCTTCTGGCGGGCTGGCGTGTACGACCAGGTGCTGGTGCGCCGCTGGCGCAACGTGCTGGGCCGCACGATGTGGGACTTCCCCGCCGAGCTCGGCGATGACCGGCGTTTCCTGGTCATCGGGCACGGCAAGCCGGGCGTGGAGGCAGCCCGCCAGGCGCTGGGGGCGGCGCAGCGGCGCTGGTTTGGCGAGCCCGGCCACCGCGGCGGGGTCATCCTGGGTGGGCCCTTGCTGTCCGACGATGGCGCCGGGTGGGCGGGCAGCGCGCTGCTGGTCCAGTTGCGTGACCGTGCCGCTGTGGAGGCCATGCTGGCCGGCGCGCCCTACGTGCAGGCCGGGCTGTACACCGGCGTGGAGATCCACGACTGGCAGTTCGGCGGGCGCTCCCAAGACTGAGAGGACATCGCCGTGCCTCCCTGCGCCGGCGCGGTATCGGCCCACGGATCGCGCGGCGTGGCATCGAGTCGTCGCGGCGGCTGGGCCGTCACCGCTGGACGGTCGAGCGGACCGGGGCGTGGCTGGGTGGCCTCCAGCGGCTGCGGATCCGCCACGACCGCGACTCGGAGCGGTTCTTTGCGTTGGTGCTGCTGGCCTGCGCGGTCAGCGGTTCCAACACGCTCCGGCGGCCACCATGGCCATAGGACCTCGACGCATCGGTGGGGGTGGCCGATGCTGTGGGAGTGAGACGCATGCGTCGGCTGCTGGTTGGAGCTCTTGGCCCTCGAAGAGGGCGCCGCTCACCTGCGCGCGCACCAGGGCATGGCCAGCGTGTCGCCTCCGACCCGGGACACGTGCTCTCGCCCGGAGGCTGGACGCCGCCACCGGGCTCGCGGCCGGGATGGAACTGGCTGCCACCTGAGGGGGCCATGCCGCGGCTGGATCTTGTGCCGTGGTGGGTGCGGGCGTGGTTCTGGATTCCGTGGATCGACCGCTACGCCCACGCCTGGATGTGGGGGCACGGAGGGTGGGAAGTCCAGCCACCGTTCTCCCCTCCTCCAGGGGATCAGCCGCCCGTGCGCGAACCTCGTCGCCCTGTGCTTCCTGGCATGCAGCCGGGCGCAGCCCGAGCGATGCCAACAGAGGAACAGGAGCTTCGCTAGCCGTTCCGGAATGTCCTCTCAGCGGGCCGTGCTGCTTTGCGCCTCACGCTGGGCGGGCGGTCGCGGTGGTCACCGACTATCGGCGTGGCCGCCCCCCAGATTCGGGAGGCGGTGCTGACCCGGATGCGGCATGCGTCGCAGGCCCGTGCCGTGGAGCTTCTCGCGGCGCTTGCGTCAACATTCACGATGGTTGGCTAGGCCGGAACGGCGCCGAGTTGTTGCAGCTGGGAGAAGACGTCGACGACCCCAGATCTCAGCGATTCGGCCGCCGGCGAAGCGGACGATGAAGATCTCGTTGTACGTGACGGACCGGAGAACCGGGCCCGCCGCCGGGCGTGGCCGTCGAGGGGACGCGGGAGCGCTGCCTCACCCTGGCCGGACCGTCCAACCGGCTCAGGTGCCGGCGGGCTCCGCGGGGCCGGTGAGCGGGGCGGGGCGTTCTGGGGCCGGCATCACCGCGGCGTCCAGGCCGATGCCCTGGTAGACGGCCGGCCGGGCGGAGCGCAGCCAGAGGCCGTAGAGGATGCCGATCGCCGCGACGATCGCGAACGAGCCGGGCAGCGCCCACGCCTCCACCGAGCCCGGCTCGACGCCCAGCAGGGTCGGGTAGTTGGCCACCCCGGCCCACACCATGCCGAGCAGCGCGAGGGTGGCCAGGCCCGGCGCGATCAGCCGCACGAACACGCTCTCGCCGCGCGGCTCGCGGGCGAAGAAGCTGATCACCGCGATCGAGGTGGTGGCCAGCAGGCAGAGCACTCCGAACGCGCCCGAGGTGCCCAGCCAGAAGAACAGCCGCACCATCGGGTCCCAGCCGGCCAGCGCGTAGACCACGATCACGCCCAGCCCGATGGCGGACTGGGTGAGCGACGCGGTCCGCGGCGCGCCGCTGCGCGGCTCGGTGCGGCCCAGCGGCGCCGGCAGCACCCGCTCGCGGCCGAGCGCGAACATGTAGCGGCCGACCGCGTTGTGGAAGCTCAGCATCGCGGCGAACAGGCTGGTCATGAACAGCACCGTGGCGACCTCGGCCATGGTCGAGTTGGCCATCGAGAACAGCATCCCGGGCCCTTGCTGGCCGGCGACGGCGGCGACCTGGTCGTCGCCGTAGTGCACGCTCATCGCCCACGAAGCCAGGGTGTAGACCGCGGCGATCACCGCCAGCGAGGTGTAGGTGGCGATCCGCACGGTGCGGCGCGGGTCCTTGGCCTCCTCCGAGAAGACCGCCGAGGCCTCGAAGCCGACGAAGCCGAGCAGCGCGGTCACCAGCAGCGCCCCCACCCCGGCGTGCCCGAACAGCCCGCCGGGCGACAGGCTGGTCAGCGGGTAGCCGGACGCCGGGTTGCCCAGCCCGGCGATCGCCAGGACCAGCAGCACCAGCACCTCGGCCGACAGCAGCACCGCCAGCACCCTGCCGTTGAGGTCGACCCGCAAGACGCCGAGCACCGCCACCAGCAGCCAGGCGGCCAGCGCCCACACCCACCAGGAGAGGTCGATGCCGAGCTTGTCGGACAGGTAGCCGGCCAGCGTGGGGCCGAACATGCCGTAGAGGCCGACCTGGAGCATGTTGTAGGCGAGCGCGGCGACCAGCGCGGCGCCCACGCCCAGCGGCCGCCCGAGGCCCCGCGAGACGTAGGCGTAGAGCGCGCCGGCGTTGGTGATGTGCCTGGCCATGGCGACGTAGCCGACCGCGAACACCGCCAGCACGATGGCCACGCCGACGAACGCGGCGCCGATGGCGGACAGGCCGGTGACGGCGTAGAGGGTCGGCACCACGCCGGCGGCCACGGTCATCGGCGCGATCGCCGAGAGGATGAAGAACATCACCGCCGGCACGCCGAGGCGGTCCTTGGCCAGGGCGGATTCACCGGCGGTGGCGATGGGAGCGGACATCGGCATCTCCGTTCGGCGACGTGGCGGGGGTCGGCGGGTCAGCGCGGCAGGTCGAGGATCGGGTTGCGGTCGAAGAAGCCGACCGGTCGCAGCGAGAAGCCGCAGTGGGCCACGGGCATCACCGGCCAGTCCTCCGGCCGGGGGAAGTGCAGCATCCCGAAGGTGTGCCACAGGACGATGTCGCGGCCGTCGATCTCCCGGTCGGCGGCGACGTACTCCGGCAGCCCGGCTCCTCCCGGGTGCTGGTTGGGCAGGTCGCCGGCGGCGTAGCGCTGCGCCGGGTCGTAGCGGGTGACCCACAGGTGCCTAGTGGCGAAGGCCGCACGGCGGGAGATCGCCGCCTGCGGGTCGGCGGCGAGCAGCGGCGGCCCCTGCGGGTAGAGCGCGTAGGCGACCGGCTGGCCGAAGCGGTTGCGCCTGGCCGGGTTGACCACGTGCCAGCTCCTGCCGACCGAGGCATCCGCCACCCGGGCGCCCTCCGACTCGCGCGCCAGCCGGGTGGCGCGCCTGGTGAAGGCGTTGCCGTGCGGGTTGTCGGGCCCCATCGGCAGCCGCTCCAGCTCGACCTCGTCGACCGCGTTCTCGACGCCGTCGACGGTCATGTCCAGGCGCGCGCTGAACATGTGCTGGTGGTAGGGCGCGCCCAGGCCGGGCGCGACCTCGGTCGCCCAGCGGCTCCCCGGCTGGTAGGCCGAGGTGAACACCACCCCGGTGGCCTTCACCTCCAATTCGATGGTGCCGTCGAGGTAGAGGTACCAGTAGAAGCCGTAGTCGTAGTTGCCGATGGCGAGGAAGGTGGAGATCACCAGCCGCCGCTGGCGGCGCGTCTCGGCCGAGCCGGTGAACAGGTCGTTGTGCTTCCAGGCGACGCCGGTGTCCTCCTCGTGCAGGCAGATGGCGTTGGGCACCTCGCGCGGCTCGCCGTCCTCGGCCGGCAGCACCACGTCGAGGTAGCGGATCTCGCCGAGGCAGTCGCAGCCGAGCATCAGCGGGTTGACCTGCTGGCCGAGCAGGTACTCGCCGGCGTCGAAGTAGTTCTGCCAGAACCTCGCCGGGCTCGGGTCGGCGTAGGGGACGACCATCTCGGCGATCGACGCGCGGTAGACGACCGGCCGGTCCCACAGGGAGATCTGGTGCAGGGTCAGTCCCTCGCGGGCGTCGAAGCCGATCCGCAGCCGCCAGCCCTCCCAGGCGACCTCGTCGTCGTCGATGGTGAAGCTGGGGCCCTCCGGCTGGCTGATCTGGATCGGCTTGAGCGTAGTGCGCGCCGGGCCGACCGCCGCCGGGTCGTCGAAATTGCCCTGCTCGCGTGGGACCGGCAGCTCGGCCGCGTCGATCAGCTCGACCACCCGCCGCTCGATCAGATCGACGTAGGCGACCAGGCCGTCGACCGGGTGCGCCCAGGGATGGTCCCGCTCGTGGTCCTGGACGAAGGACAGCACCCGCAGCATGCGCCGGCCCCGCTCGCCCGGCAGGTCGAACGACCCGGCCGACAGTGGGCACGGCCGCACCAGGTCGAGGTTGGTGACGCCGCGGCGGGCCATGGCCGCGCGCCAGCCCTCGTCGCCCTTGACGATCTCGTCGACCGCCTCGAGGTCGCTGAGGATCACCGGCGGCTGGCCGTCGCGCACGGGGTCGAGGTCGCGCCGCGAGTCGACCTCCCCGCGGGTCAGCGAGGCCACCACGTCGGTCGCTGCGCCGCTGGACGCGTCCAGCAGGATCGCCCGCACGCGGCGGTCGACCGCATCGCCCGGCCGGAAGGCGAGCACCTCCTGCTTGGGTGGCTCCTCCAGCCCGACGTAGGTGAAGCGGGTCTGCCCGTCGACCAGGCCGTGCCCGGCCAGCACCGCCTTCGCCCGCCGGAGCTCGTCCGCGTTCAGCCGTCGCAGCGGATGCGCCCGCTCGCCCGCGGGCAGCCCGTCGCCGATCTGGGTCGTCGTCTGCGTGCTCACCTCGACGCTCCTCACCCTCGGTGGCAGCGAACGCGCCCATCGTCACCGGCGATGTTCGCTTTGTCCAGACATTCCTGGAGCGCCCAGGAAAGCACGTCCGCGTGACAGCGCCGTGCCGGGGAACCCCATGTGGAGAGGCCCATCGGGCGCGTTGGAGGAGGGAGACATGGTTGCCACCGACTCGTTGGGGGTCTATCTCAACGATCACCTGGGCGGTGCGGCGGCGGGTGTCGAGATGGCGGAGAAGCTCCGCTCAAGGAACGACGGGACGCCGTTCGGCGGTGTGATGGCGCAGCTGGTGCTGGAGATCAAGGAGGACAGGGCGACGCTCGAGAACCTCATGGACCGGCTCGGAATCGAGCGGAACCCCGGCAAGCTGAGCGCCGGCCGCGGGATCGAGAAGCTCTCCAGGCTGCGCACCAGCAAGACGCTCACCGGCAGCGCCGAGCTCAGCCGGCTGATGGACATCGAGGGCCTGACACTCGGGATCGAGGGCAAGTACGCCATGTGGCGGGAGCTCCAGGAGATCGCCGAGCTCGACCAGCGCCTCGCCTCGACCGACCTGGAGGCCCTCGCCAGCCGCGCCCGCCGCCAGCGCGACACCCTGGAGCCCTACCGCCTCCAGTGCGCTCCCCTGGCGTTCGCTGCCGACTCCTGACGTCGGGGCCGGGCCTAGACGTCCACCGGGTTGCCGTCGTCGAGCACGCGGAAGGTGGTGTCGCCGCGGGCGCCCAGGGTCTCGAGCTGCCGGTAGGACAGGCCGACGCCCATCGGCGAGAGCAGCTTCTCGTGCACCGGCACGGCCACCGCCGGGGCGACCTCGCGCAGGTAGTCGATCGACTCCGCCAGCCGCAGCCAAGGCGCGCCGGCCGGCAGGGCGAGCACCTCGACGGGCTGGCCGGGCGGGGTGAAGGCGTCGCCGGGGTGGAACAGCCGCCCGCCGACCAGGTAGCCGACGTTGGGGATGATCGGGACGTCGGGGTGGATGACCGCGTGGTCGCGACCCACCACGCGCACGCCGACCCCGCCGAGGTCCAGCTCGTCGCCGTGGTGCGCCACCTCGACCTCGGCGCCGGCCTGGCCGAGCTGCTCGGCGCTGCCCTCGTCGCTGACCACCCGCACGCCCGGGTTGCCGTCCAGCAGCCGCCGCACCCGGTCCGGGTCGAGGTGGTCGGCATGCTGGTGGGTGTAGAGGATCGCGGTCAGCCCCTGGAGGTCCTCGAACCCGTCCGACAGCGTGCCGGGGTCCAGCAGCAGCCTGGTCCCCCGCTCCTCCACCAGCAGGCACGAGTGCCCGAACTTGGTCAGCCGCATGACGCCTCCTCGCGATCCGCTCCTGATGCCCCCTTGGTACCACGCCAGGGCCCGCGACAGGCGACAATCCGGCGGTGCGGCGTGGCCGGACAAGAACGCGAGCCGTGAGCCCGCCGGCGCCGGGTCACCCCTCGTTCTCGGTCCAGCCGAGCTCCTTCCAGACGGCCGGGGGCAGGAGGCGGTCGATCCGGTCGAGGACGAAGTCGGGGGCGTCGGCCGGGGCGGCGCGGTCGACCTCGGCGCGCTTGGTGTCGCCGGTGAGCACCAGGGCGGCGGCCAGGCCGGTGTCGAGCGCCATGCGGACGTCGGTGGCGAGGCGGTCGCCGACCATCAGGCACTCGCCCGGCTCGAGGTCGAGCCCGGCGAGGGCGGTGTGGAGCATGGCCGGGTTCGGCTTGCCGAGGTTGGCTTCGCAGCGGGCGCCGGTGCAGGCCTCGATGGCGGCGATGATGGCGGCGCAGTCGGGCTCCCCGCGGCCTCCCGGGAAGGGGCAGAAGCGGTCGGGGTTGGTGGCCACCAGCCGGGCCCGCTGGTGGAACCAGATGGCGTCGAAGGCGATCTGGAGCTTCTCGTAGGTGAAGGTGCGGTCGTAGCTGGCGATCACGATGTCGATCTCGGCGGGGTCACTGGACATGCGGACGCCCGCCCGCTCGAGCGCGCGGACCAGCGGCTGCTCGCCGATCGGGAAGACCACCGCGTCGGGCGCGTGGTCGAGCAGCCAGCGGGTCATGGTCACCACGGTGTTGACGATCTCGTCGACCGGGGTCGGCAGCCCGAGCTTGCCGAGCTTCTCGGCGTACTGCTCGGGGTCCTTGGTGGGGTTGTTGGACAGGAAGCGGACCGGCAGGCCGCGAGCGCGCAGCTCCTCGATCAGCCGCCTGGCGCCCGGCAGCAGGCCGTCGCCGAGGTAGACGGTGCCGTCGAGATCGAAGGCGTACGCCTGGTAGAGGCGCTCCGGCAGCCGCCCGCCGGTCGGCTCGTCCATGGTCCTCACCCCCGCGGTCAGCTCATCTTCCCAGATGGGCCGGCGCGGCGAAGGTCTCCCGCACCGCTGGGCGGCTCGCCGGCTCAGCGCTCCGCGGCGGCCTCGCCATCCCGCTGCGCCAGCTGCGCCAGGCGCTGGAGGTTCGGCTGGATCGCCGGGAACAGCGGCCGGTAGACCTCGGCGAACACCTGGTCGTAGAAGTCCTGGTTGCCCCGGTCCGGCTCGAAGCGCCCGGCCACGTCGGTCATGGCGGCGGCGGCCTCCTCGACCGACGGGTACCAGCCGACCCCGTAGGCGGCGAGGATCCCGGCGCCGAGGTTGGTGGCCTCCACGGTGTGCGCGCGGGTGACCGTCGCGCCGAGGATGTCGGCCATGATCTGGCACCACAGGTCGCTGTTGGAGCCGCCGCCGAGGATCACGTACTCGCCGATCCGCTCGCCGGTGGCGGCCTGGATGCCCTCCATCGCCAGGCGGAACTCGTAGCCGATCCCCTCCTGGATCGCCCGGAACAGGTGCTCGGGGCGGTGCGCCTGGTTCCAGCCGACCACGATGCCGCTGGCCGACGGGTCCCAGTACGGGTTCATCACGTTGTTCCAGTACGGCACGAGGACGAGACCCGCGGCGCCGGGCCCGATCTGGAGGGAAGCGGCCTCGTAACGGTCGAAGTCGGGCTCGTCCTCGCCGGCGAAGCGCATGAACCAGCTCATCGTGGCCATGCCGCCGCGCAGGCAGCTCTCCAGCAGGAAGGTGTGCGGCGCGCCACCGTAGAGCGTCCGGCAGGACGGGTCGGTCAGGTAGGAGCGCTCGATCGGCCCGCCGGTCACGGCCGTGCCCAGGTTCAGGTAGGAGCGGTCGAGCGAGGTGACCCCGGCGCCGAGGCAGGCCGCCTGGCCGTCGCCCAGCCCGGCGATCACCGGGAGGCCGGCCGGCAGGCCGGTGGCCTCGGCGCCCGCGTCGCGCACCTCGCCGATCACGCTGCCCGGCTCGGCCGTCCGGCAGAACTGCTCCGGGCGCAGGCCGATGCCGGTGATCAGGTCCTCCGCCCAGCGCTCCTCGGCCATGTCGGTGAGCCCGAACGAGTCGGCCGAGGCCAGGCTGGTGGTGAACTCGCCGGTGAGCCGCTGCACCAGGAAGCCGTGCACGTCCATGAACCGGTAGGCCCGCTGGGCGATCCCGGGCTCGTGCTCAACCAGCCACAGCAGCTTGGAGAACGCCTGCGTGGTCGAGCGGCCCCGCCCGGTGCGCCGCTGGAGCCGGTCGTGGCCGAAGCGCTCGTCGAGCTCGTCGAGCTGCCGCTGGGAGCGGGCGTCGTCCCACAGGATCGCCTGGTACTGCGGCTGGTTGCGCTCGTCCACCGGCACGAACGACTCGCGCTGGTGGGTCAGGCAGACGCCGGCGATGCGGCCGGCGTCGACCGACTCGAGCACCTCGGCGATCGCGCCGGAGGTGGCCTCCATCCACCCCTCGGCGCGCTGCTCGCTGATCTGCGGGCCCGGGCGGATCTCCTCCAGCGGGGCGCGGCCCTCGGCGACGGGCTTGCCCTCGCGGTCCCAGGCGACCGCCTTGCTGGCGGTGGTGCTGCAGTCGATGCCCAGCACGAGGTCTGCCATCACCCTCACCCCCCTCGCCGCGCTCCTTCGCGGCCATCGCGTCCGGGACGCCTCCCCGCCGGAGCGCGCCTCCAATCGCGCTGTATGCATACGGATGCCAGAGCCCGGGTAGTCGCCCCGTACCGTGGGCGGGCCAGGGTGCCGAGAGGGTCGCCGCGCCGTTGTGGGCCGTTGGCCCGATGGGTCCAGATCGAGGAGGCGCGCATGCGGATCCTTGTCGTCGGCGACCAGTTCATTCCCAGCGAGGCGTTCCAGCGCGCCATCGAGCGCCAGCTCGGCCCGGACGCCGGCTCGATCGCCACCGTGACCTGGGCCGGCGCCGACCGCGAGGAGCAGCACGCCGCCCAGCAGGTGATGGAGAAGGAGGGGCCGGAGGCGGTCGCCACCCCGGACGAGGTCGTCGAGGCGGCCGGGAACGCCGAGGTCGTCGCGGTGCACTTCGCGCCGGTCTCCAAGGCGGTGCTCGAGGCCGCGCCGAACCTCCGGGCGGTGGTGGTGGCCCGCGCCGGGTATGAGAACGTGAACCTCGAGGAGGCCAGCCGCCGCAAGGTGGCGGTGGTGAACGTGCTCGGCCGCAACGCGGCCGCGGTCGCCGAGCAGACCATCGCCCTGCTGCTGGGCGAGCTGCGCGACGTCGCCAGGGCGGACGCGGCCATCAAGGCCGGCGGCTGGCCGGAGCGGACCGCCAGCCCGGTCTACGAGCTGTCGGGCAGGACCGTGGGGCTGATCGGCTTCGGCCACGTCGGCCGCCAGCTCGCCCGGCGCCTGGCCGGCTTCGGCGTGCGGCTGCTGGTCCACGACCCCTACGTCGACCCCGACACGATCGACGCGCACGGCGGCAGCAAGGTGCTGGAGCTCGACGAGATCTTCCGCCAGAGCGACGTGGTGAGCCTGCATGCCCGGCTCACCGACGAGACGCGGCGGTTCATCGGGGCCGAGCAGTTCGCGCTGATGAAGCCGACGGCGTACTTCATCAACACCGCCCGCAGCCGCATGGTCGATTACGACGCCCTCTACCAGGAGCTGGCCTCCGACCGCATCGCCGGCGCGGGGCTGGACGTCCACGAGGACGAGCCGCTGCCGCCGGACAGCCCCTGGCGGCGGCTGCCCAACGTCACCCTGAGCCCGCACGTCGCCGGCTCGACCGAGGACGCCTGGCGCAAGTCGGTGGAGCTGGTCGCCACCGCCATCCGCGAGCTGGCCGAGCGCGGGCGGGCCGCCAACACCGTCAACTCCCAGGCGTTGGAGGATGGATCATGAGCGAGCTGCTGCTCGGCGTCGACTCCGGCCTGACCGTCACCAAGGCGGTCGTGTTCACCCCCGACGGCAAGCCGCTCGGCACCGGCTCCGTGCCCAGCCAGCAGCACCACCCGCACGAGGGCTGGGTCGAGAAGGACCCGGACGAGCAGTGGGCGGGCGCACGGCAGGCGATCGCCACGGCGATCGAGGAGGCCGGCGTCGAGGGGTCCGACATCGTGGCGGTCGGCACCACCGGCCATGGCGACGGCCTCTACACCCTCGACGGGCAGGGCCGGCCGGCCCGGCCGGCGATCCTGTCGCTGGACGGCCGAGCGGGCGCGCTGGCGGGTGAGTGGGCCGAGGAGGGGGTCGCACGGCGGGCGCTGGAGCTCGCCGGCCAGGTGACCTTCGCGGTGGAGCCGCCGGTGCTGCTCGCCTGGGTCAAGCGGCACGAGCCCGACGTCTACCGCAACGTCCGGCAGGTGCTGTTCTGCAAGGACTGGCTCAAGCTCCAGCTCACCGGCCGGGTCACCACCGACCCGACCGAGGCGAGCGCCGGCTTCACCAACGTCGCCACCCAGCGCTACGACCCCGAGCTGATGGCGGTCTACGGCCTGGAGGACAAGACCGACGCGCTGCCCGAGATCGTCGGCTCCTACCAGGTCGCCGGCGAGGTGACCGCCGCGGCGGCGGAGGCCACCGGCCTGTGGGAGGGCACCCCGGTGGTGTCCGGCCTGCACGACTGCGACGCCTCGGCGGCCGGCTCGGGCTGCGTGCGGCCAGGGCAGCTCACCATGATCGCCGGCACCTTCAGCATCAACGAGGTGATCTCCACCGACCCGGTCCGCGACGAGCGGGTCTTCTGCCGCAACTGGGTGGAGCCCGGGCAGTGGATGAACATGGGCAACTCGGCCGCCTCGGCCACCAACCTGGAGTGGTTCGTCGGCAAGCTCGCGCCGCTGGAGGTCGAGCGCGCCGAGCGGCGGGGCGTCTCGCCGTTCGGCTTCGTCAGCGAGGAGGTCAGCGCCACGCTCGACGACCCGTCGCGAGTGCTCTACCTGCCGTTCCTCTACGGCTCGCCGGACCGGCCGGACGCCACCGGCGCGTTCTGCGGCCTGAAGGGCTGGCACACCCGCGGCCACCTGCTGCGCGCCCTGTTCGAGGGGGTGGCGTTCAACCACCGCACCCATGTCGACGCGCTGCGGGACAACTTCGAGGTGCGCGAGGCGCGGCTCACCGGCGGCGGGTCGCGCAGCGAGGTGTGGACCCAGATCTTCGCCGACGCCCTCGGGCTGCCGGTCAGCGTGACCGACGCCAAGGAGGCCGGCGCGCTCGGCGCTGCGCTGTGCGCGGGGGTCGCCGCCGGGCTGCAGCCCTCGGTGGCCGACGGCGCCGACCAGGCCATCCACGTGGCGCGCACGTTCGAGCCGGACCCGCGGCGCCAGGCCGAGCTGGACGAGGTCTACCAGCGCTACCTCCACCTGGTGGAGACGCTCGAGCCGGTCTGGGAGCGCGCCACCGCGGCGGCCGGCGGGTAGGGC
>Ga0268241_10000039_pt1 | contig 15057 bp, 18 predicted proteins | sample BulsoiAmnAmmetaG_FD_200248 | JGI IMG/M metagenome (GOLD analysis project Ga0268241, IMG submission 200248) | Bulk soil microbial communities from Mexico - Amatitan (Am) metaG (v2) (version 2) | ecosystem: Environmental > Terrestrial > Soil > Agricultural land | place: Mexico: Amatitan, Jalisco...
AAGCCGCGCACCTCGTGCCCGGTGTCGATCAGCACCTCCACTCGGTCTCCCCGCATATCCGCAGGGTAGCGCGCCCGAGCCGTTCCAGGCAGCGCTATCCGAGCGCCACCCCGAGCACCGCGGCGGAAGCCGCGACCGCGGCGCGGTCCCGCGCGACGGCCAGCTCGTCCACCACGCTCAGCGCCGCCGTCGTGTCCAGGTTGCGCGCCAGCGCGGCGTCCACCGGCTCCGGCAGCGAGCGGGAAGGGGCGGACGGGTCGGCGAGCGGCCCGGTGGCCCGGCGCCAGGCGTCGAGCCGCTCGGTCGCCAGCTTGAGCTCCTCGGCGTCGAACTCCCAGGACGAGCGGTAGTGGTGGGCCAGTAGCGCCAGGCGGATCGCCGCCGGCTCGTGGTCGCGCACGAGGTCGCGCGGGAACACCAGGTTGCCGAGCGACTTCGACATCTTCTCGCCCTGGTAGCGGACCATCCCGGTGTGCAGCCAGCGGCGCACGAAGCGGGTGCCGTTGGCGGCCTCGGACTGCGCCCGCTCGGACTCGTGGTGGGGGTAGAGCAGGTCGGCGCCGCCGCCGTGCAGGTCCAGGGTGGTCCCGAGGTAACGCCGGCTCATCGCCGAGCACTCCAGGTGCCAGCCCGGCCTGCCCGCGCCCCACGGGCTCTCCCAGAACGGCTCGCCCGGCTGGCTGCGCTGCCAGACCACGAAGTCGAGCGGGTGGCGCTTGCGCGGGTCGTCGGGGTCGCCGCCGCGCTCGGCCAGCAGCTCGCGCTGCTCGGCCTCGCCGAGCCCGGAGAGCCCGCCGAACCCGGGGAAGGTGGCCACGTCGAAGAACAGCGTGCCGTCGACCTCGTAGGCGTTGCCCCCGCGCTGCAGCTCGGTGGCCAGCTCGATCATGGCGGGGATCTCCTGGGTCGCCTTGGGGAACCAGGTGGGCCGCAGGATGTCGAGCGCGTCCATGTCCCGCAGGAAGCTGGCGGTCTCGCGGCGGCCCAGCTCCAGGTAGTCCTCGCCGTTACTGGCGGCGCGCCGCAGCACGTCGTCGTCGACGTCGGTCACGTTCTGGCAGTAGTCGACCCGGTGCCCGCGGGCGCGCAGGAACCGCACCAGGGTGTCGAAGGCGGAGTAGGTGAAGGCGTGGCCGAGGTGGGCCGCGTCGTACGGGGTGATCCCGCAGACGTAGAGGGTGACGCGCTCGCCCAGCTCCAGCGGGGCATCGCCGTCCGGAGGACCGCTGAGCCGGAGCGGGGGACGGGCACGGTCGTCGGTCATGCTGGGGATGGTAGCGGCCCGTCGCGCTGGCCGCCCCGCCTGACCACCCGACTTCGCGCGCGACCGCCGGAACCGGTCCTGGCGGCGGTGACCGCGGCTGCGGAGCACACACGGTCCGGCCGCCCCCGCCAAGCGAAATTCAGCGGGCACGGTCGGCGGTTCGGCGCCGCGACCGCGCCGCATCCCTCCGCCACGATTGCCGCCGTGGGGCGAGGGGGGCCCGCGGGCACTTTGCGCCGGCGGCCTGGAGGGATCGCCAGGGGGCTTTGCGCCGGGCGGCTCGGGAGGCGTCGGCGGCGGCTTTCCCAGAGGCCTCCAGCGGCCGCTCGCCGGTGTTTGGGGCGGGCCGTTCGCGGAGGACGACGGGAGACGTTTCGCGATCCGGCGTGCCACCGCCGAGCCGGTTCCCGTCCGCCTTTCCGCTGTCCCAGTTGGCTCCGGACGGTGCGTGGACGGGGCCGCCGAGATTTCTGGAGGGGCTCACCTCCCGGCCGTGGCCCCCAACCGGGGAGCCGGCGCCGGAACGAGTGCCGAGAGATTCAACCGCAACGATCACCGCAATTGGTTTGACCCGGGCAACGATTGCCAAAAGGCCGCCAACATGGCGTCCTGTGATGACGACGCCGACCTCGCCCAGCGGCGCGAGGTGCGGCAACCGGCATTGCCGGCACGCGCCGTCAGCAAAATACCCCGCCAGGAGCCGGCGCGCGGCTCCATGCGCCGGCCACACGCGATCGCTGTCAGCGCCGGCGGGGCACGCCTCTCACCTGCGCCGTCGCGGCTCGGCAAGGCCGCACAGCCCGGCTGGACGCGGAAGGCGGTCGCCGCCGAGGCGGCGGCGGACGTCCTCGCAGCCGGGGCCGCCGCCGGTCGCAATCCGTTCGCGCCACGGCCTTTCACGACCCGCTTTCAGCACGCGAGCCGGCCACCGCGGCACGCGGTTTGCGCTCCGCAGTGAGCGCCAAGCTCTCTCGGCCGCGTCCCCGGCAGCCCTGGCGACGGCGGTCTCCGACCCGCCTCCCAGAAATACTCCGATGAGAATTTGCCGCTCGATGTTGCATACAGCGGCCCGCGTGGTTACTCTTGCCCAAATCTGGCTTGCACAGTTTCGCCAGCGCCGATACAGGTGAAAGGAGCCGTCATGGGCACCAAGACCATCACCATGTACGTCTCGGACATGGACCAAACCGAGATTCCAGCGGGTCAGGTATATCAGCTTCAGGTCAAGCACCCGGACGGGTCGACCCAGGTTCTGGATATCTCGGAGCGGAACTACCGCGACCTCAAGATCGACGGCATGGGCAAGATCCTGAAAAAGCGTGGCCGCAAGCCCGGCAGCACCTCCCGGACCGCCGCGGCGGCCGGCGGCCGCAGGCGTGGCGCCAGGCCCGAGTCGTAGTTCCACCGGGAGGGGGTCCCGCGTCACGGCCGATTGGCCCCGCGCGCTTCGACGTCAGGACTTCGGCGCTTCCTGGCACTGCGGGCAGAGGCCGAATACATCCGCCTGGTGCCCGGCCACGGTGAAGCCTCTCCGGCGCGCGACCCGGGTCGCCCAGGGCTCCACTTCGCACGCGTCGATCTCTTCGACGCGGCCGCATTGCTGGCACACCAGATGGTGATGGTGCACCGGCCGGCACAGTCGGAAGAGCGCCTCGCCGGTCTCGCGCCGGAAGATGTCCACCTGCCCGGCGTCGACCAGTCCCTGCAGGGTCCGGTACACGGTCGCCAATCCCACCGTCCGGTCGAGCTGCGCGTGCAGGTCCTGGGCGGACAATGGCTCCGGAGCCCGGCGCAGCGCCCCCAGCACCGCCGAGCGTTGCCGGGTGCTCCTGGCGTGGTCTGACGTGCGCTGAGTAACCATCCCCCGCCAGTCTACTCTGCCCCTCTCGCGATGCTCGCGGTATCGCGCCGCTGATGGAGCCGGTCCAACCGCTCACTTCACCAAGTTATGGTGAACTAGTAACAATAGGCTATATTTGGGACCTCGGGTGAACGGCCGGTCGAGGGAGAACGGTGGCGCACGGCATCACCAGGAATTGGGGCGCGCGCATCGACAGCGCGTGGCACGGCCGTGCCCGCGCATAAGCCCAGGCACCAGCGACCGGGCATGCTCAGCGTGCTGCGAGGACGGTACGGCCTGCTGTGGGCCGGCCAGACGGTCAGTCTGATCGGCGACAGCATCTTCCTGGTCGCGTTCACCTGGCAGATCGCGGTCGAGTGGAAGCGGCCGGTTCTGCTGGGCGCCCTCCTCGGCGGCCGGGTTCTGGCCGAGCTGGTGTCGCTCGGCCTGGGCGGCTGGATCGTCGACCAGGTCCCCCGGCGGACCACCGTGCTGGTCACCGACGCGCTGCGCGGCTTCCTGCTGCTGGCGCTGGCCGCCGAGCTGCACCAGCCGGTGTCGGTGGCGACGCTGGCCCTGCTGGTGGCGGCGTTCGGGCTGCTCACCGGTCTGTTCCGGCCCGCGCTGCTGGCCTACGTGCCCGAGGTGGTGACACGCGAGCGGCTGGCCGCGGCCAACTCGCTGCTCGCCCTCTCGCAGCAGGCCTCGGTCGTGCTGGGCCCGGCGATCGGCGCCGGTCTGGTGGGGCTGGGCTCGGCCCCGACCGCGCTGCGGCTGGACGGCGTCTCCTTCCTGGTCGCGGCGGTGGCAACCTACCCGCTGGTCCAGCGCCGCCCGGCCTCCACCACCGGCGGGGTGCTGACGCAGGCGGCGGAGGGATTCCGGGCCGCCAGGCGGGTCAGCTGGGTGGGCGGCAGCATCGTGCTGTTCAGCCTGGTCAACATCGGCACCATCTCGGCCGAGCGGCTGGCGCTGCCGCGTGCCGCCGAGGAGCGCTTCGGGGCGCTCGGCGGCTACGGCGCCATGCTGGTGGCGATCGGCGTCGGCTCCGCGCTGGCCGCGGTGGTGGTCGGCCGCTCGGCCCAGCGGCGGCAACCCGGCCGCACCGCCTACGGTGGTCTGCTGCTGTTCAGCGCGGCGACGCTCGGCTTCGGCCTCGCCAGCGGCGTGATGGCCGCGGTGGTGATCGGCCTCGCGTTCGGCTTCGGCCAGCAGATGTGCGAGCTGCTGTGGACCACCGGCCTGCAGCAGAACGTGCCCGACCGCCTGCTCGGCAGGATCAGCGCGGTCGACCAGTTCGGCTCGTTCCTGTTCCTGCCGCTGTCGTTCGCCTTCGGGGGACTGCTGGTCCAGTCGGTCGAGTCCGACGTGGTGCTGGTCGCCGCGGGCACGGGCGGCCTGCTGGCCGCGGCGATCGGCCTGAGCGTCCCGGCGTTGTACCGTTGGCGGCCGTTCCCCGACGACCTCGCCGGCCTGCCGCCCGCGACCACACGGACCAGCCCGCCGGCACCGGCCCCGACCATGCCGCCGATACCCAGTCGCGCCGCCCGTGCCGCCCGCGCCGAGCGCTCCGAGAGCCGCGCGCGGCCCTGAGCCAGGCCTGGCCGGCGGCCGCCGTGACCGCCGGCCTTGCTGGTTGCGCGACCAGATGTGCCAGGATTGGATACCGTGGAACAACCGCCCACCCGCACAGACGAGCAGCCGCACACCATGACCACTTCGAGCGTGCACCTCGAGATTCCCGCCTCAGGCGCCTACCTGGCGGTCGCTCGCGCGGCGGCCACCGGTCTGGCCGCGCAGCTGCACTTCACCTACGACCAGATCGACGACCTGCGGATCGCGGTCGACGAGGCCTGCACCCAGCTGATGGCCAGGCGTGGCAGCGCCGAGACCATCCAGCTCGCCTACCATCTCGACGGCAGCCAGCTGTCGGTCGAGGCCTCGGTGGACGCCCACGACCGCGGCGGCCCACTGGAGCGCGACACCTTCGCCTGGCAGATCCTGACGGCCGTGACCGACGAGGTGGTCGAGCGGGACCTCGGCAGCCGGTTGCTCATCAAGCTCAGGAAATCCGGCGGATCGCGGTGAGTGAGGCCTCCCGCAGCGATGCCATGGTCGATCGCTCCGACGGCGGCGAGCACCAGCCGGCGCGCGCGGTGGACCGCAGCCACGCCAGGGACCTGTTCCGCCGGCTGACCGCCACCGGCGACCCCGCCGTCCGCGAGGAGCTGGTGGGCATCCACCTGCCGCTGGTCGAGTACCTGGCCCGGCGCTTCCGCAACCGCGGCGAGCCGCTGGAGGACCTGGTCCAGGTGGGCACCATCGGCCTGCTGAAGGCGATCGACCGCTTCGACCTCGACCGCGAGGTGGAGTTCTCCACCTACGCCACCCCGACGATCGTGGGCGAGCTCAAGCGCCACTTCCGCGACAAGGGCTGGGCCGTGCGCGTGCCGCGGCGCCTCCAGGAGCTGAACCTGTCGCTCACCAAGGTGGTCGCCGAGCTGTCGCAGGAGATCGGCCGCTCCCCCACCGTCAGGGAGATCGCCGACAAGATGCGGCTCTCCGAGGAGGAGGTCCTCGAGGGCCTGGACACTTCCAACGCCTACGCGGTGATCTCGTTGGACGCGCCCGCCGCCGGCGAGGACACCCCCTCGGTGAGCGACCACATCGGCAGCGAGGACGGCAGCCTGGAGGCGCTCGAGTACCGCGCCGCGCTCGGCCCGATCATCGCCGAGCTGCCGGAACGCGAGCGCCGCATCCTGTACCTTCGCTTCTTCCGGGGCATGACCCAGTCCCAGATCGCCGAGCGCCTGGGGATCTCGCAGATGCACGTGTCGCGACTGCTCAACCGCACCCTCGGCCTGCTGCGCGAGCGACTGCTGTCCGACGAAGGCGCCTAGCGCCATGCTGGTCGCGCTGATCGTGAACCCTCACGCGACCAGGGTCTCCGAGCGGGTGCGGGGCGAGGTCACCGGCGCGCTGGCCGCCGAGCACAAGGTCGTGGTCCACCTCACCGGCCAGCCCGGGCATGGCAGCGCGCTCACCAGCCGCGCGGTCGACGACGGCGCCGAGCTGGTGGTGGTGCTCGGCGGCGACGGCACCGTCAACGAGGTGGCCAACGCCCTGTGCGGCACGGACGTGCCGCTGGCGCTGGTGGGCGGCGGCAAGACCAACGTGTTCGCGCGCGGGCTCGGACTGCCGGCCGACATCCGGCACGCCTGCGAGCGCCTGCTGGAGCTGCTGCGCGCCGGCACCACCCGGCGGGTCTCGCTGGGCCGGGCCGGGGGCAGGGTGTTCACCTTCGGCGCCGGCCTCGGGCTGGACGGCGCGATCGTCCGCGAGGTCGAGCGCCGCCGCCGCGCCCGGCAGCTCTACGGCGACCCGGCCTACGTGGCCGCCGGTCTGAAGACGCTGTTCCTCGGCTACGACCGCGAGCACCCGCACCTCAAGGTCCGGCGCGGCGCGGGGCAGGCCCTGCTGACCGGCTTCTTCGCGCTGGTCTCCAACGGCGACCCGTTCACCTACCTGGGCCGGCGGGCGTTCCGGCCGACCCCGCGGGCCACCTGGGAGGGGGGCCTGGACGTGCTGGTCGGGCAGGCCATGTCCGCGCCGGCGATCGCCCGGGCGCTGACCGGGATGCTGTCGCCGCGACCGCGGGCGAGCTATCCCCGGTTCCCGGTGCTGCACGACCAGCGGAGCTTCGTGCTCGAGTCGGACGTGCCGCTGCCGTTCCAGCTCGACGGCGAGTACCTCGGCGACTACACCCGGGTGGACTTCCGTTGCGAGGAGCGGGCGCTCACCGTGGTGGCTCCGGCGCGCCGCCGCGGCGCGCCGGCCCGGGACCGGGAACGTCGAGCGCGCGGCGCAGCTCGCCGGGCCGATCGCTGACGATCAGCGCCACGCCGAGGTCCGCCAGGCGGCGGGCGGTCTCGGGGTCGTCCACCGTCCACGCCAGCAGCTGGAAGCCCGCGTCCACCGCCCTCGAGGCGGCCAGCTTGGCCTTGGGGCCGAAATAGGCGGACGCCTGGGCGGCCAGCAGCGAGCAGCCGCACAGCTCGGCGGCGCGCAGCGCTCTGCCGAGCGGCACCAGCGCCGACGAGACCAGGCCGACGTGGATGCCGCCGAGCGCCGGGACGGCGGCGGCCGCCAGCTTGCGGGAGAACGACGAGACCAGCAGCCGGTCGCGGTCCGGCCGCCCCGCCAGGGTCTCGGCCAGCAGCTCCGCCACCTGGACGGGCCCCTCCGGGCCCTCGCCGCGGCACTTCACCTCCACGTCCACCAGGGCACCGGACGGCAGCCCGTCGAGCGCCTCCGCCAGCGTCGGGACGCCCACCCACGGACCACCCGGATGGACCGCGCGGCGGTGGCCGTTGCGGCCGCCCGGCCCGTGGCGCGCGCCGGCGTCGAGCCGCCGGATCTCGGCGAGGGTGTGCTCGCGCACCGGTCCGCGGCCATTGGTCGTGCGGCCCAGCCCGGCGTCGTGGAGACAGACCAGCGCCTGATCGGCGGTGCGGCGGACGTCCAGCTCGACGCCGTCGGCGCCGTCGGCGATGGCGGCGCGGAAGCTGGGCAGGGTGTTCTCCGGCGCCAGCAGGCGGGCGCCCCGGTGGCCGAGGATGCGCGGCAGCGTGACCTCCTTTGACGGCATCGATGGCGCCCGATGATGTGCAGGATCACGGCCCGAGAACCGTGTGGCAAACCGGTAGCCCACACCATCGCCGCGGTCATGACTTCTGCCTGCGTAGTTCTCCTGAGAAAAGCTCGGTTGCCACCACAATTGGTCATCCAGACTACGCATCGGACGGGGTTATTTGCACGTTTCGCTAGGCCTTTAGGGTGGTTTCCCTGTCCCCCTACGCCCTTGGAACGGCTGGTCAGGGCCTCCGATCGGCGCTGATTGCCAGCCATTCCCGCGCGGCCGCTGAAATTGGGATCTTCCCTTCGGGCTAGTGCTGTCTTAGACTCACGCCGCTCTAGTGATGGGACCGCGGTATTGGATCCCTTCACGGACCTTTCGAGCACTTGCCCTTCCCCCGGGGCTTTGCACGAGAAAGTGAGGATAGTCAATGGATTGGCGCCATCGTGCCCGCTGCCGTGACGTGGACCCGGAGCTCTTCTTCCCGGTCGGCACCACGGGGCCCGCGGAGGCCCAGGTGCAGGCGGCCAAGGCCATCTGCGCGCTCTGCCCAGTCCGTGAGGAGTGCCTGCAGTGGGCGTTGGACACCGCGCAGGACGCCGGTGTCTGGGGCGGTCTGTCGGAGGAAGAGCGCCGCGCGCTGCGGCGTGGGCAGCGTCGCCGGGTGCGTATCGCATAGAGGATCCTCGAACCGTGCGGGTGGCCGTCGCGTGACGGCCACGGAAATTCACAACCGAATGTGGGATGACGGGGCCTGGCCGAGTGCCAGGCCCGACCACTTGGCGCAGAAAGGCTGGTAGCGGGAGGTCCTGGTACGATCCGGGAGCGAGGATCTCTCCGAAGGGGCGCATGGGCGACGCCGTTCGCATCCTGATTGCCGATGACCATCCCCTCACCCGGGACGGGATCAAGGCCGCACTGGCGATGGATCCCGGGCTGAAGGTCGTGGCCGAGGCGATCGACGGCCAGGAGGCGGTCAACCTGGCCGCCTCGGTGCGTCCCGACGTGGTGCTGATGGACGTGCGCATGCCGCGGCTCGGCGGCATCCCGGCAACCCAGGAGATCACCAGGACCGTGCCCGGGACGCGCGTGGTGATCCTGACCGTCGAGGAGACCCAGGCCCGCGTCGGCGAGGCGATCCAGGCCGGCGCCGTCGGCTACCTGCTCAAGGACATCGACGCTCCGGAGCTGGCCAGGGCCGTCCACCTGGCCGCGCAGGGCAACGCGGTGATCCACCCCAACCTCACGCGCCAGTTCATCGAGGAGATCCGTCAGCTGACCCGCGGGGAGCAGACGGTGGCCTCGCTGTCGGCCAGGGAGGTCGAGGTGCTGCAGATGATCGCGTACGGCTCCACCAACCGGGAGGTGGCCGACGCGCTCCACATCTCCCCGCAGACCGTCAAGACCTACCTGGAGCGCATCTTCACCAAGCTCGGCGTCTCCGACCGGACCAGGGCGGTGGCGGTGGCCCTCAAGCACGGGATCGTGGAGTAGATGGCCGGGCTGGGGGGCGTGGTGCTGTTCCTGCTGGCCATCCTGGCGGGCGTGGCCGCCGGCGCGCTGCGCGGCGGCAAGGCCCGCAGCCTCCGCGAGGCCAGGGTCCACGCCAGGCTGGTCGGCCTGCTGTGCCTCGGCGTGCAGGCGGTGGTGGGTGCGCTGGCGCTGCGCTCGCTGGGCATCCCGCGGGGGGTTGGCGCGCTGTTGCTGGGGCTCGCGCTGGTCGGGCTTCTGGGGGTCGCGCGCGCCAACGGGAAGCTGCCCGGCGTACCGCTGTTCGCGCTCGGCCTGCTGGCCAACCTGCTGGTGCTGGTGCTCAACCTCGGCGTGCCGGTGCCGGTCGACACCCTGGAGCGCGCCGGGGTGGCGGTGGAGCGGCCGGTCCCCCACCGGCCCGACGCCAAGCACGTGATCGACGGGCCGGGGACCAAGCTCACGCTGCTGGGCGACCAGCTGGCGGTGCGGCCGCTGCGGACGACCGTGAGCGTCGGCGACGTCGCCGAGCTCGCCGGCCTGTTCCTGCTGGTGCAGTGGCTGGTGATCGGCTCCGCGCGGGAAGAGGAGGCCGCCCACGGCTCCCCGAAGGCCCGAACGGTCCCCTGGTCGACGTGGGCGGACTAGCTTGACCTGCTGAGCTCGGGGGTCGGCTCAGCCGACGACTTCCTCCTGCAGATCGCTGGCGAGCTCGCGGATCTTCGCCTCTGGATAGCGGCGGTGACCGCCGAGGGTCTTCAGGAACGGGAGCTTCCCTTCCTTGGCCCAGCGCGACACCGTCTTGGGCGACACATGCAGGATGTCGGCCACCTCCGCGGTACGCAGGTAAGCTGGTGCCTCGATCTTCGGGCTCGCCTTACGCGCAACTGCCACGATGCATCCCTTTCTCGCGTCCGGACGAGCCTGACCATCTCCTCCCAGGCCAATCCGGATTGGACCGGTTGTTCGCGCGCCAACGACGGTTGGGACGTGCGGCGGAGACGGCCCTGTCGGTCGACCTGCTTTGAGCAGTACGAACAGGGCGATTATTAGTAGCGGCCCTTCAGCCTGCCATAGCCCGGTTGGGCCGTTTCAGCTTGGATGCTACCTACTGGCAGTTGCTTAGATGGTCCCTGCAACTCCCCAGCTCAGCACGGATTTGAGCAGTGCGAGCACCGGCTGGTCCCCGGGGGACACTCAATTGGCTAGCGCAGCCGCCGCGGCAGGCGCGCCTTGAGCCACTCGACGGTGATCCCCAGGCCCTCCTCGAGGCGGGTCCAGGGCTGCCAGCCGAGCGCTTTGCCGGCTCGCGCCGGGTCCAGCGCGCAACGTCGCGGATCGCCCGGTCTGGCCGGTGCCCACTCGGGCTCCCCCGACCAGCCGACCAGCGAGGCGAGCTGCTCGACGACCTGGAGTACCGAGGTGGCGCTACCGGTGCCGATCAGCATGCGGCCGGTGGCGTCGGTGTGCACCGCCCTGGCCAGCGCGTCCACGGCGTCGTCGACGAACAGGAAGTCGCGCTCCTGGCGGCCGTCGCCCTCCACGCGGGGCGCGTGCTCCTGGAGCATCGACCAGGCGGTCCGGCTCGCCAGGCCGGGGCCGAGCGGGTCCTGCCGCGGTCCGTAGACCGTGCCGAACAGCAGCACCGCCGAGTCCAGGCCCCTGGCGGCGAAGGCGTCGCAGTAGGCCTCCAGCGCCAGCCGCCCGGCCCCCAGCGGGTGCACCGGGGCCGGCCGGTCGTCCGGCTTGCTGACCCCGGTGAGCTGGCTCGGGTAGAGGTAGGCGCCAGAGGAGGCCAGCACCACCTTGGCGCCGCCGCTGGCGGCGGCCTGGAGGACCTCGGTGGCGCCAGTGACCACCTGGCGGGCGTCGCCAGAGGGGTCGGCCCAGGCGCGCGCCGGGTCGGCGGTCATGGCCAGGTGGACCCAGGCGTCGGCGCGGATGCGCTCGGCCAGCACGGGCAGGCCGCCCTGGGTCACGTCCATCCGGTGGAAGCGGACGCCGCCGCGGCGGCGCGCCTCGGTCAGGTTGGCCAGGCTGCCGTGGGAGAGGTCGTCGACCACCACGACCTCGTCACCCTCGGCCTGGAGCCGGTCGACCAGGTTCGCGCCGAGGAACCCGGCACCACCGGCCACCACGACGAGCAACGCACCCTCCTTGTCGAGAACTTGCGCATCCTAACGCGATTCGCCCACACTCCCGCGGACTCTGCGGGGAGGCCAGTAGGCGAACCGCACGATCCCGGCCAGTTCGTCGCCGCGCACCGCCCCGAAGGAGCGGCTGTCGGTCGAGCGGCCCCGGCTGTCGCCGAGCACCGCCAGCTCCCCCTCGCCCAGGCGCAGGTCCAGCTCGACCAGCCCGGGCAGGGCCAGGGCGCCGTCGGCCCAGGGCTCCGGGACCTCACGGCCGTCGACCTCCAGGCACCCGCCGACCAGCCGCACGTGCTCCCCGGGCAGGCCCACCACCCGCTTGACCATCTCGCGGCCGGCGCGGCGCACCAGCACGACCTCGCCGCGGCGGGGCGTGCCGCGCACCGGCCCGACCGCGATCCGCTGGCCCGCCTCGAGGGTCGGCCGCATGCTGTCCCCGCGCACCAGCACCGGCTCGAGCCGGGCCCGCCGGGCCGCGACCGCCAGGCCGCCGAGCGCCAGCAGCGCGCACCCGCCCACCGCCGGCAACCGCCTCCAGGAACGCATCCGCCGCCCTTCTCTGGCTTGCCATGCCTGCTGCATGATGCTCCATCCGCCTGCGTGCCGGCCGAAAGCGGGCGGTGGTACCGTCAACTGCTGAAGCCACGACGAGCAACGGAAGGACGATGCCAATGATGGTCAAGAGCTTGGCCGCATGGCTTTCTCCGGACCGAGTCGCCGACGCCCACTGCGACCTGCCGTGCGGCGTGTACGACCCGGCGCAGGCCCGAATCGAGGCTGAGTCGGTCGCCAAGATCATCGAGAAGTACCACGCCAGCGACGACGAGGTCTTCCGCACCCGCGCTCTCCAGATCAAGGAGGACCGGGGCGAGCTGGTCAAGCATCACCTCTGGGTCCTCTGGACGGACTACTTCAAGCCGCAGCACCTCGAGCAGTTCCCGAACCTGCACGACCTGTTCTGGAGGGCGACCAAGCAGGCGGGCGAGGCCAAGCACTCGGTGGACCCCGCCGCCGCGCAGAAGCTCCTCGAGCTCATCGACGAGATCGATGGCGTCTTCCAGAAGACCAAGAGCTGACCATCAGAACCGGTTGCACGTGAAACGGCCGGCCCTGTCGCAGAGGCCGGCCGTTGTAGGTTGCCCGGTTGGATCTCACGAGCTTGCCAGGCGCTTGCCTCGGTAGTTCGGGAAGATCAGTGGCTGGTGCTGCCAGCAGAAGCCACTCTTGTTGTAGATCGACAGTCGCGTGTCGCATTCGGGCTCGCGGCACACGCGTCCGACCCGCTCCACCTTGGACGGAGGCGGGTCATTGCCAGGCCGGCGGCCCTTGACGTTCTCGGATCGCACGAAGTCTCACCGTCCTTCCCATCGTGGTGATGGGACCCGCGTATCACGTGGAACCGGGGGATCTCGGCAGCGATTCCCGGTGTTCACAAATATCTATACGTCAGCGGGCATCAAGAGGGTTTCAAGGCGCGCACCCCCGCGGCGGGAAGCCCGGCGACCGGCGCCTCAGGCGCCAGAGGGGCGGCGGATGCGGAGGACCGCCTCGACCCTGGTCCGCAGCGTCTCGACCACCTTCGGCGGCACGGGCTCGACGTCCGCGCAGCGCCGCACCAGCTGCTTGAAGCGCTGGTCGAACTCGACCATGCGGCGGCAGTGGGCGCAGTCCGCCAGGTGCGCGTCGAGCTCCGCGCAGGTCGGCGGGTCGGTCTCCTTGTCGAGGTAGAGCCAGAGGTGACGCCGGACCTCGTCGCAGCCCCCTACTTCGGGCGAACCCATTCCTGTCCCTCCTCGAGCAACCCGCGCTCGGCGGCGAACTCCCAGAGACTCTTCTGGAGCTGGCGCCGCCCGCGGTGCAGGCGGGACATCACGGTGCCGATCGAGGTGCCCATGATGTCCGCGATCTCCTTGTAGGAGAACCCTTCGACGTCGGCCAGCAGCACCGCCATCCGGAACTGCTCCGGCAGCGAATCGAGCGCCTCACGGACCTCGTGCTCCGGGATGCGCTCCAGGAGCACCTGCTCGGGCGACTCCGACCCGCCGTCCGAGTTGGCGATGCGCTGGTAGAGCGAGAAGTCGTCGACGTCGTCCGTCGACACCGACTGCGGCTCGCGCTGGTGCTTGCGGTAGGAGTTGATGTACGCGTTGGTGAGGATCCGGTACAGCCAGGCCTTCAGGTTGGTCCCCGGCTCGAACTGGTGGAACGCGTTGTACGCGCGCAGGAAGGTCTCCTGCACCAGGTCTTCGGCGTCGGCCGGGTTCCGGGTCAGGCGCAGGGCACCGGCGTAGATGGTGTCGAGCAGCGGGATGGCGGATTCGACGAACCGCCGCTCGCGCTCCTCCGGGGTCTCCTCGGCGGGAGCGCGGCTGCCTTCGTCAGGTCTCCTGCTGTCCTGCTGACCGAGCTCTCGGGCGAAGGGTTGCACCCCAGGTCCTTCCCGTCGATCCATATCAGGCAGCGGTGCCGCCAGCGCCCGCAGTGGCGCACCAGAGGCAAGTCCAAGCGCTGGGCGACACTCCTGCGCAGGATAGCAGCCCCATGGAAGGGCGGAGCTCGAGAACTCGGGACGTACCGACGTCTGCAAGCAGCAACCTCTCGATTCAATGTGATTGACGATTCCACTTGCACAACAGCGCCTGCCGCGCCCGCATTCCGACAGGCGGCAAGCCGCGCGGGTCAGGAGTCGCCGGTGACGACCTCGGTCCGCTGGTAGCCGGAGGAGCCGCTGGGGTGGGGCGGCGCCTGCTCGGCGATCTGGACCTTGCCGTCGCCGTCGAAGGCACGCACCTGGATGGTGGTCCTGCCGGAGCCGGTGGGGCGCCAGGGGAGCCGCCACTGCCGCCAGGTCGTGCGGGCGATCTGGCGCCGCAGGATCGCCGGCATCCAGGTGCGGCCGTCGTCGACCGAGACCTCGACCGCCTTGATGCCGCGGTCCCCCGCCCAGGCCACGCCGGCGATGGTCGCCTCGCCCTTGACGGCCGCCAGCTCCCCGGGCACGTCCACGCGGCTGGCGACCTTGATCACCGCCACGTTGTCCCAGCCCGCGTCGCGCTGCCAGTAGCCCTCGTAGTCGTAGTCGACCACCTCGATGCGCTGGAGCCACTTGACGCTCTTCATGCCATAGATGCCCGGGGCGATGATCCGCGCCGGGTAGCCGTGGGCGCGCGGCAGCGTCTGGCCGTTCATGCCGTAGGCGACCATCGTCTCGCCGTCCCTGGCCTTGGCGACCGGCAGCGAGTCGGTGTACCCGCCGACCGCGTGGAAGACCACCCGCACCGCCCGCTCCGAGACGCCGCCGGCCCGCTCCAGCAGGGCGGCCAGCGGCACGCCGGTCCACTTGGCGGTGCCGACCAGGTTGCCGCCCACCTCGTTGGAGATGCACTGCATGGTGACGAACCGCTCGATCGCCGGCAGCGCCAGCAGCTGCTGGTAGCCGAGGGTGATCGGCTTGCCGACCAGCCCGTCGACCCGCAGCCTCCAGGAGCCGGGGTCCACGTCGGGATCGATGATCGACTCGTCGACCACGTAGTGGCGGTGGTTGGGGGTGATCTCCGGGGTGAGGCCCTGGATCGTGCGGAACGGCGCGTCCTCGGGCGGGTCCGGCGGCAGCGTCGCCGGCTGGAGCGGCGCCCCGGCCGGGCGGGCCAGCGGCCTGCCGCCGCGGTCGCCGATCCCGCCACCCGACATCGAGCGG
>Ga0268241_10000040_pt1 | contig 15042 bp, 14 predicted proteins | sample BulsoiAmnAmmetaG_FD_200248 | JGI IMG/M metagenome (GOLD analysis project Ga0268241, IMG submission 200248) | Bulk soil microbial communities from Mexico - Amatitan (Am) metaG (v2) (version 2) | ecosystem: Environmental > Terrestrial > Soil > Agricultural land | place: Mexico: Amatitan, Jalisco...
GTGAGGCACGGGACCTGAAGGCGGCCGGCGTGGACGTGGTGGTCGGCTACCTGGAGGCGCACCAGCGCCGTGCCACCGAGGACCGCGCGGCCGGCCTCGAGGTGGCGCCGCGCCGCGCCGTCCGGGTCGGCGGCCGCACCTTCACCGAGATGGACCTCGACTGGCTGCTGGAGCGCAAGCCGCAGCTCTGCCTGGTCGACGAGCTGGCCCACACCAACCACCCGGGCGGCCGGCACGCCAAGCGGTGGGAGGACGTCGAGGACCTGCTCGACGCCGGCGTCGACGTGTTCACCACGGTCAACATCCAGCACCTGGAGAGCCTCAACGACAAGATCGTCGAGCTGACCGGGGTGCGGGTGCGGGAGACCTTCCCCGACCGGCTGCTGCGGCAGGCCGACGCGCTGGTGCTGATCGACCTGCCGCCCGGCGAGCTGCGCGAGCGGATCGCCCAGGGGCGGGTCTACTCGGCCGACAAGATCCCCGCCGCGCTGGCCAACTTCTTCCGCACCGACAACCTCACCGCCCTGCGCGCGCTGGCCCTGCACGAGGTGGCCGAGCAGCAGGAGGCCGGCCCCGCCACCGGCGAGCGGCGGCCCAGGGTGGCCGAGCGGGTGCTGGTCTGCATCGACGGGCGGCCGAACTCGGAGGGGCTGGTGCGGCGGGGGGCCCGTATGGCGCGCCGTGCGGACGGCCGCATGTACCTGCTGCATGTCTCCTCCGACGGGGAGCCGCTGAGCTCCCAGGCGGCCGCCACGGTCGAGCGGGCGGCGACGCTGGCGGCCAGCCTCGGCGCCACCGTGGTGCGGCGCGAGGGGCAGGTCGCGCCGACGGTGGTGGCGCTCGCCAACGAGCTCGGCATCACCCAGATCGTCCTGGGCGAGTCGCATCGGCCCAGGTGGAAGGAGCTGGTTGGCCAGTCGATCATCGCCCACGTGCTGCGCGAGACCGACGGCGTCGACATCCTCATCGTGGCCGACGCGCGCGCCCGGATGGAGACGCTCGCCGCCGCCGAGGAGGGCTGAGCGGTGGCCCGTGGATGGCACGGCGGAAGGAGGCGGTCGTGGTGACCCGCGTGAGCAGCGGGATCGAGGGCGAGGGCGTCGTCTGGGGCGTCGGAGCGTTCGCCGCCAGCATTCTCGTGGGGGTGGCGCTGGCGCCGCTGCGCGGCTCGATCGGGCTGGAGAACGTGACCATCGTCTTCCTGGCGGTGGTGGCGCTCGCCGGCGCGGTCGGCGGCCGCCTGGCCGGGCTGCTGGCCGCCCTGTCGGCGGCGCTGTCCTACGATTTCTTCTTCACCACCCCGTTCAACTCGCTACGGATCGACTCCGGCGAGCAGGTGGTGACGGTGGTGCTGCTGTTCGGCGCCGGCCTGCTGGCCAGCCTGGGCGGCCGCGCCGGCCGCCGCTCGCTGGCGCGCTCGCGCGAGGAGGAGGAGGCCATCGGCGCGCTGCACGCGATCGCCCGGGCGGTCGCCAGCGGCAACAGCCCCGACCGCGTCGCGGCCGACCGCCTCCGGGCGCTGCTCGACGCCCGGGCGGTGCAGGTCGTGCGCGGCAACGGCCAGAGCGACCAGGTGGTCGCCGCCGCCGGCGAGCCGCTCGGCGAGCTCGACGTCCTGGCGCTGCCGCACCTCGACGACGAGGGCCGGCTGCCCTCGGGGCACCTGCGCTCGGTGGGCGGCACCCTGGTGCTGCCGGCCGGCGGCGCGGTGGTCGACCTGGTCCACGACCACACCCGGGTCGGTTCGCTGGTGGTGGTCCCGCAGCCGGACCGGCCGATCCTGCGCTCCACCCGGGTCGCGCTGGCCGCCGCCGCGCACGTCCTGGCGAGCTGCTGACGCGGCGGTCGCCTACAGCCAGCCGTTGCGCTCGGCGATCCTGGCGGCCTCGATGCGGTTGCGGGCGCCGGTCTTCTGGATCGCCGCGGAGAGGTAGTTGCGCACCGTGCCCTCGGAGAGGAACAGGCTGCCGGCGACCTCCGCCACGGTGGCGCCGCCGGCGGCGGCCGCGAGCACGTCGCGCTCGCGCGGCGACAGCGGGTTGGGCCCGGCGCTGAGCGCGGCGGCGGCCAGGCCCGGGTCGATCACCCGCTCGCCCTCGACCGCCCGGCGGATCACCTCGGCGAGCTGCTCCACCGGACCGTCCTTGACCAGGAAGCCGCTGGCGCCCGCCTCCATCGCGCGGCGCAGGTAGCCCGGCCGCCCGAAGGTCGTGAGGATCAGCACCTTGCAGCCGGGCAGGGCGGTGCGCAGCTCGGCCGCCGCCGCGATCCCGTCCAGACCGGGCATCTCGATGTCGAGCAGGGCCACGTCCGGCCGCGCCTCGAGCGCCGTGGCCACCACCTGGTCGCCCGACGGCACCTGGGCGACCACCTCCAGGTCCGGCTCGAGGTCGAGCAGGGCCGCCAGCGCGCCGCGCATCATGCCCTGGTCCTCGGCGAGCAGCACGCGGATCACGGGGTCCCGCCCTCCGCGGCGAGCGGCACGCTGACCGCCAGGCCGAAGCCGCCGCCGGGGCGCGGCCCGGCGTCGAGTTGGCCGCCGGCCGCGCGGACGCGCTCGGCCAGCCCGCGCAGGCCGCTGCCGGCGCCGTCCTCGCCCGTGCGGGCCCGACCGTCGTCGCGCACCTCCAGCAGCGCGCGGCCGTCCTGGTGGAGCACCTCGATCTCGCAGCGCCGGGCGCCGCTGTGGCGCAGGACGTTGGTGACCCCCTCGCGGACCGCCCAGCCGAGCAGCGCGTCGGCCGTGCCGGGCAGCGGCGTGCCGGCGCCGCGCACCAGCGCGTCGATCCCGGCCGCCTCCAGCGCCTCGCGGGCGCCGTCCAGCTCGGCGGCCAGGCTGGGCCGCCGGTAGCCGCTGACCGCCTCGCGCACCTCGACCAGCGACCGCTGCGCGACCGCCTCGATGTCGCGCACCTCCCGTCCGACCGCCTCGGGGTCGCGGTCCAGCAGCCTCCTGGCGAGCTGGCTCTTGACCACGATCAGCGACAGGCTGTGCCCCAGCAGGTCGTGCAGGTCGCGGGCGAAGCGCAGCCGCTCCTCGCTGACCGCCAGCCTGGCGACCTCCTCGCGAGCCTGGCGCAGCTCGGCGACCAGCGCGAAGGTGCGCTGGGAGCTCAGCACCATGATGCCGACCGCGGCGGTCACGAAGACGAAGAAGGCGGTGTTGGTGGTGTCGATCCGGTCCAGGCGGCACAGCCCGAGCATCCCCAGGGAGACCAGCGCGACCGCCGGCGGCGTGGCGCGCCGTGGCAGCGCCAGCGCGCAGGCGGCGCTCAGGTAGATGAAGGTGCCGACCCAGTTGCCGCCGTAGGCGACCCCGGTCGCCACGGCGAGCGCGGCCATGCCGCCGAGCAGCGCCAGCCGCAGCCGCTCGCGGCCGCCCGGCTGGCGGTAGTCGAGCCACACCAGCCAGACGTACAGCGCGGTGAAGGCCACCAGGCCCGCGGCCGCCAGGGCGTCCGGCCCGGCGACCCGGTCGCCGACCAGGTCGCCCACGGGATAGGCCATGAACACCAGCCACAGCAACGGCCACAGCTTGAAGACGTTGCGATCCTCGGTCCGCATGGTGCTCACCGTATCCGGCTACGCCGCGGCGCGCCGGTAGCCCGCCATGGCCAGCAGCCCCAGCCCGGCGGTCCAGGCCAGCAGCACCAGGCCGTCGCTCAGCGCGGGCCCGTGGCCGGCCGCCACGCGCCAGCCCAGCTCGGCGAAGCGGTTGGAGGGCAGCGCCTGGGCGACGGTCTGCAGCGTCCTCGGCAGGATGCGCACCGGCATCCACATGCCGCTCGGGGCGGCCAGCGCGAACCAGATGCCGGAGGTCAGGCCGTAGGCGGAGTCGCCGTCGGTGAGCCGCCCGATCAGCGCGCCCAGGGCGGCGAACGGCGCGGTGCCGACCCACAGCAGCCCGGCCATCGCCAGCCAGCGCCAGCCCGCCAGCCGCACGCCGTGGACCGCGACGCCGGTGAGCGACACCAGCAGCACCGCCGGCAGGCCCAGGGTCATCGCGGCCAGGACCTTGGCGGCCAGCAGGTCGCGGGCGGCCAGCGGCATCGTCGCGAGCTGGCGCAGCCAGCCGTTGCCGCGCTCCTGCGCGATCCTCGGGCCGCTGGCCGCCAGCACGGCGCCCATCGCGCCGAAGGTGGCCATCGACACCATGATGGCGACGTCCACGGTCAGGCCGTCGCTCGGCGGCTGGCTGCCGAAGACGCTGCTGAACAGCAGGTACAGCGCGACCGGCATGGCGATGGTCATGATCAGGTAGCGCCGGTCGCGCAGCGTGCGGACCAGCTCCAGGCGCAGGTAGGCGGTCATCGTCGCTCGCTCCTCTCGAATGCTCGTGGGGACGCTCAGGCCGCTGCGGCGGTGAGCGCCAGGAAGGCGTCCTCCAGGTCAGCGCCGGCGACCTCCAGCTCGCTGAGCCAGTCACGGCGGTCGTACAGCGCCCACACGGTCGCCTCCGCGTCGGCGCTGCGCAGCAGCACCCGGTCGCCGTGGACCTCCACCGCGGTCACCCCGGGCAGCCGGTCGAGCCCGCCCGGGAGCGGGCCGCGGAAGGTGAAGCGCACCGTGCGGCCGCCGACGGCCGCCTTGATACGGGCGGGGGAGCCGTCGGCGACCACCCGGCCGCGCGCCAGCACCACCACGCGGTCGCTGCCCTCCTCCGCCTCCTCCAGGTAGTGCGTGGCGAACAGCACGGTCCGGCCGGCGGCGGCCTCCTGGCGCATGGCCGCCCAGAAGTCCCGCCGGCTGGAGACGTCCATCGCGGCGGTGGGCTCGTCCAGCACCAGCACCTCGGGGTTGCCGGCCAGCGCGAGCGCGAAGCGCACCCGTTGCGCCTGGCCGCCCGAGAGCCGGTCGACCCGCCGTCCGGCCAGCTCGCCCAGCCCGGCGACCGCCAGCACCCGGTCCAGTGGCAGCGGGTCCGGGTAGAGGCCGGCGGCGAAGCGCAGCAACTCGATCACCTTGACGCCCGGCATGAACCCGCCGTCCTGGAGCATGGCGGCGATGCGCCCACCGGCGACCGCCTCGTGGGGCCCGCCGCCGAGCACCCGCACCCGCCCGGCGTCCGGCTCCAGCAGTCCGAGCAACAGCTTGACGGTGGTGGTCTTGCCGGCGCCGTTCGGCCCCAGCAGCGCCACCGTCGCGCCCCTCGGGATCTCCAGGTCCAGCCCGTCGACCGCCGGCAGGCGGCCGAACCGCTTGGACACGCCCTCAAGCCTCACCGCGTGATGGTCCACCGTGCGCCCCTCGTGCTCGTCGCGGAAGTCCCTGTCCCGCGAGCCACGCTATGGCCCGCCGGCCCGCCCAGGTAGTGGGGGTGGTGAGCGGTTCGCGGTGACATCTGTCATGCGTGCGGGCGTCCGGGTCGCCGGCTGCTACGATCGCAGCATGGGCGAGACGCGCAAGCGTGGTACCCGGGCGACCTTCCACCCTGGCTGGGAGTTCGGCACGCTGCCAGAGGAGGAGGTCCTGCGCCGGGGCGGCGACCTGTTCGACGACGACATGTACTGGGAGGCGCACGAGGTCTGGGAGGAGGTCTGGCGGCGCCGCAAGGGCCAGCCGGACCGCGACTTCCTCAAGGGCATGATCCAGGGCGCCGCCGGGATGTGGCACTTGAGCCAGCGCAACTACAAGGGCGCCGTGTCGGTGCTGAGCCGCGCGATCGACTACCTGGAGCCCTACCGCCCCGCGCGGGAGGGCATCGACGTCGAAGGGTTCCAGCGCGCCCTGCGCACGGCCCGGAGTGACGCGGCGCGCTCGCTGGAGACCGGCGAGCCGCCGGCAACGGTCGGCGGCTTCAAGCTCGAGCTGCGGCAGGCGGGATGATGGCGATGGCAATGGACACCAGGAAGCGGCACGGCGGCCAGGCGGAGACCGTCCCGATCGCCTCCGCTCGGCCGCGGGTCCCCGCCCGGTTCGAGGGAGACGTCCGCAAGATCCGCATCCAGCCGCTGGCCGCCGTGCCGACGCTCGAGGTGATGCTGGACGACGGCACCGGCCGGGTGACCGCGCTGTTCATGGGCAGGCGGGGGATCGCCGGGATCGAGTGCGGCCGCCGGATCGCCATCGAGGGCACCCCGGTCGCCGGCGAGCGCGGCCTGACGCTCTACAACCCCGCCTACGACCTGCGCTGAGGCGGCGGTAGGGGTGCCGGCGGGAAGGCCGCTCGCGGAGGGCCGCCCGCTCGCCCCCTCAGCCCGTGCGCCGCTGCTGGTTGAGGCTCTCGGCGGAGCTGGTGCCAGGCGGCGACGGCTCCTCCTCCGCCTCGCGCGGCCGCGTCTCGCCGACCAGCACCTTGCGGACGTAGTCCTCGCTGGAGGCCGAGGCGACCGCCAGCACCTCGTCGCCGACGGCGAACACGGTGTCCTCCTTGGGGACCACCACGTGGCCCTCGCGCACCACCGCCACCACCGCCGCGTCCACCGGCAGAGCGAGGTCGCGCAGCGTCCGGCCGATCGAGGGCGAGCCCTCGGCCAGGGTCACCTCGTGCAGCGAGACCTGGCCCTGCTCGAACTGCATCAGCCGGACCATGCTGCCGACGGTCACCGCCTCCTCGACCAGCGAGCGCAGGATGTGCGGCGTCGACACCGCCACGTCGACCCCCCAGGCCTCGCTGAACAGGCCGTGGTTCTTGGGGTTGTTGACCCGCGCGACCACTCTTGGCACCGCGAACTCCTGCTTGGCCAGCAGCGAGATCACCAGGTTGTCCTCGTCGTCGCCGGTGGCCGCGACCACCACGTCGGCGTGGCTCAGGCCGGCCATCACCAGCGACAGCACCTCGCAGGCGTCGAACGGGAACCACTCGGCGCCCTGGAGGGTGCCGCGGGCGGCCTCGACCACCGCCGGGTCCTTCTCGATGAGCGTGACCTGGTGCCCGGCGGCCAGCAGGTCCGCCGCGATGAACTGGCCGACGTTGCCGGCGCCGGCGATCGCCACTCTCACGACCGGACCTCCTCACCGGCACGCTGCTCGGTGCCCTGGCGGCGGTGCCCGGCGATGACCATCGGGCGCAGCTCCTCGAGCCCCTCCTCGTTGACCGCCAGGTACACCTGGTCGCCCTCCTGGAGGATCATGCCCGGAGTTGGGATGCGCGCCTGGCCGATGCGGTTGACCGCCACCACCCGGCGGTGGCCGCTGGACTCGAGCTGATCCACCGTCCAGCCCGCCCACGAGGTGGGCAGCACCAGGGTGACCAGCGAGATCCCCTCGCTGGGGTCCTTCCAGTCCGAGGCGATCTCGTCGGGGATGAGGAAGCGCATCACCTGGTCGGTGGTCCATTTCACGGTGGCCACCGTGGGGATGCCGAGACGCTGGTAGATCTCCGCGCGGCGGGGGTCGTAGATGCGCGCCACCACCGTCGGCACCTCGAACTTCTCCCTGGCCAGGCGCGCGGCGACGATGTTGGAGTTGTCGCCGTTGGAGACCGCGGCGAACGCGCCGGCCCGCTCGATGCCCGCCTGGCGCAGCACGTCCTCGTCGAAGCCGTAGCCGTGGACCTTGGTGCCGCGGAAGTCGAAGCGCAGCATCCGGAAGGCGATCTCGCGCTTGTCGATCACGGCGACCGAATGGCCTCGTCCCTCGAGCCGGGCGGCCAGCTCCGAGCCGACCCTCCCACAACCCATGATCACGACATGCACGATGTGTCCTTCCTGCTGGGCGGTCCGTCGAATCGTACCGCCACGGGCCGCGCAACCGAGGCTCTCGCGTATGGGGCGAACCGACGTGGCCAGCCCGAGCAAGGGAGCCGATACTTGGAGGCGTACCGCGTGCGGTTTGCTGAGGAAGGAGCGGGAGCGGTGTCCACCCAGGCCAGGCCGGAGCTCGAAGGGCCCCCGGAGCGTCCGACCACGGAGTCTCGGACCAACGTCCCGTCACAGCGGTACCAGTCCCTCGGCTACCGGAGCAAGCGCGTCCTGCTTGGTCCACCGCTGAAGACCTCCGAGCTCGTCGACGAACGCATCACCAAGCGGGTCGCGCTGGCGGTGTTCTCCTCCGACCCGATCTCGTCGACCGCGTACGCGACCGAGGAGATCCTGCGGGTCGTCGTGCTGGCCGGCGCGCTGGCGCTGACGCTGCCGATCTCGCTGGCCATCGCCGGGCTGCTGCTCCTCCTGGTGATCTCCTACCGACAGGTGATCGATGCCTACCCGTCGGCGGGCGGCGCATACGTGGTCAGCCGGGACAACTTCGGGAACGTGGTTGCGGCGGTCGCGGGGGCCGCCCTGCTGATCGACTACATCCTGACGGTCGCGGTGAGCGTGTCGAGCGGCGTCGGCAACATGATCTCGGCGTTCGGCCACCCCAACCCGCTGGAGCACTGGCAGGTCGAGATCGCCATCGGCTTCATCGTGCTGCTGGCCTGGGGCAACCTGCGGGGCATCCGCGAAGCCGGGCGGATCTTCGCGATCCCGACCTACCTGTACGTGGTGACCATCGGGGCGGTCGTGGCCATCGGCGTCTTCCGAGTGCTGACCGGCACCATCGGCAAGGTCACCTACAGCCCCAGCGACCAGACCGCGCTGATCGGCCACAACCAGGCGGTCGGGGCGGTCACCCTGTTCCTGGTGCTGCGCGCCTTCGCCTCGGGCACCACCGCGCTGACCGGCGTCGAGGCGGTGTCCAACGGCGTCTCGGCCTTCCGCCAGCCGCAGGCCCGCAACGCCAAGACCACCCTGCTGGTGATGGCGCTGATCATGGGCTCGCTGTTCCTGGGGATCAGCTTCCTGTCCGGGCACCTCGGCATCCGGCCGTTCGCCAACGAGGTGCCGACGGTGGTCGCCCAGCTGGGTCAGCACGTGCTCGGCTCCAGCCAGCTCGGCCACGCGTTCTTCCTGCTCACCCAGGGCGCGACCCTGCTGATCCTGGTGCTGGCCGCCAACACCTCGTTCTCCGGGTTCCCGCTGCTGGCCTCGTTCGCCGCCGGCGATGCGCTGCTGCCGCGGCAGCTGCGCAAGCGCGGCCACCGGCTGGTCTACTCCGGCGGCATCCTGGTGCTGTCCGCGGTGGCGATCGTGCTGGTGATCGGTTTCCACGCCAGCACCTCCGCGCTGATCCCGCTGTACGCCATCGGCGTGGTGACCTCGTTCACCCTCTCGCAGGCGGGCATGACCAAGCGGCACTGGAAGCTGCGCGAGCGCGGCTGGCGCTACGGCCTGGTGGTCAACGGCGTCGGCGGCGCGGTCACCCTGGTGGTGCTGGTGGTGATCGTCGTCGCCAAGTTCACCGAGGGCGCCTGGATGGTCTGCGTGGCGGTGCCGCTGCTGGTGTTGTTCCTGCTGCGCACCCAGAAGACCTACCGCTCCGAGGTCAAGGAGCTGAAGGTCGAGGCGTCGCAGCGCCTCGCCCCGCCCAAGCCGCGGCACGAGGTCGTCGTGCTGGTCGAGGACCTCGACCAGGCCACCCTGGCGGCGCTCCAGTACGCGCGCCAGCTCAACCCGCTGTCGATCACCGCGGTGCACATCGCCATCGACCCGGACCACGCCCGCGAGCTGTCCGCCCTGTGGGCGCGGGTCAACATCCCGATCCCGCTCGAGGTGGTCGACGCGCCGGACCGCAACCTGCTGGCCGCGGTGGAGGAGACCATCGCCGAGCGGGTGCGGCCGGACACCGAGGTCTCGGTGCTGGTGCCCAAGCGGAACTTCGCCAAGTTCTGGCACCGCGTGCTGCACGACCGCACCGCGCTCGGGGTCTTCCGGGTGCTGGGCGAGATGGACAACGTGAACGTGACCATCGTCCCGTTCCGCCTCGGCCGCCGCGGCGGGGGCGCCTCGGTCACCCCGATCGCCTCCGCCGACGGCCAGGCGAAGCGCCCGGTCAGGGCGACTTGATGGCCATGAACTCCGAGGTGTCGTCGCCGTGCCGGCGCTCGTCGCCGGCGACGCGCTGCTCGTCCAGCTTGCGGGCCGTGCCGGTCTCGTGGAAGCGGCGCACCAGGTACGGCTTGGCCCGCTGGAACACCTCCGCGTAGGAGGCGATCCGCTCCTCGGCGGCCTCGGCCGAGTCGTCGCGCACCTCGTCCACGAAGGTGGCGGTGCGGGCGAAATACAGCGGGATGAGCGAGTCGATCAGCCGGTCGGGATCGACCATCTGCTCGTTGTAGGCGAGCAGGTAGTCGTAGCAGATCCTGGCCCACAGCTCGATCGGCAGACGGAAGCCCTCCGGGGGCTCGCTGGCCTGGTGGATCGACTCGATCACGCCGTCGAGGTTGTCGCTGGCCAGCACCTGCCGCCAGACGTCCTGGTAGGTGACGTAGCCGTCGACGAAGCGCCAGCGCAGCCGGTCGGAGTTGATCCGGATCGCCTCGGTCGAGGTGGCCGAGCGGAAGCCGAAGGTCGGCACCGGCCGGATGGAGTCGACCGCCATCCAGTGCTCGGCGTAGCGGCCGGCCAGCGCGAACAGGCTGCCCACCACCTGCCGGAACATCGGGCCCAGGTCGCGGCCCGGGTCCTTGGCGTCGTGCAGCTTGGCGCCGAGGATCGACTGGCAGATGTTGAAGTCGTTGCACAGCGCCACGGTGGTCATCCAGATGTCGATGCCGAAGCGCGCCACGTCGGTGTCCCACACGTCCTTGTGCGCCCAGTGGGCGGCCAGCTGGCCGGAGAAGCCGAAGTCCCCGCCAATCGGCTGGCGCACCCCACGGCCGTAGAGCGCCGCGGTGATCGGGTAGGCGATCGAGTTGGTGATGGTGCCGTCGAACTTGTGGCGCTCGTACATCGGCGCGACCAGGTCGTAGCCGTGGTAGAGCACCGGGCCGATGAGGTGCTCGACCCAGGTGGGGGTGACCGAGCGCAGGTCGGCGTCGAACACCGCGCAGGCCCGCGCGCCCAGGCGCTCGGCGACGGTGAAGATCGCCCGGAACGCCGATCCCTTGCCGGACAGCCCGCTGTAGCTGAAGGCCAGCTTGTCGGGCAGCTCGGCCTTGGGGTCGATCAGCAGGGTCTCCTCCTGGCCCTTGGTGGTCGCGGCGAGCGCGGCGTCGCGGGTGCCGTCGGTCGAGTCGCCGTCGGAGATCACGATCAGGGAGCGCTGCCTGGGATAGAACTTGCGGAGCCCCGCCTCGACGGCTTGGACGACGTGCCCGATGGTGTTGGCGTTGTGGAACGAGGGGATGCCGATCAGCAGGTCGACCGAGTCGTAGCTGCGGAACAGGTCTGCGGCGTCTGCACTGAACACATCGGGCGGCATGGTGGCCACGGTGGAGCGCTCCCCTGGGTTGATCGGATCGTGAACGGTGGTTCCAATTCTCCTCCGGCCGGTCGTGGCCCTGCGTACGTTCATCTGACCAGGTTCGGCGACAAGGCCGGCACAGACGGTCACTTCGGACAGCCATCAAGCCGTTGAGCAGGGAACTTCCCGCTACTAGCTCGAAATAACCATGGCGGATCAACCCGAGATGGCTATCCAACCTCAGCCTCAGACGACGATGACAACAACTGCCAGCAGCGCTCCGGGCGGAGGCTCTTCGGTGTGACGGGAGCGGCGGCCCTGGAGCACCTTCCCCTTTCGCCCGGGCGCTGCCGGCACAACCTCCCCCAACCGGCTCTCAGACCGCGTCCCGCTCCGGCTCGCGCTCCTCGCGTGCTCCGCCTGGGATCGCGTCCGGCATGAGCGGAAGGTGGCGCCGGCGCCGGTCGAGCACCACGTTGAGCGCCGCGCCATAGAGCACCAGCTGGGCGAACAGCCCCAGCCAGATCAGCAGCAGCACCACGCTCAGCAGCGAGCGGGGCAGCGCGCTGACGCCGGCCGACCGCTCGGTCCACAGGGCGAAGCCGCGCTTGAGCAGCTCGACGCCCGCGGCGCCGACCACCGCGCCCGGCACCTGGCTCAGCCAGGAGTGGCGCCGCGCCGGCAGCAGCCGGTACAGCAGGAGCAGCAGCACCAGCATCGACACCGGGCTGGCCAGGGTGTTGACCAGCCGCAGCAGCGGTCCGGCGTCGTTGCCGAGCACCGCGCGGGCGGCGTAGCCGATCCAGATGGTCAGGCCGGCCGAGCCGAGCAGCACGGTGCTCATCAGCATCACGATCAGGATGTTGAAGGCCTTCTGGCTGACCGGGTTGCGACCGGTCTCGACCCCCCACATCTGGTTCATGCAGGCGGTCATCGAGCCGACGAAGCCGCTGCCGGCGTAGGCGACGCTCAGCAGGCCGAAGACCCCGAAGGCGACCCGCGCGCCGATCAGCTGGTCGACCACGTCGCGGCCCTGCACGCCCGGCAGGAGCTGGCCGACGGCGGTGGAGACCGCGCTGGAGATCTGCTGGTTCGACCTGGCCAGCGTGCCGATCACGAAGGCAGCGACCATCAGCAGCGGCACCAGCGAAAGGAAGGTGTAGTACGCCATGCTGCCCGACAGCAGCGCGCCCTGCGCCCGCGAGAAGGTCTGCACCACCGCCCAGGGCAGGCGCGAGAGCCGGTTGCGGGCGAGCCAGGCGTACAGCGCCGCGACGGCCCGCTCGATCCGGGCCTCCACGCGCGCGGCCGGTCCCGGCCGCTTCTCGGGTCGGTTCCCCAGTCCGTCCGATTCCGCCGTCGCCATCGTCCCCGCTCTCGCCCGCTTGGACGTGCTGCCCCAGCTCTCATGATGCGGGTCGCGGCCGGCGGACGCACGGGTGCGGTTCGACGGCAGCGGCGGTTCAGGCCGGGACGAGGGTGAGCAGGGTCGCCTCGGGACGGCAGGCGAAGCGGAAGGGCGCGAACTTGCTGGTGCCGAGCCCGGCGCTGACGTGCAGCCAGGACGAGCCCCAGCGCGACAGCCCGCGGACGTGCTGGCGCGGCAGGTCGCAGTTGGTCACCAGCGCGCCGACCCCTGGCAGGCGCACCTGCCCGCCGTGGGTGTGGCCGGCCAGCACCAGCTGGTAGCCGCTGCGCTCGAAGGCGTTGAGGCTGCGCTGGTAGGGGCTGTGGACCACGCCGATCCGCAGGCGCGCCCCGTCGCCGTCGGGCGGCACCGCCACGGTCGGGTCGTCCAGCCGGATGTGCGGGTCGTTCATGCCCGCCAGCTCGACGTCGCCGAGCTCGGCCCGCCGGTTGGCGAGCACCACCCAGCCCATGCGCTCCAGCCCCTCGATCAGCTCGCGCCACGGGTTGCGCCCGCGCGGCAGGCGCGGCCGGCGCCGCCTGCGGAAGTAGGCCAGGTAGTTCTTGGGCCGGGGGGCGTAGTAGTCGTTGGAGCCGAGCACCGCCGCCGCGCCGAGGCGCGGGTGGAAGCGCGACAGCGCCTCCAGCGAGGCGTCCAGCGCCGACGGCTCGCCGAGGATGTCGCCGGTGACCACCACCAGGTCGGTGTCCAGCTCGGCCAGCTCGGCCAGGAAGCGCTGGCGCCGCCGGTCGCGCGCCAGCAGGTGGAAGTCGCTGAGGTGCAGCACGGTGCGGGGCTCCTCGCCCGGCGCGAGCACCGGCACGGTCTCGCGGCGCAGCCGGTACCAGTGCCGCTCGACCGCCACGCCGTAGGCGACGCAGGCGGCCCCCGCCGCGGCCAGCGTCCCGACTGCCATCCCGACGCTGCCTGCGGCGGTCCTGCCCATCCATCCTCCAGCTCGTGCGGGTCCCGCCCGAGAATGCGGGTGAGTGAGACGGATTCTAGCGATACTCTCTCGACATGCTCATCGACGACGTCCAGCAGGCGATGTTCGCCTCCATGAAGGCGCGGCGCTCCGAGGAGACCGGCGCGCTGCGGCTGGCGCTCAGCGCGCTGCGTTCGGCCACCAAGGACGCGGGCCACGACCTGAGCGACGACGAGGCTGTCGCGGTGCTCCAGCGCGAGGTCAAGAACCGGCGCGAGGCCGAGCGGATCTACCGCGAGGCGGGTCGCTCCGACCGCGCCGGGCAGGAGGCGTTCCAGGCCGAGGTGATCGGCCGCTTCCTGCCGAGCCCGCTGGACGCCGGCGAGCTGGCGCGGATCGTCGACCAGGCGATCGCCGACAGCGGCGCCTCGGACCCCAGAGAGCTGGGCAAGGTGATGGGCCGGGTGATGCCCGCCGTGCGCGGCCGCGCCGACGGCAACCAGGTCCGCGAGCTGGTGCTCGAGCGCCTCAGGGGCTAGACCGGGCGGGACGCTACGGGATGGTGCCGGGCGGCCCAGGGCCGCCGCCACCGCCTCCGCCGCCGCCGCCGCCACCACCCCCGCCACGGCCGAGGCTGACCTGGAGGGTCACGACCGTGCCCCTGGGCGCGTCGGTCCCGGCGGCGGGCGACTGCCCGACCACCCGGCCGGCGGGGGCGTTGCTGCGGACGATCTGGGGGCGCGCGCTGAAGCCCGCCCTGGCGAGGATGGCGGCGGCCTGCTGGTACTGCTTGCCGCGCACGTTGGGAACGCCCTTGCGCTTGTCGCCCTTCCGCTTCGGTTCGGAGGGCCGCCCGTGCGGCGGTCGCGGGAAGTCGAGCACCGGCTGGCCGGCGAGCGCGGCGGCCATGTACTGCTGGAAGATCATCGCCGGGTAGGTGCCGCCGAACACCGGGCCGCCGTTCGGGGAGAGGTGCGGCATCGGCGTCGGCTTGCGCGGGAAGCCGACCCAGACGCTGGTCGCCAGCTGCGGCGTGAAGCCGTTGAAGAAGGCGCTCTTGTAGTCGTCGGTGGTGCCGGTCTTGCCGGCGACCGGCCGCCCGATATTGGCCGCCGTCCCGGTGCCGCCGCTCACCACGGTCCGCAGGATGTCGGCGACCTGGTTGGCGATCCCGCGGTCGATGACCTGCTGGCAGTCGGCCTTGTGGCTCCAGAGCGTCCTGCCGTCGGGCCCGAGGATCTTGGAGATCGAGTACGGCGCGCAGTGGACGCCCTGGTTCGCCAGCGTGCCGAAGGCGCTGGCCATGTCGAGCACACCAACGCTGGGGGTGCCGAGGACCAGCGAGCAGACGTTCCAGTAGCCGTAGGCCTTGTTGCCGGCGTTGGTGATGCCCATGCGGCGCGCCACGTCGAGGCCGGCCTCCGGAGGGATCCGTGTGTCGACCAGGTGCGCGAACCAGGTGTTCACCGAGTGCTGGGTCGCCCCGTAGATGTTGAAGGTGCCGGCCTCACCGTCGCCGGCGTTGCCCGGCTCCCATGGCTTG
>Ga0268241_10000041_pt1 | contig 15011 bp, 11 predicted proteins | sample BulsoiAmnAmmetaG_FD_200248 | JGI IMG/M metagenome (GOLD analysis project Ga0268241, IMG submission 200248) | Bulk soil microbial communities from Mexico - Amatitan (Am) metaG (v2) (version 2) | ecosystem: Environmental > Terrestrial > Soil > Agricultural land | place: Mexico: Amatitan, Jalisco...
CCTCCTCGGCCCCGCACCCTTCGACGACGACGACACCTCGCTCGACGACAAGGTCGGCGTCGCCTGCGGGCTGGCGTACACCAGCGCGGGCGGCGAGACGCTCGAGATCGAGGTCACCGTGCTCCCCGGCCGCGGCAAGCTCGCGCTCACCGGGACGCTGGGCGACGTCATGAAGGAATCGGCGAGCGCGGCGATGAGCTACGTGCGCTCGCGTGCCGCGGCGCTCGGCATCGAGCGCGACTTCCACCGCACGCGCGACATCCACATCCACATTCCCGCCGGCGCGACGCCGAAGGACGGCCCCTCGGCGGGGATCGCGATCGCGATCGCGGTCGCCAGTGCGCTGACCGGCATCCCGGTGCGCGGCGACGTCGCGATGACCGGCGAGGTCACGCTGCGTGGACGCGTGCTCGCGATCGGCGGACTGAAGGAGAAGGCGGTCGCCGCGCACCGCTGCGGGATCCGGCACGTGATCATCCCGCACGGCAACGCGCGCGAGCTCGACGAGATCCCGGACGAGGTGCGGGACGCCGTCGCCTTCCACCCGGTGAAGACGATGGACGAAGTCGTGACGATCGCGCTGCGCGCGCAGCCGTCGGCGGCGCGCGAAGGCGCCGGGGCGACCGCGCACTGATGGGCGAGGACGCGACTCCGTCCGCGCGGCCGCACGATCCGCTGGTCATCCGCGACATCGAGTATCTCGGACCGATGGCGTCGCCGACCGGCTGGCGGCCAGAGCATCCGTTCCCGGAGATCGCCTTCGCCGGGCGGTCGAACGTCGGCAAGTCGTCGCTCATCAACAAGCTGGTGCGGCGGAAGAAGCTGGCGCGGGTGAGCAACACGCCAGGCCGGACGCGCGAGATCCACTTCTTCCGCGTCAACAAGGACTTCGTGCTCGTCGATCTCCCGGGGTACGGCTACGCGCGCATCTCCCGCGAACGGCGCGCCGAGTGGCGGCCGCTGATCGAGGGATTCCTGAAGCGAAGCCCGGGGATCCGCGGGATCGTCCAGCTCCTCGACGCGCGCCACGATCCGACCGGGGACGACGAGCAGATGCTCGGCTTCCTCGCCGAGCTGGGGTTGCCGACGATCGTCGCGGCGACCAAGATCGACAAGCTGTCGAAGTCGGCGGTCCGGCGCCGCCTGCGCGAGCTGGCGGACAGCATCGGGATGGACGAGTCGCAGATCATCCCCTTCAGCGCGGTGACCGGGGAGGGGCGCGACGAGCTGGCGGAGGCGATCGTCGAGCTGATCGCGCAGCCTTCGTGGCGGGACACGACCAGCGGTGAGGAGGACGCGGATGTCGAGGATCGTTAGGCTGGCGGCGGTGGCGGCGATGGTCGGGTGCGCGAGCACCGGGGGAGCGCCGGCGCCGAGCACCGCGCCGCGCGAGTCGCGTCCGCCCTCGACGAGGACCGATACCGCGCCGGCGCTCGTCCCCGCCGGCTACGGGACGCTGCGGCAGGACGACATCGCGCTCAAGATGCAGGTGGACCAGGTGCAGGTGCGCGCGATCCCGCTCGACGAGTCGGTGATCCGCGTCCTCGCCCCCGACTCGTATCGATCGCTGCACGGGCTGCGCGAGAGCAAACGCGACGCGATCGAGCGGCTCGCGGGGCGGTATCTCCTTCGCGAGCGCAACGTGTGGCTCGTCAGCTTCTTCGGCCTCGCCCCCGACGCGCGGTTCCAGCCGGGGGAGCTGACGCTGACCGTCTCCGGGCGCGACTACCGCCCGGTCGAGATACTCCCGCTCAGCGCCGGCTTCGGGGAGCAGCGCCTCGACCAGCGGGAGACGCAGACCGCGCTCTATCTCTTCGGCGACGGAGTCAATCTCAGCCAGCCGATCGTCGCGCGCATGCAGGGACGCCAGGACGCATCCTGGGGCGACATCCTGCAGCGGATCGAGCAGGAGCGTGCCCTCATCCGCGGCCGCGCCGCGCGCACGGGAGCCGACGGCGGCCGCTAGCGGCCGGCGCCGGTCCCCAGCGTATCGGTGACGCCGGCGTCGGGCGCCTCCCGCGACGCGCGCTCCACCGCCTCTTCAGGCGCCTTCTCTCCCACCATCGCGAGCGCGCGCGAGCTCTTGGCGAGGAACCTCTCGCGGAGCAGGAGCTGGCCGTCCACGACCATCCGGTGCCCTCGCGCGATCACCTCGCGGATCTCGAGCGATTCGCGGTCGAGCACGAGCAGGTCGGCGTCGCATCCGGCGGCGAGATGGCCCTTCTCCTTCAGCCCGAGGATGCGCGCGGGGTTCGCGGTCACCAGGCCGAGCACCAGCTCGAGCGGATGCCGGTGGTCGAGCACGAGCCCGCGAAGCTGCTGGTAGAGGATGTCGGGCGTCGCGGAGTCGGCGTCGGAAGAGATCGTGAGGCGCTCCGGCGGACCGTCGTGGTCGAGGTAGAAGCGCAGCCACTTCGCGACGTCCTGATCGACGACGTCGAAGTCGATGTTCGCGCCCCTCTTCGCCAGGCTGATGGCCTCGCCGAGCAGCTTCTCGTTGCGCTGCACATGGGTCGGGTAGAGCCACTCCGGCTTCACCTGGAAGTCGTCGATGAGCTCGCGCAGCGGGCGGAGGCGAACGTCCTCCTCGCCGACGTGGAAGTGCGTGATCCCCGCCTTTCCCGAGAGGAGACCGCCGACGTGGGTGTCGCGCACGAGCTTGGCGAGCTCCTGCGCGGACTGGTTGAGTCCACGCTCGTCGGCGATCGCGACCTCCCCCGCACCGACGATCTCGTGGATGAAGAGCATGTCGCTCCGGACGGAGTCGAGCACCGTCGTCGGCGGGACGTTGTAGCCGCCCGTCCACATGTACGCCGAGAGCCCCTCCTCGTGCAGGGCCTTCACCCGCGCGAGGAGTCCCTCGATCGTCTTCATGGTCGTGTCGACCCCGAGCGTCCCGACGACGGTCGTCACGCCGGCGCGCACGATCTCGCGCGGGAAGATCATCGGCGTCTGGAGGGCGAGGCTCCCCTCCCCGCTCCCGCCGAGCAGATGCTCGTGCGGGTCGATGATCCCCGGGGCCACGACGCACCCCGACGCGTCGATCGCCTCGTACTCCACGCCTAACGCGTCGAGGGCGCGCCGGTCGACCGCGCCGACCCGCTCGATCCGGTCGTTCGCCACGAGGATCGACCTGCGCCCTCGCGGAACCGGATCGTGGACCTCGCCGTTCTCGATGAGGATGAACATCCCCGCTCCCGTGCCTGGTCTGCTCGTCCACGGGGCAGGTTCCAGACCAGCGGGCGAATCGTGACCCCTCGCGCACGCCCCGCGGGTCGAACTCACGAGCTCGAGCGCTTATGATTGGGGCGGCGGCCGGGGGAAGACGATGCTTCCGCCACGCCGCGCGATACTTCCACAGGACACGACGATGGCACTCCTTCCCCTCCGTACGCTCGCCGACGCTCCCGTGCAGCGGCTCGAGCGCGAGTGGCTCGACGGGATCGCTGACGCGCTCGCGAAGCCGGACTGCGACCGCGCCCGGCTCTGCCGCACCACGCTCAGCGAGCTGCTGATGCCGCAGTACGCGGCGAACTGGGAGACCGCCGTCGCCGACCCGGCCCTTCCCCTCGGCGCCCGGCTCGCGCTCGCCGCGATGGACCCGCGCAACGTGACGCTCGAGCCGGAGTACTATGCCGACTGCGACGACGCGCGCTTCCAGCGCGTGAAGCCGCTGCTCTGGCTCTGGTACTCCTTCGACCGGTCGCCGTTAGGCGGGCAGGCCGTCTCGCTCGGCGTCCGCCTGCGCCGCATCCTGGCGCGCCACATCTTCCGGCGCTGCGGGGAGAACTTCAAGGCGTTCCAGCACGTCGAGTTCTCCTTCGGCTACAACATGGAGGTCGGCGACGACGTCGTGGTCCACCGGCACGTGCTCCTCGACGACCGGGGCGGCATCCGCCTCGGCAACAGGGTGTCGATCAGCGACTACGCCAACATCTACAGCCACACCCACAGCATCGTCGAGCAGAAGGACGTCACCAACGCGGTGACCGTGCTCGACGACGGCGTGCGGATCACCTATCACGCGACGGTGCTGGCGGGCGTGCACGTCGGCGAGCAGGCGATGGTCGGCGCGGTCGCCGTCGCGACGAAGGACGTGCAGCCGTACCACGTGAACGTCGGCATCCCGGCGAAGAGCGTGCGCGTCAAGCCTAACGCGCCGCAGACCAACGACTGCCTGCCGACGGCGAGGGCGAGAAGCAGGGAGTAGTGGGCTACGGGAGTACGGGAGTACGGCACTGCCATGTGGCGTTTGCGTACTCCCGTACTTCCGAAACCCCCGTACCCCCGGCTTCCCCGCTACCGTCCGACCGTCAGGCGCCAGAGGCGCGGCGAGCCGGGAAGGATGTTGTTGTTCCCCTGCGACGTCGGGTAGTAGCGCGCGTCGGCGATGTTCTCGACGTTCAGCTGCAGGTGGAGAGACGCGGGCAGCTCGAGGAAGATCGCGCCGTCGAGCCGGGTGAACGCGGGGAGCGTGACCGTGTTGTCGATCGCGGCCCAGCTGCGCCCCTGATGGATCAACCCCACCCCGACACCGACGGGGCCGGCGACGGCGACGCGGTTCCAGAGCGAGAGCGTCCGCGCCGGGACGAGGGGCACCGTCGCGCCGGACTTCGCCGCGGTCGTCGCGCTGAGGATTCGCGCGCGCTGCGCCGCGATGCCTCCCGCGACCTGCCACCACGCGAGCGGGCTTCCGGTCACCTCGAGCTCCAGCCCGGTGCTTCGCTGCGCACCCGTCTGCACGATGCGCGAGGGATCGTTCGCGTCGCGCGCCTGGCTGTTGCTCCGGTCCAGACGATAGAGCGCGGTCGTCACCGCCAGCGCCGGGGTCGGCGACCACTTGGCGCCCACCTCGTGGTTCGCGAACCGCTCCGGTCGCAGCGCGCTCGTCGTCGCGTTGAGCGACGCGAACTGGTCGCCCGCGCTCGGCAGCGCCGAGTACCCGGCGCTGGCGTAGAGCGATACCGGCTCGACGGGCTTGAAGACGATCCCGCCGCGCGGCGATACCATCACGTCCTCGCGATGCAGGCGCGCTCCGTCCCGATGATCGGCCAGTCGCAACGCGAAGCGCTCGATGCGTGCGCCGAGCACGCCCTGCCAGCGCGCCGAGAGCGTGACCTGATCCTGCACGTAGATCGAGCCGACGTTCGCGGTGACGTCGTTGTCGGCATCCGTCGCGCTCCGGCGGAACTCGACCGGGGCAGTGACGGTCGGGTTGGCGAGCGGGACGGAGACGGAGGTGGCATTTCCACCGAAATAGCCGGTGTGGCGACGATTCGTCGTCTCCTGCCGTCCGAGCTCGAGTCCGACGAGCAGCGTGTGCCAGGTTCCGCCGAGCCCCAGCCCCGCGACGAGCTCCGTCTGGTTGAAGAGATTCGCGCGGCGGGTCACGTTGTTGTACCCCGAGATGCTCACCGTCGCCGCGTCGCTGCTCACCGCGCCGGGAACGAGGTTCTGGTAGAACTTGTCGTAGTCGGCGAAGCGCGTCTGGCTGCGCAGCATGACGCCGGGCGAGAGCGAGCGCTCCGCGACGAGCCGCGCGCCGTCGACGCGCGCGCGCGCCCGGTTCACCGCGGTATTGCCGAAGAAGGTCTCGAGCGCGACCGGCGCGGGGAGTCCGCGCCAGGACGGAATTCCGCGGTCGACGATCCGACGGTCCTCGAAGTGCTCGTAGGCGACGCGCACGGAGGTGCGCTCGCCGAGGTACGCGGCGACCGGATTGATCCCGGCGCGCCGCAGCTCGACGCCGTCGCGGAAGCTCCCCGAGTGCTCGACCATGGCGTTCAGCCTCAGCGCCCCGGCGCCACCCACCCCGTCCCCGAGATCGAGCGAGGCGCGCCGGTGGTCGAAGGCGCCGAGCTCGAGGTCCGCCGCACGCCGCGTCTCGCGCGTCGCGTCCCTGGTGACGCGGTTGATCACGCCGCCCCCGCCGCCGCGGCCGAAGATCATCGCGTTCGGACCCTTCAGCGCCTCGACCCGCTCGACGTTGTACATGTCGCGCAGGTACTGCACGTCGTCACGCACGCCGTCGACGAAGAAGTCCGCCGTCGAGCTGTTGCCGCGGATCACCGGCTGATCGCGATGCCCCTCGCCCTGCCCCATCGTGACGCCGGGGATGTAGCGCACGACGTCCGCCATCCCGCGCATCGACTGGTCGGCGATGAGCTCGTGCGTCACCACGCTCACGCTCTGCGGGACGTCGCGCAGGGGCGTATCGGTCTTCGTGGCGCTGGTGGAGCGGAGCGTCGCGTACCCGCGCTCGCGGGCGCCGGTGACGCGCACTTCGTCGAGTGGAACGACCGCCGCGCGACGCAGGCTGTCGGAGGAAGGGCTCACGGAGACGGCCGTATCGCGGCCGGCCCGGGTCGTATCCGGAGTCTGGCCAGAGAGGGCGAGCGGAGCGGCCGAGATGGCGCAGGCGATGAGGATTCGCATGACGTGCGTGGAAGAATTTTCAATCCCGACAGGTGTTATCGGAATTGCGCGAATCCTAGCGGAGGCGACGATGCGAGTCAACGCGGGGGTCAGAAGACTCGCAGCACGTCCTCCACCGGACCGGCGTTCCCCGCCGACAGCAGCTGCACGATCTCGCGCAGCGAGGAGCGCTCGCGCGGCCAGACGAAGCGGGCGAGCGCTTCCTCGACGGGGAGCCACTCCCACGCCTGATGCTCCGGACCCAGCGTCACTTCCCCTCCCTCCCCGACGAACGCGGCGAAGACCACCGCGAGCTGCACGGTGCGCAGCTTGTGCAGGTAGAAGGGGGCGATCGTGACGTTGTACAGCCGCTCGACGGCCAGCCCGGTCTCCTCGCGAACCTCGCGCACCGCCGCCATCTCGGGCTCTTCGCCCGCCTCGATGCGTCCATGCACCGTCTCCCACGCCGTCGGGCAGCGCGTGTCGAGCGAGCGCTGAAGGACGAGCACCCGCCAGCCCGTGGGTCGTGGACGGATGACGAAGACGTCGATGGTGCCGACGGAGAGCTGGGCCATGCGTGCTCGCGATGCGTGGGCCCGCAAGATAACGCCTTCACGGATCGACGAGATCGAAGTCGTCGAGCGAGGCGACCGTCGGGCGCGCGAGGCTCTCCCGCGCGCGGCGCACGAGCGCCTCCGCGGGCGGAGGCAGTGGCATGTCGAGCACGCGTCCGATCTCGGCGATGGATGTCGCGCCGGCGACGACCTGGTCGACACCGCTCTCCCACAGCCGCCGCATCCCCTCGCCGCGCGCGAGATCGGCGATCGCGTCCGATGAGGCGCCACTCGCGATGGCCCGCTCGATCGCCGCTGACGCGATGAGCGTCTCCACCACGGCGAGCCGGCCGTGGTAGCCCGTGCGTCCGCAGCGGCCGCATCCCTGCTCGCGCCAGCGCGGCGTGTGTTCGGGGATCCAGCGCCCCAGCGCGGGGCCGAGCTGGGTGTCGTCGCGCGCACGACAGCTCTCACAGAGCCGCCGCAGAAGCCGCTGCGCCACGACCCCCTTGAGCGACGCCGCGACCTTGTACCGGTCCACTCCGAGATCGTCGAGGCGCGCGATCGCGCTGGCTGCATCCAGGGTGTGCAGCGTGGAAAGGACGAGATGACCGGTCAGCGCCGCCTGGACGGCGATCGACGCCGTCTCCGCGTCGCGGATCTCGCCGACGAGGATCACGTCCGGATCCTGGCGCAGGATCGACCGGAGGGCCGCGGCGAAGGTGAGCCCGGTACGCGCGCTCACCTGCACCTGCACGATGCCGGGCAGCCGGTACTCGATCGGATCCTCGACGGTCACGATGTTCACTGCCCGCTGCTGGATGGCGCGGAGCGCACCGTAGAGCGTCGTCGTCTTGCCGGAGCCGGTGGGCCCGGTCACGAGGACGAGTCCCTCGCGAACCTCGAGCAGGGCGCGGACGCGATCGAGCTGCGGCCCCGCGACGCCTAACGCGTCGATGCTCGCCGCACCGGCGCGCGCGTCGAGCACGCGGAGGACGACCTTCTCCCCGTGCGCGGCGGGGAGCGTCGAGACGCGGAGGTCCACCTGCCCCGCGCCGATCGTCACGCTGATCCGGCCGTCCTGCGGACGGAGGCGGTCGGCGATGTCGAGCCCCGCCATGATCTTGATGCGCGACACGAGCGGAAGCCCGACGCTCGGCTCGAGCGTTCGCGCGTGTCGCAGCAGCCCGTCGACGCGATGCCGGACCGCGACGCCGGCCGGCTCGAGCTCGAGATGGATGTCGCTCGCGCGCGCGGCGATCCCCTCCCCGATGAGCGTGTCGACGAGCCGCACGACCTCGCCGTCGGGGTGCGCCGGCTCCTCCGCGACCGCGGGCGCTCGTGAAGTCGGCGCGGCCGCGATCGGTCGCGAGTCGTAGAGGCGGTCGAGCGCGCGAGCGATCACGGCCGGCGACGCGAGCAGCGCCCGGATCGAGCGTCCGGTGGCGAAGGCGAGCGTTCGCTCGCAGTCGAGGTCGAAGGGTGTCGCCGTCGCGAGGGTGAGCGTCGTGTTCGTCAGCTCGAGCGGGACGACCTGGAAGCGCCGCGCCCACGCCTCCTCGACGAAGTCCCGCGCCGCCGCGCCGGGAAGCGATCCGTTCCATCGCTCCAGTGCGTGCTGGTGGGCGAGCATGTCGAGCAGTCGCGCGTCGTCGACGAGGCCGCGACGCACGGCGCTGGTCCAGAGACTCTCGCCGGCGGTCGCGACGAGGCGTTCGAGCGCCTCCGCGGGGACGAGGGTCGCCAGGGTGGGAAGGATCCACGCGTCGCGCGAGGCGGGAGTGAACGAGGGTGCCGACATGGCCCGACGATCGCCTCGGCGGCGACGGCGGACGTCATCGTCGCGCCGCGCTTCGAATCGTCCGGCCGCCGAGTCTAGAGCACGCTCCAGAACTCGCGCGCGATGTCCACCGAGAACGTCCAGCGTCCCTCACGAAGCCCGCGCGCGACGTCGAAGCGCACGACGTCGAAGGGGCTGAGCACCCCGAGGCCGATCGACGGATACACCCCCGCCCGTCCCGCCGGCGCGGCCAGCGGGCGATCGACCCAGACCGCGTGCGCGAACGGCGCGAGTCGCGCCTCGCCCGGCGCGCGCCCGAAGCGACCGAGGTTGATCGGCACGAACGGAACCGGAAGCTGCAGCTCGACGTGCTGCGTCGCGCCGGCGCGCGCGACGAAAGCGTGAAAGTCGTAGCCGGGGCCCGATGTCGGGCCGCCGAGGAAGACGAGCTCCTGCGGCGGGACCGGGTCGCGCGAGCCGGCGCCGGCGATCGTGGTTCGGAGCGCGAGCGTGGCGCTGCCTAACGGCCGCTCGGCGCTCACCGCTGCGGCGCCGCGCAGGACCCGTGCGCGCACGTGGGGAGCTTCGGCGCGCATGTCGCTCCAGCGGACGTTCGCGTCGCCGCGCAGCACGAAGTCGAGCGGCACCTTGAGCGTTGGGCGCTCGAGCGACAGCGTGAACCGCGGCCCCCGCTGCGCGCGCGCCGGAAGCGTCGGCTCGTAGCGGCCGCTCGCCGGGACGGCGTTCACCGCGAGCGGACGCTGGCGCTCGACCGCTCCCTCCAGACGCCAGACGAGCCCCGATTCCCACGCCCAGATCGCGCGCGCGCTCACCGAGCGCACGGCGTACGGATCTGTGTAGTCGCTGCCGAACTCCTGCGCCGCGATGCTGTTCCGCACGATCGAGACCTCCTGCTCGTCTCCCGCCTCGCGGAAGTCGTCCTGCGCGGAGAGGTCGAACCCGCTCCCGCTCGCCCGTCGCCAGCCGATGCTTCCCCGCCCCTTCGCGCGCCTGTCGTCGATCCCGTAGCGCCCCGCGGCGGAGACGGTGAGCCCCTGCCCCAGATGCGCGGCGACGGCGGCGCCAAGCGCGAGTCCCTCGACGCGGTTCACGCGCGCCAGATCGGAGATCCCGCGTGCCGAGACGGCGCCGCCGCGTGCTCGCGCGAGCGCCTGCTGGCGCACGAGGGCGCGCGCCTCCTCCTGCACCCTTCGAACATCCTCGTCGGTCACCGCCCGCACGTCGCTCGGCAGCGAGTCGAGGATCTTTCCGGTGAACCCCTCGCGCAGCCGCTCGCGGGGCTTGCCGTATGCGATCTCGGCGCCGCCGAAGAAGCTCATCGGGATCCCCTTGTTCACCTCGTAGCAGCAGATCTCCCAGCGGCCGCGGATGATCCCGCGCACCGGGTACTCCATCCAGGTCCCCGTGCGCCGGATCTCGACCTCCTGGCGGCTCGGCAGCCAGAAGCGCCCCTCGACGAGGGAGCTCTCGAGCACGACCGAGATGTCCTCGAGCGCCTTGTCGCGCAGCGCGGCACGGGTGAAGGAGAACGCCATGCGGACGACCTGCGCCGTCTCGCGCTCCACGAACACCGCCCCGACGAGCCGCGGCAGGTTGTCCTGCTTCGGGCGGACGCGGACGATGTCCACCGTGATCGTGCGTCCCGGGTAGGTGATCCGCAGCGAGTCGCCGACGCTGAAGTCGTAGTCGCGCAGCCCCGCCTCCGAGAGCGGATGCGGGACGTCGAGCACCTCGTCCCCCTCGCCGATGCGGATGATGTCGGGAAAGTTGTTCTGGACGATCCCCAGGTGATCGCGGTGGTAGGCGATGTCGGTGGGGAGAAGCAGCGTGTCGCGCTGCCCCATGATGCGCTGCTTGCTGAGATTGGGCGCGCGCCAGTAGACTTCCAGCGCGAGCTCGTCGGCCTTCACGATGCGCGGCGGCTCACGGAACCCCTCGCCGACCTGCGCGAGGAAGGTCAGGTAGCCGTGAGCCTGCGCGTGATAGTCGACGAGTCCGGAGTCGGCGAGCTCGCGCGCGCGGCGCTCCGTCGCCTGGCGGACCAGCGCGAGCGTCCGCTCGTCATTCCATTCCTGCGCAGCCCCCGGGCGCGACGTCACTCCCACGAGACCGACCGCGGCGACCGCCGCGAGCACCAATCGCCGCATGATTCGCGAATATCGCGGGCGCACCAGCGCCGAACAAGCTCGGAGCGCCCGCGCATGAGCTTCGAGCTCTTTCGCGAGCGCGCGCGACAGGGCGGGATCGTCCCCGTGTGGCGCGACTGTCTCCTCGACACGGACACGCCGGTCACCGCCTTCGCGAAGCTGCGCCGCGGCCCGTTCGCCTTCCTGCTCGAGTCGGCTCCAGCCGGCGGCGAGACCTGGTCGCGCTACACCTTCCTCGGCACCGAGCCTCGCGGCGCGTGGCGGCTGCAGAACGGGGTCGTGCACGACTGGTCGCCCGAGCGCGGCTGGCACAACGAGCGGCGTCCGGAGGATCCGCTCGCCGATCTCCGGTCGCTCGTCGACGCGCACCAGCCGGTGGACGTCCCCGAGCTCGGCGCGTTCTGGTCGGGCGCGGTGGGCTACTTCTCGTACGACGTCGTGCGGCTGATCGAGAAGCTTCCCGATTCGCGAAGCGGAGGACCGCGCGTTCCCGACGCGCTCTTCGTCTTCACGCGCGCGGTCGTGATCATCGACCATCTGCGCTCGCAGGCGCGGGTCGTCGTCGGCGTCCCGCTCGCGGCGTCGGCCGACGAGGCGACGCTGCGCGCGGCGTACGACGACGCCTCGCGCACGATCGACGAGACCATCGCGCGCCTTCGCGCGCCGCTCGAGCTTCCGCCGCTCGACCTCGACCGCGACGCGCGGCCGGCGACCGGACGATCGACGTACGATCGCCTGCGCTTCATGGGGGACGTCGAGCGGATCCGCGAGTACATCTTCGCCGGCGACGCCTTCCAGGTGCTCCTCGCGCGGCGGATCGTCGTCCCGCACGACTTCCCGAGCGACGCGCTGTACCGGGCGCTGCGCGCGCTCAACCCGTCGCCGTACATGTACCACCTCGTGCTCGACGGGGTCGAGCTCGTGGGCAGCTCGCCCGAGCTGCTCGTGCGCGTCGCGGGGAGCCGCGTCACGGTCCGTCCGATCGCCGGCACGCGCCCGCGCGGACGCACGCCGGGCGAGGACGAGGCCCTCACCGCCGAGCTCCTCGCCGACGAGAAGGAGCGCGCCGAGCACATCATGCTGGTCGACCTCGGCCGCAACGACGTCGGGAGGATCGCCCGATACGGGAGCGTGGAGGTCACCGACCTGATGACGGTCGAGCGCTACTCGCACGTGCTGCACATCGTCAGCGAGGTACGGGGGACGCTGCCCGCCGACGCGAGCGCCATCGACGTCTTCCGCGCGGTCTTCCCCGCCGGAACCATGACGGGAGCGCCGAAGGTTCGCGCGATGCAGATCATCGACGAGCTCGAGCCGGAGCCGCGACGGGCCTACGCGGGAGCAGTGGGCTACATCGCCGCCGGGGACCGGCGCATGGATCTGGCGATCACCATCCGCACCTGCGTGATCGCCGACGGCGAGGCGTCGGTGCAGACGGGCGCCGGGATCGTCGCCGACTCGGTCGCCGAGCGGGAGTGGGAGGAGACGGAGAACAAGGCGCGGGCGATGCTGACCGCGATCGGGCAGGTCCGGAAGGCGCTGGGGATCGCGCCCCCGTGACCTGGCGCACGCGGACCGGGTCCGTGGATGGCAGCCCGGCCGCTATGCGCACGGGGATGGGGTCGTCATATTTGTCGCGATGGCTTTCAAGCTGATCAGCACAGAGGGGGAGCAGACGTTCGAGCTCCGATCGGGGGGAACGCTCGTCGTCGGCCGCGCGCTGACGAGCGACATCCCCGTGCTCGACCCGACCATCTCCCGCCGCCACGCCGAAGTCGCCTGGGACGAGAGCGGCGTCCACGTCCGCGACCTCGGCTCGAGCAACGGCACCTTCCTCAACGGCGTGAAGGTGGAGACGGCCAGGCTCTCCCCGGGCGACGTGATCACCTTCGGGAAGGTCCCCTTCCGGCTGAAGGAGATCACCGCCGACCCGCGCGCCCACGCCGCCGACACGCCGACGTCGTTCGGCGCGCCGGTGCCGGCGGGGGCGACGATCATTCGCAAGCTTCCGACCCGCGATTCGCGGCAACCCTTCGCGGCCTATCGCAGCAGCGGAGCCACTCGCGTCGTCGAGGAGACGACCCCGATCCGGACCGAGGACGACAAGAACGAGCAGAAGCTGGCGCTCCTCCTCGAGGTCTCGAAGGGGCTCACCAGCGCGGTCGACGTGGACGCGCTGCTCGACAAGATCGTCGGCGAGGTCTACAAGATCCTCGACGTCGATCGCGTCGCCATTCTCCTCGTCGACGACCAGGGCGACCTGCAGCCGAAGATCGCGCGCGACAAGCGCGGAGTGACCGCGGGGCGGATGGTGCCGCAGTCGATCGTGCGCAAGGTGATCGAGGAGAAGGTCGCGATCCTCTCCGACAACACCCTCGAGGATCAGCGCTTCGGCGGGCAGTCGATCGTCATGCAGCGCGTGCGATCCGCGATGTGCGGGCCGCTGATCGGCAGCGAGGACCGCGTGCTCGGCGTGCTGTACGTCGACAACCTCACGACCGCGCACCGCTTCAGCGAGGACGACCTCGAGTTCCTCATCGCCTTCGCCGGGATCGCCGGCGTGGCGATCGAGAACTCGCAGTTCGCCGACCGCATCCGGCGCGAGACGCTGGTGCGCAGCAACTTCGAGCGCTTCTTCGCGCCCGGTCTCGCCGCGCGAATCGCCAGCTCGCCCGACGCGGTGAAGCTCGGCGGCGACAAGCGGCAGGTCGCGGTGCTCTTCAGCGACATCCGCGGCTTCACCGCGCTCTCGGAGACGATGACGCCGGACGAGATCGCGAAGCTCCTCACGGAGTACTTCACCGAGATGGTGGAGTGCGTGTTCAGGAACGGCGGGACGCTCGACAAGTTCATCGGCGACGCGGTGATGGCGCAGTGGGGCGCGCCGATCGGCGAGCCCGACGACGCCGACCGCGCGATGCGCGCCGCGATCGAGATGATGACCGCGCTCGACGAGCTGAACGCGAAGTGGCGCGCCGCGGGGAAGCCGCAGCTGTCGATCGGGATCGGGCTCAACTTCGGAGAGGCGTTCGCCGGGAACATCGGCTCCGAGCGCCGGCTCGAGTTCACCGTCATCGGCGACACCGTCAACACGGCGAGCCGGCTCTGCTCCGCCGCGGACGGGGGCGAGATCCTCCTCTCCGACGACTTCCGGCGCGCGCTGCGCGAGCCTCCGCCGCTCGAGGAGCGGCCGGCGATCGAGCTGAAGGGGAAGAGCCAGCGGATCCCGCTCTACCGCGTCGCGACGTCGTGACGCGGTCGCTCGACGCGGCCCCTCCGGGATACCTGCACGTCTCGATCGCGCGGCGACGCGCGGTCGTGCGCGCGCGCGAGGCGGAGGACATCCGTGACGCGCTCACCTGGCAGACCCTCCACGACTGGGCGGCACGCGTACCCGGAGCGCGCGAGTATGTCGGGCGCGAGTTCGCGTACGGCGTCGCGCTTCCCTCGAGCGGCACGCGCGTCGTCGTCAGGCATGCGCGTCATGGCGGCATGCTCCAGGGGCTGACGCAGGACTTCTGGCTCGGGGCGGGACGCGCGCCGCACGAGCTGTCGGTCGCGATGCGGCTGGACGCCGCCGGGGTCCCGACGCCGCGGTTCGTCGCGTACGCCGTGTATCCCGCGGGCTTCGGGCTCTCGCGCGTGGACGTCGCGGTCGAGGAGATCGCCGACGCGCGCGACCTCGCCGCCGTCGTCGCCGCGGAGAACGGTTTCCCGGACACGCTGCTCGAGGCGGTCGCGAGCCTTCTCGCCGCGCTCGCCCGCGCGGGCGCGCGACACGAGGACCTGAACCTCAAGAACGTGCTCGTCACGGTGCGCGGCGGCGCGACGACGGCGTGGGTCATCGACGTGGACCGCGTGGTCTTCGGCGTGCCTCGCGTGCGCGCCCTCGAGGCGAACATCGCGCGGCTCGGACGCTCGGCGCGCAAGTGGCGCCGGGGACGCGCGCTCCCGCTCGAGGAGGACCGGCTCGCGGCGCTGGCGCGCCGCGCGCGCGAGATGGGGGCCCGCCGATGACCGTCAGGCTCGACCGCGTCGGCATCGTGATGATGAGCGCCGTCGGCGACGCCGTGCACGTCCTGCCGGTGATCAACG
>Ga0268241_10000042_pt1 | contig 14990 bp, 12 predicted proteins | sample BulsoiAmnAmmetaG_FD_200248 | JGI IMG/M metagenome (GOLD analysis project Ga0268241, IMG submission 200248) | Bulk soil microbial communities from Mexico - Amatitan (Am) metaG (v2) (version 2) | ecosystem: Environmental > Terrestrial > Soil > Agricultural land | place: Mexico: Amatitan, Jalisco...
GCCCTGTCCGCCGCTGCGCGGGCGCGCGAGCGGGTCGTCCAGGCCAAGCGCAGGGAACTGGCTGCCCACAAGCGGGCGGCTGTGCTGCACGAACAGGCGGCCGAACTCCAGCAGCGCCTCGGGCACAAGAAGCAGGCCGAGGGGGCACTGCAACGGGCCGCCCACGCGCAGGAGCTGTACGGCCTGGCCCTTGCGGAGCTGGCCGAATGGGGCCTGCCGGCCGCCTCATAGCGGGTCGCAGCATGCTGCGACGAGGCGAACGTTGGCTGAAGCGGCGGCCCCAGGCACGGGACGTCGCCGGGATCCACTTCCTGGAGGCAACTCGAATCTGGGCGACGCAGTGAGGCTCGCCAAGAGCGGCGGCGGGTAGACCGGGCCGCCCCCATTCGCCTTGACGCCACGCGCCGCGCCAGGCGCGGCTCGAATCGTGGCGAAAGTTGGCCGCCAGTGGGGTCGAAGGTCCCTGGCGGCACCTGCTCGCCTGCCGGATCGTGGCTGCGGTGAGAAATCTTGAGGTCCCTGGACCCGGGTCTTGAGGTGCGCGTCCTGGCGTGGTCTTGGCGCCGCATTCGAGGGGGCGGTCGAGCAGGAGGGAGACGAGGAGGAATCCGCGATGATGTGGGGATGGAGTGGTTGGAGCTGGTGGGGTTGGGCCCTGATGAGCCTCTCCATGATCGCGTTCTGGGGGCTGGTCATCTGGGGGATCGTGGCGCTGTTCCGGCGGCCCGGTGACAGGTGGCCGGGTGGCGGCAGCCCTGAGCAGTCCGATCCCGAGCGGATCCTGGCCGAGCGGTTCGCCAAGGGTGAGATTGACGAGGAGGAGTACAACCAGCGCCTGCAGGCGCTGCGGTCCGCCAATGGGCGGCCCGTCGATCTCTCCAGCAAGCCTTGACGGTGCCGCGGAGCCGGCGTAGCGCCGCGGCAGCTTCCAACTGGCGCGGAGCGCGAGCCCGCCCGCGGCCGCATGCACTCGTGGTAGAGACGAGGCATCACCAGCCCAGTTGATCACCCGACATCTGGGGCGTGACGATTCCGCGTGATGGTTGCGGTGCGGGCGAGCGCGCCTTCCCTTCCCGCCACTGCCCAGCGAGGACTCGGGGACAGCCGACGGCGCCCGGCACCCGGCTCGCAGGCCACACGGAGTCTGACCGGTCACACGGACAGCCAGGGAAACGGAACGACGGGCTGGTGGCCCTACGAGGCATTGACTGAGCTTGGCCCCCTACGGACGTTCCTCCCTGGGCGCAGGATGGGCAAGACCTCTCTGGCGAGCCGCTCTCGCTGCTCGACGCCATCGGCGGCAGGCGAGAGACTCAAGTTCAGGAACGAGAAGCCTTGGGAGACGAACCTGGCCAGCTGCTCGGCGACCTCCTCGGGGGCGCCGGCGATCTGACGATTGGTTCCGATTGCCGCGGCGCCTTCCTTGACCAGCACGCTGACGTTGAGGCCATAGGTGAGTGCTTCGGGATCGCGCCCGGCCCGGCTCGCGGTCTCGCGGATCCGGTCGAGGCTTCGGTACGCCCGCTCGGGCTCGAGCAGGAACAGCGACGGCAGCCAGCCGTCCGCCTTGCGCCCCACCAGGTCCAGCATCCTCGGTCCGAAGGCGCCCAGCCAGATCGGCGGGGGACTGACGCGCCTGGGCTGCAGCTCGGCCCCATTGGTGGTGAAGTGGCGGCCGGCGTAGGAGAAGCCTTGCTGGCGCCAGAGGCCCCGCAGGATATCGATGGCCTCCTCGGTGGCCGCCACCGTCTCGGCGGGTGAGCGTCGGGCCAGGCCGAACGCGCCAAACGCCTGGTGATTGATGGGAGCGCCGCCGCCCAGCGCCAGGATCAGGCGGCCACCGGCCAGCCGGTCGAGGGTCTCAGCCATCTTGGCCAGGACTGCCGGGTGGCGGTTGGGCAGGGCCAGGACGTTGGGAGCGAGCTTGATGGTGGTGGTGTTCGCCGCCAACCAGGTCAGCAGCGTCCACGTCTCCAGCGACGGCGGAGGCCCGTGAAGCACGTCGCGGTGCACCGTGACCGCATCGAAGCCCAGCGCCTCGGCATGCCGCGCCTCGGCCACCGTGTCGGCGCCCGGCGAGCTGGAGACCGTGATCCCGATGCCAGGGCGGGCGTTGAATAGCGAAGCTGAGGTCATCGTCTTGGTCCTGCCCCTCCTGGCGTCAGCCGCAACGCGGCAACCGCCAGGAGCCGTTGGTGTGCGCCGGGGCTGGTCGCCTCGGCGTGGTGCTACCGTGCGGGCCGAGGCTAAGGGGTTGTCCCCAGGGGAAGGTCAAGCGTCAGGGTGAAAGAAGCGCCCAGGTTCGACGTCGCCAAGGCCGACGCCGACGTCGTGACGATCGGGGAGGCGGCCAGGCGGGCGGGCCTCACCCCCAAGGCCGTCCGCCTCTATGAGGCGCGGGGCCTCCTGCCGCCGGTCAAGCGGACCGAATCCGGCTACCGACTCTATACCGAGCACGACCTCCGAGTGCTCCGCTTCATCCGCCAGGCTCGCACTGTGGGCCTGGGATTGGAGGAGATCCACACGATCATGGCGCTGCGCCGAGGTGGCATCCCGCCAAGCGAGGACGTCATCGCGCTGCTCGAGGCTCGCTTCGGTGGGATCAAGCGACAGATCGCGGAGTTCCAGTCGCTGCGGCACGCTCTCGCGGAGGTCCTCGATGCCACGATTTCGAGCGCTCGCCGCGGAGAGAATCCACAGCTCTGCCGCATCCTGGACCGGCTTTCGTAGGCTCGACCCCACCAGCCGGATCTTCCAGAAGGTTAATGCCCTGCTTGGCACCTGACCTGCCCAGAGCGTTCGAGGCCCTAACTTGGCGGTGAGCGCGTGGATCTCGCCCAACATGGCGACAGAGTAGGGAGCCACCATCCTCAATAGGCTGCGCCCTCGGTGAGCCGAGGGCGCAGCTGGTATCAAACGCTTCTCAGGAGGGCGTAGGGTCGTTGAACTGGCCCCGCTCGGCGCCGCGTTCGCCGTTGCGGCTGCGCTCGGCCCGCTCGGGCTTGGCGATCGCCCAGCGCAGGCTGGGGGCGACCTCGTCGGCGTCGATCTCGGTCACCGACCGCTTCTCCCCCTCAGGGGTCTCCCACGAGCGGGTCCGAAGCCGCCCCAGCACCACCGCGCGGTTGCCCTTCGAGAGGGACTCGGCGATGTTCTCGGCCTGGTCGCGCCAGGCGTTGACCCGGAAGAACGACGGCTCGCCGTCGCGCCAGCTGCCGTACTCGTACCGCTCCTTGCCGGTCAGCAGGTCGAGGCCGGCGTAGACCTTGACCTGCCAGTAGTCGCTGCGTTTTCGGATCATCTTGCTTGCCTAGCTGGAGTCGGTGTCATGGTTGAGAAACCAGGTCCGAATCGCCGTGGCGGAGACTGCAAGGGCAGCGCTATGCAGGTCCCAATGCTTCATGTCGCTGGGTACGAGCGTCCCTGCCAGGGAGCGCGGGACGTCCAGGCCATGGAGCCCGCCGCCGTGCACGAACGCCGAGCGCAACCCGTACATGGCCGAGCGGGCCTCCGTTCCCTCAGCGGCAGCGTAGGTCTCGATGAAGTTGCGGAAGCGGGCGGTAGGACCAGGACTACGGTCGCGCTTACAGCATGGGCAGGGGTCAGTCTTCTGCTCGGGAAGGAGGGCTTCGATAGCATTGATCGCTGCGATGTAGCTGAGCGACTTCGAGGTGTGCCAGACACGCCCGGCAGCATCGAACCAGTAGCTGGCACGCAGAAGCTGATCGCGCGTTCGCAGGTCGGCATTCTCGAAGCGATCGAAGACCGCATCGAGGCATGCGGGCACGCTCAAGTCGTCATCCGAGCGAATGCTATCCCGGGCGTAGTACTTGTCGTCTGGCACGACGGTCAGCTTCTGATGTCCAGCCGGGTCAGAGAAGTCGTCGGCTCGAGCGATGAAGCCGTCGACCATGTAGCCCTCGTTCACATACGCCGTATGTAGGCCGCCAGAAGTCGGTTCATGAAGCAGCACCCAGTGATGGGGATGTGCAAGCGACTCGCGCGTGATTTGACCGCGCAGCAGCAACGAAAGCAGCAGGTGCAACTCCCAGAAGCGCCGCCACCGTCGCGTTTCCGCAAGAGCGAAGTTGGCTGAACTGCGCGTTCGGTACTCAAGTATGAACGGGTGCTCGCCTAGGAGGAATCCTGGCCGGGGTGCCTGCTGGGGAGCGGGGAGGATCTGCCAGTCGTCGCCGTGTCGCCAGAACCCTTTGATCTCGGGGATGCTAAAGAGCACCCCGCGACGAACCTCGACCCCGACATCCGCGGCGAAGGCAGCCTCAGCGCACTCTCGCAGCGTCCTGACTAGCTCGTCCGTCAGTCCTAGTCCGGGCTCGTAGCGGACGATCTGGCCATGCCTGTCGTACACCACATCGAGCGCATGCCCTCTCTCTGGGTGGAAGTAGGTGACTCGCTCTCCGGACTCCCACCGGCTAAGCGGGAGCACATCCCTGAGGATGCTGACAAGCTCCTCGTCGGGAACACGCCCCAGCCCGAGCGCATCGCCAAGGGTCTCTTCGCTGATCATGGCTCCCGAACCTCGCCGGAGTCTACGGCGGTTACCGTGCCAGCAACCGTGCCAGAAGGTAGGTACTTGGAACGGCTCCTGAAATACCACGAGCGAAACCGCAGGTAGCGGAGGCGGACGGGAATCGAACCCGCCAGGCGGGGGACGCCCGCCTCAACGGTTTTGAAGACCGCGGAGCCCACCAGGACCCGGACGCCTCCGCGAGGGAGACTACCCGCCGGGTCGCTGGGCCGCCACGCTCCGCCCTCGCGCCGGAAGCAGCGAGGCGCCGTCCGATGGATGGCGCCCCGCTGAGAAGCCGGGTGATCAGCGCACTGGCGGTCAGGGCGTTGACGATCCCGTCGCTGTAGAAGCCGTTGTGCGGCAGGGTGCCCTCGCACAGCGCGTCGACGGAGTTGGGCTCGGGATAGTCGAACAGCGCCGGCACCGGACAGGGCGTCTTCGTGGCGGTGCCGTGCAGGGTCCGCTCGGTCACCGAGGGCGTCAGCGTGAGGCCGCCGTGGCGGTGGTCCCTCGACACATGGTCTATTGCCGGAGCTGACGTCTCCGAGCGGATTGACGCAGTCGGTGCCGGGCTGCGGCCGTCGCATTTGCGGACGGGCGACGTCGCCCGGCGCGCGAGCCGGTGTGGGCCGCCCATTTGCGGCCGAGTTGAGGGACGATTTCGCGGTCGCTCAGAAGTTGGCCAGCGCCGCGACGAAGACCCGCTCGATGTCGGCAGGGTTGGGCGCGGTGAAGACCTGCCCGCCGGTCGCCTTGCTGATCTGCCCGAGCGCGGCGACGTCCGCGTCCTTGCCGTAGGCGAAGCTGAGGATGCGAACCTTCTGATCGTCCTTCTGCTCCGCGCGCAACTGCTGCAGCAACTGCTCCAGGCTGATGCCGCCGCCCGGGTCGTCGTTGCGGCCGTCGGTCATCAGCACCACCAGGTTCAGCCGGTCGGGCGCGTAGTTCCGCTTGACGTACTGGTAGGCGGCCAGCGCCGTGTCGTACAGCCCGGTGTCCCCGTTCGTCGCAGCCATGTGATCCAGCTGCTGCTGGAGCCGCTGGAGGTGGGTCCCGCCGCCCGGTTCCTTGCCACCGACCGGACCGATCGGGACCGCCTGCCGGTAGTCGCGCGTGCCGTCGAGGCCGGTCGAGAATTCCCAGACGCCGACATCGCTCTCCGTGGTGAAGAGCCGCAGCGAGGCGGCCGCAGCCTGCTTCGCCAGGTCGATCTTGCGCAGGCCGCCGGTGCCGGGCACGACCTCGCGCATCGAGCCGGACACGTCGTAGACGGCCAGCAGGTTGGCGATCCGCCTGGTCTGGTCCCAGCCCTTCAGCGTGGCCGCCACCAGCAGCGGCTGCGGCGCCGGCAGCACCCGCTTGGGCTGGTCGGGAATCAGGCCGGCGTCGGGACTGATCTCCGCGCCGGGCTGCCCGCGGGCGCTGCGGAACCCGGCCGCCTGGAAGCGGCCCTGGATGGCCGGCGACTTGAGATAGAGGAGGAAGTCGCTGGCCGCCTCGCGCTTGGCGTCGTCGACCCAGGGCGCCTGCAGGACCAGCCACGGGTAGTCCGCCTGGAGGGTCCCCTCCTTGGGGTAGATCGCCGCCAGCGGCACCTTCGGCTTGGCCCGCTCGTCGCCGGCCGACGAGCTGTCGATGGGATTGCCCTGGTTGTAGTCCCACACCGACTTCTCGCTGAGCGGGACCGCGGAGACGTAGGTCAGGGCCTTGCCGGACTCGTCGGCGCGCTGGAGGTTGGCCAGCATCGTGCTGGTGGTGTCGGTCTCGTCACCCGGCGAGCGCGACACCTCGAGGATCATGGAGCCCAGCTCGGGCGCCTTCTGCTGCAGCTCGGCCGGGGTGGGCGGGTGATCGCCGCCGGCCACCACCATCCCGGCGCTCAGCAGCGCGCCGAGCCCGGCCTCGGAGAGCTTCGGGTCGGTCTTGCCGAGCTTGAACGGCCCCCAGTCCGGATGGCCGAAGGCCGCCCAGCCGGCCGGGTTGTGCAGCGCGGTGCTCAGGTCGCTCCAGCCGAGCGGCCGCCTCGGCCAGCCGAGCGCCTGCGCCATCGGCTTCGGCATGGCGATCACCAGCGGGGAGGTGGCCACGCTCGGGCGCTCCGCCGGGACGATGTCGGCGTCGCGCCCCTGTTGCAGCTGCAGCTCCAACTCCGACGCCCAGGTCGAGGCGGCCGGAACCCAGACGTCCGGGCGCGGGCCGGCGGCCTGATCGGTCCAGCCAGTCGCCAGCGCGGCGGTCGCCTCCGGAGAGTCGAGCGCGCGGACGTTGATGTTCACGCAGCGGTCGCCGACCACGGGCTTGGTGGTCGCGTAGTCCCTGGCGGCGTCGCGCAGCAGGCCGGCCTGGTCAGGGTCCGCGACCACCTGCAGGGTGACGGTCTTCGACCCGCAGGCCGAGGCGTCCGAGGAACGGTTGACGAACAGGTAGGCGCCGAATGCGCCGAGCAGCGCCACCACCATGATCAATGCGACCAGGAAGATCGAGTGGCCGGCCGAGCGTCGACCGGCCGGGCGGTGCCCAGGGGGGCCCGCAAGATGCCTACCAGTTGTCGACTCGCTCATCACGACACCGTCCTGCCCTGCTCCAACCGGTCCAAGCTCGCCACAGCCACGCCAGAGCTGGTCGAGCGGTACCGGTGCACGACGCCTGGGGGTTACGACGCACGAGGGAAAGCCTCCCGCGTTCCGGACGACAATGCAAAATCGCGCCGGAAAGCATCCTCCCTGAGAAGATCCTCCGGAAGAAAACAGGACAGATGCCCGAATTGGATATTGCGCGAGCGGAGGCGGGAGGTTTGGGCGCACTACCGGTCATGGGGAGCAAAGCTGCCATTTGATCGACGCCAAACCGCCACCGGAATGTGGCGGCAAACCGCGGCCGATTGTGTCACCCTGGGTGCATCGCCGCTGGGCTCCAGGCTCCAGTCGAAGGGCTGGGCCGAGGGGTCCACGCAACAGGGACGCTCCCCAGTCGAAGGGCTGGGCTCCCGTCCCCGGCGAACCCCCCGTGCGGCGGTCGCGGGCACCGTCGCCCGGGTAGGAACAGCGGCGACGCCGGTCGCCGGTCCATCCGGACCCGGCGACCGGCGCCCCCGCTCGGCGCCACAGCGCAACGCCGACGCAATCATCTGGCCGCCATGTCCGGCGTGGCGCGATCCCGCCGGCGTGACGCGATTCCGCCGGAGTGACGCGATCCCCCCGGCCTGGCCCGATCCCGCTGGCGTGACGCGATTCCGCCCGGCGTCGCGCGGCCTCGCAGGCTGCACCAGCGACGCGGGACTTCCAGGCGGCCGGGGCGCACCTGGCGGCCGCACCGGCCTCGCCTTCTTGACCCTGCATGCCGTCCTGGTCCCGGCCTGCCCGGTCCCTCCTGCCGATCCGCCTCCACGGCGTCCATAGCAACAGATTTGAGATAGCTTTCAATAATAAGCGCAATTCGATGAACTTCTAGATAACGAATTACGAAGCTGTCGTCGCATTGGACGCAGTTGCCCTCCATACTCGGGATCATGCAGCCTAACGAGGTGCGTTCCTTCCCTCTGCGCCGCCGACGCGTACCGCTGACGGCAACACTCATCGTTCTGGCCTTGGCCGTGGCCCCCGTCCTGACCGCGGCTCCCGCGGCCTCCGCGCGAACCGGCCCCCACGTCACCGCGCGTACCGGCGTCCTCATCGACACCGCCGATGGCGCCGTGCTCTGGCAGCGCGACATGCACCAGGCGCAGCTGATCGCGTCCACCACCAAGATCCTCACCGCGCTGGTCGCCGAACAGGCCTATCCCGCAAAGAAGGTCTTCATGGTCCCCAAGGCCGCCGAGAACGTCGACGGCACCAGATTCGGCTATCAGGCCGGCATGCGGGTTGCCCGCCACAACCTGCTCACCACCATGCTGATGGTCTCGGCGAACGACGCCGCCGAGACGCTCGCCGGCGCCTACCCGCAGGGCGGCCGGGCCGGGTTCCTCGCCGCCATGCAGGCGGAGGCGAACAGCCTGGGCTGCACCGACTCGACCTTCCGGGACCCGTCAGGCCTCGACGCACCCGGCCATCGCGGCAGCGCCGCCGACCTCGCGATCCTCGGCCGGGCGCTGCTGACCCGCCCGGAGCTCGCCAAGATCGTGGCTACCCGAACCACCGGCTATCGCTGGCCCGACCACCACATCCAGTACATCTCGAACCACAACCATTTCGTCGGCTACGGCAAGGATCCCGGCGCACTGGGCATCAAGACCGGCTACACCGTAGCCGCCCACTCGACCATCGTCGCGGCCCAGCGCCGTGGAGGCCGCACGCTGATCGCCGTCGCGCTCGGCACCGACCACATGTACGACGACGTGCGGTCGATGTTCGCCTACGGGTTCGCCGCCAGAACGCCCGCCGACGCCACCCGGCTGGGACGCGATCCCTCCGCGCCGCCCGCCTCAGCGGGCGCGACGGGAGGCCCTCGCCTGCCCGGCGGCAGCGTCGCCAAGCCGCACTCCAGGAGCGAGGACCCGATCCTGCAGCGGATGATGTCCACCCCGGTGCCCGCGCTGGCGACCGCGGCCATCGCGCTGCTGGTCATCGGCGTGATGGTGACCGCCTTCTCCCGCTCGCAGCGCCAGTAGCCACCGCCCGCCGCGGCGACGTTCGCCCGGCCGGCGCCCGGGTCCGATGCCGGCTTCCGCGCCGCGGAGCCGGTCGTCCCGCGCGGCGTCGGCCGGGCGAACGACTGTCCGAAGGTGTCAGCTGTCGTGGTGCCGGAAGATCACCACGGCGTTGTGCCCGCCGAACCCGAACCCGTTGGACAAGGCGACCTCGACATCGGCCTTCCGCGCCTGGTTGGGCACCAGGTCCAGGTCCACAGCGGGATCCTGGTCGGTGAGGTTGATGGTGGGCGGCAGGATCCCCTCGCGGAGCGCCAGCACGGTGGCGACCCCCTCGACCGCCCCCGCCGCGCCGAACAGGTGACCGATCATGGACTTCGTCGCGGAAACGGCGAGCCGGTCCGCGTGGTCTCCGAACGCCAGCCGGATGGCCTTGGCCTCCGAGACGTCGCCGGTCGGCGTCGAGGTCGCGTGGGCGTTGATGTACCCGACGTCGGTTGGCTGGATCGCGGCCGACCGGAGCGCACGCCGCATGGCCAGTGCCGCCCCGCTCCCGTCCTCGGACGGCGCGGTGATGTGGAAGGCGTCGGCCGACTGCCCGAAGCCGATTATCTCCGCGTGGATGGTCGCTCCCCGCTCCAGCGCGTGCTCGCGCTCCTCGAGGAGGAGCGCCCCGGCGCCCTCGCCCATCACGAAGCCGTCGCGCCGCGAGTCGAACGGGCGCGACGCCTCCGCCGGCCGGTCGTTGAACTTGGTCGACAAGGCCGTCATCTGCGCGAACGCGACCAGCGCGATGTCCACGAAGGCCGCCTCCGACCCTCCCGCGATCATCGCGTCCGCCTCGCCGAGCTGGATCGCCTGGAAGGCCAGGCCGATCGCGTGGTTGGAGGCGGCGCAGGCGGTCGTGGTGCAGAAGTTCGGGCCGCGCAGCTTGAGCGCCATGGCGATCTGCCCCGCGGCGGCGTTGGGCATGAGCTGGGGGACGGTGAACGGCGAGACCCGGTCGGGCCCCTTGGTGTGCAGCACCTTGTCGCTGGCGAGCAGGGAGCTGATCCCGCCGATGCCGGTGGCGAACAGCACGCCGGTCTCGTCCTTGTCGACCTTGCCCTCGATCCCCGAGTCCTGCCAGGCCTCGCGGGCCGCCGTCATGGCGAACTGGGTCGACCGGTCGAACCGGCGCGCCTCCTTGGCGCCGAGCGACGCCGCGGGGTCGAAGTCGCGGCACTCGGCCGCCACCTTCGACGGCACGAGGTCAGGGTCGACCCGCGTGAGCGGTCCGACGCCGGAGCGCCCCGCGCTGATGGCGTCCCAGTACGCCTTCACCCCGACCCCGACCGGGGTGACGGCGCCGAGACCGGTGACGACGACGCGCCGCACGCTGCCTACCCCACCGCGGTCTGCTTGGAGATCACCAGGTCGGCCGCTTCGCCAACGGTCTTGACACCGGCGATCTCGTCATCCGGGATCTCGATGCCGAACTTCTCCTCGAGGGCCAGGACGACCTCGACCAGGTCGAGGGAGTCGGCGTCCAGGTCCTCCTTGAAGCGAGCGTCGGCGGTGATCTTGTCGGCGTCGACGCCGAGCTCGGAGGCGAGAACCTCCCGCATGGTGTCGACAACTTCCTCGCGCGACTGCGCCATCTTCTTCTCCTTCGTGCTGGCTTGCTGTGCTGTGGGTGTGGGCACTCTACCGACTTCGCTGCCGCTTGCCTGCCGACGGCGTCCGGCCGTCCTCCTCGGCTCATCTGCCCACTGAAGCGGGCGTTCAGCCGTGTCGCTACGCGCCCATGGTCATGCCGCCGTCGACTGCCAGTACGTGGCCGGTGACATAGCCCGCGGGCTCGCTGCTGAGGTAGCGGACGGCCGCCGCCACCTCCTCGGCTGTGCCCATGCGGCCGGCAGGGATCGCGCCGAGGATGGCGTCCCTGGCCTCTTCGCTCATCGCCTCGGTCAATGGGGAGGGGACATAGCCAGGCGCCACCACGTTGACCGTGATGCCGCGATTGGCGACTTCCCGCGCCACGCTCAGGCTGAGCCCGATCAGGCCGGCCTTCGCCGCGGCGTAGTTCGCCTGGCCGGGGTTGCCGACCAGGCCGACGACACTCGAGATGGAGATGATCCGGCCCCAGCGCCGCCGGAGCATCCCGCGCAACGCCTCGCGGGTACAGCGGAACGCCGCCAGCAGGTTCAGGTCGAGGACGTGCTGGAAGTCCTCGTCCTTCATCCGCAGGACCAGCCCGTCGCGGGTGACGCCGGCGTTGTTCACCAGGATGTCCACGCCGCCGTCGCCGGCGGCGGCGACCAGCTCCTTGGCCGCGCCGGGCTGGGTCAGGTCGGCCTGGGCGAGGACCGCCTCGGCGCCGGCGGCCTTGACCTGGTCGGCGGTCTCGGTCGCGCCCTGCTCGTCGCTGGCCCAGCCGACCACCACACGGGCGCCCTGGCCGGCCAGCGCGACGGCACAGGCCCTGCCGATGACACCGGACGCGCCGGTGACCAGCGCCGTGCGGCCCTCGAGGTCCCGGCCCCCGTCGCGCTTGAACCCTTCGGGGCCCGGGCCGTTGGTCGTCTCGCTCACGAGGCGCCCCCGGCGGCGTCGGCCGGCAGGTGGCCGGTGGTCGCCTCGATGAGGTCGACGTCGTCCCACAGGGTCCCGTCGCGCAGCCCCCGCACGATCGGCATCGCCGAGCGGGTGGGCTCCTCCGGGTTGCGCTCCTCCGGCGGGGGCAGGGTCCAGTCGAGCACCATCGAACCCCACGCCAGGCCGGCGCCGAAGGCGGTCAGCAGCAGCTTCTGACCAGGCCGGATCTGTCCCTGCTCCCACGCCTCGGCGATGGCGATGGGAATCGACGCCGCCGAGGTGTTGCCGTAGCGGGAGATGTTCATCACCACGTTGCTCATCGGGACCTTGAGCCGGCGGGCGGTGGCCTCGATGATCCGCTGGTTCGCCTGGTGCGGGACGACCAGGTCGATGTCCTCGGGGCGCAGGCCGGAGCGCTCGATCGCCTCCAGGCTCGACGCCGCCATGGCGGTCACGGCGCCCTTGAAGACCTCCCGGCCCTCCATGAGGATGTAGTGCCGGCGCTCGGACACCGTACGGGCGCTCGCCGGGAACCGCGACCCGCCGGCCGGGGTCATCAGCAGCCGCGACCGGGTGCCGTCCGAGCCCAGCGAGAAGGCGCGGACACCCCGCTCGCCCTGGCGCAGCACAGCGGCGCCGGCGCCGTCTCCGAAGAGGATGCAGGTGGACCGGTCGGCGTAGTCGACGATCCGCGACAGCGTCTCGGCGCCGACCACCAGCGCGGTGCCGATCGCGCCCGACTGCACGAACTGCGCCGCCGTGGCCAGCGCGTAGACGAACCCCGCGCAGCCGGCGATGACGTCCATGGCCGCGCAGCGGTTCAGGCCGAGCTCCAACTGCAGGATGCACGAGGCCGACGGCAGTGGATGGTCCGGCGAGGCGGTCGCCACCACCAGCAGGTCGACATCGTCGGGTGCCAGCCCGGCCACGGCCAGCGCACGCAGGGCAGCCAGCTTGCCCAGCGAGCCGGTCGAGTCGGTTGGGCCGGCGATCCGGCGCTCCTTGATCCCGGTCCGCTCGGTGATCCACTGGTCGTTGGTGTCGACCAACTGCTCGAGGTCCGCGTTGGTGAGGACGTACGGGGGCACAGCGGTCCCCAGTCCCACGATCTCGGCGGCCACTACAGCTCCTTTCCCGTCCGGACCCATCGTCCTGAGTCGCTGGCGACGGTCCCGGTTCCCTTCAGATCTCGACGGCTGGCAACGCTGAGGTTGCCTCGAACAACAGTGCTCTCGATGGCCACTAGAACGGTCGCAGGCTGAGCAGGATCTGGCCCGGTGTCACCAGCTCGCCCTCCCAGGCGAGGTGCGCCATGACCTGGCCCCGGAACGGACTGTGGACAGGGACGGTGGCGGCGCCGTTGCGGACCTCGCCGAGCAGGTCGCCCGGCTCGACATAGGGACCCTCGTCGGTGAACCGCGACAGGGCGGCGGGGTAGAAGCGCCCGTGGCTGGGCGAGACCGCGAAGCGCTCCGGCAGCACGATCACCTCGCCCTGATCCTCGCCGCCGTCGCTCGGCGCGCCCTCGGCGCGCTCGCGGAGCGCCTCCACGGCCGCGGCGACACCGGCCGCGTCGCCGGCGGACAGCACCCGCACGTCCTTGACGGTGCGTTTGATCAGCCCGGAGAGCACCGTGCCGGGCCCGACTTCGATGAAGGTGTCCACGCCCAGGTCGGCCAGCCGGCGAACCGATTCCGTCCAGCGCACCGGCCCGGTCAGCTGACGCGCCAGCAGCTCGCGGAGCTCCTCGGCGCTGGTCACCGGCTCGCTGGTGGCGTTGGCGATCACCGGGATGGCCGGGTCGCGCAGCGGCGCGGCCGACAGGAACGAGCGGAAGACGTCGGCCGCCGGGGCCATCAGCGGAGAGTGGAAGGCGCCGCCGACGCTGAGCGGCACGACCCGCTTGGCGCCGAGCTCCTTGGCGGCCGCCGGCAGGCGCTCGAGCGCCGCCCAGTCGCCGGAGACGACCACGTTGCCGGGGGCGTTGTCGTTGGCGATCGCCAGCACGTCGTTGCCGCGAGCCGCGGCGACGGCCATCTCCACGGCCTCGACCGAGAGCCCGAGGACCGAGCTCATCGACCCGGGCCGCGCGTCCGCGGCCCGCTGCATCGCCTCCGCGCGCCGGGCGACCAGCGTGAGCCCGGCTTCGAAGGACAGCGCCCCGGCCGCGACCAGCGCGGAGAGCTCGCCCAGCGAGTGCCCGGCGGTGAAGGCGGGGCGGATCCCGGCCCCCTCCAGGGCGCGCATGGCGGCCACGGAGACCGAGAAGATCGCTGGCTGGGCGATATAGGTCTGGCGGAGCTCATCGGGCGAGGCGGTTTCGAGTGTCTTGGTCAGATCCCAGCCAAGGCAGGTACTGGCCCAGCCGTAGAGATCGTCGCCGGCTTCGGACGAGCTGGCCCAGTCCAGGCCCATCCGCGGGGCCTGGCTTCCCTGGCCTGGAAAAACGAACGCGACACTCATTGATTGCTGGCACCTCGTGATGGCTATGTACCCGGGCTATGGGTCGGCCAACGTCGACATCGACGTCAGTGTCGGCCCATCGGCCATGGTTGAGCGCTGGTCGTGGTCGGAACGTGCGGTCTAGACCGCGCCGCGCCGCGTTAGGTTACAGGTCTGACGGCCCCCGACGACGGCGCTCCCCCGGCGGGCGGACGTCGCCGCCTCGGCCGGTCGAGCTGGATCGTCCGGTTTCGAGCGAGAGCTTACGTGGCCACGCAACAACGAGAAATTCACTATCCACACCCCCCTGGACGCAAACCGCACAGTGGGCCATCGGCGCCCCGGAATCGCAATCGGGGCCAGACCCTGTGGCCTCTCCCGGTGGCCGCGCCGCACCGGTCGCCCCTGGCGCCACCGGTCCCGTCCCGGCCCCACGGTCGCCTCCCGGCGCCGCCGCGAAGTTATCCACATTCTTGCCCGGCCGTCTTTCTCGGCTCGCTGGACGGGCGCATCGTGACCCGGCCGGTTCGCGCCGTCTCGGACCGGTCCGGCGCCCGGGCCATCCCCGGCCTGGGCGCTCACCAGCCCTGGATTCGGAGGACAACTGTGGCTCTCGACACCGCGCTCGACGACGTGCCCCTGGTCGTGGTCGCCCACGAGGATCCCGGCACGGCGGATTCCCTCCGCCACGCCGTCGAGTCGCTTGCCGGCTGGCGCACCATCGTGGCTGAACCGGACCCGGCGGGCCTCGTGGCGGCGCTCGCCAGCCGCCCGGCCGCGGCCCTGGTCAGCTGCCGCCTGCTCGCCGACGTCCCACCCGGCTGCGGGGTCCCGCTGCTGGCCATCGGCGACGAG
>Ga0268241_10000043_pt1 | contig 14896 bp, 12 predicted proteins | sample BulsoiAmnAmmetaG_FD_200248 | JGI IMG/M metagenome (GOLD analysis project Ga0268241, IMG submission 200248) | Bulk soil microbial communities from Mexico - Amatitan (Am) metaG (v2) (version 2) | ecosystem: Environmental > Terrestrial > Soil > Agricultural land | place: Mexico: Amatitan, Jalisco...
TCCGCCGCGACCCAGCCGGGCTCCCCCACCGCCGGCGCGGCGACGGCCGGCCGCGCGCCCGCGTCCTCGGTGCCGCGCATGGAAGCACCGTCGCCACTGGTGCCGGCCGACACGCGGCCCTCGACGCCCAGCCCGCCGACGCCCAGCAGCAGAGCCACGATCCCGATTCCGGTCAAGAGCCGCGCGCGCCGGCCCGCCATCTGCCGCTCCAGTCCCCATGCCCGGTCCAGGCCGGGAATTCTGGCACGACCAGGCGATCGAGGCAGAACCGGACCGGCGGACGCCCGCGGCCGGGTTCCCCGCGTCGCCTGCTACAGTTCGCTCGGTCGCACGCGAGATGGGGAGCGCCCGTTGGTCCGCTGGCTCGAGTCCATCCTGATCGCCGTGGCCGTCATGGTCGGCCTCTGGACGGCGCTGGTCATTCTGGCGGCCCGGCTGCCCGCCGGGCTGCTCAAGGACCTGGCCGGCTTCCTGCCCGCCTGCGTCACCCTGGCCCGCCGTCTGCGCGCCGACCCGCGCGTGCCCTGGCAGGCCAGAGCCGCGGTCATCGTCGCCGGCCTGTGGGTGCTGTCCCCGATCGACCTGCTGCCCGAGTTCCTGCCGGTGATCGGCCCGCTCGACGACGTGGTCGTGGTCGCGCTCGCCCTGCGCTACGCCGCCCGCCGCGTGCCCCGCGAGGTGCTGCTGGAAGCCTGGCCGGGCGAGCCGCGCCTGCTGGAGCGGCTGCTCGGCGCCCGCGCCCCGGCACCGGGCGGGAGCGTCCCACCCGAGCGGTAGGATCAGGCGCATGGAACAGCGAGTGAGCCTGATCACCCTCGGCGTGGCCGACCATGCCGCCGCCCGGAGGTTCTACGAGCGGCTCGGCTGGCGGTGCACCCTCGAGCTCGACGGGACGGCCTTCTTCCAGACGGGCTGCCTGGTGGTGGCGCTCTGGAGCCGCGCCAAGCTGGCCGAGGACAGCGGGATGGCGGATCCGGGCGGGTGGGGCGGGGTGACGCTGGCCCACAACGTGCGCTCGCAGCAGGAGGTGGACCGAGTGCTGGAGCAGGCGCGGGCCGCCGGCGCGAGCATCTCCCGAGAGGCGAGCCGGACCTCCTGGGGCGGCTACACCGGCGCGTTCGTCGACCCCGACGGTCACCCCTGGGAGGTCGCCTACAACCCCGGCTTCGAGCTCCGCGACGACGGCTCCCTGGTCCTGCCCGTACCACCAGACCAGAGCGCCTCCAGCTGACCCGGACGATCAGGGGCCACCGCCAGGACCCGACCCGCGCGAGACCGGGCCCCGGCTTCTGTGCGCGCCCGGGTCCGGGCCTCGCGCGTTGCGCTCCTTCCTCGACCGCGAAGACGCGATCGGCCACGAGCCCGTGGGCCTCACGGTGGACACGCGCCCTACGGCCCCTTGGGCCTTGCCGCCCTGCGCGGCGATGAGGCCGAGACGCTGGCCGTGATCGACGCCACCATGCAGGATGTGACCCGGCGCGGGGAGGGAGAAGGGGTCACCTTCGCCGAGTGGGCAAACGCGGTGCTCAGCGACGGCCTCGGCAAGTACGACAGAGCGGCGGCCGCGGCGGGGCGTGCCTGCAGTTTCGACGACGACCTTGGCTCGCTGGTCTGGGTGACGCCCGAACTGATCGAGGCTGCCGCACGCACCGGCATGACCGAGGCCGCGGCGTGGGCCGATGACCGGCTCGAGGAGATGACCAGCGCCAGCGGCACAGACTGGGGGCTGGGGATCCGGGCGCGTTCGCGCGCGCTGGTCAGTGGGGGCGAGGAAGCCGAGCGCCTGTACCGCGAGTCGATCGCCCGCCTCGGCAAGACCCGGCTTCGCATCGAGCTCGCCCGCGCCCATCTGCTGTACGGGGAATGGCTGCGCCGGGAGCGCCGCCCGAGCGAGGCACGCGAGCACCTGCGCACGGCCCACGACATGCTGGAGGCGATGGGCGTCGCGGCGTTCGCCGAGCGTGCCAGGCGCGAACTGCGGGCCGCCGGCGGGACCGTCCACAAGCGAAGCGTCGCCGCCAGGCATGAGGAGCTGACTGCCCAGGAGGCCCAGGTCGCCCGGCTGGCCCGCGAGGGGCTCTCCAACCCGGAGATCGGCACCCGGCTGTTCATCAGCGCACGCACGGTGCAGTACCACTTGCGCAAGGTCTTCACCAAGCTCGGCATCACCTCGCGCAGCCAGCTCGACAGCGTCCTGCCCAGCGGCCTCGCCACCGTCCACCGCCCCCGCTAGCCCGCCGGACAGTCCTCGTCGGTCGATCTGGAAGTACGTTTGAGCGTTGTGCTTCTCCGGCCTCAGCCAGCGTTCCAGTCGCTGAGCGAGGGACCGCCCCGTGGATAGATGGTGGAGTCGAGGAACACGAGCCACTCGAAGTCGGAGAAGCTGTCCGGCGTGAGCCAGGAGTAGGTCGGATTCAGCTTGCTGCCGGAACGGGCCGGAGCGCTCCCGATCCCTGCCGCGGGCACCCCCCTGCCCCGGTGGGTCGGAAGCAACATCGATCCGCCAGCGGCCGCCAGCGTGGCCTCGAGCGTGCCCGGTTCCGGGGATGCGATGCCGTTGGGCTCGGACACACCGAGGGCCATGCCGATGACGGCGTAGCGGGGACCCATGGCCTGGGTCAGCTGCGATCCGGCCGGCCACCACTCCTTGACGTCATCGCCTGGGGGCAGGTGCCACTGCACCGTTCCGCGCTTGAGATGGCCACTGGCTGCGAAGACCAGCACCTTGCCGCGTCCACTCTCGCAGGCCACGAAGTGCCGCAGGTTGTCCGCCATGATCAGGTCGCGGATACCGAGCATCGTGGCGTAGGCACCAGGGTTGGCCAGCGCCGCGTGGGCGTCGAGCAGCTTCCGCCCCAGCTCGGCGTGATGCAGCGCGTCGGCGTACGCGAGGGGATCAGTCTTCGCCGCGTACTCGGGACACCGGATGCGCAGGTCGGTGATCAGGTCCAGGGTAGCGATCCGCAGGTCCGTCGCCTTCGGTGTCAGACCGATCGACTGCGCCGGGTCGAACATGGCGGCCGGCCGCTCCCATTCGGAGAGGTCGCCGACCAAGGGAGTGATCCGGTCCCGGTGCGCGTTGCCTCGGGCGGGGTCCGCCGTTTCGAGGTACTCGAGGGCGATGTCCAGGACCCGGCTGGGGCTGGCCAGGCCACCCTGGCCAAGGGGCAGGTCCAGCCCATAGAAGTGCAGCTTCGTCGGGTGTGATGCATCGGCGTTGTATCGGCGGAGCCACTCCACCAGCTCGCGGTTGGCCTCGAGCAGCCCGAACCCGTCGCCGAACCAGTCTTCGACCTTCGGATCGGACCTCTCGCGCCCGCCCAGCACGTACTCGTTGATCGGCCGCGCCTGCGGCGAGGTGACCTCGATGACCACGGCGCTGTAGCCGTGCTTCTCGACGAGCCGCTGGAACATCCGATTGCGGATCAGGAGGATCTCCTCACTGCCGTGGAGGGCCTCTCCCAGGGCGAGGAGTTCAACATCAGGGCCCAGCTCGACGAGCATCCGGTCGGTGGCCGAGTCGAGTGAGGCGGGAGTGTCCAGCGCGAAGGGGATCGCGTCGCGGGCGATCCACTCGTCGAGGGTTGGATGAACTGCCATTGGACTCAGATGGACCCTCCTCTCGTACCCGGCCAACCCAAGCTCTCTACGAGTCAGTTGGCGCACCGACCGCCCAGCCCGCTCGGAGGGCCATCCGCAGCCATTCGGCCGCGGGCATGATCCTGGGCGCTGGCGGCCAGCCATTGATCACGGCCACCAGCTGCCAGTACCGCTCGTACCGGCGGTCGGTGGAGGCCTCCAGCCGGTCGAGCAGCCATGACCGGAACTCGGGTCCGTCCGGGCGGCCGACGTGCTGGGCCCAAGCGGCCGCCACCTCGTCCACCACCGGCCGCGCCTCGGCCGAACCTGGCCCGATTCCCGCGTCGGCGGCGGCCCCGACCCGCTCCCGGAGCAGCGTGACCAGGGCCTCGTTGGCCTCGGGGCTCGGCTGGCCGACCTCGGCGATCGCATGCGCCTGGTCGACCGCCGCCCGTCCGATGCTTGCCCGGAAGTCGGGATCCCGGATGAGCTCGGCCAGCTCCACCCAGGCCTCCACCTGCTCCTGGGCCGGCTCCTCCGGCAGGTCGGGCATGGCGCCGCGCATCATCGACAGGAAGTCCAGGCCGAGATCGAGGCCCGTGAACGTGTCGTCGATGAACTCGTGGACGAGGCGCCGGCGCTCATCGGCGGAGAGCCGCGCGAGTCGGTGCAGCAGTGCGATCTCCTCCGGTGTGACGCTTCCCCGGCCGGCCGCCGTCTGGAGCACGGCCCTGTGCAGGCGCAGCGCGCGGATCCGGACGTCCAGCCAGGCGGCGTGCGCCGCGGCGACGTCCGCGATGGTCAACTCGCGCCGAAGCACCCTCCGGATGGTGGCGTGGTCGACGCCCAGCTCGCGGAGCGTACGGACGAGCCCGAGGCGCACAAGGGCCTGCTGGCCGTAGAGCCGGTAGCCCGCGGGCGTTCGGCCATCCGGCGGCACCAACCCCTCGTCCGACCAGAAGCGGATGGTCTTGACCGGCAGGCCGGTCAGCCGAGCCAGCTCGCCGATCTTCAGCAGCGTGTCGCGGGGCATCCCCGTCACTGTGGGGCCTCCAGCCACTGGAGAGTCAAGTCCGCCAATACCCGAGACCCTGTTCGTTCAGCCTCCGACGTGGATGGCGGGTCGTCGCCGGGGGTCTCCCTCCACCTCGCGGAGCACCTCGCGGGTCACCGGGGCGGTGTCGCCCTTTCCGAACAGCAGATACTGCAGCAGGTTGCCCAGGGGATGGCCTTCCGCCCACTCGAAATAGCAGTGGGGTCGCAGACCGCCGATGTTGCCCAGGCAGAGCAGCACCGCCGCCAGGGCGTTGGGAACCACGGGGCTGTCGGTGCGCAGCACCCGGTGGCCTTCGATGTCGAAGCCGCGGATCTCGAGCACCCGGGAGAAGTCCGAGGGATCCTGCACGGTGACCTCGAGGAACAGCACCGGAGCGTCGTCGGGGATGGGGTTCATGTCGCGCTGTTCCCGCTCCTTGAGGGCGTACTCGCGGGCATCGCCGGCCTGGCGCTTGTTGGCGATGATGTGCAGGCCGCCACTCCTGATGGCCTCGGCGATGAAGGTGCGGGCCTGCTCGTCGAACTGGATCCGGTCGGCCCGCAGCTCGGTACTGCGCCACACCCGCGAGACCAGCGACACCACGGTGATGCCCAGGATGAAGCCGAAGGAGATGGCGATACCGTCGGGCTTCTCCAGGACGTTGTCAACGAGCGCGTAGATGAGCACCAGGGTGACCACGCCGAACCCGAGCGTGGCCACGGGCCGGCGGCGACGGCGTGCTGCCACGGTCACCGCGAACGCCGCCGAGACCATCATCGCGAGGATGCCGGTGGCGTAGGCGCCCGCCTGCGCCTCGACGTCCGCCTTGAAAATGATCGTGGTGGCCACGGCGAGCGCGGTGTAGACCAGCACCACCGGACGCACCGCACGACCCCACTCCGGCGCCATCCCGTACCCGGGCAGGTAGCGGGGCACGATGTTGATCAGCCCGGCCATCGCCGACGCCCCGGCAAACCACAGAATCAGGATGGAGCTGAGGTCGTAGATGGTACCGAACCCGTCACCAAGGTACCGGTGGGCCAGATACGCCAGCGCCCGTCCGCTGGCCTGCCCACCCCTGCCGTATTCGGCCGGCGGGATGAGCAGGGTCGTCACCAACGTGGTCGTGAGCAGGTACACGCTCATGATCGCGGCCGCCACCGTCAGCAGCCGGCGGGTGTTGCGGATGCGCCCCGCCAGGCGCTCCTGGTCAGTGACGCCATCGGCCTTGACCAGCGGCATCATGCTCACGCCGGTCTCGAACCCCGAGAGCCCCAGCACCAGCAACGGGAAGGCCAACACGGCCGTGCCCAGCATCCCTCCCAGCCCGCCATGGGCGGAGGTCAATGCCTCCTTCCATCCGGTCAGCTGCCCCGGATGAACGGCGATCTGGACGAATCCGGCCACCACCACGACTGCGTTGAGCAGCAGATAGCTCACGACCAGCGGGATCGCGATCCTGACGGCCTCTCGGAACCCCGCCAGGAACACGGCCCCGAGCACCGCAAGCAGCACCAGCGTGATGACGACCCGCTGGTCCCGCAGGAGGTGGGGGATGAAGGGGTTCTCGACGATGTGCGCGGTCGCGTCCGCCGAGGACAGGGTGATGGTGATGATCCAGGAGGTTGCCACGAAGCCCAGCAGGCACAGGACGAACAGCTTGCCGCCCCAGAAGGACAGCAGGCGCTCCAGCATGGCCACCGAGCCCTGCCCGTGGGGGCTGTCCGCTGCCACCTGCCGGTAGACCGGCAACATCCCGAACAGCGTGAGCAGCACGATCAGCAGGGTCGCCAGCGGCGACAGGGCGCCGGCGGCCAGGGCCGCGATCCCCGGAAGGTAGCTCAAGGTCGAGAAGTAGTCCACGCCGGTCAGGCACATCACCTGCCACCACTGGTGCTGACCGGTGGATGTCTCCCTCGCCTCGGGTCCCTCGACCTCCTCGACACGATGCTGGAGCATCCACCTCGCCAGCGGCCTGGTGGGCGGTCGGATGCCGACCAGGCCGTCACACGACTCTGGCACCACATCCGAGGCCGTACTCATGCCATTGCTTCTCCCGTGCGTCATGGCGTGCAGCGGATCAGGCGGTCACGCCTCGACTACCCGCCAGGCCACGCGATGCGGAGGAGCCGACGATCAGGGATTCTCAGGCTGGGGGCTGTCCGCGCCACGCCGCTCCGATCGCTCCACCGTCATCACCTCCCGGCCGTGGTCCAGAACACGGCCCGCGGATTACAGCGCTGCCCGGAAAATCCAGGACGCAAACGGCTCCGCCGGTAGTCCAGCAGTTGCAGCGGGTCGTCGGGCTCGTGGACGTCCCGGGAGTGATTGTCGGAATACCCAACAAACTGGCTTGATCCATCAACACAGTTTGTTATATGGTCCCGCCCATGGACGGATCAGCTCCCCCCGCTCTCCGGCACCCTGCGCCGCCGAGCTTCCTGCGGCTGGCGGGACACCCGCTGCGCTGGCGGCTGCTGCGCGAGCTGGCACACAGCGACCGCCAGGTCCGCGAGCTGACCGGTCTCCTCGGCCAGCCCCAGAGCCTGGTCTCCTACCATCTCGGCCGGCTCCTCGAAGGACAGCTCGTGCGGAGGGGCCGCAGTGCGGCCGACCGGCGTGACGCCTACTACAGCCTCGATCTGGCTCGCTGCGGCGAGCTGCTGATCGCGACGGGCGCGGCGCTGCACCCCGGCCTGCGGCTCGTCCAACCGGCGGACGCCGAGCAGGCTCCCCCGCCGCCTTCGCCGCACACCCGGGTGCTGTTCGTGTGCACCGGGAACAGCGCCCGCTCGCCGATGGCCGAGGCGCTGACCAGGCAGCTGGCGCCGGTCACCGTCGATGCGTTCAGCGCCGGCATTCACCCCAAGCCGCTGCACCCCAACGCGGTGCGGGCCATGCGCGAGCACGGCATCGACCTGGGTGGTCGGCGCCCCAGGCACCTCAGCGAGTTCACCGGGCAGCACCTGGACTACTTGGTCAGCCTGTGCGACCGCGCGCGCGAACGCATTCCCCGGCTCCCCGACGAGCCCGAGCGTATCCATTGGAGCATCACCGACCCGGCACGCGACGGCGTCGGCGATGCGGAGACCTACCCCGCCTTCCAGCAAACCGCGGCGGAGCTGGCAACGCGCGTGCGCTTCCTGCTCCATCACATCCGGTCCGTACCGCCACGCCAGGAGGTGAGCGAACATGCCCAACACTGACGCCTCGGCGAACGTCCGCTACATGGTCGACGACGTCCAGACCGCCGTCGACTTCTACACCACCTACTTCGGCTTCACGCTGCGTTCGAGCGCGGCGCCGGCCTTCGCCGACGTCACCCGCGGCAACCTTCGACTGCTGCTGAGCGGGCCGACCAGCTCGGCCGGACGGCCGATGCCCGACGGCCGCCGGCCCAGCCCGGGAGGCTGGAACCGCATCGAGCTGGTGGTCGACGATCTGGAGGTCGAGGTCCAGCGGCTCCGCGCCGCCGGACTGACCTTCCGCAACGACATCGTCATCGGCCCCGGCGGCTCGCAGATCCTCCTCGAGGACCCTGCCGGCAACCCCATCGAGCTGTTCCAGCCGGCGGCTCGCTGAGCCGCCGTGCGGCCTGCGACCCCCGGCCGGCCAGGCCTGGTCGACGTGCTGCGAGCATGGGGGCGGATCGGGTGCACCGGTTTCGGCGGGCCACCGACCCACATCGCCCTGCTGCGCGCGCTGTGCGTCGACCGCCGGCGCTGGCTGGACGCGCGGGAGTTCGAGGACGCCGTCGCGGCCTGCAACCTGCTGCCCGGTCCCGCCTCCACCCAGCTCGCGATCTATTGCGCCTGGCGAGTCCGCGGCCGCGCCGGTGCGCTGGTCGGCGGGCTCGCCTTCATCATGCCCGGCCTGCTGGCGATCCTGGCGCTGGCCGCGCTCTTCCTCACGGCCTCGCCGCCGTCATGGGTGGCGGGCGCTGGTGCAGGCGCCGGAGCGGCGATCGCCGCGGTCGCCGTCCAGGCCGGCTGGAGCCTGGTCCCCGCCAGCTGGGCACGCACGCGGCGGCAGCGCACCGTCCAGGTCCGCTGGGTCGTTTACCTTGCGGCCGGCGCGGCGGCGGCCGCCATCCTCGGCCCCTGGCTGGTGCTCGTCCTGCTGGCCTGCGGCGCCGTCGAGCTCGGCGTCCATCACCTCACCGTCGGCGCCGGAGCCCGCGCGGTCGTGCCCGTGCCACTTCTCGCCAGCCTTGCTGGGATGCTCGGCGGAGGTGTGCTGCTGTCGCTTGGCTGGGTCGCGTTCAAGGTCGGCGCACTGTCGTACGGCGGTGGGTTCGTGATCATCCCGCTGATGCAGGGCGACGCGGTCGGGCACTACCACTGGATGAGCGCCGGCCAGTTCCTCAACGCGGTCGCGCTCGGCCAGATCACCCCCGGTCCGGTGGTGCAAACCGTCGCCGTGGTCGGCTACGCCGCCGCGGGCGTCGGTGGCGGCCTGTTCGCCGCGGCGATCGCGTTCGCACCCTCGTTCGCCTTCGTGCTGCTCGGCGGCGCCGAGTTCGACCGGCTCCGCGGCAACCAGTGGGCCCGCCGGTTCCTCGACGGCGCCGGGCCGGCCGCCATCGGCGCCATCTTCGGCTCCGCGCTCCCCCTGGCCCGCGCGCTCGAACAGCCATGGCAGTACGCCGTCCTCGGCGGCGCCGCCATCCTGCTGCTTGCGCTCCGTCGCGGCGTCGTGGCCACCCTGCTCCTGGCCGCACTGGCCGGCACGATCGTCGCCCTTGCCGGACACTCCATACCGCCCTGACCGATCCGCGGCCGCGCTTCCCGGTCAGCGCCTTGCGATCTTGAGGCTGCAGGGCGGCCAGTCCCAGCGGGTTCGATGCCTTGACAAGCCAGCCACCAGTAAGGAAGGTGCTTGCTGCTGGCTGAGCTGTCGGCGGGTTGGGAGGGGTCATGGACGTGCCCGCAGAGCAGGCGACGCCAACAAGTTCTCCGCTGGTCCATTCCTCTCTGCGGGAGGCGGTCCGGTCGCCGCGTCGGCGGCGGCCAACCGGGGCGGCACCGCCCTTGCCGTATCGGCTGCAGACCAGCGGCGTCGGCTGGCTGCTGGCCGCGGTGGTGCTGATCGGGCTGACGCTTGTGGTGTTCGCCGGCGGGCTGCGCGGCCCCGCCGTAGCGGTCACGGTCGTTGACGACGCCGTCGTGCGGTGGCTTGGCGGGCTGCACGCCCCCGGGCTCCAGGGACTCTGGCAGGGCCTGGCGCACGTTGGCTCCTGGTGGACGCTGATCGTGCTGCAGTTCGGGCTGTTGCTGGCGTTGGTGGTGTTCCGGCGTTGGCGACATCTGATCGTGTGGCTGGTCGCCTGGAATGTCGTCATGATCCTCGTTGAGATCCTGGACGCCATCGCCCGGCGGCCGCGGCCGTTCGGGGTGGACCTGCGGACCAGCTGGGGCGGCTGGGCGATGCCGTCGATGGAGGTCACCCACCTGACGCTGATCGCCGTGGGCGTGCTGTACACGCTGGTGCCGGAGGGCCGCTGGCGCAACCGGGGCAAGTGGGTCGCAGCCGGGCTGGTGGCGGTGGTGGTCGTCGCCCGGGTCGCGCTGGGCACCGAAGCCCCCAGCGACGTGCTCCTCACGGTGGGCATCGCCGTCAGCATCCCGCTGCTGGCCTTCCGTCGGTTCACCCCAAGCGAGGTCTTCCCGATCGTCTACCGGCGGGGCCGCAGCGCCCACCTGGACGTGAGCGGCGAACGGGGAGCTGCCATCCGGCGCGCGCTCCAGGACCAGCTCGGCCTGGTCGTCGAGGAGGTCAGGCCGTTCGGGCTGGCCGGCTCGGCCGGGTCCACGCCGCTGCGGATCACCGTCAAGGGCGACCCGCCCACACACCTGTTCGGCAAGCTGTACGCCCAGAGCCACCTGCATGCCGACCGCTGGTACAAGCTCGGCCGCGAGCTGCTCTACGGCCGCCTGGAGGACGAGAAGCCGTTCAACACCGTGCGGCGGCTGGTCCAGCAGGAGGACTACGCGCTGTCGTTGATGGCCCGTGCCGGGCTGCCCAGCCCCACTCCCTACGGGTTCGTGGAGCTGACCCCTGAGCGGGAGTACCTGCTGGTCACCCAGTTCTTCCAAGGAGCCGTCGAGCTCGGCGAGGCGCAGGTCGACGAGCAGATCATCGACGACGGCCTTTCGATCATCCGGCGGTTGTGGGACGCCGGCCTGGCCCACCGCGACATCAAGCCAGCCAACCTGCTGGTCAGAGACCAGCGGCTGCTGCTGATCGACGTCGCCTTCGTGGAGGCCCGCCCCAGCCCGTGGCGCCAGGCGGTCGACCTGGCCAACATGATGCTGTGCCTGGCGCTGCGAAGCGACCCGCGGCGGGTGTACGAGCGGGCCCTGCGCCAGTTCAGCGTGCAGGAGATCACCGAGGGGTTCGCGGCCGCTCGGGGCCTGGCCATGCCCTCGCAGCTGCGGCGGATGCTGCGCGCCCAGGGCCGCGACCTGCACGCCGAGTTCGTCCGGCTGCTGCCCGCCCCGCCGCGGCCGATCCCGGTGCAGCGGTGGAGCGCCCGCCGAGTTGGCCTGGGGGCCATGATCGTGCTGCTGCTGGTTCTGGTCGTGCTGAACCCGACCGTCATCTTCGACAACAGGATGGCTGTCAGGACCTCGCTCGGCATCCACAGCCTGGATTGCGCGCAGCTGGAGCCGCTGTGGTTGGCCGCTCAGTCGGTGCCGTCGGCGTCGCTGGTGCCGTGCGTGCGCACCCGGGTGCCCGGCTGGACGGTCGGCGACGTGGCCGTCAACAATGGCCGCTCGGTGATCACCCTGGACCACGACCGCGCCGGCAAGGGTGCGGTCGTGGTGCGCCTGGCCGCCGACTGTGACACCACCGGCGCGGTGCAGACGCCGTCCCCGCAGCCCGGGGTGACCCGCTACCAGCGGTTCGACCAGTCCACCAGCGCGTTCGGGGCGACCTGGTATGACCGGTTCGCGGGTGGCTGCGTGACCTACCGGCTGCACTCCACCAGCGACGTCGAGGGGTCGTTTGCGATCGAGCTCCCTGGGATGCTGAGGTTCACCACCCGCGACACACTGCGCCAAGCGCTCAGCGAGCGCTCAGGCGGGCGATTGCAGCTGGACCCTCAACAGCCATGATGAGCCGGCCAGACGCCTGGCCGGCTGGGTTGCTACCGGCGTCTTGGGGTGCAGTGGGATCGCTGCTCGGGCCGGTTCTCCGCGTTCGCGGAGATGAACTGCGCCCTGGAGTGCTTCAAGGCTCTCCAGAGAGCTCTGTCAGGTTGGCATGGGCCCTCGGTTCGACATTGGGTTCGGCCACCCCACCGGACGCGACGAGCGCCAAGTGGTAGGACGGCTTGGGGACTATCGTGGATGGCGATCGCCCATCCTGGCTGAGCGTGCCTTGAGACGGAGACTGAGCCCCGACACCATCGGGCTGTGGGAGTTGCTGATCATCGTGTTGGCGATCGGGCCGCTGTTTGGTGCCACCCGCCCACCGACAGCCGGCGCGCTCTGCGGTGGCGAGTTCGGCGCGTGACTTCCACCATGCACTGGTTCCGGCCGCAGAGCCTCCTCGACCAAACTTTCCGGATCGGCATCATCCTCAAGGGCCTGGACGGGGTGCTGGAGGTGATCGGCGGGGTGCTGCTGCTGGTGGTGTCGCCCGCGACCATCGACCGCGTCGTTACCAGCCTCACCCAGCATGAGCTGTCCCAAGACCCCCACGACTTCCTGGCCACCCACCTGATGAAGACCGCGCATGGGCTGACGGGCTCTGCGGTGCTGTTCGGGGCGGTCTACCTGCTGTCACACGGGGCGGTGAAGATCATCCTGGTGGCGGCGCTGCTCAACAATGAGCTGTGGGCCTACCCGTGGCTGATCGTCTTCCTGGGGGTCTTCATCGTCTACCAGGTCTATCGGCTGAGCTTCAAACCCTCGGTCGGACTGACGCTGCTGACGCTCTTCGACGCCTTCGTCGCCTGGTTGACCTATCGCGAGTACCGCAAGCAGCTCGCGTTGGCGCACCGGTAGCAGCGCGATCACACCAGAGCCGCACGGCGGACGAGCCCTGTCTTCCGTTTGCTGGCCGTATCGGCATGCTGTAGAAATAGCGACCCTCTTGGTACAAGTCGCCCAGCTGGATTGAGGAGTCGTCCATGTCGCCACGGCGCCGATCGGCAGGTGATGGGAAGGAGCCCACCAACCAGACAGGGACCCGCGCCCTGCGCGCGAGGACCGCGCGTCGACGCGCGTCCCTCGCCGTCGCTGTCGCCGCCGTGCTGGCCGCGGTGACCGCGATTGGTGTCGTGCCCCTGACCCGTGCGGTGGCCCGGCCGATCGAGGAGAACTTCTCCATCACAGTGGCTGGGGAATTCGGCAACCAGCTCTTCACACCCAGAAACTCCTGGATCACGGTGGGCCAGTCCAACCAGATCGACCAGCAGGTGGTATCGATCAGCGTGCTGGACTTCAACGACATGCCGCAGATGTCGTTCACCTTCAGTTCGCGGGAGGGTTCGAAACAGAACTTCGCGATCGGGTACTACGGGGATGCGCAGCGGTACCCACTTAGCGATCCCGGTCGTCCAGGTATCTCGATAAGCCCTCTGGGTTTCTGCGACGACCAGACCGGCAACTTCGAGGTCCGGGACATCCAGTGGAGCGGTCTGGCGATCACCAAGCTCTGGATCACCTACCAGCGCTATTGCAACCTTGCCCAACCCGCGGACATCCAGCCCGCGTTCGGGGAGATTCGGCTTGGCTACCTGAAGGGGGCCTACGACGTCGCCCCGCGAGTCATCCGCTGGCCGGCGGGAACCTATCCGAACAGAGCGTCGTATGACGTGCCGATCACGGTGCGCAGCACCTCGTCGACTGCCGTCAACGTCACCTCGGTGGCAGTCACCGGCAGGTATGCCAGCACCTTCCCGATTCGGCAGAACGGCTGCAGCGGCCTGCTGAGCGCGGACGGCTGCGTGATACGTGTCGGGTTCGCCCCGCAAGGCCCCGGCCCCCGCCACGCGCTGCTGCGGGTGGTGACCACCGCCGGCACCACCTATATCTCATTGGAGGGCTCCGGCGCGCTGGGCCGCAGCGACTGGCTCGTCGACGTAGACCTTGAGGACCCGTCCATGCCGGACGAGCACCTCGAGTTGCCGTACTCCTTCTCCTGGGGCGACCCGTATGAGTTCAACTCCCAGGCCTATGGGGCGGACGGAATCGTGTGGCAGGCCTTCTTCGACCTAGCCGGCAACACCACCTTCTCCAGGGGCCATTACGCCTACAGTCCGGACGGCACAGGGCTGCAGATGCGCCTGTCCAGGGGCAGCGGAAGCTGCGAGATCGATCAGGCGACCACCGACATCGCCAACCTGGCATTCACCGGCCCGGACCAGCGGCTCGCACGCCTCGACCTCACCATGGACGTGCACTGCCGCGCGAGCAATGGGTACACCGTGCACGGCCGGATCAGGTTCCACGACCGCGACGACCTGACAGCACCAGGCCGGGTGACTGGCGTGAGCGCCGTCCGTGACGGCGGATACGTGACCCTGCGCTGGACGAAACCTGCTGCGGCTGACCTCGCCGGCGTCATCGTCCGTTGGTACCCAGGCCGCATCGCTCCAGGCGCCACCGACGTCGGCACCAGCGTCTACACCGACACGGGCAGCACTGTCCGCTTCGCGGCTCCCAGCACACGCCCGATCGCCGTTTCCATCTGGACCTACGACCAGACCGGCAACGTCAGCAGCCGGTACGGACTCCAGGTCGAGCCCTAGCGCGGATCTGGCCAGGAACGACGCGTGTCTGGCCCGACACGGTTCGTAGCTTGCGCGCTGTGTGCCGGCCACAACCACGGCTCAGGACGCCCGGGTGCCGGCGCCGCGCCGCTCCCGAACGGCGGCCACCGCCTCGCGCTGGCTGAGCCGGGCACCGCCGGCGAACACCTCCTCGAACCGGTCCACCCCCCGGCGCCTGGCGGATCTGAGCCAGCAACTCGGCCAGGCCCAAGGTCACGCCGTGGGTGCTGTGGGCCGCCAGGCTCGAGTCCAGCGCCTCATTCAGCAGGGCTCGGGCGTCCTCCGGCCGGCCCCGCACCACGGCCAGGGCGAGGGCCAGCGCCGTCCAGAGGGCAAGTGGCTAGCTCAGGACGCTCCAGCACTCCTCGCAATAGCGGAGGGTCGGCTGGTTGTGCCGGCCGCAGTTCCAGCAGACCTGGGACGCGGACTGGGCCTGAACGTACCGCTCATGCGGCCGCCCCGAAGCGCCGGAGCTCTCAGGCTCGGCACGCTCGGTCCCG
>Ga0268241_10000044_pt1 | contig 14774 bp, 12 predicted proteins | sample BulsoiAmnAmmetaG_FD_200248 | JGI IMG/M metagenome (GOLD analysis project Ga0268241, IMG submission 200248) | Bulk soil microbial communities from Mexico - Amatitan (Am) metaG (v2) (version 2) | ecosystem: Environmental > Terrestrial > Soil > Agricultural land | place: Mexico: Amatitan, Jalisco...
CCGCCGCAGCAACCGCGCCGAGTTGGGTCACCATCAGGGCGCCACCGGGGACCTCGCCACGCCTCCGCATCGACACCAGATGGGGGAAGGAGAAGGAGATGGCGGACTTCGGACCTGTTGGGGGACCCGGCGGCGGACCATTTGATGACCTGAAAGACCTCGGCTTGGATCCTTCGACAATCAGGATTGTCGGGCTCATCATCCGCAGTGGTCAGTTTATCGACGCTATTACGCCGATCTATTTGGATGGGGCGGGTCAGCTGGCGCTTCCGAAGCATGGTGGCGACGGAGGACTGGAGACGAGATTCGGGCTGAGATCTGGTGAATTCATCACCGAGATCAGCGGCAGAAGTGGCGAGTTCGTGGACTCGCTGACCATCGAAACGAACCTGGGCGCGCGCATCGGCCTCGGCGGCTTGGGCGGTGGTCCCGTGGAGGGCTACGAGATCCCTCCGGACACAGAAGGCACCCAAGAGGTGGTCGCATTCTTTGGCGCCTCGGGCACGTTCATCGACAGCATCGGTATCCACACTCGGCCACGTTAGGGACGGTACTTCGTGGGCCCGGCGGGCCCGCAACCCTGCTCCTCGACTTCGGCGACCATGCTGCGGCGTTCAGCTTCCCGATCCGCCGCCGGGTCCTCGCCTCAAGGCGGTCGCGCCAGGCCCGAGGACCTCGAGGAGGCGGCGGACAGGGCCGATCGCAGCTGCGCCAGGAACCAGACGCAGGTGTCGACGCCGCGGGCCAGGGTTGGCAGATGGGCCCGCTCGTTGGGGGCGTGGAGGCGGTCGCTCGGCAGTGCGAACCCCATCAGCACCAGCGGCAGGTCCAGCGCATCGGCGAGCATGCCGACCGCCGCGATCGTCCCACCGGATCGCAGCAGCACCGCCGGTGCCCCGAACGCCCGCCGGTAGGCGAGCTCGGCGGCCTGGACGGCCGGGTGGTGGCGGTCGACCAGCACCGGAGGACTCCCGGTGCCGACGCGCACGCGCGCCCGGATGCCAGCGGGAAGCGAGGCGGCCAGGTGGCGGCGGAGTAGCCGCTCCACTTCGGCCGGGTCCTGGTCGGGGACGAGGCGGGCTTCCAGCACGGCGCGGGCGCCGGCGGGGATCACCGCGCTGCCAAGGGGCTCCGGGCGGCCGCCGGCGATCGCGTTGACGGTGAGCGCGGGTCGGATCGTGGTCCGCTCGTAGAGCGTCCAGCCGGGCTCGCCGGCCGCCCGCTCGACGCCGGCGGCGCGCAGCAGCTCAGCGTCGGTCGGGCCGTCGCGCGCCATCGCCGCGCGCTCGGAGGCAGGAGCGACCCGCACACGGTCGTAGAAGCCGGGCACGCGGACCCGCCCGCGGCTGTTGTGGAGCCCGGCGACCAGCTCGGCGAGCGCCTGCAGGGGATTGTGGACCGCGCCGCCGAAGGTCCCTGAGTGCAGGTCGGTGGGCGGCCCCTGGAGCTCCACCTCCGCCCGGATCGAGCCGCGCAGGCCGTAGACGATGGCGGGACGGGTGGGACCGAGCATGCGGGTGTCCGACACAGCGGCGGCGTCCGCCGCGAGCCCGCCGCGCCGCCGGCGCAGCAGCGGCCGCAGGTTGGGGCTTCCGATCTCCTCCTCGCCGTCGAAGAGGCAGACGACGTTGACCGGCGGTCCGCCGCTGCTCGTCCAGGCACGGAGGGCCGCGACCCAGGCGAGCAGCTGGCCCTTGTCGTCGGAGGCGCCCCTGCCGTACAGGTGCTCGCCCCGCAGGCGCGCCTCGAAGGGTGGCGAGCGCCAGGCCGCGCGGGGTCCCTCGGGCTGCACGTCGTAGTGGCCGTAGACGAGCAGGGTCGGCGCGCCCGGCAGGCGTCGCCAGGCGGCCAGCACCACCGGGTGTCCGCCGCTCGGGGCCACCTCGACCTCGTCGAGGCCGACACCGGCGAGCAGTTCGGCGAGCCAGGACGCGCAGGCGCGCACCTGGCCGATCCGACGGGGGTCGGCGCTGACGGACGGGAAGGCGACGAACCGCCGAAGATCGGCGAGAAACCTCTGCCGTCCCCGCTCGGCGGCGTGAAGGGCTTGGCGGACCGCGGCCTCCATGGCTCAGCGCCCTGACGCGGCGCCGCTCAGCCACACCCTCGGCGCCGCCGCCCGCGAGCCGGTGCGCCCTGGCCCGGCCCGGCTGAGCAGTCGCAGCAGATTGCCGCCGAGGATCATCGCCTCGTCAGCTGGTGCCAGGCCGAGCAGCCGGACCTTGGCCAGCTCCAGCGCGGGGTGCAGCCAGGGGCCGTCCGAGCCGAACACCAGCTTGCCGGGCCCCGCGCGGCGCACGGCTCGGACCAGGTAGTCGAACCGCCGTACCCCCGAGGTGTCGGCGTGCAGGTTGGGGTAGCGGGCGAGTTGGTCGAGCAGACGCTCGTGCGCCCGCCAGTCGTCCAGGAAGCTGCCGAGATGGGGGACAATGAAGTCCACCTCTGGGTACTGCGGGACCAGCAGGTCCAGCAGGTGGACCGCGCCGACCACGTCGTACAGCACCGGGACCCGGAAGGCCCGCGCGACCTCGCAGACTTCGCGGGTGGCCGGTGCGTCGTAGCGGTGGACCTTGATGCCGCGGAACCCCCAGCGGGTCACCGCCTCGCCCACCATCCGCCGGATCCGCCCGGCGTCGCGGCTGGCGTGGACGCAGGCGAAGCCGATCAGCCGGTCCGGGCGGCGGGCGACGATCCCGGCCAGCTGGCGGTTGGCGCGGTGGTAGTCGGAGTTGCCTCCGGCCACGACCACGGTGCGGTCGATGCCGGCGGCGCGTGCCCGCCGCAGGTACGGCCCCAGCGGCGCGTGGGTATCCCACGGGCTGGTCAGCCCGTCACCCCGGCCGGCGTGGCAGTGACCGTCGACGATCATCGCCCCACCTCAGGCGCTGACCGGTCCGGCTCAGCCGCCCCTGGTGGCCGCGGCCACCGGTGGCGCGCCCGGCCGGGCCGCCGGTCGCTCCCAGGGCAGCACCCGGTCGGTTCCGGTCCGGCGTGCCAGGCCCATCGCCTGAGCGCTGGTGAGCCACTCCTCGGCGTACTCGGCGATCTGCAGCAGCAGAGTCTCGAACTGGACCCGCTGGGTCTGCAGCACGTGCGACTGGCCAAGCCAGCGCAGGATCTCCCGGCCGGCCACGGCCATCCGCTGCCGCGGCGAGGTCACCAGGCGGACGTTGAAGTAGCGGACCAGGATGTTCTCGATCACGTCCCAGGCGGTGTCGGCGCCGAACAGGTTCTTGACGTCCTGCGCGTCGAAGATGCGGAAGGCCTCCTCCAGGAGCTGCATGACCTCGACCCGCAGCACGTTCAGGTGGCCGTAGGACATGAACTTCAGGTTGTTGCGCAGGTCGAGTCCGGCCCGGCGGACGATGGCGATGCTGCCGAAGCTGGGGTCGTAGGCGCGCTCGCGGATCACGTCGGAGATCCGCTTGTCGCGCCAGAACAGCGACACCTGGTTGACGAAGTGGGCGAAGAGCGGGTGGAAGTCGGTGTTGGCGCGCGAGCCGGCCGGCACCGGCGCGCGCCCGTACCCGAACGCCCGCCGGTAGGCTGCCTGGCGCTCCCGCTGGGTGTAGCGCAGCACCTCGCGCCGGTCGAACTGGTACAGCGCGTAGGCGCCGGGCCCACCCGACAGGTACACCGTGCCCGCTCGGAACAGCTGCTGGAGCTGCTGGATGGCGCGGAAGACGCCGATCCGCTCGTGCTGGTAGATGTAGTAGAGGTCGCCGACCGCGATGATCCGCTCCGAGGCGACCGTCTCGTCGTACGGTGTGACCCCCACCGGCAGCCGGGTGCTGCCCAGCGCGTCGGCGGCCTCCGGGCCGACGCCGACCAGTTGCGCCAGGCCCTTGTCGGGTGGCGGCTCCGCCTTCGCCTCGGCGTCCACCACACCCTGGAGCAGTTGCTCGACCTGCCGGATGACCTCGTCGGCGGTCGGCGGGACTTGACTGATGTCGCCCCCCAGCCGCTCGGCCAGCAGTTGCAGCAGCGCCGCGACCCGGTCCTGCCGCTCGGCGTCCGCGCCCTCGGTCGCCGCGCCCCCCCAGAGGCCCTCGCCGGGTCCGGGTCCTCTCACTCGGCTCGGGTCACCTCGCGGTGCCGCGGTTCCGGCGCCGCTCCGCGCGCCGTAGCCGTTCCTGCCGTCCATCGCCATCGTTCGCCTCCTCATCGCACGCCCGGCGGGTCGCTCGGCGGCTCCGCCGAGCTACCGCTGGATCCGGCTCGCCAGAACGGTGGTGTCGTCGAGGTAGCCCGCCAGCTCCGCCAGCGCCCGCTGCACCCGTGCGGTCGCGTAGCCAGCCGGGACGCTCCCCGGTGACTGCAGGCCGCGGTTCGCCCCGCTGCCCGTGTTGACCAGCGACGCGCGCACGAGCCTTCGCAGCTTGTCGAGCACGGGCGTCAGGGCGGTGGCACCGTCCTTGCCCGCGTCCTGCAGGAGCCGCGGACCCTCTTCGGAGGCGACCCGCTCGACCCAGCTCAGCAGCTCGCCGAGCAGGATGGAGGGGGTGTCGGCCGGCACCGGGAGGTCCTGGTTCCTGCTGTCCACCAACGCCGTGCCGTCGCTGCCGGCGCCGTCGAACCGCAGCCGGATGGCGAGGCGCTCCGCGGCCCCGATGAACACCGAGTCCAGCGTGAAGCCGACTTCGGTGACCGATTCCGCCACGACGGCCAGGCTGCGCGACAGCAGCACAAGCTGCGTCCCCAGGAACGGCGTTGCAGTCGGGTTGGTCGGGTCGAAGAAGCCACGTTGCGCCCGCCAGCTGGTGTCGATCTCGCGGACGTAGTCGACCAGGATGAGGAAGTTGGTGAGGTTCTCCTCCTCCTCGACGGTGTCGACCCGGGCCGACACCAGGCCGAAACGGTCCTGGAGCAGCTTGAGCTGCCCTCCAACCTCGCCCGGCACCCGCTTCTGCAGCGTGCCGAGCAGCTGGTCCAGCAGGTCGTCGACGCGGCTGAGGCGAGGTCCGCCCTCGACGCCCAGCTCGGCGACCAGCTCGTTCAGCTCGGAGCGGACGATCGTGCGAATCGCCTCGGTGTCCTGTGGGTCGGCGGCCGGATCGAGCGGGTACAACCCGTCGAGCAACGGCAGGGCGGCGTCCAGAGCCACTCTGGAGCGCGAGTAGAGACTGGCCTGCGCGCCGGTGATCGCGCCCAGGTCGGCCTGGACCTGTGCCGCGTAGCTGCGGGGCGTCCAGGTCGCCATGGTGTGGCCCTCGATCTCCCGCCGGTCGAACGAGTGGACCAGCGCGGCGGAGAAGCCGCGGGGGTCGTTCGCCCTGGGCCGCCATCCGAGCGCCTCTCGCAGCGCCGCCTCGACCGTCTGCCCGACTGACGAGCTCGGGCCAGCGCCGGACGCGGGCAGCTGCGGCAGGGTGACCGCCTCGGTGAGCACGGGGAAGGCCGCGAAGTCTCCGCTGGGCGCGAGCTGCGTGCCGGCCGCCGCGCCGCCCGGGACCGGGTCAAGGATGAAGTCCGATTGCAGATCGACAGTGTCGACGTGGCGCACGCCGTCCCGCACCACCTCGACCAGGTAGCGGCCGGGCCTGTCGGCGCGGTACTCGTACTCGCCCTTGCGGTCTGCCTGGACCGTCGCGAGCGGGTTGCCCCGTCCATCGAGGATCCGCAGCTCGGCGAACGGGATGCCGGGACCGCCCGGGCTGGTCCGCACGGTGCCCGAGATGCGGTGGCGCTCCGGCTCGAGCAGGATCGGCTGGACCGCCACACGTGCGTTGACCGGCACCTGGACCGCGCGGCGGCCCCTGTCGCGGTCGGTCACGATCGGCTCCATGCGATCGTTGCCCACGATCACCGGGTCCTTGGCAAGCGCGAGCACGTACGGGCCAGGGCGAACGTCGAGGAACTCGAACTCGCCAGTCCCGGTCGTGGCCGCGGTCAGCGGGTCCCCGACGCCGTCCGTCGCCCGGAGGATCATCTCCACGCCAGCGATGGGGGTCCGGTCGGTGACCCTGCGCACCTCACCGGTCACGCTGCTGCTGACGGGTTCGACCAGGATCGGCGCGACGTCGACCCGCGCCGCGGTGACGGTGACGTTGCGGTCGCCCTTGTCGGGCGGCTGGGGCTGCCAAAGGCGCCCGTCCCCGTCCCCCGCCGGGTCCTCCTGGAGACCGAGGCAGTAGTCGCCCGGCGGGAGCGCCGGAATCGTGAAGCTGCCAGAGACCGGCGCGGTGGTGGTCTGGTGCCGCGGGCCGCCCCCGACGAGTTCCGCCACCACGCCGATGCCGCCCACCCCGTTCCCGTCCTGCGCGTCGCGGACCCACCCGTGGATCGTGCCTGTGGGGACGACGGGCACGGCTTCCAGCAGGATCGGCGTGACCTCCAGGCTCTGGCCGGAGGTGATGACGACGGGGCGCTGGCCGCTGTCAGGCGGGTGCAGCCGGTAGCCCGCCGGCGGTTGGGTGAGCCGCACGGTGTAGCTGCCAGGGGCCAGGTTGGAGAAGGTGAAGCGACCGCCGCTGCCCGTGGCCACCGGGAGTGCCGCACCGGCCGGCAGCAGCCCGACCTGCACGCCCATCACCCCTTGGGCGGTGCCAACGTCGACGACGAAGCCGGTGATGGCACCGGCGATGGGCACGGGCTCGAGGACGATCGGGTCGGCGGACACCTCGCCGTAGTCGTCGTCCACCTCGACCCAACGCTCGCCGTTGTCGGGTGGTATCGGCTGCCACGCGACGCCGTTCACGACCGCGGGAACCTCGTCCAGGCGGACGGTGTACCGGCCGGGCCGGACGTGGTGGAAGACGAACCGGCCATTCCAGTCCGTGTCGGCGAAGGCGAGCTTCCCGCCGCCGCCGGCGTGGCCGAGTACCAGGCGCACGAGCCGAATGGCATTCCCGTCCGCGTCCAGGACGGTCCCGACGACCGTGCCGGTCTTCCTCGCGACCTCGAACTGGCGGATGAGGATCACCTCGACCTCGGTGGTCTGCTCATGCTGGAGCAGGACGGCGGCGTCTGGCGGGACTGCCCGCGGGTCGCCGCCGGGCAGGCGCACGAGGTGCTCGGCCGGGGGGTCGTAGCCGGACGGCGGGATCACGGTGACCTGGTGCTCGCCGGGCGGCAGTGACACGGATCGCTCGCCGGTGTGGTCCGTCAGTCCGGTCACCTCGCCAACCCGGTACTCGACCCTGGGCAGCGGCGTGCGGCCGCTCTCGGCCGCCTCGGGCGCCACGCTGGTGCGGATCAGGAGGTTGGCGGTCGGCCCGGGGCCGAGATCCTTGGGCGGGCTCGGCTCCTTGCGTGCCCGGGGCGTCCTGGGCGAGCGGGGCGGCTTGGTCGGAGTGCTCACCGGAGGGGGCTTCCTTGGGCTGTCGGTGCTGATCGGGTCCTTCTCGGTCACGGTGGCTCCTCCTTCACGTCCCTTCGATCGGTCACACGGCGATGCCGGTCGTCGACGGGGCCGCCGGCGGCTCGGCCAGGCGCTCGGTCAGGTCGGACCAGCAGGTCAGCAGGCAGCACTGGACGTCCCACAGCGGCGGCCCGCAGCGGTCGACGGCCTCGGCCACGCCGGCCATCCACGGCCTCCAGGCGCGCCCACGGCTGTCGGCGAGGTCCTCGAGGTCACGGAGCCGCGCCCGCTCGGCCACGTCGCTGCTCAGCCGGCGCGCTGCGTCGTTGGCCGCCGCCTGCGCCCGAAGCAGCGCCCCGCGGGCGGCGCCCGCCCCGCTCCCGGCCACCACGGCGCGCAGGCCGTCGCCGGTCGCCTCCAGCACCTCCTGTACCGCGCCGAGCAGGTCGCCGACGGCGTCACCGAGCGACTGGACGGGAACGACGTCGCTGTCGTTCGGACGGTCCTCCACGACAGTCAGCTGCATCGCGCGGACCGCGTCGCGGAGTTCGTGCGCCTGCTGCCACAGCGACTCGAACGCGGACTCCAGGGTCATGCCTATCGCCTCGCCAGCTCGGTGTAGAAGTTCCGGGTGATCGCGCCCGGGCGGGCCATGCGCTGGTCGAGGGCGATCCGGGCCGCGCCGATCAGGAACCGCTCGGGCACGATGCCGGGGTCGGTGCCGGCGGCCAGGCGCTGCGCCACCTCCTCGGTGATCTGCTGCTCCTTGCGCCCGAAGGGGATGACCTCGGCGAGCTGCTTGCCGCCGAGCGCGTCGAACGGCTGGTAGCAGACCGCGTCGACGACGATCCGGTTGGCGCGGGGGAAGCTGTCGAGCAGCCGCGGCGGCAGCGTCCCCGCCGCGGCGTCCGGGTAGATGTGCCGCCACAGGCGCCGATAGTGCTCGGCCTCCTCGGCGAAGCCCATGCGCCGCAACAGCTCGATCGAGATGAAGGCGCGCAGGTACGGGGTCGGGTGCGGCCCGCGGGGGTCGTAGGCGAGCACCGTCTCCGGCGAGCGCCCGATCACGTCCATCAGCGAGCCGACCACCGCCGGTCCGCCGAGCAGCAGACCGCTCACGTCCGCGTACAGCTCCCGGTTCCAGCGCGCCCAGACCATCGCCACGTCGCGGGGCAGGCCCGCGTCGAGCAGCCGGCGGCCGATGCGGACCGGGACGGCGCGGGCCAGGCCGAGGTCGTTCTGCAGGTTGTGGCTGACCTCGTGGAGCACGGCCCCCAGCGTCCACGGATTGACCAGCCGGTGGTAGGGCAGCTGGATGAGCGGGAACGGGTTGAGCTGCTGGCCGAGCCGCCGTAGCGGGATCGCCCGCCGGAAGGTGGCCGGAGAGAACCCCGTGCGCATGTAGCTGAACGGCGGCGGGGCCGGGATCGACTTGGCCACCCCGCAGCGCATGTACGAGACCTGGTAGCAGTCGAGCGCGATCCGGTCGCAGGCCAGCAGCCAGTCGGCGAACCGCGACTGGCGCTGGCCGAACAGCTCGAAGTAGAAGTCCCAGACCCGCTCGATGGCCCGCACCCAGTCGTGGGCGCGTTCCTTCTTGCGGACCACCTGCTGGAGGCGGGCGGTCGTCGGCCGCAGGCCGGCGGCGTCGGTTGCCTCCCGCACCCGGCCGCTGAGCCGCAGCAGCTCGCCGCGGAGCGTCTCCATGAGCTGATTGACCGCCTGCAGGTGGCCCTCGGTCGGCGCGGCCGCCCCGGTCCCGAACTCGGTGCGCCGGAACGGGCGCAGCGCGGCGGCGTGGCGGTTGACGTTGACCGACTGGGCGCGCAGCCAGGGCCGCAGTACCGACGACGGCCCCAGCGGCGCGGGCCCGCCCGCCGGCGGCCGGCGAGGGGCGCGCACCCGCGTGCCGTTGCTCCGCTCGCGGGCCAGGCTTCCGATCGTCTCCATGACCGCCTCGCTCGTCTCGCGCGTGCCAGCCGGCCGGCCTAGCGGCATCCGTCGCCGGCCACCGCCCGCACCGAGGCGGGGGCGATCCGGACCCTGCCCTGCGGTCCCCGTCCGGCGGCAGCGTGGTAGCGCTGGTCCAGCGCACACGAGCGCCGGTAGGCGCGGACGCACCGCCGCGGGCTGGACAGCACCTGGGCCGTCTGGCCGGCGAGCGTGCGCACCGCCACCTGCGGGGTCACCGGCCGACCGCGGGCGACGCGGCGGGCCAGCGACGCGGTGGTCCTCCGGACGATGGTGGGCACGGCGCGGACCAGCGGTCGGGTTACGGGATTGCGGCGCAGTGTGCGGGTGACGCGGGCGACCCCGCGGATCAGCTGCGGAGCGGCCCGCAGCACCGCCGGCGCCACCCGCGGGATCATCCGCGCGGCCAGAGGGATCAGCGCCCCGACGAACGCCTCCGCCTCGGCCTCGCTCTCCGCCTGGCTGGCGGCGTGGCCGAGGTGCTCCATGAGGGCGTCCGGGTAGACGCGGCGGATCGGGTTGGCCTCCCCCTCGGCCTCCTCCTCGCCCTCCAGCTCCGCCTCCCACTCGCCCTCGCCGTTCATCCCCACCGACCCGCCGACGCCGCGCAGAGCGTTGCGGGCGGCCGCCTGGCCGAGGCGGCGGAGCGTCGGCGACGACGCCGCTCGGGCGGCCAGGCTCGCGAGCTGGCGGAAGAACTCCTCGCTCTCCTCCTCGCCCTCGAGTTCCGCCTCGTACTCGCCCTCGTACTCGCCCTCGTACTCGGCCTCCTCCTCGAGCTCGAGCTCGTGCGCAAGCGTGCTCATGGTGCAGTCCCTTCGAGTCGCGTTGGAGCGCTGGTCAAGATCAGCGCATCACCGGGCGGCGGGCGACCGGCCGGGGCCGGGCCGCGATCCGGGTCGCGCGCTGGTTGCGGACGATCGCGCGGGTGCAGACCCGCGGGTTGGACAGGACGCGGCGGGTGTGCGCGGCCATGACGCGCCCGGCGGTCTGGCGGGTCACCGGCTGTCCGGCGGCGGCCCGGCGCGCCAGCGTCCGGGTGGTCCGGCGGACGATCGTCGGCACCGCGCGGACGGCGGGGCGGGTGATGCGCCGGCGGCGGAGGATGCGAGTCAGGATGGCGGTGCCGCGGACCAGGTGCGGGAGGATGCGGCGCAGCGCGGCGCGGTCGCGGGCGGAGATCACCGCCACGGTGGCTGCGCCCATCATCGCCTCGGCCTCGGCCTCGGTGCGCGCCTGGGAGGCGACGGCCGCCATCAGCTCGGCCATGGCCTCGGTCTGGCTGGCCGGGGCGGTCTCCTCCTCGCCCTCGGCCTCCTCCTCGAGCTCGCCCTGGCCGCCGAGCAGGCCGCCGATGCCCCGAGCGATGGTGCCGAGGAATTCCTCGCCCTCCTCCTCGTACTCGCCCTCCAGCTCCTCCTCGTACTCGCCTTCGAGCTCCTCCTCGTACTCGCCTTCGAGCTCGAGCTCGCTCTCGCCCAGGGCCGAGGCGGCGACGCGGCCGAGCACGCCACCGAGGGGGCCGCCCACCGCCGTGCCGACGATCGGCGCGGCCACGCGGGCGACACGCCGCAGGATCGGGGCCGCGCGGCGCATGAGCCTGCCGATCCGGCGGAAGAACTCCTCGGCCTCCTCTTCGCCCTCGAACTCCTCTTCGTACTCGCCCTGGCCGCCCACCAGGCTGCCGATGCCCCGGGCGATGGTGCCGAGAAATTCCTCGCCCTCGAGCTCCTCCTCGTACTCACCCTCGAGCTCGTATTCCAGCTCACCCTCGAGCTCGCGTGTGCCCATGCCGGCCATGGCCGTACCCCCTTCCGGACGGATTCGGGCCGACCTTAGGGAGCCCGGGGCGTGCCGACCATTCGCACGTTTCCCGTCGCTCGTTCGCATTCCCCGAGGTGTGTGTCACTCGATCGTGCGACAGGCAGCAAGAGAAGCATTTCGGTATGAAGGGGAATGCCAGAGATAGGGGGCGCCGAGCAGCTTGAGGGATTCCCAAGCGGCCGCCTCGTCCGTAGCCTGAGACGGCAGCCGATCGCGTGCTTCAGGGGCACGCGAGTCGAGGACTGCAGTGACGTCCGATCCATTACCACGCTCGACCGCCGGGGGGAATGGTCGATGGCGGACTCATTGTCGAACGCTGCTGTACGCGGCAGTGGCTTAGAGCTTTCCGAGCTGGAGGCGCTGATACGCCAGCTTGTCAGCGACGTCGTCGAGGATGGCCGGCCCGCGGCCGGGCGGGTGCCGGGTAGGGGCGACCCGGTGATCCTCGACATGGAGGTCGACGGCGTCCGCTGCCTGCTGCTGCGGGTGCCGAAGACCCACGCGCCCCTCAGTCCGCGGGAGCTGGAGATCGCCCGCATGGTGGCCAAGGGCCTGCCCAACAAGACGATCGCCTCGGTGCTCGACATCAGCTCGTGGACGGTCGCCTCCCACCTCCGGCGGGTGTTCACCAAGCTGGGCGTCTCGTCGCGCGCCGCTATGGTCGCTCGGCTGCTTGAGGACGGCTCCAGGGTCGACCCTGGAGCCGCCCAGGCCGAGCCGCCGCCGGTCCTTCCGTCCCGTTCCAGCCGCCTGCAGCCGATGGGACTACTCGGGTGATCCGGGCAGCCCAGTGTGTTACCTCCACGATTGGCTCATGCTACTCATACTGGATGCCATCGAGGGGGCATGATGGATACCGCCGCATCGCCAGCGCAGCCATCCGACGAGCCTGCTACTGGAGCATCGCCAGCGCCGTCACCAATCGGGTCCACGATCGAGTTGCTTGCGCAGGCGATCCGCATGGCAGTGGAGCGGGTGTTTGCGCCATCCCCGCAGTTGAGCACAGCATCCTCAGCGCCACCATGCGACCAGCCAACCGCCGTTGAGATTCCACCGGTCGGAGGGCCCGTGTGGGTAGCCTGGCGCGAAGGGACCCTGACGCGGGCCAAGGAACTCGAAGCGTTGTGCGTCTGGCTGAGATCGAGGGACCCGCGAAAGAACGATGAGGTTCTAGCGACGGCGATTCAGCATCACCTTACAGCGGCCAGGGAGGCGGCTCAGGTGAAGAAGCTGAACCCGCCCAGACGGTTCCGGATCTTCCGCAATGGGCCACTGATCGAGCGGGCGACGAGCAACCTCGACGCTGCCGAAGCTCACCTGCTCAACCTCGCCTCGGGCGAGTACATACATGGTCAAATGCCCTGCCTGCTCAGGCACGTGCAGGTTCATCTCCCTCCAACCGATCCGCGACGACAGGAGTTCGAGCGGATCGCCCGAAAGCTCGGCATCAAGGATCCGGACCACCCGTTGCTCCAGAACGGCAAAGAGCCAACGCTGGAGCAAAAGATCGAGACGGTTGAGGAGGAGCGTCGCAAGATCATCACCATTGTCCGAGCGGCAAGCTCGGCGGCGCTCCGCGAGCACGTGCGCCTGCGCAGCTTTCGAAACATCGTGGTCGTCACGGCCGTCCTCATGTCCCTACTGGCAATCGGAGTGGCGATCACGGGTTTCTTCCGTCCGACCTTGATCCCACTGTGCTTCGCTCCTCAGGAGTCCGGCAAATCGATAGTCGTGTGCCCGACCGCCCAGTCCGAACCGTTCGTTCCTGTCGGTGGGCCACCACAGCCCGGCGTACCAATGCGGGACATCGACGATGTCGTTGAGGCGACTGCCAAACGACAGGACCTCATCGTGGTCGAACTCGTCGGGCTCACCGCCGCTGCCATCGCGACTGCCGCGGCCATCCGCCGCATCAAGGGCTCATCCGAACGGTATGGCCTGCCGGTTGCGCTCGCTGCACTCAAGCTCCCAACCGGCGCGATCACCGCCTTCCTCGGCCTGCTGCTCATGCGTGGCCAATTCGTTCCCGGCCTCAGCGCACTGGATACGTCCGCGCAAATCCTTGCCTGGGCGCTGGTCTTCGGGTACGCGCAACAGCTGTTCACTCGCCTTGTCGATCAGCAGGGCCAGACCGTGCTCGACAATGTGCGCGGCGCCGACAGGCCTCGACCCGGTCCAAACCCGGAGACGTGACCTGAAGCTGTGGACCAGCACCAGGCGCGGCCTACAATGAGCACGCTGCCGGTCCTCTGAGGACTGGCGATGAGTGGAGCGCGATGCCTGAACCGCCAGAGCAAGTCTCTCCGAAGGCGGGTACCGGCGAGTCGGGTGGGCTGCTGGCCACCAAGCTGTTCGCGCCGCGCCCCCAGCCTGGCCATGTGAGACGTCCCAAATAGTGGTGTGGAGCCTTCAGCGAGGCTCCACACCCTTTGTGCGCCCCTACCGGATCTCGGCAGTGGTGATCGAATATATGTTCTCTATACTCAACTGACCCGGCCGGGTCGCGATTGCGGCACGCGACCTGGGGGAAAGACCTGGCTGCATTGACTGCATCGGGCTAGGCGTACCCTAGATGACCCCCAGCAGTCTCGAGGAGAAGGAGAACCCCCGTGCGCCGTGCATCCCCCACCCTGCTGCTCGCCCTGCTGGTCGCCATCACAACGGCGTGCACCAGCGGTGGCGGGCAATCCAAGGCGCCCAGTTCCACGCAGGCGCCCAGCGCTCCGGCCCAGTCGGCCCCCACGACCGCCGGCAGCGTTCCGCAGGCGGCCCGACTCCCCCGCGGCGGCCAGCCGGTGCGGCTCGACCCCGCCCAGTTCACCAGCCGAATCAACCATCCCTACTGGCCGATGACCCCAGGCAGCCGATGGGTCTACCGCGAGGGCGAGCAGCAGGACGAGGTCACCGTCACCAGGCAGACCAAGAAGATCATGGGCATCGACGCCCGGGTCGTGCACGACGTGGCGACCGTCAACGGTCAGGTCCAGGAGGACACCCTCGACTGGTACGCCCAGGACGCCCAGGGCAACATCTGGTACATGGGCGAGGACACCAAGGAGTACAAGAACGGCAAGGTGGTCTCGACGGCCGGGTCGTGGCAGGCCGGCGTCCACGGCGCCCAGCCAGGGATCTTGCTGCCCGCTAACCCCAGGCCGGGAATGGCCTACCGGCAGGAGTATCTCAAGGGCCAGGCCGAGGACGCCGCCCAGGTCCTGAGCCTCCGTCAGCAGGTCAGGGTTCCCTTCGGCTCCTTTGACCGGGTGCTGACGACCAAGGACTACACGCCGCTGGAGCCGTCGGTGGTGGAGCACAAGTTCTACGCCCAAGGGGTGGGCCCGGTCCTGGCCATCACCGTCTCCGGCGGGTCCGGCCGCGAGGAGCTCTTGCGCTTCGAGCACCGGCCCTGAGGCACACGAACCCCAAGCCACGACCATGCCCGCCCGCACCAGCCGCTGGTTCTCGCCCTCCAGCTCGGCTGCCTCGGCGGCCAGAACCTGGACCCGCTGGGCGGGCGAGCGCAACGCGCGGAGGTCACAGCTCCGCTCCCGGTCGAGCTTCGGTCGTCGGACCCGGTGTGCAGCGATGCGGAGAGTTGGTAAACGCGCTGGTCAGAACTTCCCTGCGTCCGAGGAGGAATCGGGCGCTAGCCCACGCCTTGCACGACCTGGATAGAGCTGGC
>Ga0268241_10000045_pt1 | contig 14752 bp, 17 predicted proteins | sample BulsoiAmnAmmetaG_FD_200248 | JGI IMG/M metagenome (GOLD analysis project Ga0268241, IMG submission 200248) | Bulk soil microbial communities from Mexico - Amatitan (Am) metaG (v2) (version 2) | ecosystem: Environmental > Terrestrial > Soil > Agricultural land | place: Mexico: Amatitan, Jalisco...
GGGCCGGATCAACCTGTTCCGCGTGTACCAGGGCGTGATCAACGCCGACTCGCAGGTGTACAACGCGCGCTCGGGCCAGAAGGAGCGCATCGGTCAGCTGCTCGAGATTCAAGGCAAGGAATCGCAACAGGCGACGGACTTCGGACCCGGCGACATCGGCGCGGTGGCCAAGCTGAAGGACACGCACACCGGCGATGTGTTGTCGAGCTCCGACGCGAAGATCGAGCTGCCGCTGCCCGCCATGCCGGCGCCGGTGATGGCGTTCGCGCTCGAGCCGAAGTCGAAGGGCGACGAGGACAAGGTGTTCTCAGCGCTTCGCCGCCTGCAGGAGGAGGACCCGACGATCGACGTGCACCGCGACCCACAGACCGGCGAGCAGATCCTCGCCGGGCTCTCGCAGATGCACGTGGAGGTGATCGTCGACCGCCTGCACGAGCGCTTCGGCGCGGACGTGAACCTGAAGCCGCCGCGCGTGCCGTACCGCGAGACGATCAAGACCGCTGCCAAGGCGCACGGCCGCTACAAGAAGCAGACCGGCGGCCGCGGTCAGTTCGGCGACTGCCACATCGAGATCGAGCCGCTGCCCGACGGCCAGGGCTTCGAGTTCGTAAACGCGATCAAGGGCGGGGTGATCCCCTCCGGCTTCATCCCGGCCGTGGAGAAGGGGATCGCCGAGGCGATGCGCGACGGCGTCGTCGCCGGCTACCCGATGAGCGGCGTGCGGGTGCGCCTCTACGACGGCAGCTACCACTCGGTGGACTCGTCGGAGATGGCGTTCAAGGTGGCGGGCTCGATGGCGTTCAAGGAGGCCGCTGGGAACGCCGGCGCGGTCCTGCTCGAGCCGATCATGACCGTCACCTTGTCGGTCCCGAACGACTCGGTCGGCGACGTGATCGGCGACCTCAACTCCCGGCGCGGGCGGCCGCTCGGCATGGACCCCAAGGGGTCGGTGACCGAGGTCAAGGCCGAGGTGCCGATGGCCGAGATGCTCAGCTACGCACCGGACCTGCGTGCGATCACCGGCGGCCAGGGCGATTACACGATGGACCTCGCCCGCTACGAGGAAGTGCCGCAGCATCTGGCCCAGAAGGTGATCCAGGCGGCGTCCCAGGAGGCGGAGGCCGTCAAGGCGTAGCTAGCGACAACCGGGGAGGAAGCGCGCCAATGCGCCCGAAACAGGGCGCTAGGATCGAAGGTTGCCTATGCCTAGAGAGCTACGACCCACACACGACGTGGTCACGTGCGACGTCTGCGGGCGCACGATCCTGAAGGGCGAGCGCGCGGAGCCTTATCTCGTCCCCGGAGGCCAGCGCCGGCTGGTGTGCGACCTCTGCATCGGCCGGGCCCAGCACGAAGGCTGGATCCGCGAGTCCGCGCATGGCGACATGCCGACGGCGCACCCGCGCCGCGAGCCGCGCCGCGGCCTGCTGGGGCGTCTGCGAGGACGCCGCGAGGACAACGGCCATCCGGAGCCGGAGTGGGCACCGCCACCCGCGCTCGCCTACGACGACGAGCATCAACCCGCCGCCGAAGCCGCTCCCGAGCCGCCGCCGGACCGCAAGCGCACGCGTGCCTGGCGCCCCAAGGATCCGCGCCACGTCCGCGCCGTGCCCACCAATGCCCAGGTGAAGGTGGAGCGCGCGCTGGAGGTCTTCAACGGATCGGAGCATCCGCGCACCATCCTCGGCATCGCTCGGAGCCTCGGCGACCCGTGGGTCTACGCGGCGCCGCTCGAGACCAAGCCGAGCGAGGTGGAGATCGTGGTCGCCTGGGAGCTCTCCTGGTACCGCTATCGCGTGGATCTGGGCGACGCGGACGACCCGGTCACGATGCTCGAGAAGGGCGAGGACCTCGATCAGATCGACGAGCAGCTGCGCGCCTGGAACGCCGCGATGACGGCGGATGGACGGCTGGCGGTCGGTGTAGGGTCCGCGGAGTGATCTACTGCGTCGTGCCACAGGCCCTCGCGGACGAGCTCTACGACCGTCTCGTGGAGTACTACCGCGACGACCCGAATGTCGAGGTCATCATCGACCGGCGCAAGCAGGGCGGCGACCCGACCAACCCGCAGCCGCCGGATCGCCGCCGCAGGCGCCGCGCCTACGGCAGCTTCCCGTCGATCGAGCCGCCGGCGTAGCGTCATCGTCCAGGAGCGGCTCGACAAGGTCGTCGTCCACGTGGACGGCGGTGCGCGCGGCAACCCGGGGCCGGCGGCCGTAGCGGCCGTCGCGACCGCGACCGACGGCTCGGTGCTCGCCGAGCGCAACCTGTACATCGGCGAGGCCACCAACAACGTGGCCGAGTACCGCGCAGTGCTGCTCGGCCTCGAGCTGGCTCGCGAGCTCGGCGCCAACGAGGTCGAGGTCGTGAACGACTCCGAGCTCGTCGCGCGCCAGATCGGCGGGCAGTACAAGGTCAAGCACGCCGGCCTGCGCCCGCTGTTCGTGGAGACGATGAACCAGCTTCGCGAGTTCGAGAGCTGGAGCGTGCGGACCGTGCGGCGCGAGTCGAACGAGCGCGCCGACGAGCTCGTGAACGAGGCGCTGGACGAGGCGCTCGGCGCCGGATAGCCTGCCGCGGCCGTGAGCAAGACCCAGTACTACTGCGCCTCCTCGCTCGACGGGTACATCGCCGAAGCAGACGACACGCTCGACTGGCTCACGGGCTACGAGGGCAGTTCCGCGGTCGAGGGCGCGGAGCCCGGGGGCCGCGGCTCGTATGAGCGCTTCTTCGAGAACGTCGGCGCGATGATCAGCGGCTCCGTCACGTACGAGTGGGTGCTCGACCACGTCGACGAATGGCCGTACCCCGGAAAGCCGTTCTGGGTGCTGAGCACGAGGGAACTGCGCGTGCCCGAGGGCAACGCCGTGGACGTTCGGATCGTGAACGCGAAGGTGCCGGAGATCTACGACGAGATGGCCGGGGCGGCCGGCGAGGGCAACTTGTGGGTCATCGGCGGCGGCAACGTCGCCTCGCAGTTCGCCGACGAGGGGCTCCTGGACGAGGTGATCGTGACTGTCGTGCCCGTGGTGCTCGGCTCGGGTAAGCCGCTGTTCGACCGTCGCGTCCCGGGACCGCCTCTCACGCTCACCGGCACGACCGCGTTCGATTCCGGCATGGTCGAGCTGCGCTACGAGGTCACCCGTTAGCGTCGTGCTGGAGCGGCTCTGGCGACCCCCGCTCTTTGCCGAGCTGCCCGCGGCGATCAAGGTCGTCAACGCCGGCGTGCTCCCGATCGTCTCGGGCGCCGCCACCGGGCTTCTGCTCGGCGTGTCGGGCACTTGGTACGTGGTCGCAAACGTGCTTGCCGCGATCGGCGGCTTCGCGGCGGGGCGCGAGCACGTCACGCCGCGCACCGGCGCTCTCCGCGGCACGTGGGGCGGGCTGCTGTTCGGCTCAGCGCTGCTGATCGCGCACGAGCTCGCCGACAACGGCGAGGAGATCCAGGCACTCCCTCATCCGCCGGTGCTGCTGCTCGTGTTCACGATCGCCATCGGCGCGCTGCTCGGGGCTCTCGGCGCCCGTTCACGCGGCGCCGAGCAGGCGCTACCCGCGTAGGTACGCAAGCACCGCCAGCACGCGCCGGTGGTGCGTGTCCGACGGTGGCAGCGAGAGCTTCCAGAAGATGTTCGAGATGTGCTTCTCGATCGCGCCCTCGGTGACCACGAGCTCCTCGGCGATGGCGGCGTTCGAGCGACCCTCCGCCATCAGGCCGAGCACCTCGCGCTCGCGCGGGGTGAGCTCCTCGAGCGGGCCGTCGGCGCCGCGCTTGGCCACGAGCTGGGCGATCGCCTCGGGATCCATCGCAGTGCCGCCCTCCGCGACCCGGCGCACCGCGTCTACGAAGTCGCGCACGTCGGCCACTCGCTCCTTCAGCAGGTAGCCGATGCCGCCGCTGCCCTCGGCGAGCAGCTCGCTGGCGTAGGTCTGCTCTACGTACTGCGAGAGCACGAGGACGGCCGTGCCCGGCACCTTCTGGCGAGCCTCGAGCGCCGCGCGCAGGCCCTCGTCGGTAAAGCTGGGAGGGAGGCGGACGTCGACCACGGCCACGTCCGGCTTGTGCTCCACGATCGACTCGACGAGCGAGGTGCCGTCCTCGACTGCGGCCACCACCTCCATGTCGTTGTCGCGCAGCATGCGTGTGAGGCCGTCACGAAGCAGCGCGAGATCCTCGGCGATCACGACGCGCACGGGATCACCGCCCTCACGCGTGTGCCGCCGCCGGGCGGGCTCGTGACGTCGAAGGTGCCGTCGAGTGCGCGCACGCGCTTGGCCAGCCCGGCGAGTCCGCCGCCGTTCTGGTCGGCGCCCCCGCTGCCCTGGTCGGTGACCTGCACCACGAGCCAGTCGCCGTTGAGCGCCACGTCGATCGCCGCTAACTGCGAACCGCTGTGCTTCGCCACGTTTGCGAGCGATTCCGAGACGACGTAGTAGGCAGCAGCCTCCACGCCGGCCGGCAGTCGCCGCGGCACATCCACGCGCACGGTCGTATGTAACCGCGTGCTGCCGGCGAGCGCGGGTATCGCGGCGTCGAGCCCGCGGTCGCGCAGGATGTGCGGCTGCATGCCGCGCACCAGGTCACGCATCTCGGTGAGCGCCTGTTTCGCCTGCGAGCGCGCCTCGCCCACCAGCTGCTTGGCGTGGTCTGGATCGGAGTCGAGCTTCTCCTCGGCCATGCCGAGGTCCATCGCGAGCGCCACGAGCCGTGCCTGCGCGCCGTCGTGCAGGTTCCGTTCGATGCGCTCGAGCTCGCTCGCCTGCGCCTCCACGGCGCCGGCCCGCGTGGCGGTCAGCTCGCCCACGCGCTGTTCGAGCTCCTCGCGCCCGGGGCCGAGCAGGCCGCGCTGCATCAGCAGCTCGACGTGCGCCCAGCCGCGCACGATCCAGGGCACGAGCAGCGTCGCGAGCAGCCCGACCGCGGCGACGATCAGCGCCTTCGGCAGCGTGTTCGCGTGGAAGAGCCCGAAGTCGAGGCTGTCGGGGTCGCTGTTCACCGCCCAGAACCAGGCGGGCAGCGTCAGCATGCCGATCGCGACGGCCCAGACGGTCACGACCAGCGTGAAGTCGAAGATGCCGAGCGGGAAGAGCAGGAAGAGCCACGCGACGTCTTTCCAGGTGCTCGCCTGCTTCAGCCACGCCCACAGCCGCCCGAAGATGCGGCCCTCCGGAATCGGCCGGTACGGATCCGGGATCGGCGTGCCCTCGAGAACAGCAGCCCGGCGGCGCTCCACCATCGCGAAGCCGCGCGCCACCGCGAGGGTTCCGAGCAGGATCGGGATGCCGATCAGCGTGATCAGCAAGCCGAACGCGAGGCTGAACCCCGTCACGAGCACGACGAACGCGGCGACCCCGATCGGGAAGCTCAGAAGCAGGTAGGCGCTCGCCCGCCAGGTGCGCGCCTCGAACGGAGCGCGCAGCACGGCGCGCACGCCGCCGCCGCCTGTTGGCCGGAGGACGGTGGTTGTGGCTGTGTCGGTGCTCACGGGCTTCATGATCGAGATCGCGCGCCCTTGCTGCAATCCCGCTGACAGGCGAATGGCGTGTGGGGTTATCCCCAGCGGCGCTCGCGCGCTCAGACCGCAGGGGACGTTCACGAGGAGGGACGTTGGTCACACGATTCAGGGGCACGCTCGGGCTGGCGGCCGCGCTGCCGGCCCTCGCGCCGGCCGTACTACCGCTCGCGGCTCGACATCGGGCTGAGCCAGGGAGGGCGAGCCGACTGCGAGGACCTACGCGCCGGATGCGCCCAGCTCGTGACCGACGACGGCGAGCCGGCGGACTACTCGTATCTCGCGGCGGCGCTCACGCCCGATGGTCGCTAGGGCTCCAGAGGCGCAGCCAGCGCCCCAGCGTGGCGAAGCCGACGGCGACAGCGAGCAGCTCGATGCCGGTGAGCGCCGCGCCCGCGGCGAGCGCGCCTGCCCTGAGCGGGAGGGCACCGTCGCCTATCGCGTGACCCGCCGCGACAACCAACCCGGCGAGCAGGCCGAAGGCTGCGCAGAAGCGCCAGGGCCGGTGCGCGAGCAGTTCGGCGGCACGCTCGAGGCGAACGAGGCTGAGCACGCCCGCTAGGTCAGCGGCGAACGGCCGCGGGCGGGCGGGCTCGAGGTGCCGGGCGTGGGCGAGCGCACGGAGTGCGGCGGCGACGGCGGCGGCGGAACCCGCAAGGCCCGCCGCAGCGCAGAGCAGGAGGACAAGCGACCAGCCGGAGCCGGCGCCGTGGCCGAGCAGCGCGGCTACGAGCGCGCCCAACGAGAGGACGCCCGCAGTGGATGCCACCACGGCCCCGCGTGCAACGTCGGCGGTGCGCTCGGGCGGCGCCGGCCAGCCGCCGGCAGCGAAGCGGACAGCAGTGGCGAGCGTGGCGGCGGCAGCGACCTGAGCTCCGACGAAGGCCAGCGGCCATGCCGGGCTCGAGACGATCCACGGCGCAGCGTGACGGACGCCGTTTGAGCCCATCACCACGAAGGCGGCCGCGAACAGGGCCACGGCGGCGCCGGCTTGGCGCGTGGCGCGCGTGGCGGAGCGGACCCCGAGTTCCTCCGCGAAGCCGCGGGCGACGTCCGCGGGATCGCCGAACGCGGCGGTGGCGGCCGCTTCCGCCTGCGCGCGGGGGAGACTTGGCTGCGCGGCTGCCGCCTCGAGCAGGTGCGACTCGACCTCGTCGAGGATGCGCGTGCGCAGCCTTCCGCGAACGGTCAGCGCGCCGCGGAACGCGTCGAGCCAGCGGCCGACGCTCACGAGAGCACCGCCTCGACGGCGCTGGCGAAGCCCTGCCACTCGCGCCGCTGGGCCCCGAGCCGACGGCGGCCTTTCGGCGTGACCGCGTAGACGCGCCGGCGGCGCCCATCGCTGCGGTCCCACGAGCTCTTCAGCAGGCCGCTCGCCTCGAGCCGGTGCAGCGCCGGGTAGACCGTGCCCTCGGGCAGGTCGAAGGCACCGCCGCTTCTATCCCGCAGGCGCGCGATGATCGCGTAGCCGTGCGCAGGGCCAGCGGCGACCACGGCGAGGAGCAGGGAGTCGAGGTGGCCCTTCAGGACTTGGGCATCCATGGGCGACACCATACCTAGTAATCCGAGGCATAGCAAGACGAGGCCTGCGTGCCGGCGCTAGCACTGGGACTGGTGCTGGCCGCGGCCGTGGCGCACGCGGGCTGGAACGTGCTCGCCAAGCACGCGGGCGGGGGAGTGGGCTTCGTCTGGCTCTACTCGATGCTCGGAGCGCTGATGTGGGCGCCAGTCGCACTCGGTGTCGCGCTGATCGCGCACCCGACCGTCGGGCTCGCGGGCCTCGCCTTCATGGCGGGCTCCGGCACGCTCCATGCCACCTACTTCGTCACGCTCCAGCGCGCCTACGCCGACGGCGATCTATCCGTCGTCTACCCGCTCGCGCGCGGCCTCGGGCCGTTGATCTCGACCGCCGCCGCGATCGCGATCCTGGGAGAGCGACCTGGCCCGCTCGCGGTAGTCGGTGCGCTATTGATCACAGCCTCCGTGCTCACGCTCGCCGCGCGCGGTGCTGCGCAGCACCCAGGGCCAGAGCCGCGCGCGGGCCTCGCGTGGGCGGTGGCGACGGGTGTGCTCATAGGCGCCTACACCCTTTGGGACAAGCACGCGGTCGACGGGCTCGACCAAGAGCCGATCCTCTACCTCTGGGGAGGGAACGTCTTCTGGGCGCTGCTGCTCGCCCCATTCGCGCTGCGCCGGCCCGGCGAGCTCGCGCGCGCCCGGCGGTTCAACCTGCGCAGCGCGGCCGGGGTGGCGCTGCTGTCGCCGGTGGCGTACGTGCTCGTGCTGTTCGCGCTGAAGCTGGCGCCGGTGAGCTACGTGGCGCCGGCGCGTGAAGTGAGCATCCTGTTCGGCGCGGCGATGGGCAGTCGGCTGCTGGGCGAGGGCGACTCCGCGTGGCGGCTGGCCGCCGCCAGCGCGATCGTGCTGGGGATCTTGGGCCTGGCGGTGGGCTGAAGGTCAGGAGCCGGTGGGAACCGCCTGCTCGCGCTCGGCGCCGGCCCCGTCGGGGGTCGCCGCCTGCGGGCCTGCCTGCTGCTGCGCCTGCTGGCGGCCGGACCTGATCGTCAGCTCCGACGCAATCGCTCCCGTAACGAGCTCGGCGATCGCCCAGGGCGTGCCCCAGCGGTCCCTGCCGAAGATGCCGTTGTCGAGCGACAGCCTGCCGGGCCCCTCCTCGGTGAACGCGTAGGCCGCGCCAAGCAGTACGAGGTTGTACTCGTATCCGCCCTCCGTGACCCAGGGCCCCTTCTCCAGGTGCACGGTCCGGATCGCGGTGAGCATGGATCCCGACATCATCGCGGCCCCTAACGGGGTGAGGAAACCGAGCCCGAAGAGCACGCCGCCGATGGCCTCGGCTCCTCCTGCCGCCAGCGCATTGTGCTTGCCGGGCTTCAGGCCGAGGTTCTCGAAGTACTGCCCCGTGCCCTCTGGCCCGTGCCCGCCGAACCAGCCGAACAGCTTCTGTGTGCCGTGACCGAAGAACAGCGCGCCGACGATCACGCGCACGAGGTTTCTGATCATGCCGGGCGCCGTACCCGCCGCCTCAGGAGGTCACACTGGGTTTTGCTCGTGCGAGGGGCGCGATGCCGGTCCGTGCGGCCCAGGCACGAGCGGCGCCGCCATCGCGGAACACGAACGCGAGCCCGTAGAGCGCCGCGACCACGATCAGAAGCACGCGATAGCCCGTGATCAGCGTGAGGTATTCGAGCACGCCGCCCACCATCGCCCCGAGCAGGTTCGCCCCGAACGCCGCGGTCGACGATCCCACGTCCCTGAAGCGCTGCGCGAACACGAGGTTGGCCAGGAACACCGGCGTGAACGACACCGCGGTTGCCGCCAGGAAGCGCGGGAGCACGTCGAGCTCGAGGAGCTTCTCCGGCGGGATCGCCCACGCGACGAGCAGCGCCGCGAGCAGCGCGAGATAGAGCACGCTCGGTCTCGGCAGCCGGACGCGGCGGGCCACCTCGACCGCCGCGTAGACCGTCAGCAGCACGCCCGCGAACACGAGCGAGTTCACCACCCACGTGGTGCCGAAGAGGAGCGCGAACTGCACGACGCTCTTCGTCTCGAGAAGTAGGAACGCGGCGCCCATGAAGAAGAGGTCGATGTAGCCCGCCATGGGCCGAAGCGGCCCGCCGCTCGCCCGCACGAGCAGCAGTGAGCCGAGCAGCAGCACCGCGAGCGCCTTCACGTAGAAGGGCGGGATCGCCCGGCCGCGGAGGTATGGGAAGGGATGGTCGTCGGTGGCGGTCTCGAGCCGCTTGCCGTTCCACGGCGTCGCGCAGTTGCGCGGAGTCCCGCCGGCGGTCGCGCTCAGCACCGCCTGGTGGCGGCCGCCGAGCTCGTTCCCGAGCTCTGCGCAGGGCCGCGTGCCAAAGGCACCCAGGAGCGTGCTCGCGTAACGATCGAGCAGGAAGCGCGCGTAGTAGTTGTACATCGCGAACACGCCCGCGGGGCGGAGGTGCTCGCGCACCTTGCGGATCGACTCGATCGTGAAGAGGTAGTTCTCGAGCCTGAGGCTCGACTGGCCGGCGAGGAGCGTGAGCGAGTCGGGCAGCGCGAAGACGATCAGGTCGTAGCGCTTGTTGGTGCGCTCGAGATAGGCGCGCCCGTCGTCCACGTGCGCGGTCACGCGCGGGTCCTGGTAGGGACGGTTCGCGTGGTACTGGCGCCCGAGTCTCTGCAGCACCGGGTCGATCTCGACCGCGTCCACGTGCTGCGCGCCCTGGCTGAGCGCCACCGCGACGTCGTTGCCCGTGCCCGCGCCCACGATCAGCACGTCGCGGAGCGGGCCGTTCACGTGCCGGTAGGGGAAGAAGTAGAACGGGTGCGACCGGCGCAGCCGTGAGACCGGATAGGCGGTCTGGTGGGGGATGTTGTTCGCCGAGACGGTCAGCACGCCCGGCTGTCCGGGCCGCGGCTCCGCGGTGATCTTGTAGTAGGGCGACCAGTGCTCGTGCGGAAGGGCCGATTGGACTCCGAGCAGCAACACCACCCCAAGCGCGGCCGCCACCTGCCACCACCTCACTCTCCGCCCGATCAGGACGAGGAGGAGCGCCGCGGCGACCGTGCCCCAGGCGACCGGTGGCAGCTCGAGGAACGACAGCAGCGAGAACGCGACGATGCCGCCGATGCTGCCGGCGATGTCGAGCCGGTATGCGTCGAGCGGCCGCAGCTGGGCGAAGGTGCGCGCCAGGCTGTGGCCGATGCAGGCCATCACGGCCACGGACAGCACGAAGACGATGGCGAGGCTGAGCCAGCGCGGAAGCGGGTCCATGCCGAAGCCGCCCTCGATCCGCCGCGACCCGGAGAAGCGCGTGACCGACACCGGGAACGCGAGCACGAAGGCGACGAGCACGAGCAGCGCGACGGGGGCGAGCGGCAACAGGTCCCGCTTGGCCTTCGCCCGCAGGAAGCCGATCCCGATGCCGAGGAAGCTCGCCAGGAGTACGAAGTTCGTCACGTAGACGAGCCAGACGATGTTCGCGGCCGTCCAGCGGATGAGCGCGAGCTCGGTGAACAGCAGCAGGAAGCTCAGCGCGACGAGCCGGGCGCCCAGCCCGCGGGGCACTTCTCGCTCGGCGGCTGTCGCAACGGCCGGCGGCACTGGCGCGGAAGTGTCTCACGCGGGTCTTGGCGCGCGCGGCGCTTGACGGGCGTTCCGAGCGAGGAAGAGAATCGGCGAGGCCCTGCCCAGAGTCGCGAGGAGGTCGCGATGAAGTTCCTGGTAGTTGTCACCCCCCGACGCGACGCGCCGATTCCCCCGCCGATGCTCGCGGAGATCCTGAAGGCTCAACGTGAGTGGCTGCAGGCGCGCGCGGCGGACGGCACGTTCGAGTGCAACTACGCCTTCCCGACCGGCGGAGGGATGGCGGTGGTCAACGTGGACTCACACGAGGGGCTCAACGAGCTGGTCTACGACGCGCCCGCGTTCGGAATCGTCGACCTCGAGGCGAAGGCCCTCAGCGATTCGGATGCCTCGATGGGTAACGCCATCGCGGCGCTCGAGCGTGCGGCCAGCATGATGCCGGGCTAGCGGAGCCCGGCATGACAACCCCAAGCGAACTGACGGCCACGCGTGCGGGGCGCCAGGTGGCCGCCACCTACGCCAACTATCCCGAGGCGCAGCGCGCGGTGACCGCCTCTCAGACGCCGGGTTCCCAGTCGAGCAGGTAGAGATCATCGGGCTGGACCTGAGGACGATCGAGAAGGTGACCGGGCGCTTGACCAACGCGAAGGCGGCCGCCGCCGGCGCCGGCAGCGGCGCGTGGTTCGGCCTCTTCATCGGACTGCTCGTGGGCCTGTTCACCAGCGGCCCCGCGTGGCTCGGGCTGATCCTCGGCGGTGCGCTCATCGGCGCGTTCTGGGGCGCGGTGTTCGGATTCATCGCGCACTCGACCACCCGGGGTGAGCGCGACTTCGCGTCCACGCGCGGCATCGTGGCGGCCCGTTACGAGCTGTGGGTGGCGGACGAGCAAGCCGCCCGCGCACGCGAGCTGCTCGGCGCCGCCCAGTAGCGCTGTCGCATTTGACGCCGTGCATCGGCGCCCGTCACGATGGAGCGCCGATGGCTCGAGCCGCCGAAGGCGAAGCCGCGCCGCGGCGCCGCGTGACCTACGCGGAGGCGGCCCGCATCCTCGCGACGCGCGACCCCGTTCTCGCGCGACTGGTCGAAGCGACCGGCCTGATGCGCCTCAGCCGTCCGAAGATGTCCCCTTTCGAGGCGCTTGTTCAGGCGATCGTGTACCAGCAGCTCGCCGGTCCGTCGGCCAGAGCGATCCACGGCCGGTTGATCGCAGCGATGCCGGACGGCGTCGAGCCTGAGGCGCTTCTGGCCCTTTCCGACTCGACGCTGCGCACGGTCGGCCTGTCCACGAACAAGGTTCGCTCGCTGCGTGACCTCGCGACGAAGGTCCTCGACGGGACGGTTGTCGTGTCGCCGCGTGGTCTGTCCCGCCAGTCGGACGATGAGATCGTCGCCTGTCTGTCGACGGTTCGCGGGATTGGTCCGTGGACCGCCCAGATGTTCCTGATCTTCCAGCTGCGGCGGTTCGACGTCTGGCCGGTCGGCGACCTGGGGATCCGCCACGGCTACGGCCTCGCGTGGGGAGTGCCGACCCCTACGGCGCGGGAGCTCGATCCCCTCGGCGATCCGTTCCGGCCCTACCGCACGGTGCTTGCGTGGTACTGCTGGCGCGCGGCCGAGCTGTATGCCGGCGCAGGCGAGAGCGCGCTCACGCGGTAGGGCGCCTAGAGCCCCGTCTCGGCGTTCAGCCTGCCGGACTGGACTGCCTTCCTGAAGGCCTTGTAGTCGCGCTCATTCTGCTCCGCGTACGCGCGGGCGAACTCGAGCAGCGCGCGGTCGAACCGGTTGCTGCCGCCGAGGTAGGACGCGATCGCGATGCGGTCGCCGCTGCGGGCGTGTGCACGCGCGAGCGTCCAGCCGCACAGCTTTCCGTAGGTCGCCATGCCGCTCGGGACCATCTGCTCGATCTCCGCCGAGCCCTTCCAATCCTTGAGCTGGCGGACGTAGAAGTCGCGCTGCTTGCCGTCCAAGCCGGCCGGGACGTGAAGCCAGCCGAGGAAGATGTCGCTGGCGGCCTGCATCAGTCGCTGGCCGTGCACCACGCGCTCGCCGTGGTTCGAGAAGTCGCTCGGGCCGAGGAACGGCTCCAGTACCGACGCCTCCGCCTCCTTCATTTGCAGGAAGAGCGGGTCCTGGGTGTCGCGACCGAGTAGCAGAGCGATCCACGCACGCGTGCCCACGCTTCCCACGCCGACGACCTTGCGCGCGAAGTCGTGGAGCTCGAATTGCTCGAGAAGCACCCGGCGGTCGGGGCCGAGTGAGTCGCGATATTGGCGCAGGAGTTCGCGCAGCTCACCGAAGACCTCGTCGGCCCGGTCTCCGGCCAGCTTCCCGACAGGCACGATCAGCGGCGACTCGTCGACGATCTCGACATGTCCGTCGACCATGTGGGTGAGCTTGGAGAACGCCGACATGCTGTCGCGAGTTCGGGCCTTGGCGAGCGCCTTCTCGGTTCGCTTCACCTGCTTCTGCTTGAACTGCCCGCCGAACCGCTGCAGCGCAGCCTCGATATCGAGCCGCGCGTACCACACCTCGAGGTTGTTCATAGCGGCGAACTGCCGCATCGAGTCCCTGTACATGCCGACCGCCTCGAGGACAACGCGGTCCTGGTCCTTCGGAGCGAATCCATTGTCGACCGCCGCGATCAGCATGCTCGTGGCGAGCCGCTTCACATCCCACTCCCACGGCCCCGGCAACGTTTCGTCGAAGTCGTTGAGGTCGAAGATCAGCTGGCGCTCGGGAGAGGCGAACACGCCGAAGTTCGACAGGTGAGCGTCGCCGCAGCACTGCACGAGCAGGCCCGAGCGCGGCGTCGCCGCGAGATCGTCGGCCATGATCATTGCCGCGCCGCGGTAGAAGGTGAACGGCGAGACCAGCATGCGCCCGTATCTGATCGGCACGAGCTCGGGCACGCGGGTCTCCGCCTGGCTCTCCAGCAACTCGACGGGATCCGGCCGGGCCGAACTGGGCTCGAAGCGGCCGTGCTCGGAGCGCGGCACCTCGGCGCGCGCCGCCTTACCGCGCGCGATGCGCTCGGCGATCGACAGGTGCGGGACGGCGGGCGCCTGCTCGGGCGCGGACTTGGGGGGCTTCGCCGTCGTCTTTGGCGTTTTCGTCGCAGTGGTCATGCCCGCAGTCTGAGATACCGCTTCGGCCCAGTCCTCACCCCTTCGGGGTGAATACCCATGAGGGCACCCTGGGTGGTCGCCGCTACGTCAAGCTTCTCGGGATGGCAGCCCGCACCGACGAGCTCACGCCACGTCCTGGCTTAACCGCCTCAGGACTCGCCCATGTGGCCACAGCATCTTTCCTCGCCTCCCGCGTCCTGCCGACGGGCGGCTTCTGGGTCGCCCTCGCCGGGGGAGTCGCCCTCGCACGCGCTGCCGAGCGGCGCGGGGCGCGGCAGGGATACGGTGCGAGCTTCGCGGCGATGCTCGAGACGGTCGCGATCATGGGTCCGGCCCGGTTCGGCATTCCGCTGACACAGGCGCTGAGCGCCCCCTTGCTCGGGCGCCTCGAGGCTCGAGGTGCCGGACGCCTGATCCAGACGCTCGCGTGCGCCGCGATTCGTCTGCTACACAACACGGCCACAACCGCCCTCTTCATCTTCGTGATAGCGGGCGGGGTCGACACGTACGCGGGCACGTACGACAAGCTCGCCGAGCGAATCTCGCTCTTGCCCGAGGGCTCCGGGTGGGCGCTCGGGCTCACCGCCGCGGGGCTCGTCGGCTGGGCGGCGTTCGCGAGCACCGTGCAGGTGCTCGTCTACCGCCGCGGCCTCCGGAGGTGGCCGGCGCAGGAGGCTGTCCCTGAGCGGCCGCGCGGCGAGCGTGACAGCGCGCGCCCGCGGCGCTTCGACCCGCGTGCCATCGCGTTCGCCGCCGCGCTGGTCTTCGGCGTCTTGCTGGCGAGCACCGCCTGGCCGGTGCTCGCCGCCGTAGCCGCCTGGCTCACGCTGGCCGCGCTCGCATCGGGCGGCGACCGCAACGTGGTTCCGACCGGGCTGCTCCTGGTCGCCGCGCTCGGAGGCAGTGCCCTGTTGTTCGGCGTCCTTGGTGGCCTGAGCTTCGACCTCGCGCTGCGTCGCGCCGCCCGCGCGGCCCTCCTCGTGCTTGTCGCCACGTGGCTGCGGGCAGCGGCGGGCGCCGGCGGCCTG
>Ga0268241_10000046_pt1 | contig 14641 bp, 9 predicted proteins | sample BulsoiAmnAmmetaG_FD_200248 | JGI IMG/M metagenome (GOLD analysis project Ga0268241, IMG submission 200248) | Bulk soil microbial communities from Mexico - Amatitan (Am) metaG (v2) (version 2) | ecosystem: Environmental > Terrestrial > Soil > Agricultural land | place: Mexico: Amatitan, Jalisco...
CGACGACCTGTCGCACCCTCGCTCAGATGACGCCGCCCGCCGCGCCGCCGTCACGCGAAAATGTGAGCCGTTCGCGCCCTCGACGATGGTGCCTCGCGACCTCTCGATCGTCAGCGCGGCGACGGGGAAGCCGAGCCCTGCGCGACCGCCGCTTCCGGCTCGTACCGGATCGCCACCGCGCGCTCGAACTCCTTCACGTCCCCGTCGTCGCCATCGCCGACGATCACCGCCGAGCCGTCGTGGCGCCCGCCGGCGATGATGACGCCGACGTTCGTCCCGCCGCCGCGCGTCGTCACGCCGCGCGCGTTGAGGAGGATGATCCCGTTGGCGCCCATCTTCCCCGCCTTCTCGCGCAGCGCCTTCGCGGAGCGGCTGTCGCTGCTGAGCAGGCCCTCGACGCGCATCATCGCGATCTCGACGTACTTCGCGGGCGGGTTCGTCGCGAAGAAGCGCACCGAGTCCGCGGGGACGACGGGATACCGCGCCGCGGCGAGCGGGGTGCTCCGGACGTAGGTGCAGGCCGCGGTGAGAGCCGCCATACCGGCGATCGCGGCGAAACGGATGGAGATCTTCATCGTGGCATCCCAGGTGGAGGGTCTTCGACAGCCGCCGCGACGCGCGACGGCGAGCACCCCTCAGGCAGCCACTGTTCCCTCCGTCGGCCCCGCCGATTCGCGCTCAACGTGACGTGGCGCACGTGCGCGCCCACCGGCGAGGACGCCGCTTCGTCACCGCGGTGGGTCAGCGCGCCCTGAAGCCGTCGGGGTGACGCGCGCGGAGCTTCGCGATGTTGCGGTCCGCAACCTCGTCGAGGGTGATGCCGAGCGACGTCGCGACCATGGCGAGACACCAGAGCGCGTCGCCGAGCTCGATGATGATCTCGTCGCGGTCGAGGGTGCGCTGCTGGAAGCGGTGCTTGCGGACCCGGGCGAGCACCTCTCCCGCCTCCTCGGCGAGCCCGGCGGCGGCGTCGAGCAGCCGGTCCTCCGGGGAGAGCGCCGGGTTCACCGTGCGCGACGCGTCGGTCTGATAGTCGGAGAGCGGCATGCGCCGAAGATAGACGCGACCGCCCATGCGACGCGAGCGCCACGGCTGGAACACCGCGTGCAGCGCATGCGCTCTCCACCGGACGTCAACACGAGAGGAGACACGATGGCGACACGACGGCTTGGCACGCAGGGGCTCGAGGTATCCGAGCTCGGCCTCGGCTGCATGGGCATGTCCGATTTCTATGCCGGGACCGACGGCGCGGGACGCGACGAGCGGGAGTCGATCGCGACGATCCACCGCGCGATCGAGCTCGGGATCACCTTCCTCGACACCGCCGACATGTACGGCCCCTTCACGAACGAGGAGCTGGTGGGACGGGCGATCCGCGGCAAGCGCGACCAGGTGGTGATCGCGACCAAGTTCGGCAACGTGCGCAGCGCCGACGGCGCCTTCCTCGGGATCAGCGGGAAGCCCGACTACGTGCGCCGCGCCTGCGAGGCGTCGCTGAAGCGGCTCGGCGTCGAGGTGATCGACCTGTACTACCAGCATCGCGTCGATCGCGAGACGCCGATCGAGGACACCGTCGGCGCGATGGCGGAGCTCGTGCGCGCGGGGAAGGTGCGCTTTCTCGGGCTCTCGGAGGCGAGCCCGGCGACGATCCGCCGCGCGCACGCCGTGCACCCGATCTCCGCGCTGCAGACCGAGTACTCGCTCTGGAGCCGCGAGCCCGAGGACGAGATCCTTCCCACCACGCGCGAGCTGGGGATCGGCTTCGTGCCCTACAGCCCACTGGGGCGCGGCTTCCTCACCGGCCGCTTCCGCACGATCGACGACCTCCCGGCCGACGACTACCGGCGCAACTCGCCGCGCTTCCAGGGTGAGAACTTCCAGAAGAACCTCGATCTGGTGAAGCACGTCGAGCAGCTCGCGGCGCGGAAGGGGTGCACCCCGTCGCAGCTCGCCCTCGCCTGGCTCCTCCATCGCGGGAAGGACATCGTCCCGATCCCGGGGACGAAGCGGGTGCGCTACCTGGAGGAGAACGCCGGCGCGCGGGACGTCGAGCTGACGGCGGAGGACATGCGCCGCATCGACGCGATCGCGCCGTTAGGCGTCGCCGCGGGAATGCGATACCCCGAGGGGGGAATGCGCACGGTCAACGGGTGATCCGCTGTTATCCGGCGGCAAGGAACGGGCGGCTAACGACAACGAGCGACGAGCAATCAACTACAACCGGCATCGGAGTCGCGACGAGCTGTCGCTCGTCGCTCGTTGGGGTTGAGTCGCTCGTCGCTCGTTGTCGTTGTAGTTGCAGTTCGCTAGCTTGGACCCTCCATGCCTCCTCGTCCCCGTCGTGAGCTCTTCGACTTCGCGAAGAAGCTCGTCGCCGAGCACATCGACGACGATCCGTTCGGGCTGAACGAGGAGTTCGCGCCGCCACGACTGACGGCCAAGGCAATCACGAGCATCCCCCTCATGTCCCGCTCCCGCGAGAAGATCCTCAACAATCTCGACGAGATGTACCGCGAGGCATTCGAGCGCGCCAAGGCGTCCGGCGACGCGAGCCAGATGGCCGCGCTCGACTTCGCCTACCGCCGCGAGCAGCTCTACTTCGAGATCCTCCTCGACGTCCGCGACGCGATGGAACGGCGGTAGCGCGAGGGGGTCAGCCTCGGGGGGTCAGGGGTCGGCGCTTCCAGCGGGCGCCGACCCCTGACCCCCGACCCCCGGCCCCTGCTTCGCCGGCCACACCAGCGACGCCGCGATCGACGCGCCGAGCGTCAGCAGGATCACCACCAGCGAGGCGAGGATCGGCACGGTGAACCAGTGCTCGCCGAGCATCTTCACTCCGATGAACGTCAGGATCAGCGCCAGCCCGTACTTCAGCAGGTAGAAGCGCTGCACCACGTCGGCCAGCAGGAAGTACATCGAGCGGAGGCCGAGGATGGCGAAGATGTTCGAGGTGTAGACGAGGAAGGGGTCGCGCGTCACCGCGAAGATCGCCGGGATCGAGTCGATCGCGAAGATCAGGTCCGTGAACTCGACCAGCACCAGCACGAGCAGGAGCGGCGTCGCCACCCGGCGGCCGTTCGCGACGCTGAAGAAGCGCTGCCCGTTGTACTCGGCGGTGAAGGGCAGGACGCGCCGCACCATGCGGACGATCGGGTTCTCGTCCCCCTTGAAGTCGTCGTCCCCCTTGAACGCCATCCGGACGCCGGTGATCACCAGCATCGCGCCGAAGACGTAGAGCACCCAGTGGAAGCGCGAGAGCAGCAGGGTGCCGAGCCCGATGAACGTCCCGCGCATGATCAGCGCGCCGATGATTCCCCAGAACAGCACGCGGTGCTGATACTTCTCCGGCACGCGGAAGTAGGAGAAGATCAGGACGATGACGAAGATGTTGTCGACGCTCAGCGACTCCTCGATCACGTAGCCCGTGATGAAGGTCAGCGCCGCGTGCGTCGAGTGGAGCGCGGCGAGTCCGCCGGCGAAGAGCATCGCCAGCGCCACCCATACCGCCACCCAGATCCCCGCTTCCTTCGGGCGCACCACGTGCGCCTTGCGGTGGAAGATTCCGAGGTCGAGCGCGAGCATCGCGAGCACGAACGCGTTGAACCCGACCCAGAACCAGATATTCGTCGCCATCGGCCTCCAATCGGACGCTGCGCGCGCGTATAAGAACAAAAAAAAGACCATCACGCGAGCATGTCTCGCGTGATGGTCTCGCCAGGGTCACCGACCCGTCGGACGACCGGGAGCGCTCGCGCTCCGTGATGACGATCGTCCGCTCCGGCCTTGCGCCTCGTGTCGCCGCGCCGCCGGCAGGCTACTCCCCACCTCTCGCCCGAACGCAAACACACCGCGTGCGCCACGTCAAGCGCGACTGCTCGGCGATGTCGCCCTTTCCCGGCGCGGGATGGCGGGGATAGCATTGGACACTTCCTCCACGCGCATGCCATCACTTCGCCTCGCGCGCGCGCTCGGGCTCGTTCCCGTCGCCGCCCTCATCTCGAGCTGCTCGATGCATCATCCCGCGACTCCGGCCGCGCCCGTATCGCTCGCGATCGTCAACGCGCGCGTCTGGACCGGCGACCCGCGCCGTCCCTGGGCGGACGCCGTCGCCGTGCGCGGCGACCGGATCGCCGCCGTCGGCTCGAGCGCGGAGATCCGCAAGCTCGCCGTCGCCGCCACGCGCGTCGTGGACGCGAGGGGACAGATGCTCGTCCCCGGCTTCCACGACGCGCACGTCCACTTCATCGACGGTGGCTTCCGCCTCGCCTCCGTCCAGCTCCGTGACGCGAAGACGCCCGCGGAGTTCGTCGCGCGCGTGAAGGCCTTCGCCGCGACGCAGCCCAGGGGCACGTGGATCACCGGCGGCGACTGGGATCACGAGCAGTGGGGCGGGCAGCTCCCCGAGCGCTCGTGGATCGACTCGGTCACGCCCGACAATCCCGTCTGGCTCAACCGCCTCGACGGACACATGAGTCTCGCGAACTCCGCCGCGCTGCGCGCCGCCGGCGTGACTCGCGCGACCCCCGACGTCGCCGGAGGGACGATCGTGCGCGACGCGCGCGGCGAGCCGACGGGGATCCTCAAGGACAATGCGGCATCGCTCGTCGACGCCGTCGTCCCCCCGCCGACCGACGCGCAGAACGACCGCGCGCTGGAGGCGGCGATGCGCTACGTCGCCGCGCGGGGAGTGACCTCCGTGCACAACATGGGCACCTGGAGCGACCTCGCGACATTCGAGCGGGCCCACGCCGCCGGCACGCTGATCACCCGCATCTACGCGGTCGTCCCCCTCGCGAGCTGGGCTCGGCTGCGCGACACCGTCGCCGCGCGCGGCCACGGCGACGCGTGGGTGCGCATCGGCGGCCTGAAGGGCTTCGTCGACGGATCGTTAGGCAGCCACACCGCGGCCTTCCTCGAGCCCTTCACCGACGCGCCGGGCGACACGGGGCTCTTCGTCAACACCCCGGAGGACCTCTACGCCTGGACCTCGGGCGCGGACCGCGCGGGGCTGCAGGTCATCGTCCACGCGATCGGCGACCGCGCGATCCGTACGCAACTTGGCATCTTCGCCCGCGTTGCGAGCGAAGATGGCGCCCGGGACCGCCGCTTCCGCATCGAGCACGCGCAGCACATCGCGCCCGCGGACATTCCCCGCTTCGCCGCGCTCGGCGTCATCGCCAGCGTGCAGCCCTACCACGCGATCGACGACGGGCGCTGGGCGGAGAAGGTCATCGGCCCCGAGCGCATTCGCACGACGTACGCGTTCCGTTCCCTGCTCGACAGCGGGGCGCGCCTCGCCTTCGGCAGCGACTGGTTCGTCGCGCCGCCCACTCCCCTCGAGGGGATCTACGCCGCGGTCACGCGCCGCACCCTCGACGACCGCAACCCGGGCGGATGGGTTCCCGAGCAGAAGAGCGGCGTCGAGGACGCGCTCCGCGCCTACACGATGGGGGGCGCGTACGCATCCTTCGAGGAGAAGGAGAAGGGCTCGATCGAGCGTGGCAAGCTCGCCGACCTCACCCTCGTCGATCGCGACCTCACCCGCATCGCCCCGGAGTCGATCCGTGACGCGCGCGTCGTGATGACGATCGTCGGCGGGCGCGTCGTATACGAGAGCGGCGCCGGCGGGGAAGGGAGCTCCCCACCGGCGCCGCGTTGAGCGCGCGCTGCGCGCCGCTCAGCGATCGCCGGCCGGTGTCGCCGCGCCGGTCGTTGCCGCCGCGCGGATGCGGAGCTCCGCGGGAGCGCGCACCGGCTGGGGGAGCTGCTTGAGGTACGCGATGAACGCGTCGCGGTCGTTCATCGGCAGCGCCGTCAGGTCGAGCACCGTCTCGCCGAGGACCCGCTCGACCGCCATGTTGCGCACGTAGTCGTTGAGCACGATGGTGTACTTCGCGCTGTCCACGAGCGCGCGGCCGCTCGCCAGCTGCAGGTCGGTGATCCGGTGCCCCGCGGGACGCGTCGGGTCGTAGACGACCGTCGCTCCGCTCAGGTGGCGGATGATGGCGTCCGTTCCGACGATCGCCTCGAGGTACGCACGCAGCGCGTCGCCCTGGACGGTCAGCTTGTACAGCGTGTTGCCGAAGGGCTGCACGTCGTAGACCCGCTTGTAGGTGGCGACCCCGCCGGCGAGACCGGCGTGGATCCCCGTGTTGTTCGTGACCGCGATGTCCGCCTGCCCCGCCCATCGCTGCGCGTCGGTGACCAGGTTCCCGAGCGGGTACTGCGAGCCGTTTCGCTCGAGGGCCGTCTCGATGGTCGCCACTCGCTGCGCGAGAAACGCCTGCGCCCGCGCCGTGGCCGTCGCGATGATCGAATCGACCGCACCGATGCGCGGCGCGACCAGCGTCTCGTTCACGTCGCGCGTCGTCGCCACGATCTCGTCGTCGAGCGCGTGTCCGGTCGCGTCGAGCGGGACGTCGACGATCGCCACCGACCGCCCGTTCGCCGCCGTGGAGACGAAGAAGGTGCTGTCGGCGCGGATCGCCGCGCGCTGGTGCGTGTGTCCCCCGACCCAGACGTCCACCGGTCTCTCCAGCCTCGTGATGGCGCCGAGCGCCTCGCCCTCGCAGCGATCCGCGGGCGCTCCGGTCGCCACGGCATAGAGGTTTCCCTCGCAGCGCACGCCGGTGTGCGACAGCACCACGATCACCCGCGCACCACGGTCGCGCAGCCTCTTCGCGCGCGCATCGACGGTGGTCGCCGGATCGTCGAAGCGCAGCGCGGTCACGGCGTCGGGGTTCGTCGACTGCGGCGTGAGCTGGCTCGCGATCCCGATCACTCCGATCACGGTCCCGCCGCGGCGGATCAGGGTGTCGGCGCGCAGCCACGACAGCGCGCGGCCGTCGGCTCGTCCCACGTTCGCGCCGAGGATCGGCAGCTTCGCACCGCGCACGCGCGCTTCCAGGGTGTCGAGCCCCCAGTCGAACTCGCGGTTGCCCGGCGCGATCGCGTCGTAGCGGAGCAGCGCGAACGCCTCGGCCGCCTCGCGCCCGTGCATCAGATCGGACTCGGGAGTGCCCGAGAAGACGTCGCCCGCGTCGACGAGCATCGACACACAGCCGGGCGCCACGCACTCGCGACGCGCCTGCTCGATCGCCGCGGCGACCCCCGACAACCCGCCCGAGCGGTATCCGCGCGCGTCCACGTACGGCGCCAGCGATCCGTGCAGGTCACCAGTGACGATCAGGCGAAGCCGCTGGGCGTGCTGTGCGCGCTGTGCCTGCGCCGGCGTCGCACCGCCCGCGAGCGCCGCGAGGAGAAGAATCAACGCGGGAACGCGGATGCGGCCCGCGGAACGAACGACGGATGGGAGCTTGGTCATGGGAGGAATTGGTCCTGGCGCGCGGCAGCGGCGCGTCGCGCGAGCGGTGTGCTCCTGCTCGGATCCCGAGTATCGACATCCACCGCGCAACCTCTGAGCGTCGCGCCGAGCCGGTGCGGGAAACACGACGCGGGAAGCGAGGAGTCCCTCCCTCGCTTCCCGCAGCCATTCTTGGTCGAGCCTGATTGCCGCTGGCTCAATCGGTGACGGTCAGCGTCTTCACGCCGCCGCCGAGCCGAGTTCCCGACGCCACGTAGCCGACGGCACCGGGATTCGACCGGACGTAGTCCAGCACCTCGTCATCGCTCTTGCGCTCGGGCGGCGGCACTTCGCGCCCGGAGAAGATCTGCTGCTGCCAGTACGAGCCGATCGCGCGCGTCGACTTCCCGTGAACCTTCTCGGTGAAGGCGTCGCGGACAGGGTTTCCGGCCGCGAGATCGACGGGCATCGCCGCCGTTCCACCCGGCCAGCTGCGGGCTTTCTTGGTGAAGAGCTTCGAGAGATCGCCCTTCGAGATCGAGGTCGCCGGGTTGCTCGCGTTGACCACCACGACGAAGCCGCCGCTCTGCGCGGCGGCCGACCTCGGCGCCACGCCCGCGACCGCCACGGCGGCTGCCGTGACGATCGCGAGACGCACGCGCCCGAGCCATCTGTTCGACATGTCTAGAAGACCAGCGAGAGACTGGAGATGAAGTACTTGCCCTTCACCGGGGCGGCCGTCGGGGCAAGCACGCTTTCGAGGTTGTGATCCTTCGTCTGGTGCCCCTCGAGCTTCAGGAGGAGCGACGGCGTGAAGGCGTAGCTGATCCCCGCCGCGTCGTCGCGCACGAGCGAGGAGGTGTAACCCGCCGTGACGGCCCGGATCGGCTGGACGATGTAGTTCGCGCGCTCGGCCTGGCCGTTCAGCGACAGCTTCTGCGTCAGCGCGACGCCACCCTGCATGTACCAGCCGCGGTAGTCCATGAGCTTGTGCGCCATCAGACGGCGATACTCCGACCGCAGCAGGACACGCTCGAACTTCGCGTCGACCGCTCCGTTCCAACCGTCGAAGCTGTATTTGCCGGGCTGGAAGAAGGCGTTCTGCACCGTGTAGCGGTTCGCGCCGCCGCCGAACCTCAGTCCGTCGATCGGCGTCGACAGCCAGAGCGAGCCGCCGAGCGTGCTCGACGCGCGCTCACGCTGCCCGACGTACGCGTAGGCCGTGGGGCTCACGCGCGTCGTGATGAAGTCGAGGTAGCTGAAGCTGCCCGCATACCCATTCGCCTCCATCGCCCAGGCGCTTCCCGTGAAGATCGGCTGCATCAGCGTCAGCCCGTCCACCGTCTCCGAGGTGTAGATCCCCTCGTGGTACATCGCGTACGGCGCGCGGTAGAAGGGGAGCTGCGTCCCGACGTAGCGCGTCTCGTTGTAGATGCCGAACGGGATCGGCGCCTTGCCGACGCGAAGCCGCGTGTCGGCCTTCTGGAAGGTGTGCTCGTAGAACGCCCAGTCCACCTTCACGTCCGGCTCGAACTGCATCGACGGGCTGTTGCCCAGGCGCCGATGCGCGATCTGGAGGACGAAGTTGTCGTTGTCGCTCGTCGCGTAGCGCATGAGGAGCGCGGCGCGGCGGTAGTCCGTCGTCCCTTCCTTCGGGATGCCCTCGATCAGGGCGCTGTCGGAGATGGCGTAGCCCTGCGTCAGATAGCCGTGGATCGAAAGCTTGTCGGTGCCCTGCGCGGCGGCGGTCCCCGCCAGCGCGGAGAGCGCCGTGACGGCGATGGCGGAAGCGACAGCGGTTCGGAGAGAGTTGGACATTGACGGGGTTGGGGCTTGGCGCCCGAGAATGGTTTGGTAGGCTGGAAACACCTGTGGTCCTGATGAGGACGGCCTAATCACCCGGCCGGTCACGGCTCGGTCCGCTGGACCGCGGAAGCGCCGGGTTAGGGCCCCGAAAACGTTACCAACCCCCTCCGGAACCCGTCCCTTCTGGTCCCGGTCGCCCTTTACGGTTGCGACCGGCCCGGCAGGGGGCGCGCACACCTGCCGGGCGCTTTTCATTGCCCGGAAACCACCGCCATGACCGGTCGCCCCCTCGTTCGCCGAGCCGTCGCGCCCCGCATCGCCGGCATCCTCGTACTCGCGCTCGTCGGGATCACCTGCCGCGACCGCGATCCGATGGGACCCGGGCTTCCGAGTCAGGCCTCGCTCGCAATCGCGCCGCAGATGGCGCGCGCCGCGGCGGCTGGAGGACCCAGCTTCGTCTCGCTCCAGAAAGTGCGCGGGATCCTCACCCCTGTCGGCGGCGGCCAGCCGTACTCGGTCGAGGCGACCTTCGTGAACGACACGGCGACGCTCGCCTTCGACGTCACCTTCGCCGGCCCGACGCAGCGCTACTCGCTCTCCCTCACCGCGATCGACACCGCTGGCGACACGCTCTTCCGGTCGCTCCGCGAAGTCACCGCGACGCCGGGGAGCAACGCGCCGGTCCACGACACCCTGAAGTACGTCGCTCCCGACACCGCCGTCGCGACCATCGCCCTCGCCGTCGGCGACACGATGGTCCTCGGCGGGGACACCCTCGTCGTCTCGGCGACGGGGCTCGACGCGCAGCGCAAGCCCGTGACGCCCCTCTACGTCGGCTGGACCTCGCATGACTCGCTCGTCGCGAAGGTCGTGTCGAGCGGTCCCGCCACCGGGCGCATCATCGGCCGCGATGTGGACGGCGTCACCTGGATCGTTGCGCGCGCCTTCAATGGCACCGCCGATTCGCTCCCGATGCGCGTCGTCGCCAACGTCGGCTCCGTCGTGCTCGCGGCCGACACGCTGCGCACCACCGTCGGTCTCGCGGTCGAGGGGAGCGCCACGGTATTCGGCGCGAGCGGCGCGCCGATCGATCGGCCGGTCACCTGGAGCTCGCTCGACACGACCATCGCGCTCGTGCAGCCACTCGTCGCCGCGGTCAGCACGATCCCGCTCGAGGGCGCCGCCGCGGGCGCGCAACTCATCAGCGTGCTCGGCGTGCGCGCCGGCGCGACGAGAATCGTCGCCCGCAGCGGCGCGAAGGCCGACACGAGCGTCGTGATCGTCGCGCCGGCGCCGGTGGCGTCGCTGCGCATCGTCCCCGACTCGCTCGCCCTGCTCGTCGGCGACAGCGCGCGCTTCGGCGTCGTGCTCCTCGACGCGCGTGGCGACACGTTGAGCGGCCGTACGGTCGCTTGGTCGAGCCTCGATCCGCAGCTCGCCGGCGTGGACGCGACGACGGGAACGGTGCGCGGGCTCGCCGTGGGAACGGTCGCCGTCACCGCGACGAGCGAAGGCGTCACCGACACCGCCTGGGTGCGCGTCGCCGCGCAGGCCGCGGCGATCGCGCGCACCGTCGTCACTCCGAAGACGCTGCAGTTCCTGGCCCTCGGCGAGTCGGCGCAGCTCCATGCGCAGTCGTACGCCCCCGACTCCTCGCTCGCGCCCGGCCGCTACAGCTGGAGCATCGGCGCGGGCGCCGGGATCGTGTCGGTGGACTCGCTCGGCCTCGTGAAGGCGCTCGCGGTCGGGAATGCGTGGGTCATCGCGACGGAGCAGGGTGGCACCACCGATTCGGCGCAGGTCACCGTCGAGCAGCTGGTGCAGACGGTGCGCATCTCTCCCTCGATCGTGACGGGCGGCGTCGGCGACACCGTGCGCTTCGCGGCCACCGCGATCGACGCGGCGGGGAACGCGATCGACTACGGCGTCGTGACCTGGAAGAACCGGCAGAACTTCGTCACCACGCTCGACGCGAGCGGGCTGGTGACGCTCGCCGAGCCCGGGCTCGACACGGTCTCGGTGACGATCGGCGGGCTCACGGCGCGTGCGCGGGTCACGGTGCTCGGCGCGGCGAGCGCGGTCGCGATCAGCGGCCCGACCGCCTTCACCGCGCTGCGCGACACCAGCGTCCTCCATGCGTCGGCGCTCGACCAGAACCAGAAGCCGCTCGCCAACGCGGTGTTCGAGTGGAGCACGCAGAACCCCTCGGTCGCGGCGATCGTCGCGACGGGCGGGGACAGTGCGGTGGTGGTCTCGCTCGCGAACGGCGACGGCGCGGTGACCGCGCGGATGGGCACCGCGAGCGCGAGCTCGCGCATCTCGGTCGCGCAGAAGCCGGCCTCGCTCGTGCTCTACCCGGCGAGCGCCTCCCTCGCCCCGGGGGGCCGCGCGATGTTCGCCCCGCAGCTCCTCGATGCGCGCGGCGTCGCGATGGCGCAGGGCGCGGAGGTCGCGACGTGGAGCCTTGCGAGCGGCGCCGACAGCGCGCTCGCGCAGGTGGACGGGCAGGGCGAGGTGCTCGCGACGGGAGGCGGCGGGACGGCGAAGGTGCAGGCGAGCGTCGCCGGGCTGACCTCGACCGCGCTCGTCAGCGTGAGCGACACCGGCGCGAAGGTCGTGCGCTTCGGACGCGACACGATCCTCGTCGGGCTCGACACGGTGAAGGTCCCCGTGATCCTCTCGGCGCCCGCCGGGGGACAGGGACTCGTCGTGACGTTAGGCGTCATCGGCAGCCAGGCGGAGTGGGTCGGTGGCAACACCGTCACCTTCGGCCCGACCGAGACGCTGCAGTACGCGCAGCTCACCGGACGCGAGGCCGGCGCCGCGACCCTCACCGTCGAGGACTCGGGCCGTGTCTTCGCGGCCGACAGCGCCCTCGGCGTAGTGCGCTCGGGGGCGCAGCTCGCCGACAACTGGTTCTATCCCATCCTGGACACGGTCCACGTCAACGCGACTGACGACGTCCCGCTGCGGGTGCTGATGCGCAACGCGGCGCCGGCCGGCGGCGCATCGATCGGCATGCTGGTCGAAGGACCGCAGGGAACGGCGACGCTCTCGCCGGCGCCGGCGCGCATCCCGGCGGGACAGCTCTCGACCGACGTCGTGCTCCACGCCGCGACTCCGGGCGTCGTGCGCTACACGCCGCAGACGAGCGGATTCCCCGGTGCGGCGAGTGTCTTCGTGATCGACACGGCGATGCTCACGCTCTATGGGGACACTTCGACCAGCGGATGCGACGGCCCCTGCGGGGCGCGCCCGCGCGCCACGCGCGCGTCCGCGAAGCACGTGTTCCCGTCGATGCCGTACGACGCGCCCCGCCGCGCGCAGGCGAGCGCCGCGGTGCTCGACCAGCAGCGGGTCGCGCAGCAGCGGGTGCGCGCCGCGAGCGCGTCCGGACCGCGGCTCGCCTCGGCGCAGCTCCGCAACCGGGGCACCACCGATCACATCGTGCTCGGCGCCGGCCAGTATCTGCCGACGGCGAGCTACTCCGGGAGCTGCTACGCCAGGTGCGGCGCGGTGCTCGAGCTTCCGAACCACACCTTCGCCGGGGTCCGCGCGACGATCACCGCCGACGATCCGACCATCGTCCGCGCGCAGGACGCGGTCGAGATCCCGACGGAGTACGCCGCCAGCTACATGGCCGTGAGCGCGCTTGCCGCGGGCACGACCACGCTCCGCGCGCGCGCCGCCGACTGGCGCGAGGCGGCGCTTCCCGTGACGGTGACGACCCCGCGGCTGATCGCGGTGTGGAATGGCGCGAGGCTCACTCTCCCGGGGCACATCGAGGGCGACAGCATCGACGTGCTCGTCGCCGACAGTCTGTCCATCGCGCATCCGCGACTGAGCTCTCTCGCCGTGCGCGCCTCCTCGTCCGCGCCGCAGGTCGTCGACGTGCGCGACTCGATCGTCGTGGTGCCCGCGGGCGACGCGCGCACCGCGGTCTTCCTCGTGCCGCGCGCCGCCGGCAGCGCGTGGATCCGCGTTCGCGCCGGCGGACACGTCGCCGACTCGGTGCAGGTGACGGTCGGCTCGCCGCGTCTGCAGACCTCGGTGCAGACCATCACGATCGGCGCCGGCCAGATGCGGCAGGACGCGCCGATCGAGCTCGCCGACCCGGCAACGAGCACGGTGGTGTTCAGCGTGCGCAGCCTCGATCCGTCGATCGCGTCGGTGCGCGACACGCAGTTCGTGATCGTCCCCGGATGGTCGTATCCGCGCAGCGGCCCCTCGTCGCCGACGATCGTCGGGGTGAAGACCGGCACGACGCGCATCGTCGTCACGGCGGACAACGGCTTCGCGCCGGAGTCGCTCGACGTCGTCGTCACGACGCCGCACATCAACGCGTACATGCCTGACGCGACGGCGGGCGTCGTGACGAGCCTCTACGTCTTCGCCACCGACTCCACGGGCGCGTGGACCGCGAGCGCGGATCCGAACGGCCTGGACGGCGTGCGCGTCTGGTCGTCGGACAAGTCGGTGCTCGCGCTCGACACGACCGTCACGATCCCGTCCGGTGCGCAGTACACGACCCTCAACGTGATGCCGCTCGCCGCGGGCAGCACCATCGTACGCGCCGAGCGTACGGGGTACGTGAGCGACAGCGGGTTCACGGCGACCGTCTCCGGACCGCTGCTGTCGGCGGGGCTGAACAGCTGCACCTACACCGGCTACTACTACTGCCCGAGCGATCGCGTCGGCGTCGGCCAGCAGAGCGGCGGCGCGGACCTGCGCGTCATGGTCAACGCCCCGGCGACGCGCGACGTCGTCGTGCGGTTCAGCGGGGCGAAGCACGTGCAGCTCCCGGACTCCGTGGTCATCCCCACCGGCCAGAGCGAGGCGACCTTCGGCTTCAGCGGTCTCTCGGCCGGTGTCGATTCGGTGGTCGTGAGCGCGGGGGCCGGATACAACGAGAGCTGGATGATCGTCGGCGCGCTCCCGAGCTTCACGCAGGCGGTGGTGAACGGATCCTCGGGCTATTTCCCGGACACCGTGAGCGTGGGCGGGACGATGCCGCTCTACCTGCAGGTGCTCGACCAGAGCTACCAGACGCATCCCGCCGCGAAGGACATCAGCTTCCAGATCACCTCCTCCGATCCGAAGGTGGTGACGACGGACAGTGCGGCGCTGCTCCTTCCGATCGGCGGCACGCAGACGGCGACGTCATACCTCACGTTCGGAGCTCAGGGGACGGCGACGTTGACGATCACCGATCCGTCGGGCACGCTCGCGCCGGTCACCCTCGGTCCGGTCGTCGTCACCGGTCAGCGGCTGCGCTTCACCGATACGCGTGCCACCGTCGGCACGCGACAGACCACCGACGTCACCGTCCAGCTTCCGATGGCTGTGGACGGGTTGATCGTCGAGCTGCGGTCGAGCGACGAGCGGCTCGCGAAGGTCCAGGTGCCGGAGGACACCGTCCGCGGCGCGAGCAGCGCGACCTTCCGCGTCGAGACCTTCGACACGACGGGCACGGTGCAGCTCGAGGCGCGCGCCAACGGCTACGACCGCGCGACGATCCCGGTCATCATCACG
>Ga0268241_10000047_pt1 | contig 14556 bp, 11 predicted proteins | sample BulsoiAmnAmmetaG_FD_200248 | JGI IMG/M metagenome (GOLD analysis project Ga0268241, IMG submission 200248) | Bulk soil microbial communities from Mexico - Amatitan (Am) metaG (v2) (version 2) | ecosystem: Environmental > Terrestrial > Soil > Agricultural land | place: Mexico: Amatitan, Jalisco...
TGCCTGGCCGACGGACGGAGTGGCCGGGTCGGTCGGCGCCGGCGTGCGCTCGATCGCGGGCGCTAGCGCGGACGGTGGCGGGGCCGGCGGGCCCGGAAGGACCGTGCCCAGGAGAGGCGCCGTCGTTTCGACCACTGGTGCGAGCGGAGCGAGGAGCGAGTCTGTTGGCGGGACCCCGGTCCCAAGGAGCGGCGCGGTCGTCGTGTCCATTGCACCGAGCAGCGAGGTCGTCGAATCGAGCAGAGGCGACACGGCGCCATCCAGCGGCGGCGTCGTCGAGTCGAGTGCCGGGACGACCGTCGTATCGAGCAGCGGCGTCGTCGAATCGAGCACCGGCCCCACCGCGCCATCCACCAACGACGTCGTCGTATCGAGCAGCGGGACGACCGCCGTATCGAGCAGCGGTGTCGTCGTATCGACCAACGGCGCCACCGCTCCATCCACCAGCGAAGTCGTCGTATCGACGACCGGCGCCACCGCTTCATCCACCAGCGAAGTCGTCGTATCGACCACCGGGGCCAACGCGCCATCCACCAACGACGTTGTCGAATTGAGCACCGGCGCCACTGTTCCATCGACGAGCGACGTCGTCGTGTCGACCAGCGGCGCGGTCGCCGAGTCGAGCGTCGAAGCAGGCGAGCCACCACTCGGGCCACCCGAGCCAGTCGTCGAGCCTGCCGTCGACTCCACCGAGTCGGCCGTCGAGTTCGCCGTCGAACCGGCCGAGCCACTCGTCGAGTCCGTGGTCGACGTGACCGTGTCGCCGATCGAGTCGATCGTCTGCTCGGCCGAGGTGACGCCGGAGTCGACGGTTCGACTGACCGAGTCGGACGTCGAGGCCGCGGTGTTCGTGACGGCGCTCGTCGTATCGGAAACCGTCGACGTGGCCGTATTCGTCACGTCGGACACCGCGTTCGTCACGCTCGACGTGTCCGGCGAGCTCGGAACGCTCGTGGTGTTGCCGGACGGCGCGCTCGGCGTGGACGGCGCGCTCGGCGTGGACGGCGTGCTCGGCGTGTTGGTGGACGGCGTACTTGGTGCGGACGGCGCGCTGGGCGTGTCCGTCGACGGCGCGCTCGGAGCAGACGGCGTGGCGGGCGGCGCGGCTTGCGTGACCGAGTCGACCGTCGAGTTGACCGTCGCGGTCGCTCCGTCGACCACATTCGTGACCGTCGCCCCTGTGTCGAGAGCCAGCGCCACGCTTGGCAGAAGCCCGAGCCCCAGCAGCGCGACGGCGAGCACGCAGAGCGATCTCCGAATCGCGTACCACCTGCTGGGTGACGAAGAGCTAGCCGAGCTCATCCGTGGAAGGCCTCCCGTTCTCCACGCGCGCGTGGGGACGGAGTGCCCCGGTCAACAGGCCCGAAACACTCGCGAAAGCGGTAAATCGACTCGCCTCACGACGCACTACGAAAGTGCCCTGCGTGCAGGCATATTTGACGCACGCGTCACGGACGCGCCCACGCGCAATCCCGGCGCATGGGCACAAGTGGCCGGTGGCTTTGACTCAGGCCGCGGCGGGCTCCGCGACGCGGCGTTTCGGACCGCCGTTGCGGCTCGGCGCGCGCCGCTTCTTGGGCGTGACGAGCCCCGCGAGGAACCGTCCGGTGTGAGAGCCCTCGGTGCCGGCGACCTCCTCGGGCGTGCCCTGAGCCACCACGAGGCCGCCCTCGTCGCCACCCTCCGGGCCCATGTCCACAATGCGGTCAGCGGTCTTGATCACGTCGAGGTTGTGCTCGATCACGACCACCGTGTTGCCCTGATCGACCAGCCGCTCGAGCATCTCGAGCAGCCGCTGAACGTCCGCGAAATGAAGTCCCGTGGTCGGCTCGTCGAGGATGTAGAGCGTGCGGCCCGTCGCCACCTTCGCGAGCTCCGTGGCGAGCTTCACGCGCTGCGCTTCGCCGCCCGAGAGGGTGGTGGCCGGCTGGCCCAGCCGGATGTAGTCGAGACCGACGTCGTGAAGCGCCTGAAGGCGCCGCTTGATCTTCGGGATGTGCCGGAAGAAGTCGAGCGCCTCCTCGACCGGCATGTCGAGCACGTCGGCGATCGTCTTGCTCTTGAAACGGACCTCGAGCGTCTCGCGGTTGTATCGGCGCCCGTGGCACTGCTCGCACGGCACGTACACGTCGGGCAGGAAGTGCATCTCGATCTTGATCTGGCCGTCGCCGCGGCAGACCTCGCAGCGCCCGCCCTTCACGTTGAACGAGAACCGGCCGGGCTTGTAACCGCGCGCCCGCGCCTCCTGCGTGCGCGAGAACAGCTCGCGGATCGAGTCGAACACGCCGGTGTAGGTGGCCGGGTTGGAGCGGGGCGTGCGCCCGATCGGCGACTGGTCGATGTTGATGATCTTGTCGACCTGGTCGAGCCCGGTCACGCGCCGGTGCGCACCCGGACGCAGCTTCGCCCGGTGCAGGCGGTTGGCCACCGACTTGTAGAGAACGTCGTTGATCAGCGTGGACTTGCCGGAGCCAGACACGCCCGTGACGCAGCAGAACACCCCGAGCGGGATCTTCGCGTTGATGCCGCGCAGGTTGTGCTGGGTGGCGCCCTCGATCTCGATGTAGCCAGACGGCCGCCTGCGCTTGGCCGGGACCTCGATGGTGCGGCTGCCGGCGAGAAACTGGCCGGTAGCGGACTCCTTCACGTTCATGACGTCGTCGGGGGTGCCCTGCGCGACGAGGTAGCCTCCGTGCTCGCCGGCGCCCGGCCCGAGGTCGACGATGTGATCCGCGGCCCGCATCGTGCCCTCGTCGTGCTCGACGACGATGACCGTGTTGCCGAGGTCGCGCAGCCGCTCCAGCGTCCGGATCAGCCGCTCGTTGTCGCGCTGGTGCAGGCCGATTGACGGCTCGTCCAGGATGTACAGGACGCCCACCAGCGACGACCCGATCTGCGTGGCGAGCCTGATGCGCTGAGCCTCACCGCCGGACAGCGTGGCTGCGGCGCGCTCCAGCGACAGGTAGCCGACGCCCACGTTGTCGAGAAACCGCAGGCGCTCGTCGATCTCGCGCAGGATCAGCCGTGCGATCTGCCGCTCGGTGTTCGACAGCTCGAGCGCTTCGAACCACTCGATCGCGCGCCGCGCGGACATGCGGGTGAGCTCATGGATGCCGAGCCCGCCAACCTTCACCGCCAGGCTCTCGGGCCGAAGGCGCGCGCCGTGGCACTCGGGGCACGGCCGCAGCGTCATGTATTCCTCGATCTTCTCCCGCGAGTAGTCCGAGTCGGTCTCGTGGTAGCGGCGCTCGAGGTTCGTGATGATCCCCTCGAAGCTCGTGGTGTACGAGCGCCGGCGCCCGTAGCGGTTCTTGTAGCTGATGTAGAGCCGGTCGCCGTTCGTGCCGTACAGGAAGCACTCCTGGACCTCCTCGGGGAGGTCCTCCCAGGGGGTCTCGAGGTCGACCTCGTAACGGTCGGCGATCGCCTGCGTCATCTGCTCGTAGTAGTTCGACGCGGTGGTGGACCACGGCAGCAGCGCGCCCTCCGCCAGCGACAGCGACGGGTCGGGCACCACCAGGTCCGGATCGATCTCCATCTGCGACCCGAGCCCGGTGCAGCGGGGGCAGGCCCCGTGCGGCGAGTTGAACGAGAACATCCGCGGCTCGAGCTCGGGCATGCTGGTGCCGCAGTTCAGGCAGGCGAAGCGCTCCGAATACGTGTGGACGACACCCTCGGACCCGTCCGACGGGACCGTCTCGATCTCGACGATGCCCTCCGCGAGGGCCACCGCCGTCTCGACCGAGTCGGCCAGCCGCTTGCGGAGGTCCGGCCGCATGACGAGCCGGTCGACCACGACGGCGATGTCGTGCTTGAACTTCTTGTCGAGCGCGATGTCCTCCTCGAGCCGACGCAGCTCGCCGTCCACCTTCACGCGCGCGTAGCCCTCGGCCCGCAGGTCCTCGAAGAGCTTGCCGTACTCGCCCTTCCGCCCCCTCACCACGGGCGCGAGCACCATGAAGCGCTCGCCCTCCTGGAGCGTCATCACCTGGTCGACGATCTGCTCGGCCGACTGGGCGGCGATCGGCTGCCCGCAGTTGTAGCAATGCGGGTGACCCACCCGGGCCCAGAGCAGGCGCAGGTAGTCGTAGATCTCGGTGACCGTGCCGACCGTGGAGCGCGGGTTGCGCGAAGTGGTCTTCTGGTCGATGGAGATGGCCGGTGACAACCCCTCGATCGAATCCACGTCGGGCTTGTCCATCTGCCCCAGGAACTGGCGCGCGTACGCCGAGAGCGACTCGACATAGCGGCGCTGGCCCTCGGCGTAGATCGTGTCGAAGGCGAGGCTGGACTTGCCGGATCCCGACAGCCCGGTGATGACTACGAGGGCGTTTCGCGGGATCTCGAGGTGGAGGTCCTTGAGATTGTGCTCCCGCGCGCCCGAGATGACCAACTCGGATCGCTGACTCACTTCTTTCAGTCTAGGCACCGGGTCGGTCGAACACGTGTTCGGTTCCCGCTCTTTACGGATATCCGCCCCCCAGCTGACGAGGCGGCCCCATTGGTGGTGGCTCGCGTAGAGGCGACCATGCCTCCACAGCCCCTTCAGCCACTCCAAGAGGACGACGATGACCGACCGCACCCGCCACGACGAGATCACCCACAGCCGAGCCGGCGACGTGTTCGTGAATCCCGTTACCGGCGAGCGCGCCGTGATCGTGTGCGGGACCGCCGACAGCACTGACGGCAGCCTCTCGGTCCACCTCTTCGTCGCGCCGGGTGGAGCGGTTGCCGCCGAGCATTATCACCCTCAGCTCGTGGAACGCTTCCGCGTGCTGTCGGGCCACCTCGCCGTGTCCGTCGAGGGGCGCCGCAGCCACATGGGCCCGGGCGACGAGCTCAGCATTCCGCCGGGCGTGATCCACGACTGGTGGAACGCCGGCGAGACTGAGGCCGAGGTGCTCGTGGAGGTCACTCCTGGGCGGCGCTTCGAGCTCATGGTGGGCAGCCTGTTCGGCCTTGCACGCGACGGGAAGGTCAACGCAAAGGGGATGCCGAACCTCCTCCAGCTCGCGGTCATGGCGAGCGAGTTCGACGACACCGTCCGGTTCGTGAAGCCGAGCCCGATCGTGCAGAAGCTTCTCTTCGCCGTGCTCGCGCCGCTTGGCCGCCTGCTGGGCTACCGCCCTTACTACGCGGAGTATCTCGTCCCCGCCGAGCACATCGAGCCGGAGCGCTCCGTGCTCGACATGGTCCGCTCCCACCACGCCGCGCCGAGGACCGCCTTGGCCTGAGCCATGCTGGAGCGCGTGGACACAGTCGTCGTGGGCGCGGGTCAGGCTGGGCTGGCTGCCAGCTTCCGCCTCGAGCGCGCCGGCGTGGACCACGTGGTGCTCGAGCGTGGCCGCGTGGGCGAGTCCTGGCTCTCTCAGCGCTGGGACGAGTTCAGGCTGAATACGCCGAACTGGGCCAACCTGCTCCCCGGCATGGACCTGCGCGGCGCCGATCCCCACGCCTTCGCGAGCGCGCGGGAGTTCGCCGCCCGACTCGCTCGGTACGTGCGCGTGAACCGGCTCCCGGTGCTCACCGGCGTGAGCGTCATGGGGCTCGAGCCTGACGGCGAACACGGCTGGCGCGTGACCACCGACGCCGGTGACTACCTCTGCCGAGACGTGGTACTCGCCGCCGGCTGGCTGAACCGTCCCCGCTTCCCTGCCGTGGCGCTCACCGTGCCGCTGTCGATCGAACGCATCCACACCGCCGCCTACCGCAATGCCTCGCAGCTTCCCGACGGTGGCGTGCTGGTCGTGGGCTCCGGGCAGTCCGGCGTGCAGATCGCCGAGGACCTGCTCGGATCGGGCCGCAGCGTCTAGCCCGCGCGCGCAGGCTTCGGCCTCGATGCGCCGCGCGAGATCGACGCCCGCTCCATTGGATCGGTGATTTGGGCGACCGGCTTCAGCCCGGACCTCCGGTGGCTGGCGCCTTCGCTGCTCGAGCGCGAGGGCTTGCACGTGCTCGGGCGCGCGTGGCTTCGCTCACGCAAGTCCGGCATGGTCTACGGCGCCGCCGAGGACAGCGCGGCGATCGTGGCGCGGATCACGGGTGGGCGTGCCGTCGAGATGGGTCGACGACGGTTGGCTCATCAAGCTCCTGCTGCCGAGCACGCGGTTCAGCAACCTCAACTGGTCGCGTAGCGAGACGGGCGACGCCCGGCCGGGTGTCGTCGATTTGGGTCGATAGTGGCCGCTAAGTAACGACGCTCAGCGGTTTCTGTCGATTTCAGCCCAGTGGCGGGCCTTCGCCCGAGCAGCCGTTATTGCTGGTGTAAACGAGGCGGGCAATGACGCGGGAGGCGGGCGACCAACGCCGCCTGACGTCCGCACCGGCGGCCATCATCGCCCCCGTGAGGGTGCTCGACTTCCTCACGATGATGCTCGCCACCGTGCGGGGCAGGCCGCCCCGCCAGCCGCGCGCGCCCCGTCCGATACCCTCCAAGCCGTCTTCTACGGGAGGAAGCTTGGACCTCGACCGCACTCGCATCGAACGCAAGGACTTCAGCGTCGTCCGAAGGGGCTACGACCCGTCGGAGGTGGATCTACACCTGCGCGACCTGGCCGACGCCGTGGCCGAGCTGCGGGCGGAGCTCCGGTCGACACCCGCCGGTGTGGCGGGCGCAGCCGCCGAGCACGTGAAGACGATCGTCGAGGCCGCCGAGAAGAGCGCTGCCGAGATCGAGGAGAAGGCGGAGACCGAGGCGAGCCGCCTGCTCGACGAGTCGTCGCGGATCGCGGGTGAGACCCGCGATCGCGCCGACCACGACTCCGCTGAGCAGCTGCGACACGTGCAGGAGGCCGCCAACGGCCTGCTCGAGCGCGCCGACCGGCTCGACAAGCAGCTCGACGCGGTGATCGAAGGCATCCAGGGCGCCGCCGGCAGCTTCGTGGAGGCGCTACGGAGCGGCTCGACCGACATCGAGGCAGAGCTCGCCGACCTCCGCCAAGAGCTGCTGTCCGCGCGCCCGCTCCGGCCGAGCAGTCGGCGCGCCGAGGGCGAGGTCGAGGTCGAGGCGGAGGAGCGCGAGGTCGAGGCGCCCGCCGAGCCCGCGCCGCCCACCGCTGCTCCCCCGGGCCCGTTCACCGCGGCCGCCAACGGCAGCGGCGAGAGCGAGCCGGCCGAAGAGGCGGAGGCCGTCGAGTCGCCGCCACGGGAAGAGCAGCCGCAGGAGCCTGCCCCGGAGGGCGCCGAGGGCGCGCGCCTGATCGCGCTCAACATGGCGCTGAACGGCGCGCCCCGTGAGGAAGCGGCGCGCTACCTCGCCGACAACTTCGAGCTCGAGGATCCGGACGCGATCCTCGACGACGTGTACAGCCGCGTCGGCGGCTGAGCCGCTACTCGGGTCGGTCGACCTCCAGCCAGACCGTCTTCCCCTCCACCTCGCGCTCGACCCCCCACCTGTCCACCAGGCGGTCGACGATCGCGAGGCCCCAGCCGGACGTGCCGCCGGCGGTCGCCGAGGGTCGCGGCGGATCGAACGACGGGCCCGGGTCGCTGACCTCGACGCGAACGCGATCCGGGGACACCACCACGCGTAGCCCGATCAGGTCGCCGGGATCGACCACCCCGTACTTCACGCTGTTCGTGACGAGCTCGGTAACCACCAGCCGCAGTGCTCCGAACAGCGGCTCGCCCAGCACGTCGCCCAGCGAGTCGAGCGTGCGGCGCCCCTCGAACGACGCGTCGGGCCCGGCCTGGAGCCGCACGCGGATCTCTGTCGCCTCGTCGCGCTGGGTGACCGCGCGCGCGGCGCGGCCGTCGCCGCGGGCGAGCACGAGGATCGCGATGTCGTCGCGTGGCGGCTCCTCCGAGCGGCCGAGCGCGAGCTCCTCGAGGCGCTCCGCCAGTGCAGCCGGATCGAGCTCCCAGTGCGGAGCGAGCGCGGACGCCAGCTCCTCCGGACCAACGAGCCGCTCCGGAGCGTGGGCGTCGGTGACGCCGTCGGTGTAGAAGACAACCTTGTCGCCTTGATCGAGCTCGGCGGAGTCGTCCGCGAGGTCCGGATTCATGACAACCCCGAGGAGCGTGCCGCTCGTGCCGAACTGCTCGACGCGGCCGCCGGCGCGGATGATCAATGGAGGCGGATGTCCGCCGCTCGCGAGCTCCAGTCGCCCGGTGTCGGGATCGAGCCTGCAGCACGTGACCGTTGCGAAGCGCTGCTCGGGCCCATGGCGGAGCAGCGCCTCGTTCAGCAGCTCGAGCAAGCGGCTCGGCCGGCTCTCGTGGAGAGCGGTAGCCCGCAGCGTGTAGCGGGCGAGCGCGGTGACCGCGGCCGCTTCGGCCCCCTTGCCGCACACGTCGCCGATGATCACTAGCCATGCATCGTCGGGCGTCTGGAAGACGTCGTAGAAGTCGCCTCCCATCTGGTTGCCCTCGCCGGCCGGCCTGAAGCGGGCCGCTGCCTCGAGGCCGGGGATGTCCGGGAGATGCGGCGGCAGCAGGCTCCGCTGCAGCGTCTCGGCGATCTCGTGCTCGTGCTCGTAGAGGCGCATGCGCTCGATCGCCGCCGAGGCCGTCTGCGCCAGCTGCACGAGGATGGCCAGGTCACTCTCGTCGAACTCGCCGGCGGACTTCCCCGAGAGGTACACGAGTCCCAGGTTCTCCCCCGTTCGGCCGATCAGCGGAGCCGCCAGCCGACCCTCCCCGCCACCGTCGCGACCGAGCATGACCGGCCGGTTGTGCTCAGCCACGAGCTCGTACATCTCCCCCACGGGTTCCTCGGGTGCGAGCTCTGGCGACGAAACGGCCGTGGAGCGCGCCCAATCCCCGTCGAGCACGAGCCGCGCCTCTGCGGAAGCGGCGCCCACGATCTCGCGCGCGCTGGTGGCCAGCACGTCCAGCATCTCCTCCGGGCTGAGCGCCACGCTGATCGCAAGTGCGGCGTCCGCGAGGGCTTGGAGGCGCGCCCCGTGCTCCTGCTCGAGCTTCGCCGCCCGCTGGGCCTCGTGGAAGCCGCGCTGCGTCATCTCGAACGTGGACAGGCCCTCGATGAAGAACTCCGCCGCCGCGGCCGCCACCTGCTCCGCCCTTTCAGGCCCCGCCTCCTCGAGCGCGGACACGAGCGCCGCGTGGTGGATCGCCGCGATCTCCAGCATGCTGAGGCCGCCGTTGACCGCGGTGCGGCCGAGCTCGTACGCGCGTTCGAGACCCGCTTCACCGGCTGCTGTCACATAGCCCCGGAAAGCCTCGGTGTACGCGTCGCGGAAGTGGTCGAGCCCTGTGGCCACGTCACGCACCGAGGTAGCGCGCCACAACGACAAGCGCGTCGTCCGTGCCCTTGCCGTGGCGCTCCAGGATCCCGTTCGCGACCGCCTGGACATCACCGCTCGCGTCGAGCCCTGGGATGAAGCTGGTGCGAATCCCGTCCGAGGCGAAGACGAGCGTGTCGCCCTTTCGGATGTCGACGGTGGAGGCGCGAAGCGACGGGAGGTTGTGGCCCACGATCCCGCCCAGAAGCATGACGGACTCCGTCGCTCGGCCCTCGCCGGGATCGGCTCGGACGAGCACGGTCTCGATGTTGCCTACGCCGAGCCAGGTCACCTCTGACCGGGATACGTCGAACGATGCGAGCGTCATGACCGCCCCGCGAGTACGCCTCAGCTTGCGGTTGCAGGCCTCGAGGAGCTCGACGACTCCGAGCTCCGGCTGCGACTGCACCACGGCAGCCGCCGAGATCGCGGCGATGGCCGCGTCCGGCCCGTGCCCGAGCCCGTCGATCGCCGCCACCACAAACCCGCCCGCGAAGTGGGAGATCACGTGCAGGTCGCCCGACTCGCTCTCCCCCGGCAACGTGAGCGTGGCCACCCCCACGTCGACTGAGTGCTGGAGCGCGTCAGGCATATTCCGGCGCCCATTTCTTCATCGACACCCGTGTTCCCTTCGAGGGCACGGACTCGATGTCGAACTCGTCCATCAGCCGTCTGGCCCCGGGAAGTCCCAAGCCGAGCCCGTTCCCCGTGGAATACGCGTCGCGCATAGCGAGGCTGATGTCGACGATTCCCGGGCCCGTGTCCTCCGCCACGACCTCGATGCCCCGGCGCGATCCGTCGTTGATCGTGCTCAGGCGGATCTCGCCGTGGTGCGCATAGACGACGATGTTGCGCGCGACCTCCGAGATCGCGGTGACGATCAGGGTCAGGTCGGTCGACGAGAACCCAAGCGTGGCGGCAAGCTCGCGCCCCTTCTGGCGGGCCTCCACGACATCGACGTCCGATTCGACCCGCACGCGGATCTCATCGATCTGAGTCACCGGGCTCCTTCGTCTGCGCGTCCAGGAAGGCGAGCCCTTCTTCGAGGTCGAGCGCGGTGTGCACGTCCTCGAGGTTCATCCCGAGCTGCACCATCGCGAACGCGACCTCGGGCTGGATCCCGACGATCACGGTCTCGGCGCCCCGAAGCCGCGTCATGTGAGCGAGCCCTCGCAGCGCACGCGACGCGAAGGAATCCATCACGTCGAGGGCCGTGACGTCGACGATGATGCCGCGCGAGCGGTACTCGCCGACCCGCTCCACGAGGTCGTCCTGCAGCTGGACGACGTCGCTGTCGGTGAGCGCCGCTTGGATGGAGGCGATCAGGTAGCCGCCTTGCTTGAGGATCGGGACGGCCATCGCTCTTGCTCCGCCTCGAACCGCGCTAGCGGATCGCCACCGCCTCTTCCTCGCCCTTGCTGACCTCGTAGCCGAGCAGCCGCTCCGCCTCCTCGATCCCGCCTTGGAGGTCGCCGACCGCGTTCATCTTGCTCAGGTCGACGCCGATGGTGACGAGCGTCTGCGCGATCTCGGACGAGAGGCCGGTGATGATCACGCTCGCGCCCATGAGGCGCGAGGCCTCGACGGTCTGCACGAGGTGGTTCGCCACCGTCGAGTCGATCGTCGGGACGCCAGTGATGTCGATCACGACCACCTTCGCGCGGTTGGTGCGGATGCCCCGCAGGAGCTGCTCGGTGACCTGGCGCGCGCGCTGCGAGTCGATCACGCCGATGATCGGCAGGATCAGCAGCCGCTCGCGCACCTGCAGCACCGGCGTGGACAGCTCGCGGATCGCCTCCTGCTGCTGGCGGATGATGCGCTCGCGCTCCTGCACGAAGCTCACCGCCACCGTGTTCGCGATCCGGTTCGCCGCGGGCTCGTACGCGTCGAGCACCTTGTTGAGCAGGTCGAAGTCGGTCTGGTACTTCTCGAACAGCGAGCGGGCGAGCACGTCGCGCAGCAGCAGAACGATGCCCACGACCTCGTTGGTCTCGACGCCTCGCGGAATGATGCGCTCGGAGAGGTTGCGCGCGTAGTCCTGGAGGGCCTCCACGCTGCCGGTCTCGAGCACCGCGACGTAGTTGTCGTAGACCGTCGTGGCCTCCGAGAAGATCTCGGCCTCGCTCATCGCCGTGAGCAGTTGGGCCTCGCCGATGCGGCGGGCCCACTCCTCACGGAGCAGGGTGCGGCCCTGCCTGAGGTGCGCCACCAGTTCGCGCAGCAGGTCCGTTGTGGTGCTGGTCTCGGCCGCGGAGCTGGCCCGCTTTCGCGTGGCGGTCCGGGCCGGGGCCGGCTTTGTGGCCGGCTTGGTGTTCCCCCGCCGCGTGGCCCTTACCTTCTCTGCCATCGCCCCTCCTCCGTAAGTTCGAGTCCGTAAGGCCGGCGGAGTCCAGACGCCGGGCACGGATCCTAGAGCGTCAGAGCCGGTTTCGGGCGGCTCATGCGCGCCCAGCTTCGAGCTCGTCGAGCTCGTGCCTCAGGCCCTTGATTTCGTCGCGCAACTTCGCCGCGTACTCGAAGCGCAGCTCGTCGGCGGCAAGCAGCATCTCCTCCTCGAGCTCGACGATCGTCTTCGAGATCTCCTCGGCGGACATCTTCTCGACGTCGATCCCCTTCGTGCGGCGGCGCCCCTTCGGCACCTTGGACTCAAGCGCGAGGAAGTCGGTGATGTCCGAAATGCCCTTCTGGACGGTGGCGGGAGTGATGCCGTGCTCCTCGTTGTAGGCGACCTGGATCGCGCGGCGCCGCTCCGTCTCCGACAGCGCCTTGCGCATCGCCTCGGACTCCTTGTCGGCGTACATGATCACCTTGCCGTTGACGTTCCGCGCGGCGCGGCCGATCGTCTGAATCAGCGAGGTCTCGCCGCGGAGGAAGCCCTCCTTGTCCGCGTCGATGATCGCGACGAGCGACACCTCCGGCAGGTCGAGCCCCTCGCGAAGCAGGTTGACGCCCACCAGCACGTCGAACTCGCCCAGCCGCAGGTCGCGGATGATCTGGATGCGCTCGAGCGTGTCGATCTCGGAGTGCAGGTAGCGGACCCTAAAGCCGTACTCGAGCAGATAGTCGGTGAGGTCCTCCGCCATCTTCTTGGTCAGCGTGGTGACGAGCACGCGCTCGCCCTCTTCGGTGCGCGTCCTGATCTCGTTCATCAGGTCGTCGATCTGGTTCTTGGTCTCGCGCACCTCGACCTCGGGATCCACGATGCCGGTCGGTCGCACGATCTGCTCGACGATCTGCGACGAGTGGTTGCGCTCGAACTCGCCGGGCGTGGCTGACACGTACACGATCTGGTTCGAGCGGGTCATGAACTCGTCGAAAGTCTGTGGACGGTTGTCGAGCGCGCTCGGCAGGCGGAAGCCGTACTCGACCAGCGTCTGCTTGCGCGATCGGTCGCCCTCGTACATGCCGCCGATCTGCGGCACGGTCTGGTGCGACTCGTCGATGAAAGTGATGTAGTCGTCCGGGAAGTAGTCGAGCAGGCAGTACGGCCGCTCGCCCGGTGCACGGCCGTCGAGGATGCGCGAGTAGTTCTCGATGCCGTTGCAGAAGCCGAGCTCACGCAGCATCTCCATGTCGTACTGCGTCCGCTGCCGCAGGCGGTGCGACTCGAGCAGCTTGCCCTGCGCCTCGAGCTCCTTGCAGCGCTGCTCGAGCTCGTCGCGGATCTCGCCGACGGCGCGCTCGATCGTGGGCCGGTCGGTGGCGTAGTGGGTGGCCGGCCAGACGCCGATGTGCTCGAGCTCGCTCATCACCTCGCCCGTCAGCGGATCGAAGTGCTGGAGCGACTCCACCTCGTCGCCGAAGAACACGGCTCGGAAGGCCGATTCCGCGTAGGAGGGGAAGATCTCGAGCGACTCGCCCCGCACGCGGAAGCTGCCGCGGCTGAGCACCGAGTCGTTGCGCGAGTACATCATGTCGACGAGCTTGCGCAGCGTGGCATCGCGGTCCACGAACTCGCCCTTGCGCAGCGTCAGCATCTGCGCGTCGTACTTCTCGGGCGAGCCAAGGCCGTAGATGCACGAGACGCTCGCGACGATCACCACATCGCGGCGCGCAAACAGCGCGGCCGTGGCGGCGTGGCGGAGGCGATCGATCTCCTCATTGATCGAGCTGTCCTTCTCGATGTACAGGTCGGAGCTCGGGACGTACGCCTCGGGCTGGTAGTAGTCGTAGTAGGACACGAAGTACTCGACCGAGTTCTTCGGGAAGAACTCGCGGAACTCGTTGCAGAGCTGCGCGGCCAGCGTCTTGTTGTGGGCGATCACGAGAGCGGGCCGCTGCACCTGCTCGATCGTGAAGGCCATCGTGGCCGTCTTGCCGGACCCGGTGACGCCCAGAAGCGTCTGGAAGCGATCGCCCGCCTCGATGCCGTCGGCTAGCTCGCGCAGCGCCTTCGGCTGATCGGCGACGGGCCGATATGCGGGGTTGATCTCGAACTTCGGCATGGGAAGCCGACGCTAGCAGTAGTACAGGCGGGAGTTAGCCGCACCATCGCGCCGCTCCCGGCTCTCTATCGTCGCCGGGCATGCAACTGGGCTCCCGCCGAATCATCGACCTCACGTACCGGCTCACGGCCGACTTTCCGCTGTTCCCTGTCTACGACCCGATCCGCGTCGCGGACAAGTTCACGATCGGAGAGCAGGGCTTCTATGTCCGCTCGTGGTCGTTCGACGAGCACTGCGGGACGCACGTCGACTCGCCTGCCCACTTCTCCGACGACCGCGACACGGTCGACCGCATCCCGCCCGAGGAGCTGGTGCTCGAGGTCGCCGTGCTCGACGTGAGCGAGCGGGCGGCGCGCGACCACGACCTGCTCGTCTCTCCGGACGACGTGCTCGCGTGGGAGACCAAGCATGGCCCGCTGCCGGAGCGCTGCGCGCTCTTCGTGCACACCGGCTGGGGGTCGCGCGTCCACGACGCGGCCGCGTACCTCAACGCCGACGAGGGCGGGACGATGCACACGCCCGGCTTCGGTCCAGAGCTGACCGAGTTCCTCAAGGATGAGCGGCCCGGCGTGCGCGGCATCGGCCTCGACACCGGCAACCTCGACGCGGGCTTCAACACGGCCTATCCCGCGCACACGAGTTGGCTGCCGAGCGGACGCTGGGGCATCGAGAACCTGGCAAATCTGAGTGACGTGCCGCCCCGCGGTGCGACCGTGGTCGTGGGTGTGCCGCCGGTCGAGAAGGGGAGCGGCTTCCCCGCTCGCGTGCTCGCATTCGTGGAGTAGCGCGCCGGCCGCCGGCTGCGGCGAAAGCCGGCGACGTCAGAGAAGGTTGCCGAGCGGGCCGAGGTTGAGGTTCAGGTCCTCTTC
>Ga0268241_10000048_pt1 | contig 14507 bp, 18 predicted proteins | sample BulsoiAmnAmmetaG_FD_200248 | JGI IMG/M metagenome (GOLD analysis project Ga0268241, IMG submission 200248) | Bulk soil microbial communities from Mexico - Amatitan (Am) metaG (v2) (version 2) | ecosystem: Environmental > Terrestrial > Soil > Agricultural land | place: Mexico: Amatitan, Jalisco...
AAGCCGGCAAGGGTGGCGCCCATGGCCAGCACGGTGCGGCGGGTGAGGATGCCGGCCAGGGTGCCGAGCGCGAAGGCGAACAGCGTGTAGGCGGGCAGGGACAGCCCTTCGAAGTCGAACGCGCTCGCGACGAGCCTGCCGTCCAGCCGGTCGAGGGGGCCTCGGTACCAGCCGAACAGCCCGCTGAGCACGGTGGTCAGCGCCAGGATGGCGGCCAGGAGCACGGCCAGCTTGACGGCCAGCCAGCGGGTGCGGGGGACGGCCTGGGTCCACGCCAGCCGCCAGGTGTCGTGCTCGAACTCGCGGGCCAGCAGCGGCGCGCCGACGAAGATGCCGACGACGGCGGGCAGGAAGTTGAGCCACGGGACGAGGCCCAGCAGGCTGTTGGTCGTGGTGCTGAACCGGCTGGCGAAGTCGTCGATCGCGCTGGCGCAGGTGGGGGTGGCGTCGGGCTGGCCGAGGCAGGCGGCGATGCCGGCCTGGTGGTAGGCGGCGTGCATCGGCACGCCCACGGCGAGCAGGATCGCCGCGACCGCCCCGAGCAGGAGCAGCCCGCCGAGGGCTTCGGCGCGGTGCTGGCGCCAGGTGAGCCAGACCATCAGGCGGTCACCTCCATGCTTGCGGGGTCATGACTGGGCTGGGGCAGGGAGGGCTGGGGAAGCTGGAGGTAGGCGAGCACGAGGTCCTCCAGGTTGACCGGGTGGGCCTGCCAGTTGGGGTGGGTGGCGGGACGGTCGGGGCTGGTGCGGACCAGGAGGCTGGTCTGGCGGTCGCCGTGACGCACGCTCAGGACCCCGGGGACCTGGCGGAGTGCCTGCTGGTCGGCGCGGGGGCCGACCAGCAGGCGGTGGCTGGCGAGCAGCTCCTCGACGTCGCCGGCGACCCGGACCCGGCCGGCGACGAGCACGACCAGGTGGTCGCAGACCCGCTCCAGCTCGGCGACGACGTGCGAGGACAGCAGCACGGTGAGGCCATCCTCGGCGGTCGCGCCCATCAGGACCTGCATGAACTCGCGGCGGGCCAGCGGGTCGAGGCTGGCGACCGGCTCGTCCAGCAGCAGCAGCCGCGGCCGCTTGGCCAGCGCCATGGCGAGCGCGACCTGGGCCTGTTGGCCGTTGGAGAGCCGGCCGGCACGGCGGTCCAGGGGGATGTCGAGCTGGGCCAGGCGCCGCTCCGCCAGGGGCCGGTCGAAGCGGCCGGGGAGGTTGAGCCGCTGGCCCATGGTGAGCAGGTCGGCGACGGTGAAGCCCTTGTAGAGCGGGTGGTCCTGGGCGACGAACCCAACCCGCGCCAGTGCCTGGGGGGTGTTGGCCCTGGCGTGCTCGCCGAAGACCCGCACAGTGCCCCCGGTGGGCGCCATCAGCCCGATGGCGAGCTGCAGCAGGGTGGTCTTGCCGGCGCCGTTTGGGCCGACCAGCGCGGTCACCCGCCCCTGGGGCAGCTGCAGGGTGCAGTCGCGCAGGGCCCAGACCCGCCTGCCGTAGCGCTTGCCGAGCCGCTCGGCCTCAAGCGCCGGCGCGGTGGTCACGGTGCTCATGCCACCCCCTCCCCGCCGGCTGGAGCTCCCGCCGCCGGCTCAGCGTGGAGCTCGTGGAGGGCGATCGTAAAAAGGGCGCTGATGGCCTGCTCGTCCAGCCCTGCCTGGTAGGCGCCACGCAGCCACCGGTCCAGGGAGCGGCGCAGCGCGGCGTAGGCGCCCGGCGCGACCGCGGTGACGCTGCCCTGGATGAAGGTGCCCTGCCCGGGGCGGGGGACAACCAGGTCCTCGTGCTCCAGTTGCCGGTAGGCCTTGACGACCGTATTGGGGTTGATCGCCAGGGTGCCGGCGACCTCCTTGACGGTGGGCAGTTGGTCGCCGGGCTGCAGGTAGCCGAGCAGCAGGCCCTGCTTGACCTGCTGGACGAGCTGGAGGTAGGGCGGCACGCCGGAGCGGTTGTCCAGGCGGAACTCGAACACTGCACGCTCACCTTCCTCCGTCATACTATGATGTTAGTAAAACAGTAGAGGAGCGGCGGGACAATGGTCAAGCGCTGGCTCGTTCTCGGACAGGCCCTCGCTACGCGGCCGAGCCCTGGACCTCGGCGCCGAGCACCGGCCGGCCGTCGATCCAGGCGCGCTCGACCCGGGAGCGGACGTCCAGCGGGTCGCCGGACCAGACGCACAGGGTGGCGGCCTTGCCGGGGGCCAGCGAGCCGACCCGGTCTTCGATCCCCAGCACGCGGGCCGGGTGCAGGGTGACCGCCCGCAGCGCGACCTCAGGGTCCAGCCCCTCCTTGACGGCCAGGGCGGCCTGCACGTGGAGCAGCTGGATGGGCACCACCGGGTGGTCGGTGATGATCGAGATCTCCACCCCGGCGGCGGCCAGCTTGCCGGGGTTGGCGATCGAGCGGCGCCGCAGCTCCACCTTGGAGCGGGAGGTGAGCAGCGGGCCGATCAGCACCGGCACGCCCCGCTCGGCGATCCGGTCGGCCAGCAGGGCGGCCTCGGTACCGTGGTCGATCACCAGCCGGTAGCCGAACTCGTCGCTCAGCCGCAGCGCGGTGGCGATGTCGTCGGCCCGGTGGCAGTGCTGCCGCCAGGGGATCTCGCGGCGCAGCACCATGCCGAGCGCCTCCCAGCGCAGGTCCCGCTCGACCGGCTCGCCGCCCGGGTGGTTCAGCTTCTCGAGGTAGTTGGCCGCCTTGACGAAGCTCTCGCGGATCAGCGCCGCGGTGCCCAGCCGGGTGGAGGGGAACTCCTTGCGCTCGCCGTAGACGCGCTTGGGGTTCTCGCCGAGCGCGGACTTCAGCCCGCTCGGCGAGCGCAGCACCATCTCGTCGACCGTGCGCCCGACGCAGCGCACCGCCACGGTCTGGCCGCCGATCGGGTTGCCGGAGCCGGGGTTGACGTTGACGGTCAGCACGCCGCCGTTGACCGCGTCCTGGAAGCCGAGGTCGTCGGGATTGATGGCGTCCAGCGCACGGACGTGCGGGGTCACCGGGTTGGTCATCTCGTTGGTGTCCTGCCCGGCCCAGCCCTCGGCCTCCTCGTGCACGCCGAGGTGGACGTGCGCGTCGATCAGGCCCGGCATGATCACCTTGCCGTCGGCTTCGACGCGCTCGACGTCGTCGGGAACCTGGATGTCGGGGCCCAGCGCGGCGATCCGGCCGTCCTCGACCAGGATCGCGCCGCCCTCGAACGGCGTGCCCTCGATGGGGAGGACCCGCCCGCCGACGATCGCCAACCGTCCATTGCCCGTAGTCGCTTCCAACGCCATCTCCTGTCCAGCAGCCGCGCCGCTCCCCTCGCCGGAGCGGTCTCCGCCCACAGTGAACCAGCGTTCGCGGCAGGCGTCCGGTCGGGCGGGGAAGGGAAGGGGCGGGTCAGGGGATGGGGATCTCGCCGAAGACCTCGCGGATGCGGCGCAGCTCGCGCAGGCGCGGCTCGGTCTCGCCGCCGACCCAGCGGCTGACCGTCTTGACCGAGACGCCGAGCTGCCGCGCGGCGGCCTCCTGCGACAGGCCCTCGCGCTTGAGCACCGCCGCCATCCAGCTCGCGAAGCTGTCCTCGGCCGGCGCGGCCGGCTGGCGGTCGCCGTCGGTGGAGGCCACCGCCTCCGGCGGCTGGACGGCCCGCTGCATGGCGGGCAGGTCGGCGGCGTTCGCCGGCGAGCGGAGGATGTCGACCTCGACCGCCTCCGGGAAGATCCGGAAGGAGACCTGGATGAAGGCGCCCTCGGGGCTGGCGGCGTCGAGCAGCGCCTGGGCGACCGCGCTCTGGAGCTCGCGGGTGTCGTCGACGCTCAGCGGCGAGTCCGCCAGGTTGCGCCGCACGAAGTCGCGGATGTCGGGGATCGAGGAGGGGCGCGCCGGGAAGGTCTTCGAGAGCACCACGATCGGATGGACGACCACCGGCCCATCCTGGTCTCCGCTCTGCTGAGCTGCCAAACTTCTCCTCCTCGAGCCCCGGCGGCCCGGCGAGCCAGGCCAAGCACGGACGGCTCGAGTCGATTGTAAGCCAGGTCGGTGCGTCGGCCGGCGGCGCGATACCGGGTCCACGTGTGCAAAGCGTAATCAGCCCGGGGAGCCCCCGCAATCGGTCGGCGGTACGGAGATTCTGAGGGCTTTGACCACCGAATGTCTGGACAGTGTCCGGACACAACTGGCTTGAATTCCGCTCCGGTTGGGAGGATGCTTCGGCGAAACCCGTGCGCCGGGAGGTCTGCGATGACGCAGCATCCAGTGCAAGGCAGTCCCGGGGTGAGCAGCGCCTCCGCTGGCGACGCACGGCTTCGCGACGCCGCGGCGCGCCGGACCGAACCGGCCGAGCTGCTGGAGCGGGACGCGGAGCGGGTCGCCCGGGCATGCTACGAGATGGCCCTCCGGTTCCACCGTGGCGGCCGGCTGGTGGTCTTCGGCACCGGCAGCGCGGTGACCGACGCCCAGCACATCGCCGTCGAGTTCGTCCACCCGGTGATCGTCGGCAAGCGCGCGCTGCCGGCGTTCTCGCTGGCCAACGACATGCCCACCGTGACCGGGGTGGCCGCCCGCGACGGCCTCGCCGAGGTGTTCGCCCACCAGCTCCGCTACCTCGGCGACCCGCGCGACATCGCGCTCGGGGTCTCGGCCGACGGGCACAGCGACAACGTGCTGCGCGGCCTGGAGGTCGCCCACGACGCCGGCATGCTGACCATCGCGCTCAGCGGCGGCGACGGCGGCAAGATCGCCGCCAGCCCGGCGGTCGACCACGCCTTCGCGGTCGGCTCCGACGACCCCCTGGTCGTCAAGGAGGTCCAGGTCACCACCTACCACATCCTCTGGGAGCTGGTGCACGTCTTCTTCGAGCAGCCCGGCCTGCTCGACCCGGGGGTGGTGCGGTGACCGGCGAGCCGCTCCCCATCGAGGCCCAGCCGGCGCGGCGCGTGCCGGAGTGCCACGGCGACGTCTGCATCACCTGCTCGGACGAGGCGGTGCAGGTCCGCGTGGTGGAGCTGCTCGGCGACGAGCTCGCCCTGGTGGACACCGGATCCTCGACCGAAGAAGTGAGCATCGCCCTGGTCGACGCGGCCGTGGGCGACCTCGTGCTGGTCCACGCCAAGGAGGCGATCGGGGTGGTGAGGGACTGATGCCCGAATCCGAGCCGATGCAGTCGCTCTACCCGTTCCTGTACGCCGGTCGCGCCGACGTCGACGGCGTGCTCGCCGAGGTGGCCCGCTCGACCGCCTCCAAGGCCGCCGAGATCGTCGCCCTGCGCGACGAGTGCCTGCGCCGGTACGGGCCGCGCCTGGTCGCCTGCGCCGAGGCGATGGCCGAGCGGCTGGGGCGTGGCGGCCGGCTGTTCGCCTGCGGCAACGGCGGCAGCGCCACCGACGCCCAGGACCTCGCATCGCTGTTCCTGCACCCGCCTGGGGGCGCCAGGCCGCTGCCGGCCTTCTGCCTCACCGGCGACATCGCGGTGGTCACCGCGCTGTCCAACGACATCGGCTTCGAGGTGGTGTTCGCCAGGCAGCTGGCCGCCTTCGCCACCCCGGACGACATCGCCGTCGGGCTGTCCACCAGCGGCAACTCCGACAACCTCGTGCGGGCGTTCGCCGAGGCCAGCCGCCGCGGGCTGCTGACCGTCGGGCTGGCCGGCTACGAGGGCGGCCGGATGGCCGAGCTGGACACCATCGACCACCTCTTCGTGGTGCCGTCGTCCTCGGTCCACCGCATCCAGGAGGCCCAGACCACTCTCTATCACGTCCTGTGGGAGCTCACGCGGTCCCTGCTGCCTTCGGCCGCTCCGGCCAGCACGCGGGTGGCATCGGAACCGGCCTGACATCCCGACCGGGAGGTTTCCGCATCATGGCGCAGGAAGAGGACCAGCCCATCCACATCCTCTGGATCAACGCCGGACTGAGCTGTGACGGCGACTCGGTGGCGCTGACGGCCGCCACCCAGCCGAGCATCGAGGAGATCGCGCTGGGCGCGCTGCCCGGGCTGCCGAAGGTGGCGGTGCACTGGCCGCTGATCGACTTCGAGTGCGGCCCGGAGCAGGGCGCCGACACCTTCATCAACTGGTTCCACCGCGCCGACCGCGGCGAGCTCGAGCCGTTCGTGCTGGTGATCGAGGGCTCGATCCCCAACGAGGCGATCAAGCGCGAGGGCTACTGGGCGGCCTTCGGCAACAACCCGGAGACCGGCCAGCCGATGACCACCTCGGAGTGGCTCGACCGGCTGGCGCCCAAGGCGCTGGCGGTGCTGGCGGCCGGCACCTGCGCGACCTACGGCGGCATCCACGCGATGGCCGGCAACCCCACCGGCGCCATGGGCGTGCCCGACTACCTCGGCTGGGACTGGAAGTCCAAGGCGGGCATCCCGATCATCTGCGTGCCCGGCTGTCCGATCCAGCCGGACAACCTCTCCGAGACGATCCTCTACCTGCTCTACCAGGCCGCCGGCCAGGCGCCGATGATCCCGCTCGACGAGGCGCTGCGGCCGACCTGGCTGTTCGGCGCGACCGTGCACGAGGGCTGCGACCGCGGCGGCTACTACGAGCAGGGCGAGTTCGCCACCGAGTACGGCTCTCCCAAGTGCCTGGTGAAGCTCGGCTGCTGGGGCCCGGTGGTGAAGTGCAACGTGCCCAAGCGCGGCTGGATCAACGGGGTCGGCGGCTGCCCCAACGTCGGCGGCATCTGCATCGCCTGCACGATGCCGGGCTTCCCGGACAAGTTCATGCCCTTCATGGACGAGCCGCCGGGCAGCAAGGTCTCGACTTCCGCCAGCGGCATGTACGGGACGGTGATCCGCGCGCTGCGCAAGGTCACCGAGAAGACCGCCGATGCGGAGCCCAAGTGGCGCAGGACCGGCACAGAGCTCACCACCGGCTACAAGCCCGAGTGGTAGGGGAGGCACAGATGACCACCACGACCCCCCGTCGGGAAACGGGCGAGGAGGAAGCCGGCAACCTGGTGGAGATGGCCTGGGACCCGATCACCAGGATCGTCGGGAGCCTCGGCATCTACACCAAGATCGACTTCGCCCAGAAGCGCGTCGCCGAGTGCTACTCGACCTCGTCGATCTTCCGCGGCTACAGCATCTTCATGAAGGGCAAGGACCCGCGGGACGCGCACTTCATCACCAGCCGGATCTGCGGCATCTGCGGCGACAACCACGCCACCTGCTCGGTCTACGCGCAGAACATGGCCTACGGGGTCCGGCCGCCGCACATCGGCGAATGGATCATCAACCTCGGCGAGGCCGCCGAGTACATGTTCGACCACAACATCTTCCAGGAGAACCTGGTCGGGGTCGACTACTGCGAGCGGATGGTCCGCGAGACCAACCCTGGCGTGCTGGAGCTGGCCGAGCGCACCGAGGCGCCGCACGCCGCCGACCACGGCTACCGCACGATCGCCGACATCATGCGCTCGCTGAACCCGCTCGAGGGCGAGTTCTACCGCGAGGCGCTCCAGGTCAGCCGCACCACCCGCGAGATGTTCTGCCTCATGGAGGGGCGCCACGTGCACCCCTCGACGCTCTACCCGGGCGGGGTCGGCACGGTCGCCACGGTGCAGCTGTTCACCGACTACCTCACCCGGCTGATGCGCTACGTGGAGTTCATGAAGCGGGTCGTGCCGATGCACGACGACCTGTTCGACTTCTTCTACGAGGCGCTGCCCGGCTACGAGCAGGTCGGCCAGCGGCGCGTGCTGCTGGGCTGCTGGGGCGCGCTGAACGACCCCGAGTACTGCAACTTCCAGTACCGCGACATGACCGACTGGGGCCGGCGGATGTTCGTCACCCCCGGCGTGGTGATCGACGGCAAGCTGGTCACCAACGACCTGGTCAAGATCAACCTCGGCATCAGGATCCTGCTGGGCAGCTCCTATTACGAGGACTGGGAAGGCCAGGAGATGTTCGTGACGCAGGACCCCCTGGGCAACCCGGTGGACCAGCGTCACCCCTGGAACCAGCACACCATCCCCAGGCCGCAGAAGCGCGACTTCGACGACAAGTACAGCTGGGTGATGTCGCCGCGCTGGTTCGACGGCAAGGACCACCTGGCGCTCGACACCGGCGGCGGCCCGATCGCGCGGCTGTGGTCGACCGCGCTGGCCGGGCTGGTGGACATCGGCTACGTGAAGTCGACCGGACACAGCGTGGTGATCAACTTCCCGCGCTCGGCCACCAAGCCGGAGACCACCTTCGAGTGGAAGATCCCCAGGTGGTCCAATGCGATCGAGCGCAACCGCGCGCGGACGTATTTCCAAGCGTACTCGGCGGCCGCCGCGCTGCACTTCGTGGAGCAGGCGCTGAAGGAGATCCGCGCCGGCCACACGGCCACCTGGGAGCCGTTCGAGGTGCCGGACGAGACGATCAGCTGCGGCTTCACCGAGGCGGTCCGGGGCGTGCTGTCGCACCACATGGTCATCCGCAACGGCAAGATCGCCAACTACCACCCGTACCCGCCGACGCCGTGGAACGGCAGCGTGCGCGACACCTACGGCACGCCCGGCCCGTACGAGGACGCGGTGCAGAACACCCCGATCTTCGAGGAGAACCCGCCGGAGCGGTTCAAGGGCATCGACATCATGCGCGCGGTGCGCAGCTTCGACCCGTGCCTGCCCTGCGGCGTCCACATGTACCTGGGCGGGGGCAAGGTGCTCAAGAAGCTGCACTCGCCGACGATGCTGAACGGCACGCCGTAGGAGCGCCCATGGCCGAGGTGCGGAACCTGCGGGAGGTCGGGTCGCGGATCGAGCGGCTGCTGGCGGAGCTGGGAGCCGACGCCGACCCGTCCGTGCGGCGCAGAGCGGAGGAGCTGGTCCGCCTGCTGGTCGACTTCTACGGCGCCGCCCTGGCGCGCGTGGTCGAGCTGGCGGACCAGTCCCTCCTGGAGCGTCTGGCCGACGACGAGCTGGTCGCCAGCCTGCTGATCGTGCACGACCTGCACCCGCTGCCGACGCTGGCGCGGGTCGAGGCGGCGCTGGAGCGGGTGCGCCCCTACCTCGGCACCCACGCCGGCGGGGTGGTGCTGCACGGCATCGACGAGCAGGGGGTCGTCCACCTCGCCCTGGAGGGCACCTGCAACGGCTGCCAGTCCTCCACGCTGACGGTGAAGCTGTCCATCGAGCGCGCCATCGAGGAGGCCGCGCCCGAGGTCACCGGCGTCGACGTCGAGGGCATCGCCGCCGAGCCGCAGCCGGCCGGAAGGCTGCTCCAGATCCAGCCGTACCGCCACGAGGCGCCCGGCCCCTGCCCGGTTCCCGAGCCGGCGGGGGAGGCGCGCGCATGACCGCCGGGCTGCGCCGCTTCCGCGAGCCCGCCGGCCCGCCCCAGGGCGAGCGCTGCGAGCTGTGCGGCGAGGCCATCGCCGAGCGGCACGGCCACGTGGTCAACCTGGCCAGGCGCAACATCCTGTGTACCTGCCGCGCCTGCTACCTGCTGTTCACCCACGAGGGCGCCGCCGGCGGCCGCTACCGCGCGGTCCCCGAGCGCTACCTGCACGACCCGTCCTTCCGGCTCACGCCGGCGCAGTGGGACGCGCTCCAGATCCCGGTGGCGATGGCCTTCTTCTTCCACAACTCGTCGCTGTCGCGGACGCTCGCGTTCTACCCGAGCCCGGCGGGCGCCACCGAGTCGGAGCTGTCGCTGGACGACTGGCGGGAGGTCGCCGCCGCCAACCCGGCGCTGGCGGCGATGGCCCCGGACGTCGAGGCGCTGCTGGTGCGCCGCAGGGGCGACGCCTTCGAGTGCTACCTGGTGCCGATCGACGCCTGCTACGAGCTGGTCGGCCTGGTCCGGCTGCACTGGCGCGGCTTCGACGGCGGCCGCCAGGCGTGGCGCGAGATCGACGGCTGGTTCGAGCGGCTGCGCGCCAGGAGCGCCACCGTCCAGCGCGGGGAGGCCCCGTGACCGAGCTGGTCTTCGACTGCGTCGACGTGCGCGCCGAGCGCTGGGCCGCCGCGCCGACGGTGCGCTTCCGCCTGAAGGTCTCGGAGACCAGCGGCGCGCGGATCCACGCCGTCGCGCTGCGCTGCCAGCTGCGCATCGAGCCGCAGCGGCGGCGCTACTCCGACGCCGAGGCCGAGCGCCTGCTCGACCTGTTCGGCGAGCGCTCCCGCTGGGGCGAGACGCTCAAGCCGCTCCAGTTCGCCGAGCTGTCGGTGATGCTGCCCGGCTTCCAGGGCAGCACCGAGGCCGACCTGCCGGTGCCGTGCACCTACGACTTCGAGGTCGCCTCGGCCAAGTACTTCGACGCGCTCTCCGACGGCGAGGTGCCGTTGCTGCTGCTGTTCAGCGGCACGGTGTTCACCCGGGGCCGCAGCGGCGTGATGGTCGAGCGGGTGCCGTGGGACAAGGAGGCCGCCTGCCGCATGCCGGTGCGCGTCTGGCGCGAGGCCATGGAGCTGCACTTCCCGGGCACCGCCTGGATCCGGGTGCGCCGCGAGACCTTCGAGGCGCTGCACCGCTTCAAGTCGCATCGCGCGCTGCCGACCTGGGACGACGCGCTGGAGGCCCTGCTCGAGGGCGCTGAGGAGTCGACCGCATGAGCGCCACGGACCTCGGCGAGGCCCGCAAGCTCGCCGACGCCATCCTCTACGAGGGGTACCTGCTCTACCCCTACCGGGCGTCGTCGCAGAAGAACCGGCACCGCTGGCAGTTCGGCGTGCTGGCGCCCAAGGCGTGGGCGGAGCTGGACGGCTCCGAGCCGTGGGCCAGCCAGACCGAGTGCCTGCTGGAGCCCAGGCGCGGCGCCAGCCTGCGGGTGGTGCTGCGCTTCCTCCAGCTGGAGGCGCGCGAGACCGCCGACGGCGCCTGGGACGAGGGGATCGAGCGCGAGGTCGAGCTGCGCTTCCCGGTCACCGAGCTGCTGGCGCGCGAGCAGGTGGTGCCGTTCGACCTGCCCGGCGGCCGCTCCGGTGAGCCGCCGCGCACGCGCTGGCCGCTGTTCGGCGTGATCCGCTGCCGCGCGCACCGCTTCGAGGGCCCCTACGGCGTGGTCAAGCTGCGGCTGCGGGTCGAGAACACCAACCGGTGGCAGGGCCCGGCCGGCCGCCGCGACGAGGCGCTGCGCCGTTCGCTGGTCGCGGCCCACACGCTGCTGGCGGTCGACACCGGCTCGTTCGTGTCGCTGCTGGACCCGCCGGAGTGGGCCCGCCCGGCGGTGGCGAGCTGCGACAACCAGCACACCTGGCCGGTGCTGGTCGGCGAGGAGGGCCGCGACGACGTGCTGCTGTCGTCGCCGATCATCCTCTACGACCACCCGCGGGTCGCGCCGGAGAGCCCCAGGGACCTCTACGACGGCACCGAGATCGACGAGATCCTGACGCTGCGGACGATGGCGCTGACCGAGGAGGAGAAGGCCGCGGCGCGCGCCACCGACGCGCGCGCCGCGGCGATCATCGACCACGTCGACGCCCTGCCGCCGGAGCTGCTCGAGCGGCTGCACGGCGCGGTGCGCTACCTGAGCTCGCCCGGCGGCGGCCAGATCCTGCCGCAGGCCACGACGGGGGGAAACGGGGGGCACCAGTCGGTTCCGAGCCTGGACTCGAGCACGGGTCCAGGCTCGGTGCCCTGGTGGGATCCTGGAGCCGACACGTCGGTGGAGCCCGCCACCGACGGCGTGCGGGTCAACGGGGTGCGCGTCGCCAGGGGCAGCAAGGTGGTCCTGCGGCCCGGCCGGCGCCGCGCCGACGCGCAGGACCTGTTCCTCGAGGGCCGCACAGCCACCGTCGAGGCGGTGCTGCTCGACGTCGACGGCGAGCACCACCTGGCGGTCACCCTCGACGACGACCCCGCCGCCGACCTGGCGCGCTGGCACGGGCGCTACCTGTACTTCGCGCCCGACGAGGTGGAGCCGCGATGAGCGCGCGCGTGCTGGTCGCCGGCGTCGGCAACGTCTTCCTGGGCGACGACGGCTTCGGCGTCGAGGTGGCCAGGCGGCTGCAATCGGCCGGGCTGCCCAAGGGCGTGCGCGTGGCCGACTTCGGCATCCGCGGCGTGCACCTCGCCTACGAGCTGCTCGACGGCTACCAGACCGCCATCCTGGTCGACGCCACCCCGCGCGGCGGCGAGCCCGGGACGGTCTACGTGATCGAGCCGGAGCGGCCCACCGGGGCGAGCGAGCACACCCTGCTCGACGCCCACGGGATGGAGCCGGACGCGGTGCTGTCGATGCTGGAGGTGCTCGGCGGCAGCGACGCCAAGGTGCTGATCGTCGGCTGTGAGCCGGCCGACGTGCAGGAGCGGATCGGCCTGAGCCCCCGGGTCGCCGACGCCGTCGACGAGGCGGTGGCGGTGGTGCGGGAGCTCGTCGATGCGGAGACCACCGGCCACGAGCCTGGAGAGGGGGGATGAAGGTGCTTCGTCGCCTGCTGCTCGGGGCGCTGATGGTGGCTCTGGCCGCCATCTTCGTCCAGTCGCTCCCGGACATCGTCCGCTACATCAAGATCCGCGAGATGTAGCAATGCACGAGCTGGGGCTGTGCGAGGGGATCGTGGAGGCGGTCGAGCGCCGTGCGGCGGGCCGCCGCGTGACCGGCGTGCGGGTGCGGGTCGGCGCCCGGCACCGCGTGGTGGAGGCCTCGCTCGACCAGGCCTTCGAGATGGTCGCGGCCGGCACGGTGGCCGACGGCGCCGAGGTCGACCTGGTGGTGGTGCCGGTGACGCTGACCTGCCGCGACTGCGGCCACCAGGCCGAGTCGCTGGAGCCGCTCGGCGCCTGCCCGTCCTGCGGTGGCACGGACCTGGAGATGGACGGCGGCGACGAGCTGATCCTCGAGTCGATCGCCCTCGCGGTCGCGGAAGGGGGTGAACCACATGTGCCTCGGGATTCCCGGTGAGGTGATCGAGCTGCTGCCGGATCGTCCGGACCTCGCCAAGGTGGACGTCAGCGGCGTCAAGCGTTCGATCAACATCGGCCTGCTGGAGAACGAGCCGCTCGCGCCGGGCGACTGGATCCTGATCCACGTCGGCTTCGCGCTGTCGAAGATCGACGAGCAGGAGGCCAAGGCCGCGCTCGACTTCCTGGAGGGCATCGGCCAGGCGTACGCGGACGAGCTGGCCGCGCTCCAGGACTCACGGATCGAGTAGGGGGGATCGAGCTTGCGCTTCGTCGACGAGTTCCGCGACGCGGACGTGGCCCAGGCGCTGGCCGCGCAGATCATCGACCTCTGCGAGCCCGGGCGCCAGTACAAGTTCATGGAGGTGTGCGGCGGCCATACCCACACGATCTACAAGCACGGCCTGGAGGACTACCTGCCCGCCAACATCACCCTGGTGCACGGGCCGGGCTGCCCGGTCTGCGTGATCCCGATGGGCCGGGTGGACGACGCGATCCACCTGGCGGAGCAGCCCGACGTGATCATGACCTCGTTCGGCGACATGATGCGGGTGCCGGGCGGCCGGGGCTCGTTCTTCGACTCCAAGGCGGCCGGCGCCGACATCCGCATGGTGTACTCGCCGCTGGACTCCCTGAAGATCGCCAGGCAGAACCCGGACAAGCGAGTGGTGTTCATGGCGATCGGCTTCGAGACCACCGCGCCGTCGAGCGCCATGACCGTGCTGCGGGCGGCCGCGGAGGGGATCGACAACTTCTCGATCTTCTGCAACCACGTCACCATCATCCCGGCGATCAAGGCCATTCTCGACTCGCCGGACCTGCGCCTGGACGGCTTCATCGGCCCGGGGCACGTGTCCACGGTGATCGGCTGCCGGCCGTACGAGTTCATCGCGCGCGACTACGGCAAGCCGCTGGTGTGCGCCGGCTTCGAGCCGCTGGACATCCTCCAGTCGGTCTACATGCTGCTCAAGCAGCTCGCCGAGGACCGCTGCGAGGTCGAGAACCAGTACACCCGGGTGGTGCCGTGGAACGGCAACCTGAAGGCGCTCCAGGTGATCGGCCAGGTGATGGAGCTGCGGCCCTACTTCGAGTGGCGCGGGCTGGGGTTCATCTCCCACTCGGCGCTGAAGGTGCGCGACGAGTACTCGGACTTCGACGCCGAGCGGCTGTTCGACGTGCCCGGCGTGCGGGTCGCCGACCCCAAGGCGTGCCAGTGCGGCGAGGTGCTCAAGGGCGTGCTCAAGCCCTGGGAGTGCAAGGTGTTCGGCACCGCGTGCACGCCGGAGACCCCGATTGGGACCTGCATGGTGTCCTCCGAGGGCGCCTGCGCGGCTTACTACAACTTCGGGCGCTTCTCGCGTGAGCGCGTCAAGGAGGCGACCCGGACGTGACCGAGGAACGCATCGCCGGCTGGGCCGAGGCGGCGGTCCGCGAGCACGACCAGCTCGCCGCCCACGAGGCCGGCCAGGAGCACCTCGACCGCGAGCAGCAGGTGCTGCAACGGATCGAGCGGGCCAGGCGGCGCAAGGCCAAGGTCAAGGAGGAGCGCATCACCCTGGCGCACGGCGCCGGCGGCAAGGCGACCCACACGCTGATCGAGGCGATCTTCCTCGACGCCTTCCGCAACCCGCTGCTGGAGCCGCTGGAGGACGGCGCGGTGCTAGCGGTGGATCGCGGCCGCATCGCCATGACCACCGACTCGTT
>Ga0268241_10000049_pt1 | contig 14357 bp, 11 predicted proteins | sample BulsoiAmnAmmetaG_FD_200248 | JGI IMG/M metagenome (GOLD analysis project Ga0268241, IMG submission 200248) | Bulk soil microbial communities from Mexico - Amatitan (Am) metaG (v2) (version 2) | ecosystem: Environmental > Terrestrial > Soil > Agricultural land | place: Mexico: Amatitan, Jalisco...
CAGGACGCTGAACACCAGCACGGTGGCGAGCAGGCCGGCGAGCAGGGTCACGACGTGCCCGAACGACAGCCGCGACCTGGAGGCTGGCCGTCTGGGCGCCGGGGTGGGCTGGGGGGCCGGCACCGCGGTGTCTGGAGACTGCATGGTGACTCCGGGGAGGATCGAGGCCACGCAAGCGGGTCGAGCCGGCTCGACTGAGCCGAGAACTTCGCTTGGCTTTGTGGTTACAACCGCCTTACCGAGTATTGGCGGAGAGTCTGACCCATGTTGTTTGTGGTGGGAAGGGTGGGAAGCGTGATTGTAGACGCTTTCGCGCATTGACAACGTGTCCCGCACTCGCTGAGATCAGCCTGCGGACCGGTCTCTCTTGGAGGAAGCGATGCGAGCAGACCAGACGATCGTGTACGAGAGCCCCCATCCGGAGGTCTCGATCCCCGACGTTCCCCTGCACGAGCTGGTGCTTGGCGCCGCGGAGGGATACGGCGACAAGCCGGCGCTGATCGACGGGCCGAGCGGCCGCACGCTGACCTACACCCAGCTGGTCGAGGCGGTCCGCCGGGTCGCCGCCGGGCTGGCCGAGCGCGGCTTCCGCAAGGGCGACGCCTTCGCGATCTGGCTGCCGAACGCGCCCGAGTACGCGGTGGCCTTCTACGCGGTGTCGCTCGCCGGCGGGGTCTCGACCACCGCCAACCCGCTCTACACCGCCGACGAGCTGGCCAACCAGCTCAACGACTCGCACGCCCGCTTCCTGCTGACCGCGCCGCCGCTGCTGGAGCGCGCCCGCGCGGCCGCCGACCGCTCCGGCGTCGAGGAGATCTTCGTGCTCGGCGAGGCCGAGGGCGCGACCCCGTTCGCCGAGCTGCTGGCCAGCAAGGGCGAGCCGCCGAAGGTCGAGATCGACCCGGCCAACGACCTGGTCACGCTGCCGTACTCGAGCGGCACCACCGGCCTGCCCAAGGGCGTGATGCTGACCCACCGCAACATCGTCGCCAACCTCTGCCAGGGCGACACCTTCCTGGTCGAGGGCGACCAGGAGCGGGTCATCGCGGTGCTGCCGCTCTACCACATCTACGGGCTGTCGGTGCTGATGTGCGGGGTCGTCTGGAAGGGCGCCACGCTGGTCACCATGCCCCGCTTCGACCTGGAGGAGTTCCTGCGCCTGCTCCAGGACCAGCACATCACCCGCGCCTTCCTGGTGCCGCCGATCATCCTCGCGCTGGCCAAGCACCCGCTGGTCGACAAGTACGACCTGTCCGCGCTGAACACCGTGCTGTCGGGCGCCGCGCCGCTGGACGCCGGCCTGGAGGCCGCCTGCGCCGAGCGCACCGGCGCCCTGGTCACCCAGGGCTGGGGCCTCACCGAGACCAGCCCGGTGCTGACCACCAACGTGGGCAGCGAGCCGCGCCCGGGCTCGGTCGGCCGGCTGCTGGCCAACACCCGCCTGCGGGTGGTGGACCCGGCCAGCGGCAGGGACCTGCCGGTCGGCGAGACCGGCGAGCTGATGGCGGCCGGCCCGCAGATCATGAAGGGCTACCTCGGGCGGCCGGAGGAGACCGCCGGCATGCTCGACGCCGACGGCTGGCTGCACACCGGCGACCTCGGCTACGTCGACGCCGACGGCTACGTCTACGTGGTCGACCGGGTCAAGGAGCTGATCAAGTACAAGGGGCTCCAGGTCGCGCCGGCCGAGCTCGAGGCGGTGCTGCTGTCGCACCCGGCGATCGCCGACGCCGCGGTGGTCGGCGCCAGGGACGAGGAGGCCGGCGAGGTGCCCAAGGCCTTCGTGGTCACCAGCCAGCCGCTCAGCGAGGCGGAGGTGATGGACTTCGTGGCCGAGCGGGTGGCCCCGTTCAAGAAGGTCCGCCAGGTCGAGTTCGTCGACGAGATCCCCAAGGCGCCGTCCGGCAAGATCCTGCGGCGCGTCCTGGCTGGAAAATAGGCGTCCGTGGCCATTCCTAGCAGGGTCGCGCCCGGTTCAGCGCCACTACACACTTGGGCCGAGATCCCATCCTTATAGGTACGTAGTTCACGATCGGCCGGGGTCGTGTAGGGTTCTACTCTTCATGGTGGCACGAGTGCGGCCGGATTCGGCTGGCTTCCCGCCCGCCCCGGCGCCCCCAGCCGGGCACGACGGGCAATCTCCACTGCCGGGCGAGCAGGCTCCCCGGCCGGCGGCCGACGCTACCCTCCCGCAGGAGGTGGTGCGCTCCTCGCTCGGCCGCTTCTCCACCCTGCTCGGCGAGCCGTCGCGGCAGCTCAAGGTCGCCGTGCTGCGCGAGCTCGCCTCGCTGCCCTCGCCGCACTGGCCGCTGGTCCGGGCCGAGCGTGTGCTCGACTGGCTGGAGCCCGCCGAGGCCGCCCGGGTCCTCGACGAGCTCCGAGGCGACGAGCTGCTGGTGCCGGCCGCCGGCGGGAACTGGCGGCTCTCGGAGGAGGCCCAGCTGGTGGCGGCCGTGTGCGCCGTGCTGGCGATCCAGAGCATCGAGCCGGAGCGGCTGGTGCGGGTCCTCTGCGCGGCCACCAGCCTGGCGCTGGCCGCCGGCACCGAGGACGAGCCGGCGATCGCGCCCTTCCTGGCCGCGGTCGACGTGCTCGATGCGGACTTCGACACCCTGCTGGCGCTGATCGATCTCGGCGACGTGCCGTCCCTGCGCAGCATCTCCAAGCAGGCCCGGCTCCACGCCGGCGACCTCGGCGCGCTGCTGGAACGCGAGGGCGAGGCACTGGCGGCGCTGCAGCTCACCTCGTCGGCGCGCGCCTGCCTGGAGCGCGCCCCGGCGCTGGCCGGGCGGGTCCGCGCGCTCGCGGCCGAGGTCGAGACGACCCTCGGCACCCGCGCCAGCGACCTGCCCCCGGGCAGCATCCCGGTCGACGAGCAGGTTCTGCGGCAGCTGGTCTCCACCTCGGACATGCGCAAGCTCACCAAGCTGGTGCGCGGGCGCCTGCCGCTGCCCGCCGTGGTCGGCGTCGGCCGCTCGCAGTGCGGCGAGGCGCTGGCGGCGCTGGAGAGCTGGCTGGAGCGGCCCGAGGCAGAGAAGGCGCCGCTGCCGCAGCCCCGCCACCTGGACGTCGAGCCGATCGACGTGGTGCCGGACTTCGTGGTGGTGGCCGGCGAGGCGCTGCGCTGGCTGGCCGGGCGCGAGGGCGGCGACAGCTTGAGCAAGTGGGTCATCGGCGGCACCTGGTCGCAGGCGGTCACCCGCATGGCCGCCGCGGTCGAGGCATGGTCCCGCTGGGGTCCGGCCGGCGACGGCAGCCTGCCGGCGTCGCTGGAGCCGCGGCCGCTGATCGAGCCGGTGGAGCACGACGAGGTCGGCGTGGCCAGCAGCACCTCGGTGCGCGGCCCGGCGGTCGAGCAGCCCCCGGCGCCCGCGGCGCCCGCCGAGCCGGCCGAGCAGGTCGAGCCCGCCGAGCCGCCCACCGCCGGGCAACCCGGCGAGTCCGTCCCGGTCGCGGTGCTCCAGGTCGACGCCGGCCCGCCCGCGGCGTCACAGGATCCCCCAGCACGTGAGGAGCCCACCTCTTGAACACCCTCGAGCTCTGCCGGGTCCTCCTGGCCGGCTCGGTGCCCGCTGCCGAGGTGCCCGAGCTCACCGACGAAGAGGTCCGCAACGAAGTCCGCCACCGCCTGGCCGAGGCCGGCTGCGAGCTCGCCTACGCGCCGCGCTCCGACCGCTGGGTGGCCACCCTCGGCGGCCCGCTGCCGCGGCTGGAGGACCACGCAGCGGTGATCGACCTCGGGCCCGCCGAGCTCGCCGTGCTCGCCGCCTGCTGGCTGCACCTGCGGTTCCTCGACGCCGAGCAGGTCCGGCAGGCCGGCGGCGTCGACCCCGAGGAGCGCGGCGAGCCCTGGCTCGACCCCGACGACCTCGGGATCATGCTCGGCGGCCGGCTGGGCGGGCGCGACCTCGGCGACGTGCTGGTGCTGCTCTGCCAGGCCGGCTACCTGACCCTGCGCGAGGGGCAACTGTTCGCCGGGCCGTTGCTGGAGACCTTCGACGACCGCGAGGCCGCCGACGAGGTCCGCGAGTTGCTCGCCCGTAACCAGCGCCTCACCCACCTCCGCGACCGCGCCGCCGCCTTCCGCATGGAGGCCCAGGAGGACCTGCCCGCCCCGGCCCCGGCAGAGGCGCTCTTGGGGGGCCGTGGGGGGAGCGAGCTCCCCCCACATCGATCGGGGATCGAGGCCGATCAAGCCCCACGCTACGGAGACGTCGATGCCTAGGCTGGAAGAAGTCCAGTTCGTTCATTGGGGGTCGCTGCGGCCCGACCCGGTCCCGCTGCTGACCGACGGGATCAACGTGGCCACCGGGCCCAACGGCTCCGGCAAGACCTGCTTCCTCGACGGCATCAAGGTCCTGCTCGGCATCACCAGCTTCGCGCTGGGCCGCAGCTCGACCAAGTACATCTTCGACGGCGGCCCCGGCGGGGTGCCGGCCGACCGGGCGCTGCTCAAGGGCACCTTCGCCAACCCGCTGCTGCCCGACCGCGGCGAGCGCATGTTCGCGGCGGTGCCCGGCTGCGAGGACGCCCAGCGCGTCTCGGTGGTCTGCCTGGTCACCAAGCAGGGCCGCCGCTACCGCGTGCTGCCGGGCAGGCTGCGGTGGGGCTTCGAGCGCCCGCTCGACTCCGACCTGGACGCCTTCATGGAGGCCAACCCCTCCAGCGAGTGGCTCGGCCCGCGCCTCTACACCGAGCTGCTGGAGCGCGTCGGGGTGACCCGCGCGCTGCGCGAGGTGCTCGCCATCCCGCAGGGCGCGATCGACCGCATCGTCGAGGAGCGCCCGCCCGGGCTGCTGAAGAACCTGCTCGAGCTGACCGGCGAGGGCGCCGTGCTGGAGGCGGTCCGCTCCGGCCGCGAGAGCACCGAGCGCTCCCGCGCGGCCTACGTGGCCGCCATCGAGCGCGATCGCGCCGAGCAGGAGAAGCTCGTCGAGCTGCAGACCCGCGCGGCCAGGCACCTGGAGTGGGCCGGGCTGCGCGACCGCCTCACGCTGCTGCAGGAGCTGGCCAAGCCGGCGGCCGAGTACCGCGATCTGGACGCCAAGGTCGTCCAGGCCCGCGCCGAGCGGCTGCGCAAGACCCGCGAGGTCGCCGCCGACAAGGACATGCTGGCCGGGCTGACCGACCAGGTGCCGGTGCTGGAGTCGCGCGTCGGCGCGCTGACCGACGAGGCCGAGGCGCTGGTCAGGCAGATCGCCGAGGCGACCGCCGAGCGGGAGCGGCTCGACCAGCGCATCGCCGTGCTGGAGGGCCGGCTGGGCGAGGCGCAGTCGAACGCCACCCACCTCGGCGGCCTGGCCGGCCGGCGCACGCCCGCCGAGGCCGAGGCCGACATCACCGCCGCCGAGTCCAGGCTCCAGGACGCGCTGGCGCGCCGCCGCGAGGTCGCCGCCGCGCTGGCCGAGCGCCAGGCAGCGGCCGCCAGCCTGGAGCAGGGCGGCACCGTGGCGCCGCCAGAGGTCGAGGCCTTCCGCGCCGCGCTGGACGACCGTGGCATCCCCGCGATCCTGGTGGCGCACGCGCTCGACCTGGCCGACGACGCCGAGGATACCGGCACCCGCGCCGAGGCGGCCCTGGGTGACGCGCTCTGGGGCCTGGTGGTGCCCTCCGAGGCGTTCCGCGAGGCCACCGCCATGGCGGTGGAGGCCGGCTACCGCCGGCCGATCGTGCGCGCCGGCGCCGGCGACCCCGCCGGCGTGCTGGCCAAGGTGTTCGGGCCCGGCGAGCTCGGCCTGCTGCTGGAGCGCTCGGACGCGCTGGCCGCGCTCGATCCCGGCCAGGCGCTCGGGCTCGCCAGCCGCGGCCACCCTGCGGTGACCGCCGACGGCGTGCGCTACAGCGACGGCTACTATGCCCGCCTCCAGGTGCCGGAGCGACCGGTGCTGGCCCGCTCGGCGCGCGAGCGGCACCTGGCCGGCGTGCGCTCCGAGATCGACCGCCTGCGCGACGAGACCGCCGCGCTCGACGCCACCATCCCCGACCTGCGGGCGGGATGGCACAAGGCGCTCAAGTCGCTGGAGGCGGTGCGCGAGCTGAGTGACCGCGACGACGCCGCCGGCGAGGCGCAGCGGGCGCTCGACCAGGCCCGCGCCGAGCGGCCGGAGCTGGTCGAGCGCGAGCAGCGGCTCGCCCTCCAGCTGCGCGAGCTCGACGCCCAGCGCGGCGCGGTCGGCGCCGAGCTCGGCATGGCCGCCAACATGCAGGCCGAGGTCGAGGGGCGGCTCGCCAAGGAGCTGCCGGAGCTGGCCGACCTGGACGCGCGCCTGGCGCAGCTCGAGGTCGACCTCGAGGGCCACCGGCTCACCCCGGAGCAGCAGGCGGTGCTGGAGGGCGGCGACCTGCCCGGCACCGAGTCGCTGCTGCGCGACCTGGACTGGCTGACCGGTCAGGTGAACGACCACGAGCGCTTCCCCGCCGAGGTCCGCGACCCGCTGATCCTGGCCGACCGGGACGCGCAGGCGGCGGTGGTCGAGGAGACCGCGCGCGCCAGCGAGGAGCGGCGCATCGACCTGGAGCACCAGCAGCACCGCGTGGACGAGTCGACCTCGCGCTTCGACGAGCGCGTGCGCGAGGTCGCCCAGCGGATCAGCGTCGAGTTCGGCCGCATCTGCGAGATGGCCGGCTGGAAGGGCGAGCTGCTGCTGATCAGCGGCGACCGGCCGGACGACTACGGCGTGGACGTGCTGGTGGCGCAGCGGCCCGGCGAGCGGCTGCGCTCCTACCGGGACGCCTCCCACTCCGGCGGGCAGCGGGCCACCATCGCGATCGTGCTGCTGCTGGCGACCATGGGCGCCGCCGACGCGGCCGACCTGCTGATCATGGACGAGCACATCGCCCACCTGGACTCGACCAACATCGACCACGTGGCGGCGCTGATGCACGCGCTCGGCGGCCGGGTCCAGTTCGTGCTGGCGACCCCGACCAATGCCGAGTCGCTGCGGCTGTCCTGGTGCGACCTGCAGCTCGCCTTCCTGCCGCGCGACCCCGGCCGTGCCTACAGCCCGCCCATCCGGCTGCTGTCGCGCCTCGGCGTCGGCGACCTCAGGGACCGCCTCCCCGACGGCGAGCTGATCGCTTCCTAGAGCGCCGGGCATGTGTCCCACCGCTTCGCGAGATCGGTGCCGCGCCCGAATCGCCCGCGTTGGCAGGGAGCCGAAATGGCGCGCGCCGCGGCTACGTGACCGGCGCTCTCAGGCCGCTTCGTCGCTGGTGGCGGGGACCGGTTGGCGGCTGTCGACCGCGGCCGGCTCCTCCGCGGTGCGGCGGTTGCGCTCCGCCCGGTTGGGGCGGACCAGCCAGGCGACCGCGGCGGCCAGCAGGCTCGACCCGCCGGCGAGCAGCACGCTCGACCTCGGGCCGAAGTGCTCCGACAGCCAGCCGATGATCAGCGCGCCGATCGGCGTCGAGCCGAGCAGCAGCAGGCCGTAGATCGACATCACCCGGCCGCGCATCTCCGGCGCGGAGCCGAGCTGCACGGTGGTGTTGGCGGTGGCGATCCAGAAGATGCTGAAGAACCCGATCGGCAGCAGCACGATCCCGGCCAGCACCGGGTCGAGCAGGGCGGCCATCACCAGCGAGCTGACCCCGAAGCCGGCGATCGACCACAGCAGCACCCGCTGCGACGGCTTGGTGCGGCTGGCCGCGGTCAGCGCGCCGACCACCGAGCCGGCGGCCATCAGCGAGGCCAGGATCCCGTACAGGCTCGGTCCGCCGTCGTAGGTGAAGCGCGCCAACAGCGGCAGGGCCACGCGGAAGTTGAGGCCCATGGTGGCCACGAAGCCCATCAGCAGAATGGTCCAGCGCAGCGTTGGCGTGGCCAGCACGTAGCGGACGCCGTCGCGCACCTGACCGCGCGAACGCTCCACCGGGGCGCTGCGGTAGAGCTTGCCCGGGTCCATGCGCCACAGGCTGGTCATCACCGCCAGGTAGGAGGCGGCGTTGATCAGGAACGCCGGAGCGATGCCGACGACGCCGATCAGCACGCCGGCCACCGCCGGGCCGATGATCCGGCCGACGTTGAATACCGCGCTGTTCAGCCCGACCGCGTTGGGCAGCTCCTTGGGACCGACCATCTCGGTGACGAACGACTGCCGGACCGGCATGTCGAACGAGGTGGCCACGCCGAGCAGCAGCGCCAGCAGGTAGATCATCCACAGGCGCACCACGCCGGTGGCGGTCAGCACGCCGAGCGCCAGCGCGAGCGCGGCCATCGCGCCCTGGGTCGCCAGCAGCAGCTTGCGCTTGTCGAGCCGGTCGGCGATCAGCCCGCCCCAGATGCCGAGCACCAGCACCGGCGCGAACTGGAGCGCGGTGGTGATGCCCACCGGCAGGGAGCGGTTGGTCAGCCGCAGCACCAGCCAGTCCTGGGCGAGCTGCTGCATCCAGGTGCCGCTGACCGAGACGAGCTGCCCGAAGAAGAACAGGCGGTAGTTGGGGATGCGGAGCGAGCGGAAGGTCTTCTTGGTGGCCAGTTCGACCAGGCTCACGAGCGCTCCTCCTCGAGGAGCCGCTCGAGCACCACGGTGGCGTCGCGGAGCACGTCGAGCTCGTCGGGGCCGAGCGTGGCCAGGCGGGTGGCGAGATAGGCGTCCTTGCGGCTGCGGGTGCGCTCCAGCAGGTCGCGACCGAGCGGCGTGGTCTCGACCCGGCAGACGCGGCGGTCGTCGGCGTCCGCGCGGCGGAGCACCAGACCGGCGTCCTCGAGGTTGGAGACCATGCGGGTCACGCTGGGGGGGCGCAGGCGCTCGACGGCGGCGAGCTGGCCGAGGGTGATCGGGCCGTAGTGGGAGATGCTGGAGAGGGCGGAGAACTGTGAGGCGGTGAGGCCGCCCTCGGTCTGCTGCCGGAGGCGGCGGGCGAGACGGCCAACCGCCAGGCGCAGGCTCACCACCAGGTCGCGATCGACCTCGATCGTGGTGGCAGAGGGGGCAGAAGGCATGACAATCCTTTGGTTGGCTAATTAGCTATGCGAAGTATCCAGGTCAGGTTAGCACCCACCCGCCCAAGCCGCTACGATCCGGTCCCCCGGTGCGCCGTCCTCAACAAAAACTTGAGTTTGGTGCGTCTAGGAATGTCTGAACATCAACTTTCTGTGTAGGATCGCGGCATGCCCGGCAACCCTCGGCGCGAGCTCCGCCACCGCCTGGTGGCCATCGCCGGCGCGCAGTCCGGCTACTTCAGCGCCGCCCAGGCGCGCGGCGCGGGCTACTCCTACCAGGCCCAGAAGCAGAACGCCGACCGCGGCAACTGGGTCAAGGTGGGGCGCGGCCTGTTCCGCCTGCCGGGCTGGCCGGCTGGCCGGCACGAGGACCTGGTGCGCCTGTCGCTGTGGAGCCGCGGGCGCGCGGTGGTCTCGCACGAGTCGGCCCTGTCCGTGCACGAGCTCGGCGTGGTCAACCCCGCCCGGATCCACCTGACCGTGCCGCGCGGGTTCCGCCAGCGTCCCCCCGCCGGGGTGGTGCTGCACCAGGGCGTGCTGCCCGAGGGCGACGTACGCGACCAGGAGGGCTTCCGGGTCACCACCCCGCTGCGCTCGCTGCTCGACGCCGCCGCCGGCGATCTCGACCTGGACCTGCTGGCGGGCGCCATCGAGGACGCCCTCGACCAGGGGGTCCTGACCCGATCCAGGTTGCTGGCCCGCGCCGAGGAGCTCGGGCCCAAGGCGGCGCTCCGCATCGAGCGGGCGCTGCACCGAGGTGAGCGCTGATGCCCTACGCGACCCCAGCCGCCCTGCGCGCCGCGCTGGAGGCGCGCCTGGCCTCCGGCGACGAGGTCACCTTGCCGGGCCTCGAGCGGCTCCGCCGCCGCGCCGTCTTCGAGCGCCTGCTGGTCCGGCTGGAGCACGCCATGCCCGGTCGCTGGGTCCTCAAGGGCGGCATGGCGCTGGAGGTGCGCCTCGGCGACCGCGCCCGCACCACCCGCGACCTGGACCTCGCCGTCCGCCAGGCCGGCGAGGACGCCGGCACGGTCCGGGACCAGCTGATCGAGGCGCTCGCCGAGGACCCCGAAGGCGACGGCTTCGAGTTCCGCGTGGGCCACGCCAAGGCGCTGGACCCCGACGAGGCCGGCCGCGCCGGCTGGCGCTTCGCGGTCGACGCGCGGCTCGACGGCCGCACCTTCGCGAACGTGCGCCTGGACGTGGTCGCCCGCACCGAGGAGATCTCCACCACCGACCGGATCACGCTGCACAGCATGCTGGCCTTCGCCGGGTTCCCTGATCACCAGATCGAGGCGGTCGACCCGGCCCAGCACTTCGCCGAGAAGCTGCACGCCCTCACCCGCCCGCACGGCGACCGCGCCAACAGCAGGGTCAAGGACCTCCCCGACCTGCTGCTGCTGGCCGACCAGGGCCTGGAGCCCAGCGCCGCCCTGCTGGCCACCGTCCGCCACGTGTTCGCGGTCCGCTCCACGCACGACCTCCCGGTCGAGCTCCCCGACCCTCCGCCCGACTGGACCGGACGCTACGCCACCCTGGCCGCGGAGCTGGACCTCGCCGAAGCCACCGTCGATGCGGCCATGGCGAGGTTGCGCGCCTTCTGGGCAGCCACCCTGGCGACGGCCGAGGAGCCCGGGGCGGTCGGGGAAGGGCCGGCCAGGCGGACCGCGCCAGCCGAGCCCGAGGCACCGGCGGAACCTCCGGCTTGAGCCTGGTCCTATGACCCCGCCGTGCGCTCGGGCCATAGTTGCCATGGACATAGTTTCCATGTACTCTATCGCCATGTCGCGACCAACCGAGCACCCCACCACCGGCTACCTGCTCTGGCGGGTCACCACCAGGATGCGGGCGGCCGTCGACCGCGCGCTCGCCCCGCTCGGCCTGAGCCACGCGCAGTACACGCTGCTCGCCTCGCTCTACGGCTACTCGCGGTCGGGGGCCAGGCCGAGCCAGCGGGAGCTGGCCGACTGGACCGGGCTCGAACCGATCTTCGTCTCCAAGCTCGCCCGCGCGCTGGAGGGGGCGGGCCTGATCGAGCGGAGCCAGCATCCGGCCGACCCGCGCGCCGTCCAGCTCCAGCTCACCGACGCCGGCGCCGACGTCGCCCAGCGCGCCATCGCCATCGTCCACGCACTCCAGGAGGAGCTCACCGCACCCATCGGCGGCACCCGCGGCCAGCGGAACCGTGACCTCGTCCGCACCCTGCAGACCCTGCTCGGCACCGACAACGGGAGTGAACCCATGGCACCACCAGCGACCCTGACCGGCCAGGACGTCGGCGAAGCCGAAGGCGCCCTCAGCGCGCTCCTCAATCAGGTCCTCGCCGGCACCGGCACCGGCATCACCCGAACCGAGTACCTCGCCCTGCGCGTCGTGGCGCTGCGCGGCCCCTTCCCGGAGCCGGCCGCCCTGCACGACTTCCTCGCCGGCCAGCCCCAGGTCGGCCTCGACCGGGCCCAGCTCGCCGAGCTGTTCCGGGACCTGGAGGCCAGAGGCCTGGTGACCGGCAGCGACCCCGACGGTCCCGGCCCGGCCCAGCTCACGCCCGAAGGCGCCGCCCTCAACGCCAAGCTGGGCGAGGCGGTCGCCGCGCAGAGCCAGCGCCTCTACGCCGGCATCGACCCGGACGACCTCGCCACCGCCCACCGGGTGCTGGTCGAGGTCACCGAACGCGCCAACCGCCTGCGCAACCAAGGCTGACGGCTCTGGCCTGGGCCGCCGCCGGCCGGGCGGCGGCCCAGCGCCATGGGCGCCCCGCGTTCCTCAGCGGACCGTTGGCATCAGGCCGTCTAGCCGCTGCGGTAGGTGTAGAGGCCGTTGAGGAACTGCCTGCGGACCGCGGGGACGCGGTCGACGGCGCGGAAATAGGTCCGGGTGAAGGCCAGCATCAGGCGGCCGATCACGGGCTTGTGGAGCGCGTCGCTGCCGCTGGTGCCGTTCTGCGCCAGCGAGTCCGCGACCCGGGCGAAGCCGTACGGGATCATTTCGGCTTCGTAGGCGGCGACGGCCTCCAGCAGCGGGCGCTCGCCCCGGTGGGCGGCGGCCAGCTGGCGGCACAGCAGCGCAGCGTCGCGCAGCGCGGTGTTGGCGCCGACGCCCTGGCCCGGGGTCATGGTGTGGATGGCGTCGCCGAGCAGGGTGATGGAGCTGGACCGCCACGGCTCGATCGGCACCGAGGTGCGGATGTTGATCGGGAAGCAGCTCCCGGGATCCGACAGGCCGAACAGCCGGCGCAGGTTGGGGTGCCAGCCCGGGGTCATGTCGAGCACCAGGCGCACCAGGTCCTGGCCGCGCAGGTCCATCACGCCGGGAGGGTACTTGTCGACAGACGCCCAGAACCCCCAGTTGATGTAGTCACGGGTGTTGTCGTACAGCAGGCCCGGCCAGCGCCGGATGAGCTCGGTGTCGTTGCCTCCGACGCCGTGCTTGACGCCGGCGTCGCGGTCCCACTTGAACTCCATGACGTGCCAGATGCAGAAGCGGCCCTTCGGCGCGAACAGCAACGACAGGCCGTTGAACGCCTCTGGCGGCAGCAGCGCCCTGGTCTCGTCGGTGATCGGGACCTTGCCGCCGACCGCGATGATGCCGGCGTCCACCAGCTTGGCGTGCGGCAGGTACTGGCGCCGGACCGGCGAGCTCGCTCCGTCGGCGGCGACCAGCACGTCGCCGGTGGCGCTGGTGCCGTCGGCGAAGCAGGCCGTGACCGTCCCGTCGCCGTTGCGCTCGTAGCGGGTGAAGGTCTTGTCGAACCGCACGACGTCCTCCATCCCGGTGAACAGCACCTGGCGCAGGGTCATGCGCGAAACCGACCGCTCGCTGTCGACCGGGTCGACGTCCTCTCGCAGCGGTACGGAGGCGGTGAACCGCAGCCGCTCGTCCAGCACGTTGAAGTACCGCGGCGAGCGGGCGCAGGTGGCGACGAAGGTGTCGAACAGGTCCGGCGGCAGGCACTCCCGCAGCGCGCGGTTGCCGGTCGGGTTGATGCCGACGCGGTAGCCGTGCAGCCCGTCGGCGCGGGTGCGGTCCCGCTCGTAGACCGTCAGGTCGACGCCGGTCCGGCGCAGGCCATGCGCCAGGCACATCCCCCCGGTGCCACCGCCGATGATGAGCACACGCACGGGCAAGCTCCTCGAGGAACGGCTATCTTGAAGATCGAGACGATTTACCTTGAGGGTCGGGTAACTTGAATGTCAAGTAAACATCTGGAGGACCTGCGCCGGCAGCTCGGCCTGGACGATCAGGCCTACCAGGCGGCGGTCAACGACTTCGATGCCGCCGCCGCCACCGCCCTGGGGGTCAACCGGACCGATCTGCGTTGCCTGGAGGTGCTGCTCCAGGAGGAGGTCGTGCTGCCGAGCCAGCTCGGCGCCAGGCTCGCGCTGACCACCGGCAGCGTGACGGCGATGCTCGACCGCCTCGAGCGACAGGGCTATCTCAGCCGCTCGCCGGACCCGGGCGACCGCCGCAAGGTGATCGTCAAGCCCACCGCCAAGGCCAGGCGGAAGGTCTGGACAGAGATCTACCAGCCGCTCGTCGCGGAGGGCTTCGACGACATCGCCCACTACACCGCCGCCGAGCTGACGCTGATCACCGACTTCCTGCGCCGCGGCCGCGAGCTGCACGAACGCCACCTCGCTCGGGTCCGCGACATGCCCCCGGGCAACCCCGCGTCGGCCTAGGCCACCGCAGGGACCAGCTCGTCGCCGATCAGGGCCACCATGTCGAGGTCGTCGTGCACCAGGTGCTGGAGCATCACGCGCTGGAGCCCGGCGGCCTCGTAGGCGCGCAGGCGCTCGACCACCTGCTCGACCGTGCCGAGGAACTGGTGCGCCGGCGGCGAGTCGATCACCTGGTCCGGGTCGCCGCCACGGCCGGTGCGCTCCTGGAGGCGCACCACCCGCTCGCGCAGCTCGGCCCGGTCGCGGGCGACCACGCAGCCGGTCATCATCGAGAAGGTCAGCGTGTCGGCGTCGCGGCCGGCGGCATCCCAGGCGCTGGCCAGGCGCTGGCGGCGCTCACGGCAGTCCTCGAGGGTCGCGAAGGTGGTGTTGTACTCGTCGACCCAGCGCGCCGCGAGCGCCGCGGCGCGGGGACCGCCGCCGCCGCCGAGGATGAGGTTCGGCCGTGGCCGCTGCACCGGCTTGGGCTGGGCGTCGAGGTCCTCGAGCTGGAAGTACTCGCCGTGGAAGTCGACCGGCCCCTCTCCCCACTCCAGGTTGACCACCTCGAGCTGCTCGGCGAGCCGGCCCACCCGTTCCGGCAGGGGCGGCAGGTCGAAGCCGTAGGCGGTGTGCTCCTCCTGGTGCCAGCCGGCGCCGAGGCCCAGCTCGACCCGCCCGCCGGAGATGTGGTCGACGGTGGTGACCATCTTGGCGAGCACCGACGGGTGGCGGAAGGTCGCCGGCGACACCATCGTGCC
>Ga0268241_10000050_pt1 | contig 14076 bp, 10 predicted proteins | sample BulsoiAmnAmmetaG_FD_200248 | JGI IMG/M metagenome (GOLD analysis project Ga0268241, IMG submission 200248) | Bulk soil microbial communities from Mexico - Amatitan (Am) metaG (v2) (version 2) | ecosystem: Environmental > Terrestrial > Soil > Agricultural land | place: Mexico: Amatitan, Jalisco...
ACGACCAGCCGGCGGCGACCCGGCCTCAAGCTCCGGTCAGCTCGACCGGGATGGCCCAGGGGATCGAGACCGATTTGGTCTATGGCCAGCTCCTCGGCCAGGGAACGACCTGGAAGCGGTGCTGTCGCCAACGCCGATGAAAGGCAGCGTCCACGCCGTGGTCGGTAGCTTGGGCGCGCTCAGCCCATGGCGAATCCGAGTCGTAGGAGATTGTCCACCACCATGATGACGGCATGCCCATGAACCGTCGCGAGATGACCGCGCTCACTTTCCCTCAGAGGAGCAAGTGGAGCCGGGCGACGCCCGACTCCACCACAATGTGGCCAGTTCCCTCGGCAACTGGCTCAGCCCATCTACGGCACCCACTGCTCGCTGATCTGGGAGACATGGCCATCGCGGACCGTGATCCAGAACATCGGCCCAGCGGTCGCACGCGGGAACCAGGTCGACAGCTTCGCGAGGGACACGGGGACGGCCTGGTTGCTGCCGGTCAGCTGGTTGACGGTAATGGTGGCGCCGTCCAACACGGGCAGCGTACGCAGCTTGGGGTTGCTGTTGCGGATGTAGTAGTCGTTGTCCGCCTGCAAGTGGTCCTTGGCGGCCTCTCTTGCCGCAGCCTGGCCCTCGTACCACTGGACCAGGTCGAAAGTAATCGTCTGCCGGTACGGCTCGACGGTGTTGAGGAAGACCGGGTGACGCCCGTCGGCAAGCACGACCGGTTGGCTGGTGGTCGCGCCACTATGGCCGGCTTGGGCATCAGTCGTGGGGATGGCGGGTGGGGCGGTGGGCGCGGCAGCGGCCGGCGCAGCGGGTGCATCGGCACGGTTGCCGACGGAGTGGGCGGTGCAGCCGGTGATGGCCACAGCGGCGGCGAACACGAAGGCGGCGGTGATCCTGACTGGTCGCATGGCGACTCCCCCAAGGCGCATGACCCTGTCGGTCCAGGCAATCAGCATGGCGAGCTCCGATTACGGCGCAGCGACGACGAAGCATCGCGGCCACGGCAAAACGGGCTCGACCAGGTCACGGCCATCAATCAGAACCAGCACGCGGATGAGCCCAAGGCCGTACTGCAGCACCACTCGGGTCTTCTGTCGTTGACACCCGGCGCCCACTTCGCGCTCACCAAGCGGATCAACCAGGATCTGGAAGGTCATTGACCAGGCATACAGCGAGAACAACGCTTGGTTCATCGCATAGGCCCTGGCCTGCTGAAATGGCGCGCCGGGAGGGACTCGAACCCCAACCGCCAGATCCGTCGGCTTGTGCTCAGCGTCTGACCGGTTGGCTCCAGTTGGATTGAGGCTGGTCACGTGGGCCGTGTTGTCTGTCGGGTTGGGTTCCGGCGGCTCGGGTTGGGTCGTCTGGATGATCAACGGGACGATCAAGCACGGATGCGGTCGCCTGGTCTGCGCTGGAGCCGCCGCGGGCCGCCCGCGTCGCTCAGCCGGAACTGGGCTCTCCCGAGTCCGCGAGGTGCTGCCGTATGGTGGCCATGAGCTGGACCAAAGCGTCGTCGTCTGCGGGCCCCTCGCCGGGAAGCTCGGGCCCCGTCGACAGGTTGAACGCCCGAAGCCCCTCGAAAATGAGCGAGCTAAAGAAGAGCGGAGTCTCAGTCTGGAGCAGGTGGGGGACCCGGTCGAATTCCCCTCGCTCCAAGAACGCGGTGGTATTGGTCCCGGTGACGGTAAGCCACTGGGTGGGTGGCTGGTCCGGAAACGCGATGAACACCTGGTGGCCGGACTCCATGGTGAACTTGACCACCTGCTGGTAGTTGACAACCTCGTTCTTCAACTCGGCGATGGTGTAGCTGGTCACCCGCTCGCCAAGAGGCATGAGGACTCCTTGCGCAGATGGGTCCGCTGCGTGCATGACCCGTTGTCGACGCCGCCCGGCATCCAAGCGTCGCCTTACGGCGGAATCACGTCAACAGCTATCCCAGCTCACGTGTCGACCAACTCCATCCGCACCGCTACTTGGAACGCAAGCAAAGCGGTCAGCTCTGATTGGAACGGCCCCGCTCACGTGGGGACCGCTGTTGATTCCGGAGGAGGCCGCCGGATCGTCCTGGTGATCATTGGGATAATCACGGCCGGAAGCGTCGAGCACCAAACCACGAATCTGATGCTGCTTGCCTCCGACCGGTGATGCGGCGGGCGCCCGCCCATGTGGCCGACAAGAGCGCCCGACAGGCGTGCTGGGCCGAGAAATGCGGTTGCTTCTGGCGGAGCAATGCGCGCTGAATACTACGCATGGCTGACATTCAAGGCTCATACGATGAACTGTTCACTGCAGTGCCCAGTGCGCTGGCCGGACTGCTGGACGATGGAGACGCGGGTGCCTCGGTTGCGGTCTTCGTGGACGGCGAGCCCGTGGTGGACGTCTGGGGCGGGTTCGCCGACGCGGACCGCACGATCCCGTGGCAGCGGGACACGATCACGAATGTCTGGTCGGTCACCAAGACGATGACGGCGCTGTGCGCGCTGGTCCTGGCCGATCGTGGCGAGCTCGACCTGGCTGCACCGGTCGGCCGATACTGGCGGGAGTTCGCCGTGGCGGGCAAGGAAAAGGTGCTGGTGCGGCACCTGCTCGCGCACACTGCGGGCCTGCCCGACTGGGACGGGCCGGTCGAGGATCTCTATGACTGGCCGTCCGCCACCGCACGTCTGGCCGCACAGGCTCCGCAATGGGAACCGGGAAGCGCGGCCGGATACCACTCGCTCACCCAGGGGTTCCTCGTGGGTGAGGTCGTACGCCGAATCACCGGCCGGAGCCTGGGCGACTTCTTCGCAGAGGAGGTGGCCGGACCGCTGGGTGCCGACTTCCACATCGGGCTGCCCGCCGAGCACGACCACCGGGTGGCGCTCACGGTCCCGCCGTCATCCCGGGACGAGGACTATGCCGCCAGCGCGCCCGGCAGCAGCGCGCCCCCCGCCGCCGGCACCGGTATACGGGTCCGTGACGGGAACAGCGTCGCCTGGCGGCGTGCGCAGATCCCCGCGGCGAGCGGATTCGGCAACGCCCGCTCGGTCGCCCTCGTGCAGTCGGTGATGGCCTGCGGAGGAGCGGTGCGTGGACTGCGACTGCTGTCGCAGGCGGGCTGTGACCGTGCGAGGGAGGAGCAGTTCCACGGCGTGGACCGCATCCTGGGCATGTCAGTCCGATACGGCCTGGGCTACGGACTGTTCGGCAGCACCCATGGCTGGGGCGGCTGGGGCGGCTCAATCGTCATAGTCGAACCCGACGACCGTATGGCGGTGGCGTATGTGACGAATCAAATGCGCGAACCCGCAGACGACAATCGGGGACTGGAGGTCGTCATGGCCGCCTACGACGGGCTCAAGGGTCTGCGGGCTTGATCCGACGGGTCACATGGCAGCACAGGTGCATGCAGCGCACATCAATCCCAACGCTACGGCCAGCATGGCGACCCGTGTCACAGCTCTGGGATATCGCATTTATCCCACCAACCGATCTGGCGCCTGATCACGCGAGCAGGTTTCAGGCCACGTCTTCGCCTGGTGGTACCTGTCCGGCGGGGCCGCCATGAGCCATGCGAGACCGCCGTGCCCTAGTTCACCCCGTCATCCTCGTAGGCGCCAAAACCACGGGGAGTGGACTCCGGGTCAATGGTCGGCGCAGCCGATTGTGTGCGACGGCCCGCAGGGCCGCCATTGACGCGGTGGCGGCGAGCTGGACAATCGGGAGCGAGGATGACGGCCCCAGCAGCATTGGGCTGCGTGACCTGTGTGGCTGTCTGATCTGAGGCAGCCTGCGGGCTGGGCGGCGCGCCCGCGCGAGCGGGCCACCAAGGCTGAGCGCGGCGCGGGAAAGCGGCGCCGCGGTGCCGCGCAGCGGTGCCGCCTTGACCTTCCGGTAACCGACCCCGACCCCGGCCGCTACACCTGGGAACGGGTCACCCCTGCCGACCCCGACAACATGCCACCTGGACGGAAGCAAGCCAGCGGTGTTCGAGATCGGCCGCGACCATCCTGGCATGCGGACGACCACGCCGCTGGAACGGCCGCTCCCGGTCGGCGGGGAACTGCGGGTGGTGGTGACGACCGAGTTCACCCAGTGGGTGGGCGGATGGTTGCTCTACAGTCCCGTCCGCGTCAGCACCATCAGGCACGACGCGGGCTTCAGCGTCGGGGCCTTGCGCCCGGCATGGTCGGCGACCACACGCGTGCCCGGTTCTTGCGGAATGGCGGGCGCCCTATGGGTGCCTGCATGCCGCAGCAAGGCGGGGAGCGCCCGCACGGGAGACGGCCGCCCAGCGCATGAGCGGCCGCCGAAGGACAGCTGCCATGCCCGTCTCGAGCGGCAGAGGGCGCGGCCCACGCTCGGATCGCCTGGGAACTCACGCGCGAGAGAGCGATCGTTGGAAGTGAATGAGGCCGGCCGCAACGCCGGCCCCATTCGCAACCAGTTGCTCCGGCCGTTAGGGCGTCAGCTTGCTGATCCGCGTCGACCAGTTCGCGAGCGCGGTCCGCGCGCCCGGGCCGTGGTTGGCGCCACCGCACGTGCCGAGCAGGTTGTCACCGGTGCCGCCCGCGAAGAACGGGCCGCCCCAGTCGGTGTAGTCGCAGGTGTGGGCGATGTACTCGCTGGCGATCCAGATCGAGTTGCCATCGACCGCCGCTGCGCCGTAGTCGCCCCAGCGCGAGCGGATCGGGTTCGGGAAGTTCTGCTGCCTGTAGCCCGAGAACCCGTCGTCCGCGGCAGCGCCGAGGCCACCGGTGACGTCGTTCCAGGCGCCGACGCCGACGCTCGCGTCGATGGGCGCGTAGGCGGCGCTCGGGTACGTGGCGTCACCCGTGTCGGTGAAGGCCATCACGCCGCGACCGCTTGCGGTGACCCCGATCGCCGGATACGTGAAGTCGTGGCCGCTCGCTCCGAGATAGCCCGAGAGGACGACCTTGGGCGTGACCGGGTTCACGATGTACCACGCGATGCCGGCCCGCTGCGGGCCCCCGTCCGGGTTCAGCGCCGTGTCGAGCGCGCCCCAGAGCTTGCCGTTCGCGTACATCACCTGCTGCATTCGCGTGTCGTTCGAGTCGGGACTCGCAACGACCTCGGCCCCCGCCGCATGGGCGGCTGGGCCGACGAGCAGGTTCCAGCAGCCAGCCTGGCCGTTGAAGAGCAGAGTCGTCGCGTCGTTCAGGCAATGACCCTGCGGCACCGCTGCGGTGGGGGCGGTACCCGAGCCGGGCTGCTGCTGCTTCGGCGGGACGCCATACCGGCCCACGGTCAGGACCTTGTTGCCGAGGCTGACCGCCGGGCTCGTCGTGTTCAGCGACGCCGTGTTCGTCAGCGTCCACACGACGATCTGGTTGGAGGTCCGGCTCCCGGCGGTGCCGGCCGCCGGCTTCTGTGCCTCATCAGCCGCATTGGAGCTCAGGAAGTACTCCGTGCCGTTGTTAGCGAGGTTGAATTGCGAAGTCCCGGGCGACTGTGCGGGCCAGAGCGTGAAGCCCGGCTGCGTCGAACCCGCGTCGCTCGGAACGTTGACCGTGCCGGAGGTGTCGATGTGCTGCATCGTCACGCTCGCGGCGCCGGCCGCGAGCTGCGCCTTCGAGAGCGCGTAGATCTGCGCCCCGCTGAACCCGTTGGCGTGCCACGGATACGCGTTGGTCGTGAGGTAGATCCCGTTCGCGTCGGCGCCGATGTGCGGGTAGTCGCCGAGATACGGGCCTGGGTTCACGCCACCCGTGTTCGTCCCGTCGTTGGTGACGTCGATCCGGTAGATGTTCCATCCACCCGTCGGGTTGTTCGTCTGGCTCACCGCCAGGTCGAGGTGGTTCACGCACGAGAAGACACCCTGGCATGGACCGGGGACCTGAGAGTCGAGCGTCAAGGAAACGACGAAGAACCGCTGCGTTTGCGCGTCGAAGATGCACGACGGGTCGGTCACGAACTCGCCACGGACGCCTGTCGAGCGGTTGATCGCAGGCGGGTAGCCGTAGAACGAGTTCAGGTCGACCGCGTGGTTCACGTTCCGCGGAAAGCCGCTCACGATGTTGGTGGCGGTGTTGTCCGGAAGCACCGACGCTCCGGTCGCGGTGCTGTAGACGTTGAAGACGTCGTTGACGGCCTCGACGACGTAGCCGTTGCCGACGCACATGCCCTGGTCGGGCGGCTCGACGGAGAACTGGTTCCCGCCGCGTGAGTAGCGCTGCTGGTAGTGGTTCAGGCCCTCGAAGCCGAAGTTGAACGTCGGGTTCGACTTCGCCTTCTTTGCGCTCGAGACGGACGGGCCACCACCGGTGCCCGTTGAGAAGCTGATCGTCCCGTTGTACGGGTCGGGCCCCTCGTCGTTGTCACCGGTCGGGAACTCGTCCTGGGTGACGTCGCCCGCGCTCGACGGCGTGAACTCGCCCGTCTGCGCGGAACCCGTCCCGCCGACCGGAACCTGCCGAGACTCCGCCATGGCGCCCGACGCGGGCCACATGGTGAACGCGGCGAGGGCTACGACAGCAACGCCGAGCCGTCGGAAGATGCTCATCCTCACGTTTTCCCTCCCATGCGCGAGACGGGAGCGCCGTGGACTCCGTCGTGCATAAGGGGATATGCGAGCCGAATCAGCATTGTCAAGATATTTCGTGGAACGAGCGTCCCGAGCCTCGGCCGATCCAGGGCGTTACGGCTCACCTGGGCGCAACAGTCTCCCGAAATCGGCCTTGCGGTGGCGGGCCGTTCAGCTCTGGCCGGGTGGGCCGATCACGCGCACGGGTGCGGCGAACAGCTCGGCCATGGCCTCCACGGCTGCCTGGACTGCGCACCTTCCCCTCGCCCGACTGGTTGACAAGGAAGCTGTGCAGGCTGGACGCCAGCTCCACGCTTTCACACGCTTGCCCGCTCACCAACCCAGACATCGGACGGGCTGGAGGGAGCGAAGCCTCGGCGACCAGGTGCTTGAGGTGTAGCCAAGCGTCCGGTTCGACCGTCAACTGCGCGGCCTGAAGCTCTTCGGGCTCGTGCTCGTCTTGCTGGTCTGCGACGAACATGGAGAATCATTGACCGCACAACTCAGCAAGACAAGCGACATGTGGTTGCTGTATAGACCCTGACCTGCTGAAATGGCGCGCCGCGAGGGACTCGAACCCCCAACCGCCAGATCCGTAGACAAGTGCTCAGCGTCTGACTGGTCGGCTCCAGTCGGGTTGAGGCTGGTCACGTGGGGCTGTCGTCTGTCGGGTTGGTTCCGGCGGCTCTGGTTGGGTCGTCTGGATGATCAACGGGATGATCAATTCCCTTCGGCAGTACGTGCTCAGAAGCTGGCCTTGCTCTAGGGCTTGCGGCCTTCAGCCCACCACCCGCCCGTCGAATCGGTCAGGGCCGCTATGCAGCCAAGCATGTCCAGCAGGTCTCAGGCCGTACCGTCTCCAGTACTTGGATCACCTACCGCTCCACCGCCGAGGCGCTGAAGCACGAGCGGTACCTGTACCTGGGCCACCCTGACCGCGCTGGACCTTGCACGCTACCGTGTTCCTGGATCGGTCAAGTGCCCTCGCCGCCCGGGAAGCCGAGTAGTTCACCGTCCCCGGGCGGCCGGTCCTGCCCTGACCGCGTGACCGCGGTAGTGGCCGATGACGCCGATGCCCCAGCCCAGCATCGGCCAGATCGGCCAGGGGTAGCCGGCGCCGGTGACCAGCCAGATCAGCCACAGCAGGGCGATGACGGCGAGGTAGGTCCTCGCGTGGGGGTCGAGTCGGAGGCGGGTGGCGGCCGCCGACGGTCCTGACGGCTGGGGCTGTGGCGGCAGGTCCCGCAGCAGGACGTCCAGATCGGCGGCGGTCCGGGCGGCCCAGGCCGACGCCATCCGGTCCTCGAACTCCTCCAGGGTGAGCCGACCGGCAGCATGGTGGTCGGCGAGTTGGTCGACCACCCGGCCACGCTCGGCATCGCCGATGCGCAGCCTGGGATCGGAGGTCCGGGCGAGCATCTGGGTCGGGTGGTGCTGGCTCTGCATGGCGTTGCTCCTCTCAGGTGGAGGCGGAGTGGGCGGCGAGGGCGCTGCCGAGCAGAGCGCCGACCTCGCCGGCGATCTCGTCGAAGGGGCGTTGCGCGCGCTGCAGGGAGCCGCCCAGCCAGAGCGCGGCCAGCCCGTGCACCACCGACCAGGCCAGGTAGGCGACGGTGTGCGGGTCGGCGCTGGCGGCCCAGCCCTCGGCCTGGGCGTCGTGGACCCCACCGAGCAGCAGCGCGAAGGTGGCGTCGCCGGCTGCGGCCAGCTCTGAGTCGTCCTGGTGGAGCAGGTCGCGCTGCCACATCACCTCGAAGTGGGCGCGGTGGCCGACGGCGAAGCTGGTGTAGGCCCGGCCGGTCGCTGCCAGCCGCTGGCTGGCGGTCGCGTCCGGGCCGAGTTGCTGGACGGCGTCTTCGATCGCCGCGGCGAGCAGCTTGAAGCCCTCGATGGCGATGGCGGTGAACAGGGCTGCCTTGTCGGGGAAGTGGTTGGCCGGGGCGGCGTGGGAGACCCCGAGGCGGCGCGCCAGCGAGCGCAAGCTCACCGCCGATGGGCCCTCCCGTGCGATCAGCTCGAGGGCGGTGTCGATGAGGTCGCGACCAAGGTCGCCGTCGTAGTAGGTCGGGTTGGCCCGTCTTGTCGCCGTCACCGCGCCTCCTCTCAGGTTGACGTTGTCAATCTACCCCTTCAGATTGGCAGTGTCAACCTAGTGGTTTGTTGCCAACTCCCGGCAGGGCGTGTGGCCGTGGCGGATGAAGCCGACAGCGAAGCTGTTGCGTCTGACGGAGATCGAGCGACGGGGGAACTGTGTTGGACAGTCGCCGGTGCGGTGCCAGGCCAGGACCTCGGCTTCCCACCCCGCTGGCGGTGCGGGCCAGGCGGGACAACTCCGCGACCGCGACGCCGTCCGACCGGCGGTCCAAGCGGTCCAGCGCGGCGTGGGCCGCGCTGCGGTATCGGTTACGGCGTCGACAGCCGCAGCCGCTTCTTACCCTGCCGGGCTGCGGTGCCTCACCGGTCGGATCCTCAGTGGTAGGGACGGCCGGCAGCCGTCCTGTCCTTGCTGGGTGAGCTGCTCCGGCGCGGTGAGCAGCAGCTTGCAGAGGCGGTAGGGCGGGTCGTGGTTGCGGTCGCGGTGGCCCAGGTGGGCGGGGTCTTGACCGGACGGACGGGTGCTGGAAGGGTCGCCTTGTAGTCGAGCACCCCGGGGCGGTCAGGAGGGGTAGCGATGATCTTCCGTAGTCGGTTCCCGGAGCCGTTCATCCCCGACCAGGAACTGTCGACGTTCGTGCTCGCGGGCGCTGGAGGCTACCTCGACCGGCCGGCGCTGATCGATGCCGCCAGTGGACGCCGGCTCAGTTACGGCGACCTCCGCGCGCAGGTCGACCGCTTCGCTGGAGGCTTGGCGCAGTTGGGGGTGGGCAAGGGGGGCGTGGTGGCGGTCCTGCTTCCCAATCTGCCGGAGTATCCGGTGGTCTTCCTCGGCATCGCCAGGGCCGGCGCGGCCAGCACGACGATCAACCCTGCCTACACGAGCCAGGAGATCGCGGCGCAGTTGGCCGATTCGGGGACCAGCGTCGTGGTTACCACCCCGGAGGGGCTCGACAAGACCAGAGCAGCCAGCGGGCCTGGCGTCCGGCTGGTCGTGCTCGGCGAGGCTTCCGGCAACGCGATCGGTTTCCACGACTTCCTGAGCGCCGCGTGGCCGGCGCCGACGGTCGACATCGATCCGGCCGAGGACCTCGCCACGCTGCCGTACTCGAGCGGCACCACCGGCCTGCCCAAGGGCGTGATGCTCACCCATCGCAACCTGGTCGCCAATTCGGTGCAGTGCGCGCCGTTCTACACCGGGCCCGATGACGTCCTGCTCGCGGTCGCCCCGTTCTTCCACATCATGGGCATGACCGTGACCATGATCGGTGGACTGCACCGCGGCGCGACGCTGGTGACCATGCCCCGGTTCGACCTCGAGCAGTGCCTGCGCGCGATTCAGAACCATGGCGTCACCAGCACGGTCGTGGCCCCACCGATCACCACCGCGCTGGCCAAGCACCCGCTGGTGGACAGCTACGACCTGTCCAGCCTCCGCCTGCTCATCAGCGGTGGCGCTCCGCTGGGCGCCCGGGTGCAGCAGGCCTGCGCGGCGCGGTTGGGTTGCTGGACGGCCCAGGGGTGGGGGATGACCGAGCTGGCTGGTGCCGGATCGGTCTCTCCCCCGGCCGAGCAGGCTACGGACAAACCCGGGACGGTGGGCTGGTGCGTCGCCGGCGCCGAACTTCGGATCATGGATCCGGCCAGTGGCGCCGAGCTCGGCCCCGGGGAACCGGGCGAACTCTGGTTCCGAGGGCCGAACGTCATGAAGGGCTACCTGCACAACGCGAAGGCGACCGCCGCGACCATCAGCGACGATGGCTGGTGCCGGACCGGTGATATCGGACACGTCGATGCCGACGGCTTCGTGCAGATCGTGGACCGGCTCAAGGAGCTGATCAAGTACAAGGGCTACCACGTCGCTCCGGCTGAGCTGGAGGCAGTGCTGCTCTCGCATCCGCTGATTGCCGACGCCGCCGTGGTGGCAAGCCCGGACGAGGAGGCCGGCGAGGTGCCCAAGGCCTTCCTCGTCGTAAAGGAAGAGGGAGCCACCGATCGGGAAGGCGTCGCCAAGGAGGTCATGGCCTATGTGACCGAACGGGTGGCGCCCTATAAGCGGGTGCGCCGCTACGAGTTCGTCGAGGCGATCCCTCGGACGCCGTCCGGCAAGATCGTCCGACGGGGGCTCATCGAGCGCGAACGCTTGGCGGCCCACGCGAGCCACCCTTGAGCCGCTTTACGCCACCAGGCTTGGGGGCGCCCTCGCAGGCTCACAGCCTGGCGAGCCTGTGACCTGACGGCGCAGCGCAGCAGCCGCGGCCGGTGGTCTAGTGCTAGGCGAGGATCTCGGTCTGCCAGCCACGTGGGGGTCTGGGCCCGCTGCGCCAGGCCATCACCACCGGATGGCCGCCGATCAGCAAGTCCCGCACCCGCACCGTGCGGTGAGCATGCAGTCGGGCTTGGCTGCCACCTTGGTCTATTGCCGGATCGCCGCCGCGGTGGCCGACCCGTTGGTTCGTTGATCATCCATCAGAGCTGACTAGACCGGCCCAGAGATGATCCAGCGCGGTGCCGCGCAGCGGACACATCGTTTGACCTGCAAGAATGTGGCGCCGCGAGGGACTCGAACCCCCCCAACCGCCAGATCCGTAGGCGAGTGATCAGCGTCTGACTGGTCAGCTCCAGTCGGATCCAGGCTGGTCAGGTGGGGCGGGTCGTCCGTCCAGTTGGGTTCCGACGGGGCTAGTTGGGTCGTCTGGATGACCATCGGGATGACCACTCTCGAACCGCCGGCCACCAAACTCACAATCTGGGGCTTCGAGTATTGAGGTCGTCTGCGCCAAATGACGTTGGGAGAGGAGCCGCGGCGCACACCAACAGTTGCGGTGGTCATTGCCGACCTCCAGCGCTTCTTCTGGCCCCGAACGTGGCGGCGTCCACGAGCGTCGCGCTTGGAGGGCGTGGATGGTGCGACCGCCTGGCTCCGGGGAGCAGAGCCGCTGGGTGAGCGGACCCCGCACGACCGGTTCCCCGGGGGGATGCCCGCAAGCAATGACCACTACATGTGCTGGGGCGACAGACGGCTACCCACCTTTTCCGATGAGGCCGCAGGCTCCGCCGCGACAGTCGAGCCGCGCCTATAGAGGACCATGCTTTGATGGCAGGCTCGAACGCACGGGCTGGTGAAGACGGCGATCCCATCCGATATGGGGCGGAACCCGCGACTGGGCGTCGGTGTGTTGGCTGTGTGATGCTCATTGGAGCGAGGAGGCCAGCTTGGCCGGCGGCGACAGCTTCGAGGAGTTCTACGCAACGGCGTACCGCCGCATCGTGGGCCAGGTGTTCGCGCTCCTGGGAGACTTGCACGAGGCCGAGGACGTGACCCAGGACGCCTTCGCCAAGGCCTCGTTCCACTGGTCGCGGATCGGTGCCTACGATGCGCCGGAGGCCTGGGTGCGCCGGGTCGCCTTCAACCAGGCACGCAACCGCGCCCGCCGCGTCCGGCGCGGGCTGGTGGCGCTGGCACGACATGGCCCCCCGGACCTGGTGCCGGCCATCTCCTCGGACCGGGTCGACGTCCACCGCGCGATGCGGCAGCTCACGCTTGGCCACCGCGAGGTCCTCGTCCTGCACTACGTCGCGGGGTTGCCCCTGGAAGACATCGCCCGCCAACTCCGCCTGCCGCTTGGGACCACCAAGAGCCGCCTGCACCGCGCACGCAAGGCGCTGGCCGGGCGGCTCGCCGAGTACCACCAGGGAGTGCACCATGCCTGACGACCAGCTCAAGGAACAGCTGATGAGCTACGCCGGCCATGGCGCGGACCAGGCGTTCCAGCCTGACCCCGGCCAGATCCGTCGGCGCGGCCGCCACCACTACCAGCGCGTCGCGGCGCTCACGGTGGCCGGGGCGCTGCTGGTCGTCGGCCTGGGCGTCAGGTGGGCCGGCAGCGCCCCAACCCTGAACCGGCCCCAACCGTCGGTGACCTCCCAACCGTCGGTGACCCCTACCACCGGCACGACCCCCACCGGTCCGCCAGCAAGCTTTGTCACCTTGGTCGGCAAGCGCATCGCGGTCGTCTCCACCTCGACCGGCAAGGTGCTGCGCTTCCTCACCCCGGCGAACAATCCCAACCTGCCGGGTGAGGTGGTCGTGAGCGAGGACCGGCAGTGGGTCTACTTCGGCAAGGTGGTGTGGTGCAGCCCGCCTGGGCTGGCCGGGCTGTATCGGGTGCCATTCGCCGGTGGGCCCGTGACCAGGGTGACCAACAGCAATCTTGGCCGCTTCGCGGTCTCCCCCGACGGATCCAAGCTGATCTACCAATCGTTCCGGTGCCCTGATCAGACCGACGGTGACCTGATGCTCCACGACCTTGCCACCGGAATCGAACGGCCCCTGCCGTGGCAGCGGCCCCTGCCGTTCGCAAGACCCAGCCTTGGTGGGATCGCCTGGGCGCCGGACAACCGGCAGGTCGCCATGCTGCTGGCCGCGCCTGACCTCGACGAGCTGTGGGTGCTGGACACCACCACCGGGCAGGTCCGCCAGGTGCACCTGGGCCCACCCCAAGACCTGCAGCCCCTCGCCCTGAAGTGGCCGGCAGGCTCCGGAAAGATCGTGATGGCCTTGTACTCCAACCCCGGCGGGTCCAACAGCCAAGCTCGAGTCCTGTACGTGGATCCGGCGACCGGGGCGCAGACCTCGCTGGTCCTGAGCAGGGGCCGCGACGCAGGACTGATCTACCTGGACGTCGACGCGAGCGGCCAGTACCTCATCTACGTACTCACGAGCCACTCGGCCATGATGACGATCTGGTGGTACGGGGGAGGCAAGTCGGTCAGGCTGACCCGGGCATACAGCCAGGCAGACAGCCGGTCGCCCAACGAGCCTGGCTGGTAGCACGGCAACCCCCAGCGCGGCCGCTCTCGGCCACGGGCTGCACTGGTCCGAGGCTTCCAGCAGCTTGGCGACGGTCTTGATGCCGGTGCCACGGTGGCAGCCGGTCGCGGCTTCGGTGTCACGGCGCCAGAGTCATGGCGCGTCTGGCCATCGCGTACGAACGGCCCGATCGCTGGTTGTCGGCCGCTCTCCTTGCTCCACTGAGCATCCACCAGAGCAGGCCAGATCGGTCCAAAGATCATCAAGACGAGCGTGAGTTGGCAGCCACATATGGGCTGACCTGGCTTTGTGGCGCGCCGCGAGGGACTCGAACCCCCAACCGCCAGATCCGTAGGCGGGTGCTCAGCGTCTGCCTGGTTGGCTCCAGTTGGATCCAGGCTGGTCAGGTGGGGCGAGTCGTCTGCCCTGTTGGATTGCGGCGGCTCTGGTTGGATCGTCTGGATGACCATCGGGATGACCACGCCCCGAACCGCCGGGCATCAGACGGCGAATCTGGTGCTCTAGGCCCTTCGAGGCGTTCCATAGGCCTCTGACCGGACTATCGCCAGACACCAGGGCTCAGGCGTCACCTGGCGTTTTGCTGGGTAGAGCTGTCCCACCGCGGACGCCGGTGAAGGGGGCA